>JAEEGI010006817.1_pt1 | contig 25721 bp, 18 predicted proteins | sample 8958751 | NCBI WGS metagenome assembly JAEEGI01 (sample SAMN16246545, study PRJNA631951) | gut metagenome | biome: gut microbiome; feature: rumen; material: KS-attached | host: Bos | place: Iran: Karaj | collected 2018-10
TACGCCATTAGAGATATCCATCTCACGAATAACATCACCAAAACTCCTCAATTCAAGGATGGAGTCATTAGCGAACTTAACGATCAATTTACAGTCTCGGGGATAGGAAAGGTGGTTTTTAGATGATGTCAGGACGACGGTAAACAGATAATGTGGCTCGGAGTTTTCACGATGATCATCATATAGACAAAAGTTCATGAACACCTTGCCCGACTTAAAGACGACCGCATCACCATAAGTATAAGCGCCTTCGGCCTTAGCCAGTTGCATCGTGAATATCAACGCACAAAACAAAAGGATATGTTTAAGTCTCTTCATCTGCCGCATTTTCATTTAGATGGTGCAAATATAGCATATATTTTGATTTCTCGATTCCCGATATCACAAAATAAGAATAGCGAGGGAGACACAGCACTTCCGCATCCCCCTCGCTTGTACTTGATTGCCTAACGACACAACCAATTACCGCCCAGTAAGCAGGAAATCGATCAATGCAGTCACGTCACTGATGTTGATGCTGCCATCGTTAGTCATGTCGGCATTCTCGGTATGGAATGACGATTGGCAACCCGCCAACAGATAATCGATGAGAAAGGTGACATCGCTGATGTTGACCAAGCCATCTCCATTAGCATCTCCCTTTAATTGTTTATCAATCAGTTGTACTTGGCATTCAGACCGAGGCAGAATGAATTCAACGCCTTCCACAGTCGTGAAAAACGAGTTTTTCAAACCGATTGTGGCGGGAGCCTCAAAGGCTTCATCAGCCTTGAGGTTAATCACTACAATAGCACCGCTGTTACCCGAATAGGGCCTTACGCTCATGCAGAAGGAGACCATTCTCAGTGCCCCGTCATCGCGCAGCTTGCTGATGATGGTCTGGTCGCTTGCATTGCGATTTGTCAGGTCAAACAGGTATTCTCCGTCTTCATCTACCACTGAGAGGCCTTCAGGCAGCATCAGGTCGGTTTGGAAAGCCGTGAACGCCTCATCATTTTCCAGAATCATGGCCACCTGCATGGTCTCACCCTGGGCGATGACAAAATCAGGCATGTAAAAGCGATTAATGGCAGCAGCATTCAATGCAACCATCGCCATTACCACAACTAATATCCTCTTAATCATAGTTTTCTATTTTAACTACGAATTACACGAATTCAACGAATAATGATGTCTATAAAATTTGTACAATTCGCAAAATTCGTAGTTCGTTATTGTTAGTGGATGACTTTGCTCGTGGTGCGGGTGCCGTCGGTGTAAGTAGTAACGACAAGGTTCACGCCATCAGTGAGCTCGGTCATTTGTTGACCGGCGAGATTGAAATACTTGACGCTGGCGATCGTCTTACCTGCGTTCATCTCGTCAAGTGCAGTAGGATTGTTAGCAGTGATGGCAAATGCATCAAGTCTCACAGCAACGCCTTCAAGGTCCACCAACTCGATGCGGTCAACAACAATATCACCCATAGCGCCGTCAACATTGAAAGTCAGCACTGCTCCTTCATTGCCCTTAATGGTTTTGAGGATGGGTGAATAAGCGAGGACGCGAACTTTGCTGTTGCCACGGTCTTTCACGATTAAACCGAGTTCGCTTGCGCGGTTCGTCAGGGCGAACTCACTGGCGTTCATGCCCTCGGGCAAGGTCAAATCCATCTGCATGGCGGTGTATTCCTTCTCATTGGCCAGATTGATGCTGACAGTGTTTCCTGCATTTTCTCCACTCATGTGGTCACCACCCATATTGGGGGCCATCAAATGCAACTGTGTGGGTTCGTCATAATCTTGATCGAGAATGAGGTTAGCAATTTTCACCACATCGGTAATCGTAATCTTGCCGTCACCATTCATGTCAGCAGCCTCAAATACAAAAGGCTCAGGATTCTGGAACAGGATGTATTTAGCAGCCCAAACCACATCAGTCACAGTCACGGAACCATCAGCATTGGCATCACCCTTAATAATGTTAGTGACCATCACGTTGCTTAACGCATCAATGGCATAGAGCTCTTCCTCGTCAGTAGAGGTAAGAATTGTGTTTCTCAACCAGATGGGATAGGTGCCACTGATGCCTTCGGGCACCTTCACCGTGATATAGAACAATTCACCCTCGTTGTTTTTGAAGGGCTTTAAAGAGGGCGAATAACTCAACACTCTTAATGCTCCATCAGGAGCATCACTTACCATGATGACATGGTCACGTCCCTTACGGTCAGAAAGACTTACCTGATATTCGCCATTCTTTTGGACGAATTCAAATCCATCAGGAAGATAAACGTCAGTCTGGAATGCCGTAATCTCGCTCTCATTCTGCATCGACACAGGTATCTCAATCGTATCGCCATGGAATGCCATGTTGTCAGGAACAGAGAAAGAATCATTCCCAAAACCATATACATTGGTAAAATAGTTCCAGCCATATGTCGAACGATAAGCCTCTACCGATGATGATGGGACATAAAGTGGTATCATATAGTTTGTGAAAAAACCATTATTCATTACACTCGGAGGTATAACAGGTAAACAATTAACACTAGTCAATCGGGAACAATTTTCAAAAGCCCAATTTCCTATATAATTAACAGATTTTCCTATTGAAATGTTAGTTATTCCAGAACATCCAGAGAATGCAACATCACCTATCATTGTAACTGAGTCGGGAATAACAATATTAGTAAGACTACTACATGAAGTGAATGCATAGTTTCCAATAGTAGTTAGTGAATGAGGTAAATTAATGGTCTGGAGCCCCCAACAGTTATAGAAAGCATAATTGCCGATCCATGTTATCGAAGTAGGTAAAGTGATACTAGTTATTATGTTATTACTATTATTACCATAATGTGCAAATGCATAATTATCAATCGCTGTAACTGTATAGGTTTTCCCATTATAGGTAACAGTTTCAGGAATAATAACTTCACCAGAATTATCATTATAATAAAGATAAGTAGTATTACCAATGACATAATTCTTACCTTTATAAGTGACTATAGCTTCATCACCACTAATATTGTAGTAAATTCCTTTTACAACAAAGTCGTAGGCAAAGGCAGTGTTGGTTGTGCTAACGAGAACGAGGGTTAGCAGGATGGTGCGTAATGTTAGGTTTAGTGTTTTCATACAAATTTGTCTCCTATTGCCGGTGCAGTCCTCAGAGGCGGTTGAATGCTATAAGTGAAAGCGTGAACTGAATTGCCAGTCTTGCATCTTTTAGAAAATTTCCTACGTTTTCCAATACAAGTAAGAGCAATACGCTTTTGTTTAATTCAAATGTCGTGGATTGCTTTACAATCCATGGGCAAAAATACACATTTGTTTGTAAATCACAAAGAAATCAAGAGCGAATTCAGCGCAACGGCACGAAATAGTTGTTAGTCGTTACAGGAGGGTGCTGTTGATGATGAGCTTGGGCGGTCCCCATCGGCTGGCGGTAATGGGTCATTGACGTTGTGGACTGGTGGGAGTGGGGGGATTTTTACGCGTTGGCAACGCGTAATACGGGACGGCTCTTTGCTTGGAAGGGGGGTCGGAAGTGTTAATGAAGTGTTAATAGTATCGTGTTTATTGCTGGGTTCCTGTTGGTTACGGGCATGGCTCGTGCTACTGTCGCAGCCCTCGGGGATGGGCTGTGGGGCATCGCGTTGGGCTTCGTGGGGGAGGTTGTCGTCTCCGATGGTGAAGCGGTATTGGGTGTCGTCGGGGCAACGGCTGAGGTCGTAGCTCCTGACGAGTCGCACGGTGGTGACTTCGCGCTGTGTGGTCAAGGAGAAGACGTCGGAGGCGTCGAGGAAGAGGTACTTGCCAAGGTTGCCCGTGGTGCTGGCTTTCTTGCCGAGGTGGTTGTAGCCAATGAAAAGGAAGGCTGTCTCGCTGTGGTTGGTGATGTCGCGGATGATGCGGCAGAACTCTGTGGCGATGCGTACGCCGCAGAAAGGCATGAAATGGTCGATGTCGTCGATGACGACGAGCTGTGGCTTGAATTGACGGACGAGTGCCTCGATATTGCGGTTGATGGCGTAGAAGTTGTCACGCTGGCTGCCGAGAATGTCGAGGCAGACGAAATGGAGGTTTTGCTTTGCTTGTGCATGGGCCGCCAGCTCGCGGTAGATGCTGGTGCAGATGTGTGGGCCGTGTAGGGTGTCGATCCAGAGAACCTTGCAGGGAGCCTGGCCAGGATTGTGCAAGCTGGAAGCTTGCAATACCTCGACGGGCTGCTGCGGGGTAGCGGTGAGGACTTGGATGGCGAGGTGCTTGGCGAAGTGGTGGGCTCGGCAGGTGTCCTTGCCAGTGAGGTAGGTGACGTGGTGCTGCCGTATGACGGGCTGGTCGTTGATGGATACCAGCGGCTTGCTGCCGGTGAATTGGCTGAGGTCGGTCTCGTGGGTGAATTGGCAGTTCTGCCAGGATTCTTGTTCGCCTTGGGGGCTGGGATAACGATAATAGTTGATTTTCATGGTGATTTTGTGTTTTTATAAGTTGGTAAAGTCGGTTTTGAGGAGGGGACGCGGCGCGGTGGGGCCTCCTGGGTTGCAAAGATAATACTTTTTAGGGCGGTTGTCAAGGGGGTACGAGGCGAAGCCTCGCAATACATGGACAATACTGCTGGGGGGATTGTACGAGGCGGAGCCTCGCAATACATGGACAACACTGCTGGGGGGATTGTACGAGGCGGAGCCTCGCAATACGGGACACGTCGGGTTGTGTTGATTGATTTGCTTTTTTTTCATTTGGGGCGGTTGACTTGCCTTAGGGTGTGAGATTTTTTTGGCATTTTGGTCGGGTTTCACTATCTTTGCAGCCAAAATAAAGGAATTCCATATATGAAGACAATACGCAACTTCTGCATTGTGGCGCACATCGACCACGGCAAGAGTACACTGGCCGACCGACTGCTTGAAGTCACCAACACGGTGGCTGGCAAGGACATGCAGGCCCAGGTGCTCGACGACATGGACCTGGAGCGTGAGCGCGGCATCACCATCAAGAGCCACGCCATCCAGATGGACTACATGAAGGACGGCGAGAAATATACCCTGAACCTGATTGACACTCCGGGACACGTGGATTTCTCCTACGAGGTGTCTCGCTCGATTGCGGCCTGTGAGGGCGCGTTGCTGGTGGTGGATGCCACCCAGGGCGTGCAGGCACAGACCATCTCCAACCTGTATATGGCCATTGATAACGGCTTGGAAATCATCCCCGTTATCAACAAGATCGATATGGATAGCGCCCATCCAGACGAGGTGGAGGACGAAATCGTTGAACTGCTGGGTTGCGACCCCAGCGACATCATCCGCTGCAGTGCCCGCACGGGTGAAGGCGTACCTGCCATCCTCGATGCCATTGTGGACCGTATTCCCGCTCCCGTGGGCGACCCCGAGGCACCGCTGCAGGCGCTGATCTTTGACTCGGTGTTCAACTCGTTCCGCGGCATTATCGTCTATTTCAAGATTTTGAACGGTTCGATTGCCAAGGGCGACTTTGTGAAGTTCGTCAATACCCAAAAGGAATATAACATCGATGAGCTGGGCGTGCTCAAACTGCGCCAGCAACCCTGCGACCGCCTCTCGACCGGCAATGTGGGCTATATTATCTCGGGTATCAAGAATTCTGTCGAGGTGAGGGTGGGCGACACCATCACCCACGTGCAGCGGCCGTGCGAGAAGGCCATCGAGGGCTTCCAGGAAGTGAAGCCGATGGTGTTTGCCGGCGTGTATCCCATCGATCCCGAGGACTTTGAGAACCTGCGCGCCTCGCTGGAGAAGCTGCAGCTGAATGACGCAGCCTTGACGTTCACTCCCGAGTCGTCGGTGGCACTGGGCTTCGGATTCCGCTGCGGATTCTTGGGACTGCTGCACATGGAGATTGTGCAGGAGCGCCTGAGCCGTGAGTTCAACATGGAAGTCATCACCACGGTGCCCAACGTGTCCTATAAGGTGTATGACAAGAAAGGTGGCTTGACCGAGGTGCACAACCCCGCCGGTCTGCCTGACATCGCTGTCATCGAGCACATCGAGGAGCCCTACATCCGTGCATCGATCATCACCCAGAGCGAGTTCATGGGCCCCATCATCACCCTGTGCCTGTCGAAACGTGGTGAACTGGTGAAGCAGGAGTACATTTCGGGTAACCGTCTGGAACTGACCTTCGACATCCCGTTGGGCGAAATCGTGATCGACTTCTACGACAAACTCAAGAGCATCAGCAAGGGCTATGCCTCGTTTGACTACTTCATCAACGGTTACCGCGAGTCCAAGCTCATCAAGTTGGATATCCTGCTCAACGGCCAGCCGGTGGATGCCTTGAGCACGCTGACCCATGTTGACAACGCCGTGACCTTGGGTCGCCGCATGTGCGAGAAGCTCAAGGAATTGATCCCGCGCCAGCAGTATGACATCGCCATCCAAGCCGCCATCGGAGCCAAGATTGTGGCCCGCGAGACGGTAAAGCAGGTGCGCAAGGACGTGACCGCCAAGTGTTACGGTGGTGACGTGAGCCGCAAGCGCAAACTGCTCGAGAAGCAGAAAGCGGGAAAGAAGCGCATGAAGCAAATCGGTACTGTGCAAGTGCCGCAAAAGGCCTTCCTTGCCGTCTTGAAACTCGACTAACTGTCAGGTATGGCGAGTTGTCATCTTGCCCATTGTTGAGAGGGAAACGTGGCCGACGAACTGCAGCATATTGACCTTGACAATCCCGAGTTCCAGGATGCTTGGAGCGTGCTGCAACGCACCCACCGCTCGGTGTTCCTTACCGGTAAGGCGGGGACCGGCAAAAGTACGTTTCTGAAGTATATCCGGGACAATATCAAGAAGAAAACCGTAGTGCTGGCACCCACGGGCATTGCTGCCGTGAATGTGGGCGGACAGACGATGCACTCGTTTTTCAAGATTCCCTTCAAACCCATGGTGCCCGATGACCCCGATTATGCGAATCCCGCCAGGATGCGCAAGATGCTGCGATACACCAAAGAAAAGGTGAAACTCATCCGTGAACTGGAGCTGATCATCATTGATGAGATATCGATGGTCCGGGCCGACATCATCGACTTTGTGGACCGCGTGCTCCGGGTCTATTCAGGCAACATGCGGGAACCGTTCGGTGGCAAGCAGTTGCTGCTGGTGGGGGATATCTTCCAGTTAGAGCCTGTCGTGACGCATGACACGCGTGACATCCTTAGGCGCTATTACAAGAACTTCTTTTTCTTCAATGCGCGCGCATTTGCACAGATTAACCTGGTTGCCATTGAATTACGCAAGATTTACCGCCAGAGCGATAATGCTTTCATTGCCCTATTGGATCGCATACGCATCAATCGGGCCTCCAGCAACGACATGGCACTCCTGAACCAGCGTTGCAACCCTGACTACCATGAGGTCAATGATGACTTTGCCATCACGCTCGCCACTCGTCGCGACACTGTCGACAGCATCAATGACGAGCACATGAAAGCGCTCAAGACGCCTGAATATGTCTATGAGGGCGCCATCGAGGGCGATTTTCCTGAAAGTAGCTTGCCGACAGCCTACAACTTGGCCCTGAAAGAAGGCGCCCAGGTCATCTTCATTCGCAACGACAAAGAAGGCCGCTGGTGCAACGGCACGATTGCCCGAGTCACCAAACTGACCGAAACCAGGGTCTATGTTGCTCTTGAGAACGGGGAAGAGATGGCCGTTGAGCGAGAAGTGTGGGAAAACATGCAGTACACTTACAATGAAAAGGAGAAAAAAGTCGAGGAGAAGGTATTGGGCACATTTTCACAGATTCCCATCAAGCCGGCATGGGCTTTGACCGTTCACCGTAGCCAAGGTCTCACATTCAATAAGGTGGTGATCGACTTTGCCGGCGGTGCGTTCACAGGTGGACAGACCTATGTGGCATTGTCGCGCTGTACGTCACTAGAAGGCATTACACTGCTTAAACCGCTGAGTGAGAGGGATATCATCGTCAATATGGCCGTTGTGGAATTCAGCCATCAGTTCAATAACCGTAAGATGATTGATGAAGCGATGGAGCATGAACGTGCCAACCAACTCTACCGACGGGCGGTGCATGCATTTGACAATCAGGAATTTGAGGACTGTGTCAACTGCTTTGCCGATGCCATGAAAATCCGAGACAATCTGCAGAATCCAGCAGTCAAGCGCCTGATATCCAGAAAATTAAACTCATTTAAGAAACAAGTCCGCACCATAGAGCGCTTGAAGCAAGTGATTGAAAGTCAGAAGAAAACGCTTCAAGAGCTTGCACTTGAATATGTATCGATGGGCAATCAGGCACTTGCGATGGACGATGGTGGGGTAGTGGAAGAGGGTAGTGTACCCTACGGCAAACGATTGGATGACATCGCAATACGTTCTGCTCTAGCCAATTACAATAAAGCGTTGAGAATTGTGCCAGACTGTATTGATGCCATGATTGGTAAGGCTCGACTGTTAATGGCTCTGGATCAACTGGATAGTGCCGAAAAAGAATTGGAGAAAGCGCTGGTACTGGACAAAAACAATTTTTCTGCTCTTTTCATCATGGGTGATCTGATGCAGCAACTACATGATGTTCCTGAGGCCATCAAGTGTTACAAGAAGGCGGCAAAAGCCGACAAAAAACGTCCCGAACCCCATGAGAAACTCCAGGATATCTTCGAGAAGATCGGTCTTGATGACTTAGCCGAGGAAGAACAAGAAATCGCAAAACGTTTAAGGAGAGCGATTTACAAAGCCAAATCCAATCCCAAAAGAAAGAAACGCTGATTTTTCTCCTCTTTTGATATAGGGGAGCGTTTCTTAATTTCATTGATTGCTTATTTTACATAATACAAATTATAATTTTTCTTTAGGGGTGCAATGGTTATTACTACATATTGAAAATCAGATAAAAATCTGATCAAGAATATAGACATGAATTCAAATATGAGATTCTCAGAGACTTGAGTTGATGAAAAAAGCATTGAAAAAATGTAGAGATGCAAAATCTTGCGTCTCCAGACGTGAGTTAGTTTCTAATTTCACAAGCTAAGAGACGCAAGATTTTGCGTCTCTACTTAGATGATATTGAACAACAGACTTATTCAATAATTACAATTTACTATTGTGAACTGATTATTTATATTCTAATGAATTATTCTATCAAAATTAAAGTAATTATTTAAATGATTTATATGATTCCAAATTAAACTATAAGCAATTTAATGGATATCTTTCTCGAGATCTGGATTCTTCGATATATTTTGATATCAATTTAACACGTTATACATTGTTTTTCAGTACTTTAATATAAAATAAGTAAAGTGATTATTTAATATCGGCAAAACAGTTCTTTCATTATGTATTATTGTGGGCTGTTTACTTCTTTTCTGTCACTAATTGCGACAAAACCATAAAAGTTTACTATCTTTGTTGCTCTGAAACTATCAAAACTACATTATAATGATAAAGACATTGCTCAAACACGTCAAGCAGTACAAGACAGCATCACTATTGACGCCTGTTTTTATTATGCTTGAAGTAGTGCTTGACGTGCTTATTCCCTTTGTTACTGCCAAACTCATCGACAATGGCATCAATGCAGGCCACATGCCAAGCGTTTACAAATATGGCCTCATCATGGTTGTCATGGCATTCCTGAGCATGATGGCTGCCATCCTGGCAGGCAAATATGCTTCCTATGCCTCATCGGGCTTTGCCTGCAACCTGCGTGATGCCATGTACAAGAACATTCAGCGCTTTGCCTTCAGTGACATTGACAAGTACAGCACTTCTGGCTTAGTCACCCGAATGACGACCGATGTAACCAATCTGCAAAATGCTTATCAGCAGATCATTCGCACTTCGGTACGTGCTCCATTCAATCTGTTATCCAGCATTGTGATGTGCTTTGTCATCAGTCCACAGTTAAGTCTGATTTTCATCATTGCCAGTGTGGTACTCGGCATTATTTTGGCCTTGATTATCAGTAAGGTATCTAAGATGTTTGCCCTGGTTTTCAAGCAGTATGATGTGCTAAACGCTGTAGTACAGGAGAATGTGACTGGCATACGCGTAGTCAAAGCATTTGTACGTGAAGACCACGAGAACAGCAAGTTCTGGAATGCTGCCAAGCGCCTCTATGATCTCAATGTAAAGGCCGAGAGTCTGATGGCCCTCAACGGTCCCGTGATGAACATGGTGGTTTATGGCTGCATCATCGCCATCTCGTGGTTCGGAGCTCAGTTTGTCGTTGGCGGCAGCTTGACGACTGGTCAGCTCACCTCTTTGTTTACCTATGTGATGACCATTCTGATGTCGCTAATGATGCTCAGCATGATTTTTGTAACCATTACTCAAAGTCTTGCTAGCGGACAGCGTGTGGCTCAGGTAATTAACGAGATACCTGATATTGTCAATCCTGATGATGCCCTGACTGAAATTCCCGACGGAAGCATTGATTTCAACCACGTTTATTTTGCCTATAAGGGAGGTAGTGGTGAATATGCCCTCAACGACATAGACCTGCACATTGCCAGCGGTGAATCCATTGGCGTGATTGGCGGCACCGGTAGCGGAAAATCATCACTTATCAACCTTGTGAGCCGCCTGTACGACGCTTCAAAGGGCGAAGTGCTCATCGGAGGTAACAACGTGAATACCTATGACTTAGAGACCCTTCGCAACAATGTATCGGTAGTCTTGCAGAAGAATGTCCTCTTCTCGGGCACGATCCTCGAGAACCTGCGCTGGGGAGATGAGAATGCCTCGTTGGAGCAATGCCGTCAAGCCTGCTGCGTTGCGTGTGCCGACGAGTTCATCATGGAAATGCCTAACGGCTATGAAACCCGCATCGAGCAAGGCGGCACCAACGTGTCAGGTGGCCAAAAGCAACGATTGTGCATCGCACGCGCCCTACTGAAACGGCCCAAAGTCATGGTGCTGGACGACAGCACCAGCGCCTGTGACAACACCACCGACGCCCGCATTCGTGCAGCCTTGCGCGATAACCTGCCCGAAATGACCAAAATCATTATTGCCCAACGCATTAGCAGCATCAAGGATTGCGATCGCATCCTTGTGCTAGACGATGGCAAGATGGCAGGATTTGACACCCACGGCAACCTGCTGAAGTCATGTCGCATCTATCAAGAGATCTGTGCTATTCAAGAAGAGGCTGGCGGTGATTTCGACAGTCCGCAAAATCAAAGAAAGGAGGGACAATCATGAGAATGCCTGGAGGACCTGGAGGCGGCGGAAACCGCCACGTTGTGGTGGACACGACCGGCGTGAACAAGAGAAGCACCCTGTGGCGGCTTTTCAAGTTCGTGATGAAGAACTACAAGTTCTCGTTCCTGGCAGTTGCGGTGTGTATCGTCGTTACAGCGTGCACTACCCTTGCCTCTACCCTTTTCACGCGAACGCTCATCGACGACTACATCACACCGCTGATGGGTCAAGCCCAGCCCGACTACGGCCCACTGGCTGTGACACTCGTCAAGCTGGGAATCGTCCTTATCTTTGGCGCTCTGTGCTCCTATCTGCATAGCCGCCTGATGATTAATGTGAGCCAGGGAACGATGCTCAAGTTGCGCAAGAGCATGTTTGAGCACATGGAGGCTTTGCCCATCAAATTCTTTGACAGCAACACCCACGGCAATGTGATGTCCACCTATACAAATGATGTAGACACACTGCGCCAGATGATTTCGGGCAGCTTGCCTCAGGCCTTTAACTCACTCATCACACTCGGAATCACCTTTGCCAGCATGATTGTGATGAGTGTGCCCATGACCATCTTGTCTATCGTTATGGCCTTGATTATGGCATGGTCAACAACCTATCTGGGCAAGCGTTCACGCAAGCATTTCCGCGTCCAGCAGCAAAAACTGGCCGAGGTAAACGGCTTCATTGAAGAGATGATGACTGGCCAAAAGGTCGTTAAGGTCTTTTGCCATGAGGATCAGGCCATTAAGCAGTTTGAGGTCATCAACGAGGAGCTGCGCAGCAATACCTACGATGCCAACCGCATCAGCAACATCGTCATGCCCGTCAACGGCAACCTGGGCCACTTGAGCTATGTGCTCATGGGCGTGTTGGGCGCAGCACTCATTATCAACGGGCATACAGGCATGACACTTGGTACACTGGTAGCGTTCCTCACGCTCAACAAGAGTTTTGCGCGCCCCATTGCCAGCATCAGTCAGCAAATCAACAGCGTGCTTAATGCCTCGGTGGGCGCTGACCGCATCTTCAAGGTTCTTGATCAAACGACCGAAGTAGACGAAGGCAAGGTCAAGCTGGTGAACGCCAAACGCGGAGAGGACGGACTGCTCCACCCCACCCTCCAACACACGGGCATCTGGGCATGGAAAATCCCTACAGATACAGGCAAGACACGCTATGTCAAGGTCTCAGGCGGCGTTAAGTTCAATAATGTGGATTTTGGCTACAACGAAGACAAACAGGTGTTGTTCGACATCGATATCGACGCCATGCCTGACCAGAAAATCGCCTTTGTGGGCGGCACTGGCGCAGGCAAGACGACCATTACCAATCTGATTAACCGTTTCTATGACATTCAGGACGGCAAAATCACTATCGACGGCATCAGCGTTAATGACATCAGCAAGCGCGACCTGCGACACAGTCTGGGCATGGTGCTGCAGGAGACACATCTGTTCACCGGCACTGTGATGGACAACATCCGCTATGGACGTCTTGAGGCTACCGACCAGGAATGTATCGAAGCCGCCAAGCTAGTCAATGCCGACAGTTTCATCCGCCGCTTGAGTGACGGCTATCACACCGTCCTCAATGCCGATGGTGGTAACCTGAGCCAGGGTGAGCGCCAGCTGCTTGCCATTGCCCGCGCTGCCGTTGCCGATCCTCCCGTTCTCATCCTTGACGAGGCGACCAGCAGTATCGACACGCGCACCGAGAAACTCGTTCAGTATGGAATGGACTCGCTGATGAAAGGACGCACGACATTTGTCATTGCACACCGACTGTCCACCGTGCGCAACAGCGACTGCATCATCGTTCTGGAAAAGGGACGCATCATCGAGCGCGGCACCCACGATGAACTGCTTGCACAGCACGGCAAGTACTATCAGCTGTATACGGGCGGAGAAATCTCATAACAGAACAGTCCTACAATCAAATCGCCCCACCCTATCCAGCGCAGGATAAAGTGGGGCGATTTGATTGTAGGTATTGAGCGCTACCCTGCAGTCTGCAGGAAGAAAGGACACAAGCTCTCAAGATAGATGATGCCAATGCCGGCCAGATAACCGATCAACGCAAGCCATGAAATGCGCTTGAAGTACCAGAAGAACGGAATCTTCTCAATGCCCATGGCAACGACACCTGCGGCCGAACCGATGATCAGCAGCGAACCGCCTACGCCGGCACAGAAGGTGAGCAGGTGCCAGAACAGTCCATCCTCAATGAAGTTCAACAGATAAGGATCAACGGTTCCGGCGGGAGCCATGCCTTCAAACATCTTGATACATGCCGATACCAGCGGCACGTTATCGACAATCGATGACAATGCACCGATGATGGTGGTCATCAGCACGGGCTCATGGATTTTGGTGTTCATGCCTTGTGCCAGTTCTGACAGGATACCCACTTGAGACAGCGCTGACACTGCCATGAGGATGCCCAGGAAGAACAGGATAGTGGGCATGTCAATGGTATGCAATGCCGATGACACGCGGCCACCCAGCTTGGAATCAATCTTGAAGTGCTTCACCCAGAACTCAGTCACACCCCAAATCACACCCAGTGACAACATGATGCCCATGAACGGGGGAAGACCGGTCACCGTCTTGAAAATAGGCACAAACAGCAAACCCGAGACGCCAATGATGAGCATTGCTCTGCTCAAATGAGGATGACGCTCATGCAGGTCAGGATGCTTGTCTGAAAGCCTCGTGACCGTCTGTACCCTACCCTCTGTCAAGAAGAATTGTGCGATGAACACGGGCACTACCATTGCGATAATGCTGGGAATCAGCAGATTGAGAATCAGACCAACGGAGCTCACCTTCTCATCCATCCACAGCATGATGGTAGTCACATCACCAATGGGAGAAAACGCACCGCCGGCATTTGCAGCAATCACAATGAGGCCGGCAAACAGCCAACGCTCTTTCTGGTCGCTAAGCAAGCGGCGCAGCATCATCACCATGATGATGGTAGTTGTCATGTTATCGAGCACGGCCGACATGACAAATGACAGCGAGCACAGAATCCACAAGAGCTGTTTTTTGCTCTTGGCATTGATATGCTCGGTTATGAATGAGAAACCACCGTAACGGTCGATGATCTCCACAATAGTCATGGCACCGATAAGGAACACAACGATCTCACACGCATCACCCAACTGGACCACGATAGCCTCATGCATCTCAGGGTCGTGCCCAAAGATGGCATATATGGACCACAGTATGCCACAAGTGATTAAAGCAAACGTTGCCTTGTTCATGTGCAACGGGTGCTCCAACGCAATCAGCACATAGCCGATTACAAAGATGATGATCATTGCTGTAACCATCGTAATGAAGTAGCGGTATTAGTGAATGATTAGTTTATAGTAACCAATGATAATCCATCGCCTTAACGCAGGCGGTCGGCATCAAGAAGTTTCTTCTTGTCGCGAGACATGGCCTTGTGAGCCATCATCAGGAAGATGATAGACAACACGGGCAGCAAAACGTACCACTGCCACGAAACGGTCCAGCCCTCACGATTGCCAACGACAAAAGCCTGAATGCCAATTGCCACCAGCATGGCCAAGCCGATGATGATGTCAACAAAGCATACCGTCATCTGGCGCTGAAGGTTCTTATACAGGAAAATGTCGATGAAGGCAAGCAGCGATATAAGAATGATCAGGGTAATCAGCAACGGGTTAATGTGCAGGTTCCCGGCTCTGCCTGTTTCAAGAGCGCCATAGAGAACCGTCTTGTCGGCCAACTCAAAAGTGAGGGCCGGTACAAATGCAAACACCACCATTAAAATCACTGCAATAAGCAGGTAAACAGATTGGATACGTTGAATAACCATAATAATACAATTATATGTTTTATAAAGTTTGCTGTTAATTTGCGGCAAAATTAAGGAAATTTTTCTATAATCAACATTATTCCCCCAGAAAATTCTTTTTTCAACGCAATTTTGTTAATTTTGCATGGTATTTGCTACATTGAAGGCGAAATATCACACTTGACAACTGATGACAATACAAGAAATAGATAAAGAACACCAGTTAGCGACTCAAAGTCTTGACGAGGCTGGTATCAACGATGCGTTCGGGCATATATCGACACTGGTTGACGAATATGGCCGTGCCGACATGAATGATGAGCTCGTGCGCCTGCGCATGTCCTATACGTTCATGCTCAAATACCTTGAACAGGGCGTGATGGACCCTCAGCGTGACGAGATTCTGTCAGGTATCCGCCAATCGTTATACACGCTCAACGATCAGTGTTACATGGGCCTGCTGGAGCGTGTCAGCTCCGACGTGTTCTACACACGCCGCCGTGAACTTGGCAATACGTCTTTAGTGAGCATTGTCGAGGAGTATCGCAATGCGTTGAAAGAATTATCCTTGGTTCAGTCCTCCAATGCTGAGCAACGTGATAGTCATGTCATTTTGTCACGATTGCATGATGCCGAAGCTCTTGAGACAAAAATTTTCAACAGGGTATGGTCGTCATTTCCCCTATCGGCTGATGATGCCGGGACCTTGAAACTGTGCATCAACGGTGACATTTTGCCTGTTCACACCCGTTGCCTGCTGATTGCGGCATTGATGCTGGGATTGATGAAGTTTTATGATGAGAGCAAATTGCTGATCCTGCTTGAGTCCTATTCCATGAGCGATGAGCCACAGGTGCAACTGCGTGCGTTGACCTGTGCGATGCTGACCATGCTGGCCCACAGGCGCCGCACCTCATCTTCTCGCGCCATGCACACCAGGATTGCCGCCATGCTTGACATGCCTGATTTCAAACACGACGTGTGGAGCATTCAGGTGCAGCTGGCCCGTTCCCGTAATACCGAGAATGTGAAGCATCGCGTGCGTGACGACCTGATTCCCAACATCATGAAGATGCGGCCCGACATCATCGACAAGCTCAAGGACAAAGACACCCAAATCATTGACCTGAGCGACATTGAGGCCAATCCGGAGTGGCAAGACTGGCTTGACCAGACGGGTATAACCCGCAAAATCGAGGAGTTCAACGCCATGCAGCTCGAGGGCAGTGACGTGTTCATCGCCACATTTGCCCACCTCAAGACTTTCCCGTTCTTCAAGACACTGAGCAACTGGTTTCTCCCCTTCTACCCCGCCCACTCGGCGGTGCTCGAGAATCTGGGTGCCGATAAGCTGTCGCTGGCCGAGGTCGTGCAGCATGCGCCCTACCTGTGCAACAGCGACAAATTCTCGTTCTGCCTGTCACTGGGAGCCTTGCCCGATTCCCAACGCAGCTTGATGTCGGCCCAACTCGAGGAACAGAATGCCGCACTGAATGAGGCCAGGCTAAACGAGCTCCCCGACAACCGCAAGCAACGGGTGAGCATTGTAAATTCATTTATTCAGGACTTATATCGCTTCTTCAAACTGTTTTCGCGTCGTCGGGAATTCATTCCTGTGATGGATTACGAGGGGTTGGATATGACCGATTGTCTGCCTCTGGCCCAGGTGACACGTGATGCCCACGTGCTGGAACTGCTGGGAGCGCTGTATTTCAAGAACGAGTTCTATGATGACGCCATCAACTGTTTCACCCGCCTCGAAGGCATGGATGACGTGACCGACGACCATATTTATCAGAAAATCGGTTTTGCCTATCAGAATGCCGGCAAGGCTGAGCGGGCTCTCACCTATTATAAAAGGTATGAGCTGTTGCATGAGGACGATGCCTGGAACATCCGCCACATTGCAGCCTGTTATCGTGCCATCGGCAAGCATGATGCGGCACTTGAGTATTACCGCCGTGCCGAGGCGCTCAACCCCGAGAATGTTTCCTTGACATTGACCATCGGCCATCTTCTGCTCGAGCTTAATCGTACCAACGATGCTCTACAGCAGTACTTTAAGGCTGATTTGTTGGCAAATGCCAAACATCGGGCCTGGAGGCCTATCGCATGGTGCTCGTTCCTGTTAAACGACTACGACCGTGCGATTGATTATTATGACCGCATCATCCATGACGACAAGCCCTCACCCCAAGATTACCTCAATCTTGGTCACGTGCTGCTGTGTCAAGGAAACTCCCGTCAAGCCATCGAGGCCTACCGTGAGTGCCTGCAGAAGATGGGCGGCGATGCCCACAAGTTCAGAGCTGCCTTTAAAGATGACGCGATGGAATTAAGGCTTCACGGCATATCCACAGTTGACCAGGCGCTGATTCCAGATGCCGTGTGCTCGGCACAACAAAATGATTAAAGTAACACTTGAGTGATGATTGACCATAGTACAGTACAACAGATACTTGACGCTGCCGATATCGTTGACGTGGTGAGTGACTTCGTCAGCCTTAAGCGCCGTGGTGCCAACTGGATTGGCCTGTGCCCGTTCCACAACGATCGCCGGCCATCATTTTACGTGTCGCGCGCTAAGGGCATCTGCAAGTGTTTCGCTTGTGGCGAGGGCGGCAGTGCGGTCAATTTCATCATGAAGCATGAGCAACTCAGTTACCCTGAGGCTCTACGCTATCTGGCTCGTAAATATCATATTGAGATTCATGAGAAGGAGCTCACCGATGACGAAAAGCAGGCACAGAGCGAGCGTGAGGCTATGCTCATGCTCAACGAGTGGGCATGTGACTATTTCGAGAAACAGTTACACGATACCCAAGCAGGTCAAGACATAGGACTCTCCTACTTCAAGGAGCGCGGCTTCAATGACGTCACTATCAAGGAGTTCAGGTTGGGTTACTCCAGTGAGGGATATGATGGCTTTTACAAGGCTGCTATTGCTCAGGGTTTTAATCCGCAACTGCTGTTTGATGTCGGTCTGTGCATACCTGATGACCGCGGAGGCGGCCGTGACCGTTTTCGAGGCCGCGTGATGTTTCCCATCATGAACATTGCCGGAAAGGTCATCGCCTTTGGCGGCAGGACGCTTAAGAAGGATAAAAACATTGCCAAATACGTCAACTCGCCAGAGTCGGCCATCTACTCCAAGCGAGATGTCATCTACGGGTTGTATCAGGCAAAACGTGAGATCAGCAAGCTTGAAAAATGCTTTATTGTTGAGGGTTATGCCGATGTCATCTCAATGCACCAAGCCGGATTCAAGAATGTTATCGCATCGTCAGGCACAGCACTCACCGAGGGGCATATCCATGCCATCCGCCGTTTCACTAACAATGTTACCGAAATGTTTGATGGCGACGAGGCTGGCATTAAAGCGGCCATACGTGGCGTAGACATGCTGCTCAGAGAAGGGCTAAATATCAAGGTATTACCCTTGCCTCCTGAGGACGACCCCGACACATTTGTGCGAGCCCACAGCCACACCGAGGTAGAAGAATACATCAAGCAGAACGAGGCGGATTTCATCAATTTCAAGTCCAGTGTGGTGCTGAAGGATGCGCAAAATGATCCTATCAAGCGCACCGCAGCCATTACCGACGTGGTCAAGTCTATCGCCATCATCCCCGATGAGATTGCCCGAATGGTCTATGCCAAGGAATGCAGCAACCTGTTCGGCATGGATGAGCAAACGATCCTGCGGCAGATCAAGCACTACCGCAACAAGTATATCGAGCAGTGGCGCAAGGAGCGCCAGCAGCAACAGGCAAGAGAACAACGCTTGGTAGGCAATGTGCAAGCCGAGGAAATGCCGATAGACGCTCCCCATCCTGCCGATGAGTTGACTGACAACACAACTATAGCACCTCAACAAGTGCAAGATGTGCCTCGTACCGGAAGCAGGTCAAATAATGTCAATGTTCAGGAGCGAGAGGTCATCAGGCTCATTGTCAACTACGGCATGTGCTACTTGACCGACACCAGATATGAAGACGGGACAGTGAAGCCCACCAGTGTCCTGGAGTACATCAGTAACGAATTGATGCTGGACAACATGAGCTTCAGCGACCCGTTGTACCGCCACACATTCGAGCTCGCCAAACAATACATCGACGGCTACTATCGTGACCTTGAGTCGTTCAAAGCCCAACTCGAGGAGCGCATCCGCGAGTACTTCGACGAAGAGATGAAAGAGCTCGATAACAACGAGTTAGATGCTCTCGACAGCACAGCGCTCATTCTGGCTCAGGAACAAAAAGAGAAAACGGCCACCTCACGTGCCAACGTAAGAGCCAATAACGACTTGATGGAATTCAGCAGCGGCTATCTGATGAAGGCACTTTGCTCGCTGGACGATGACCCCGTGCGCCAGTTGGCTTGCGAGTTAGCGACCGATAACTTGCCTCAGCTCAGTAAGATACACACGCAATTTGCCGTCATTGTCGAGGAACGTGACAAACTGATTCATCTTGTCCCCCAGCGACTGTTTAACTGGAAAAACGCCATACTGGTGCTTCGCATAAACGAACTGAAGTCTAAAATCGCGCACTCCTCCCCCGAGGAACAGCCGCAACTCATGGAACAGTTGCAGACTCTGTATGCCACCAGGCACACACTAGCAGCCTTCATCGGGGACAGGGTTGTCAACCCCAAATAGTTTTTTCGGTTTTTTTATGGGAGTTTGACTCCTTTTCCAAGTAAAAATTAGTAAATTTGCCGAATGTATTGGCACGAAAGATGCCGATACGTTCGACCATTACTTTAAGCATACATTGATAATTTATTGATTATGAAATTCAAAAATATCATCACGCTGGCATTTTTATCGCTTGCTGTTTCATCATTGGCTCAGATTCAACTGAATCTGCCCACAACACAGATTGGCGACAAGGAGTATTACCGCTACGACTCGAGTAACGGCGAGAGTATCTATGACATCGCTGCAAAGCTCGGCGTCACCAAGGATTACATCATCCAAAATAATCCTGATGCTGCTGACGGGATCTCCAACGGAATGACGCTTTATTTCCCAACCGGGAAGACAGTGACGCCTGCACAAGCTACACTGAAACCGCAGTATCCGGTCCTCATGCACGAAGTCAAGCAGGGAGAAACCCTCTACGGTCTGGCCAAGAGCTACGGAACAACCATTGATGAGTTGATTGCAGTTAATCCCGGATCGGAAAATGGCATCAAGATTGGTCAGAAGCTGATGATACCATCGTCTCGAACCAACGAGCGGGCTGCCGTTGACGCCGACAAACAGGTGCATGACGCCTTCAGCCAGAACTCAGTCCAAATCGCTCCACAGGGTTCTGACCCCGTTTACCAGACTATAAATGACGGTGAGGACATCTACACCATTGCCAAGCATTACAACACCTCGATTGAGTCTATTCTGATCAACAATCCAGGTTTGAAGCCCGATGAGTACGTTGCCGGCACCAACATTAAGGTGGTGCCCAACACAGCCGTTCCATTCAACTATGAGCGCGTGGGCCGCCGCAACTACAAGTACGAAGTGAAACGCGGCGAGACCTATGCTTCTATTGCCACCGACAATGGCATCAGTGAGGCTGAACTCAAGGCTGCCAATCCTGATTTGAAGAAGGTTAAAAAGGGCAAAACCATCATCCTTCCCAAACCCTATACCGAACAGGTGACCGGCGACATGGCAACCATTCCCGTCGAAGAGTTACGCGCCTACTACCAGCCACGCATCCAAGACCTGTATGAAAACCTTGTGGCCAAGCGACTCGAGAACGAGGTGAATATCGCCCTGGTATTGCCGTTCCAGTTACACAAGAGCGCACCGCCCAAGCAGGCCTACCTTTACACTGATTATTATAAGGGCTTCCTGCTGGCCATGGACAGTGTAAGCCGGATCACCAACAGGCATATCAACATCAAGGTATATGACACCCAGCACAATCTGAATGTCACCGACAGCATTCTTGCCCTGCCCGAACTCAAATCGATGAACATGTTCATCGCACCCAGCGAGCCCCAGCAACTGGCAAGAATCAATGCCTTTGGTAAAGCCAATGGCGTGCCCGTGATGAACTGCTTCACAACCAAGAACGAAGACTATCTGGACAATCCTTACGTCTATCAGGTCAACACTCCCACCAACGAGATGATGCACGATGTAATGAAATGGTTTGATGAGCAATTCAAGGGTTACAATGTGGTTTTCCTGAATGCCTCCAGCGAGAGTGACAAGGAAATGTTTGAGCACATGCGCACACACATCAACCGCAAGAAGTATCCCACGGCCACTATCAACGTGAGTGGTGATTTGACCTACAACGACATCTCTAACCAGATGAATCCCGGTTCAAAGTATGTATTCATCCCCTCGTCGGGCGACAAGGCACTGGTCAAGAAGTATATCAAGGCGCTCAAGCAAGTCAAGAACGAGCGTTTTGACTGCGACCTGTCACTGATTGCCTATCCCGAGTATGTACTGTACCTCAAGGATTATCAGACCGACCTTCAGGACGTAGATACCTACATGTTCACACGATTCTTTAATGCCAAGGGATTCCGTACCCGCGATCTCGAGGCCGCCTATAAGACCAACTTCGGCGGCGAGCCGCTGTCGGCAGTGCCCAATATGGCCATCTATGGCTATGACACGGGCATGTATTTGCTCAAATCACTGGGAGTCGACGGCATTATTGACGAAGAGACACCGCTTTACAAGGGCATTCAGACGAGTTTCCGCTGGGAACGCGGCGACAACTGGCGCGGTTACACCAACCAAGCGATTGAGGTAGTACACTTCTCTACCGATCACCAGATTACCGTCCATGTGAAATGAGGCGCATCGCATTCCTATTGACAGCGCTGACCGCATTGCTTGCTACGGCCCAAACCCACTATGAGGGGACTATTGCTGTAGGAGGCAAGGCCGGCGCATCGTTTTCACGCGTCAATTTCAACCCCACTGTCCAGCAAGTGATGCTGCCTGGCATGACAGCAGGTGTGATGTTCCGTTACATCGAAGAAAAGAACTTTGGACTTGTCGCAGAACTTAACATGACCCAGCGAGGATGGAAAGAAGCGTTTGAGGAGAGTGACTACAGCTACAATCACCGTTTCACTTATCTTGAGCTGCCGATCATGACTCACATTTTCTTTGGGAATCAGCGTATTAAAGGTTTCTTTAATCTGGGTCCTGAAATCAATGTGATGCTGGGCGACGGTATCAAGTCCAACTTTTCCTATTCGGATGCCGCTAGTCTGGATTATTTCATCAACGACACCCGTCATATCGAGCAGATGACCATGAAAGTCAATAACAAGTTCGATTATGGCATCTGTGGCGGTGCCGGTATGGAGATCAACATCAATCCCAAACACTCCTTGTTACTGGAGGGGCGCTTTTACTATGGACTGACTGATGTTTTTCCTAACCACAAAACCGACATTTTTTCAAGCTCCAATTCCATGACGGTAACAGTTACGCTTGGATACTTTTACCGCTTGAAGTGATCGAGAGCAGTATGCTCCTCACTTGCTCTTTTTCTTAGCCCACAAATGACTGGCCGTGAATGTGGCCGCTATCAAGACAAAAACGATAGCGGGCAATGTTGTCATTACCAATTCTTTATACCCCATGATCAACATGGCGGCTATTGCCGGCAAGGCCATGGCGATAAGCATCAGCAATACCCCAACGATGACACGCACGCGGCGAATATCGTACATGTCGCGAGTCTTCTTGGAAGCGATGTTGTATCCCACGATAAAGTCGTCGCCGCGTCCCAGCATGATGACAACTGCAACAACGACAATCAGCAGCGAAATGACAGACAGAATAATGAAAGCGGTCAACATAACGGTGAAATCATTTTTTTTGCAAATATAAGCATTGTTTTTCGGCATCTAGCCACATTATATAAAAGATATTTTTTGTAATTTTGTGCGTTATTTTGAAAACCTACTTATTAACATTAAATAATTGTTTAAAAACCAGAAAGTTATGAACATTTCGCACATCGAACATGTGGGCATCGCCGTTACCTCGCTTGAGGAGGCCATCCCTTTCTATGAGAACATGCTGGGCATCAAGTGCTTTGCAATCGAAGAAGTAGCTGACCAGAAGGTGAAGACCGCCTTTTTCAAGGTTGGCCAGACCAAGATTGAACTTCTTGAGGCTACTGCCCCCGAGAGCGCAATCGCCAAGTTCATTGAGAAGAACGGTGGACGCGGTGGCATTCAGCACATCGCATTTGCTATCGAGGATGGCGTTGCCAACGCACTTGCCGAGGTACAGGAGAAGGGCGGCCGCGTCGTTGATGCACAGCCCCGCAAGGGTGCTGAGGGCCTGAATATCGCCTTCCTGCATCCCAAGACCACTTGTGGCGCTCTTGTAGAGCTTTGCGAAGATCCCAACAAAAAATAATCCACACAGAACATTATGGGAAAACAACTTGAGAAAATTCAAGAGCTGATTGAGCGTCGCGAGAAGGCACGCATGGGCGGTGGCGAGAAAGCTATTGCCAAGCAGCACGAGAAGGGCAAATTCACTGCCCGTGAGCGCATCAACATGCTCCTTGACGAGGGTAGCTTTGAGGAACTGGACATGTTTGTTCAGCACCGTTGCACCAACTTCGGCATGGAGAAGAAGACCTATGACGGCGACGGCGTTGTGACCGGTTTCGGTACCGTTGGCGGACGTCTGGTCTATGTCTTTGCTCAGGATGCCACCGTTATTGGCGGTTCGCTGGGTGAGACCATGGCATTGAAGATGTGTAAGGTGATGGACCTGGCTATGAAGCAGGGTGCACCTGTTGTCGGCCTGAATGACTCGGGCGGTGCCCGCATCCAGGAGAGCGTGAACGCCCTGGCCGGTTATGCCGAGATTTTCCAGCGCAACATCAACGCATCGGGTGTCATTCCTCAAATCAGTGCCATCCTTGGCCCCTGTGCCGGTGGTGCCGTTTACTCCCCTGCCCTGACCGACTTCACCATCATGGCGAAGGGTATCTCGTTCATGTTCCTTACCGGCCCCAAGGTGGTAAAGACCGTGACCGGCGAGAATGTTACCCAAGAGCAGCTGGGTGGCGCTGGTGTACATGCCAGCAAGAGCGGTGTAGCTCACTTTGCCGCCGAGACCGAGGAAGAGGCCATCGCCATCATCAAGCAACTGTTGAGCTACATGCCCAGCAATAACATGGAAGAGACTCCCCGCGTGGAGTGCACCGACCCCATCGACCGTGTGGAGGATGCCTTGAACAACATCATCCCCGAGAGCGCCAACGATCCCTACGACATGTATCAGGTCATCAGCGCTATCGTCGACAATGGTGAGTTCCTGGAGGTTCACAAGGACTTTGCCAAGAACATCATCGTCGGTTTCGCCCGTTTCAACGGTCAGGCCGTTGGTGTAGTCGCCAACCAGCCTAACTGCATGGCAGGTGTTCTTGACGTGAATGCTTCGAAGAAGGGTGCACGCTTCGTTCGTTTCTGCGACGCATTCAACATTCCTTTGGTAACCCTCGTTGACGTGCCCGGCTTCCTGCCCGGTACCGGTCAAGAGTACAATGCCGTCATCCTGAACGGTGCTAAGTTGCTGTATGCTTACGGTGAGGCCACCGTGCCCAAGGTAACCGTTACCCTGCGCAAGAGCTATGGTGGCTCACACATCGTGATGAGCTGCAAGCAGCTGCGTGGTGACTTGAACTATGCATGGCCCAGTGCCGAGATCGCCGTTATGGGCGCTGCCGGTGCTGCCGAGATTCTTTACGCCAAGGACAGCAAGAACTTCAAGACTCAGGCCGAAGAGGCCAAGACCGCTGGCGACGAGGCAAAGGCAAAGGAATTGCTCGAGGCCGGCAAGAAGTTCATCCAGGACAAGGAGGACGAGTACAACAATCTCTTCTGCACGCCTTACAACGCAGCCCGCTATGGCTACATTGATGACGTGATTGAGCCCAGAAATACCCGTTTCCGTGTCATCCGTGCACTGGAGGTTCTGCGCACCAAGAAGTTAACGAACCCTGCCAAGAAACACGGCAACATACCTCTGTAATCCCCAATGCAGTCAATTATGAGTAAAAGAGCATTGACACTGATGCTGTTTTGTGCTATCCTCGTTCTGCCCACCATGGCACAGCGCAAAAATGTGCGCATCAACGAGGTAATGGTACAGCAGGACAGCACGGGCGGCAACGGCTGGGTTGAGTTCTATAACTCGTCTTACAGCACAGTTGCCGTCGAGAAGATGTTCATCACCACTTTGAGCCGTGAGGAAATCACTAATCACATCAAAGCGGTGACTGACACTTCCAACATGAAACCCAATAAGGTGCTGATTGAATTGTGCAAGGAGCGCCCCATGGACATCTATGAGATTCCCCGTGGCGACGAGCGCAACACCAAAATCGCACCCCGCACCCACTTTGTCATGGAAGCTGACGGAACCCCCAAGAAAGGAACCTTCCACATGCCTTTCACCTTCACCGCCGGCAAGGACAATTACATCGCCCTCTATGACGTGAATGGAGACCTGGTTGACGACGTTACTATTCCCGCCGGCTTGAATTATGGCGAGACCTATGCCGTTAAGGCAGAGGGACGTCTTCCCAGCATCTTGAACGACGCTATTCCTGCCGATTCGATCTGGACCGTCAAGGACAACAGCACGATAGAAAAAGCCATCACCAAGGGCAACTACAACATCCGCGAAGTGAACGAGAAC
>JAEEGI010006822.1_pt1 | contig 25711 bp, 23 predicted proteins | sample 8958751 | NCBI WGS metagenome assembly JAEEGI01 (sample SAMN16246545, study PRJNA631951) | gut metagenome | biome: gut microbiome; feature: rumen; material: KS-attached | host: Bos | place: Iran: Karaj | collected 2018-10
GTGGCTAAACCATTACAAGGCAAAAGTCATTTCTTGTGATGAAGCGTCTGGTGAAGTCGTGGCGACTCATAACGGTTACGCTTCCGAAGGTGTTTCCCATACGCGAAAGATTCAGTTCAATCGCGACGAGAACGAGTTTGTTATTACGGATATGTTGCGTTGTGATAAGGCGGCGACTGTTGAAATCCCGTTCCATTTGCATCCAGAAACGACAGTGCGTCTTGACGGTCGCATGGTTGCGCTCGATGTACCTGGTGCCCGCCGTGTTATGATTGAGCTTGATGAAAAACTTACTTATACGGTTCGTGATGACGGTTGGTATTCGGAACATTTTGGCGAAAAAGTACCGGCGAAGTATCTGTATGCCAAGACAGAATGCAAAGGCGATGCCGTGTTTGTGACGAAGTTGCGTGTGCTTTAATTTTCTAGATTGTCTCTATGCTCAAAAAGGTTTGTCATATTGGCCCTGCATTGAATGTCCAAGGCGGAATCAGCTCCGTTTTGGTGAGTTATAAGAACTTGTTCAATTTGCCGGACGAGAATTTTGTTTCTAGTTACAATGGTTCGTTTATCAAGTCTTTACCGTTGTTTGTTTGTCTGTGCTTGAGGCTTTTGTTGAATCCTCCTGCGGCTTCTTTTTTTCAAATCCATACTTCTTTTAACGGGAGCTTTTTACGCAAATATCTGATAAGCCTTTGCTTGAGAATTCGCGGCAAAAAGTATGTCGCTCATATTCATGGAAGCCGTTTTAAAAGGATGTGCCTCACTTCGCCCAAAGTGGTTCAGCATTTTATCCGGAGTTATTTCAAGCATTCGACGATGGTGATTTGCATTACGCCGGATATGCAGGAATTTTTGGAAGAATTTGTCGGAAATGGCCTTTGCCATTATGTCGTGATTCCGAATCCTTGCCCAACGATTGCTGAAGAACCCGTGAATTTGAAAAAGCATGAGTTGCCTGTCAAGATTGTTTTTTCGGGTCGCTATGGACATCGCAAGGGTGTGTATGATTTGCTTGAAGCGTTTTCTCGTGCAAATTTCAAGACTCCGGTAGAACTTTATCTGTACGGCGATGGGGAGGTGGAACAGGTGAAGTCCGTGGTTGCTTCTTCGCCGCGTGCGAAATCGATTCATGTCTCAGATTGGTTGAAACATGACGATTACCTGAAACTGTTGCCGCAATTCGATTTGCTTGCGTTGCCTTCTTATGCCGAAACATTTGGCATGAGCCTTGTCGAAGCGATGGGTGTCGGGCTTCCGGTTGTTTCGGCGCGTTCGGGTGGTGTGCCGTATGTGGTGCGCGATGGCGTTGATGGCTTTTTGATTGATGCGGGTGACGTTGATGCGCTTGCTCGGAAGTTGGAAAGTCTTGTCGAGGATTGTTCACTCCGTGTGCAAATGGGACAGGATGCCTGGAAAGATGTCGTCGCGAATTTTAGAGGCGATGTTGTTCTAGATAAACTCGAAGCCGCGTATAGGGGAGTCTGCCCATGAAGGCTATGCTGAAATCGCATCTTAAATCGCTCGCGTTGAAAATTGTGTGCGGAGCCGTTTCAGTTGTGTTCCCGTTGAAGAAAAAAAAGGTGTTTTTCAAATCGTATCACGGACTGCGTTATGCGTGCAATCCCCGATTCATTTCTGAAAAGTTGCATGAGATGGCTCCGGATTACGATATTGTCTGGAGTTTCAAGAATCCCCAAAAAATTGATGATTTTCCTAGCTATGCAAGAGCGGTAAAGGCGGGGAGCCTTTCGGAATGCGTGGAAATGTTCACTGCAAAGGTTTGCATTTTTAATGCGGGAATCGTGCTTCCGTGTAAACGCAAGGGGCAGTTTTTTTTGGACACGTGGCATGGAGACAGAGCGTTCAAGCGAGTTGATGAATCGGCTGATGGCAAAGTGTCGCTTTCAGATGCATATCGCATTATGGATGTTGTCTTGTCGGGTTCGGACTATGCAGATAAGGTTTATCATGACGCGATGAAGTTTAAGGGTGAAATCATGCATTGCGGAACGCCCCGCAACGACATGTTCTTCTGTGATTCTTCGGCCCGCCTTGAAAATGTGCGGGAAAAGCTGGACATCAATGCGGATTGCGTTTTGACTTTTGCTCCCACGTTCAGGGGTGTTTGCGATGGTGTTGCTGAATTGAATTTTCCTGTGTTGCTGGATCAGTTAGAGGCTAAAACAGGTAAAACTTGGTGCGCCCTTATTCGCCAGCATTACAAGGTGAAGGTTAACGAAAACTGGAATCGCGATAGGCGGATTATTAACGCTTCGAGCTACCCCGAAATGCAAGATATTTTGCTCGCTTCGGATATTGTCATCTCGGATTATTCTTCGCTTGTAGGTGATTATGTTTTGCTGAATCGCCCCGTGTTCCTTTATGTGCCCGACTTGGAAGAATACAAGTCTGGACGCGGGTTGTATTTCGACATCGAAAAGAGTCCGTTCTGGTACGCACGCAGTGAAGCGGAACTGTTTAAAAAAATTCTCAACGTGGATGCGGAATCGGCAAGAAAAAATTGTCGCGACATCTTGGATTTTTATGGACATGTTTGCGAGAAAGGAAATGCCTCTGAGCAAGTGTGCCAATGGATTTTGGGTAGATCATGAGCGCGTCTATTTCAATCATATTGCCTGTATATAACGCAGAAAAGTACCTGCGTGAATGCGTTGATTCCGTGCTCAAAATCGGGGAACGCCTCGATTGGGAACTTATCCTAGTTGATGATGGATCGAAGGATTCGAGTTCAGCTATTTGTGACGAGTTTGCCGAAGCGAATTCTCGCGTCCGTGTGTTGCACCTAGAAAACGGCGGTGTGAGCAATGCGCGCAATGTAGGAATTGCCGCTGCGACGAAAGACTTTGTGACCTTTATCGATGCCGATGACTGGATTGACGCGGATGCTTTTGCTTGTGTTTTCCATGAGTTTGTCGATTTCGGTTGCGACTTGGGATTTACTTCATTTGTTCGTGTTGAAAACGGACGTGGTAAGGAGCAACCGATTGATTTTGGCAAATCCCGCCGACTCACGGATAGCGAAAAAAAGACTCTTTTGCAAATGAGGCTTGCTCCGGGTATCCGGTTTATGGGGAGCGTGTGGAGGAATTTCTACTCGCGCAAGCTCGTGTCTGCATTGTCTTTTGATATGACACTCCGCTTTCAGGAAGATGTTCTATTTAACATTGCTGCAGTTTATAATGCGACAAATGTGGCTGTTCTCAATAAGAGCTTTTACTATTACCGTGTCAATGAGGATTCCGCCAATTTCAACGAATCTACGAACTCTGTACAGAATCGCATTGCTGCTTGGGAACGTATAGCGGAATGGTCTAATGAGTACGGGGTAGATTTGTCGTTTGCATTGATGCGCCGCCATTGCCCGATTTATGCAAGGTTGTTTGCTAATGCATCCCGAGAATACCCGAGAGGAATTAAGCGCATAAAGGCTCTATGGAAAATCCACCGTGAAATTCCACGTCAAGAGATCCGGCAATGGAAACCGGAATACTTTGGAAACTCTTTCTTACCCTACGTCTTGTTGCGCCGTACCGGACTCGATTTGCTTGGGTTCGTCTTCCTCTTCTTTCGATTCCTTTTCTAAAGTCTGGGTGCATCCCATGAGGACTCCGAGAATCATGTAGGAATATGCCGATGCGTTTCCCATGTTTCCGGTCAGAATGAAAAACATCGTGATTGAAAAAATGAGCAAGTATCCGCTTTGCGTCATGGGATGGAGCTCCCGCCGCCTATAGAAGTAGAGGAATATCCAGGCGCTTAGCAAGAGATAGGTGCCGAACCCTATAAAACCATAGTTGATGAGTTTAGGGAAAACGATGGATTCCATGCCCATGATTTCTTCGTCTCGGATGCGGTCTCCGTAGGCGTCTGTTTCAAAGATGTTCTTAGTTAGGTAAGAAACTCCGTTGCCGAATAAGGGCTTGTTTGCGATTTGGATGATGGAGAAAATCAGTTGCTGTTGCCGCAGCTGGAGCGAACTTCCTCTTGATTCTTGGGTAAAATTATCGATTGTTTTTTGAAGAATAAAAGAAGCGCTTAGAACTAGTACAAAAATAATTGTGATTTTTACAATGATGTGCATTTTTCGTGAAATCCAGAATGCAAGGGCTATGCCTGTGCAGAGAACTCCTGTTCTGGTACCGCAAAGGAATAGGTTTGCGAAGAATATGACGTAGAAAAAGAGTTTCCAATATTTGCTAATGTTGAAATTCCGGAATAGTGGAACGTAAAAGACAAGGATGCTGCAAAGGAGAGTACTGTAGGCGGTGGGAAATGTTGTGGTGAGAAGAGTCCTGATTCTCCAAGAGTCGTGGGCGTTGACGTCTCCTGCAAGGTCATAGAATCCGTCGTAATAGGGAAATGTTGAACAAATGAATTTGTATGGGTAGTTTGCGCTGATGAGTGCTTCGATAATGCCCAAACATCCGAGTATCAATAGCGGAAAGAAAAGCTGTCGAAGAATTTCGGAAATGTCGGCTTTTCGGCCTATTATGTAGGCTGCGATGGCGTAACCGTATAGCTCAATAAAATGCCTTGCAAGAGCGTAGTATTCTTTGGGATTCAAACCTTCGTTCGAAAATACCGTGCAGCAGAAGGATATGAAGATAATCAGTAGTGGAATCTTGATGGGCATTTCCTTGATGGCCCGTATGAATGATGGATAGTTTTTGAGTATCTCGACAGCGAAGAATGAATAAAGTAAAATGTGTTGTGGCGAGATTTTAGGCGAATCAACTATCCAGATACAGGATGGAAACAATACTGTTCCCAGAAACAGCGCGCAGAAACGTTTCTCAGTGTCGTTCATCAGGAGAACGAACCAAATTGCACAAAACAGAAGATAAACGAGTGCGCTAATCACTAGGTAAAATTCCCTACCGGTTCTTGACTTCTTGCTTTATTTCTGTGGTGCTGACGCCTTCGGTCCTGGGGAGATAGATGACGTCGCAGTAGTCTTTGAGAAAATCGAATTTTCCGGTCCAGTCGCTGCCCATCACGAATAGGTCACAATTGTATTTTTGGACGTCGTCCTTTTTCTGTTCCCAGTTGTCTTCGCGGATGACCTTGGTGACCATGCGGAGCGCTTCGACGATTTCTTTGCGGTTTTCAAACGGAACGATGCATTTTTTGCCTTTTAGTGCATTGAATTCATCGGAGGATACGGCTACGTATAGTTCGTCCGCCATTTCGGCAATCCTTTTGAGAAGGCGCAAATGACCGATGTGAAACAGGTCGTATGTACCGTAGGTGATTGCCCTTTTGTATTTTTTTGCGTTCATGATGGAAAAAATAAAAAAATAACATCGGCGAAATGTATTATATTTCTGTTTATGCAGAATAAAAGATTTCTTTTCGTTATCATCCTTGTCGCCTTAGCTTTCGTCCAGACGGCTCTGGCAGAACGTATCACCTTTGCCACCTGGAACATTCGTTTTGCGAATGCCGAAGATTCCCTAGCGGGAAATGCCTGGTCCGTGCGTGTCGAAAAAATTGCGGAGATGGTCCATTATTTCGACTTCGATATTCTGGTGGTTCAAGAGCCGGATGCACAGCAGGTTGTGGACCTTGCAGCGCATTTGCCTGAATACACGTATATCCAAACGGATTCGGCTCAGATACATCCGATATATTTCAAAAAGGACAAATTCAAGGCGGTTAAGTCGGGCCAGTTCTGGTATTCCGAAAGCGGAGTTCCTGGGGAAAAAGGCTGGGATGCAAAACATGTCCGCTTTTGCTCGTGGGTGAATTTGAGGAGAAATAAAAAGAGGTTTTTTGTGTTCAATTCGCATTGGGACAATGCTGGCAAGGAAGCCCGTAATCAGTCTGCAAATGTAGCCTTGGAACAAGTGAAAAAGATTGCAGGTCGTAATCGCGTTATTTTTGCAGGAGATATGAATACACAGGCGGATAGCAAGGCTGTTACTACCCTCAATTCAACGAATCTCCTCAAAGATGCCAAGGAACTAGCTCAGATGAAGCGCATTCCTTCGGGAGGAACCTTTACAGATTTTAACGTGAACGGCAAAGCGGATCGACAGATTGACCACATCTCCGTGACCCCGTCTATTCCGGTGTATAAGTACGGAATTTTGGACAATCGTTATCATGACGGAAAAGAGTGGCGTTACCCGTCAGACCATTTCCCGGTTGTTATTGAATTTGAACTAAAATAAGGCTTTGACTTTGTCTAGAACACTTTGTTCTAGGCTTGAAAAGTCGATGTTCTTGTAGATGTTCTTGGATTTTGCCAAATGAAAATTTGAAAGGAATTCGCGAAGTCTGTATTTGAACAGGCGAAATCCTTTGTGGCGAAATCCGAGTTTGCGTCCCTTCCATTCCGTCTGGTTATATACGAATAGCCATGCTGATTTGAGCGGGTTGACGCATTCCCTGTGCCAAGGTTTTCTGAATCCGGTATAATGGATGAGGCCGGGGTCTTTCAAGGCTGTTTGTAAGTCGTCAAAGTGGCTTTTGCTTATGAACTGGTTTTCGAACGGTTCCAAAAAGTGCTCTTGCAGGTTGTAACGAATGGGGAATTGCTGCATGTTGCCGTGAAGAACAACATTGAGTGCGTCTTGGTCGTGGAAAAGGCAGACGTTCTGGTTTTCGGAAATGAAACGAATGGCCTTGTTCTGTACATCGTTTTGTCGCCACCAGTCGAGGTTGATGAGCATGACTCCGGCGTTGAGATACTCGTCATTGCTTCCGAGTGAAAGCCTGTTCAAGTTGCGGATGTCGTTGCATCGCATGTCCGGAGCGGCCGCAGCTGCAATCCCGTCAAGCGGTATATTCCATAGTTCTTCGATAGAATCAACGCAGATGATGTCGCCATCGATGTATAGAATTTTGGAAATGCTTTGCGGGAGAATCGTCGGGAGCATCAGGCGGAAGTAGGTCGCAATCGAAACATGCTCGCCAGGGCGAACCGGGCAGTCTTTCAAGAAGAATTCATCGATGGTATAATAGGAAATGCTAGAACGTTCACTTCCTTTGTTGCGAATGAGGGCGTCTTGCGATTCCTTGCTTAGTCCTGCCGTTACAATGTGATAATGGATGTCCAGCGATTTGTTGGCATGCCCGATGGATGTCATCAGGACCGCTGTCGGCATAACGTAATTGTCGTCTGTGCAAAGGACTATATCTACCATCGTGAATCTCTTTATGGAACGGTCCAGTAACGTTCTTGTTTGTTTTTACGGATTTTTGACAAGAAAAAGGCGAAATCGTCTTTTAGTCGCATTCTGCGATACTTGAGACGGTATATAAAATTTTCGTCAATCTTTTTGGGGCTTTCCGTATAAACGTAGTAATTCAGGTTTTGGAGTGAATATTGCCTGTGTGTGGCCCATACGGTCCAGAGGCGTTCTGCCATGAATCCGAAGATTCTCTTTTGGTAGGTGTCGTAACGGCTGATGTCGATGAGCTTTTCTGCTTTAAAGAGAATGCCGAAAAGCCATTTGCAGTAGTCGTCGAATTCGTTCCACGGCATGATGAACATGTTGCAGTCGTAGAAGTAATTGCTACCGAGAAAAACGTCATTGAATGCGTTTAAAAATTCTGGGTAGTCATCGCGGACGATATCATGAATGACTCGCAAATCGGTGCTGTAGTGGGCGTGCTCATAGCCGCTAGCGACTGAGGTTTTCAGGTATGCCTTGGGGGTCGTGACGACTTTGTTTGCGGAAAGCCAAGATTCGATTTTGGACGTGTCGAGCTTGTACCCGGAAATGTTCTTTACGTCTTTGGGAATGCCACTCCCTGTGATGCGAGTCTCGTTAAACGCAAAAAAACGGCGGTAGTGATTTAGTCCGATGTATTGCAGGTCGGGATAAAGTTTCTTGATGTTTTTCCATGCCCAGTAAATAGCGGTCAGTTCGCAAAAGCTGCGGTTCTTGTCGCTGATGTTGTCGCAAGGCTCTCCGTTCAGTTGATCATCGCGCTGGATTCCGAGATCGATGTCTGTGAGTGCCGCGCCGACATGTATCGGCAAGAATATGTTGTCCTGAGGCAATTCGCAGGGCTTGTGGCAACAGACTAGAATCTTTATTTTGGAATCGTCAAGCATAGAAATAACTTAGAATTTTTCGATGTTCAGCACTTGCTCAATGACGGGTGCCATGTCGTAATACTTGTACTGCGCCAAGCGTCCGCCGAAGATGACGTTTGACTCTTGTGCGGCGAGCTTGCGGTATTCTTCGGCAAGTTTGTTGTTGCGTTCGTCGTTCACGGGGTAGTAAGGCTCCATTCCTTCCTTGTATTCGGTGGAGTATTCTTCCGATACGACGGTCTTTGGAACGCTATAGACGTCGGCGCCGAACATTTCGAAATGTTTGTGTTCGATGATGCGCGTGTAAGGCTGGTCGTGCGATGTGTAGTTGACGACGGCGTTACCTTGGAAGTTCGGCGTGTCTTCGATACGCGTTTTGAAGCTGACGGTGCGCCAGTCGAGTTTGCCGAGCTTATAACCGAAAAATTCGTCGATTGCGCCCGTATAGACTAGCTTGTTTGCAATCTCTTGCCAGTTGTCTTTGTATTCCGCAAAGAAATCGACGCCAGTGCGTGTTTCGATACCTTCAAGCAGTCTATCGATGAGCTTGTTGTAGCCGCCGATGGGGATGCCTTGGTACTTGTCGTTGAAGTAGTTATTGTCGAATACGAGACGTACCGGGAGGCGTTTGATGATGAACGCGGGAAGGTCGCGGCAGTTCCGGCCCCATTGCTTTTCGGTGTATTCCTTGATGAGTTTTTCGAAGATGTCCTTGCCGACGAGCGTAAGCGCCTGTTCTTCGAGGTTTGCGGGTTCGCGGCCGTTCAATGCGGCGATAGCTTCGGCCTTTTGCTCTTCGATTTTGGCCTTGGCTTCTGCCGGCGTCGTAACGCCCCACATCTGGTAGAACGTGTTCATGTTGAACGGCAGGTTGTAAAGCTTGCCTTTGTAATTCGCAACGGGGCTGTTCGTGTAGCGGTTGAATTCAACGATGGAATTCACGAAGTCCCATACCTGCTTGTTGCTCGTATGGAAAATGTGTGCGCCGTATTTGTGGACGTTGATGCCCTCGACATTTTCGCAATAGACGTTCCCGCCAAGGTGCGCACGCTTGTCGATGACCAGGCACTTTTTGCCGGCTTTATTGGCGCGGTGGGCGAATGTAGCGCCGAAAAGGCCCGAGCCTACGATGAGGTAATCGAAATGTGCCATGCGGTTATGCCTTGCTTGAAAATTTTTTACGATAAAGTTTTCTAAGGAATGTCTTTGGGGCAAGAGTCACGCCTTTGAAAAAGTAATAGATTTTCGTTTTTGTGTCTATATAATCCCAGGCGTTGACGAATGTTGTGCAAATGGCTCTGTTGAGGATTCTTCGATTGATTTTCGGAAAATCGATCTTCAGTTCCATGAGATGTGCGGGATATTCTTTTAAACGCTGGATTTTCTTGGATTGGTCCCAAGTGACGCCGCTCGGTTGTAAGCGATAGACTGACATCTTCCTGTTGAAGCAGCGAACCTTGCCCGTATGGGCGCATTTCTCGGTGAGGAATAGGTCGCCGTTCAGAATGTTGAAGATATTCTTGATGGGGTAATCGAGAACTTCCCGTCTATAGATCAATGATGCCATCGGGATAGTCCATCTTTCAAAAATTTCAGTTGCCGTGTAGTCGCGGTCTTCCATTTGGGGATAGACAGAATCGATTGAATTTACTCCAAGTTCGTTCTTTATTTCTGCATCGTGGAATGCCGTGGAGTAGTCAGGATGGCTTTCGAGAAAGTCCACTTGTATTTGTAATTTATGCGGGTCTATCCAGTAATCGTCGCCTTCGCACATGGCGATATACTTGCCCTTTAGGGGCGCATTTGCTGCACGGGTCAGGGAACCGTCCTGTTTTTTGTACAGGTTTTCGGTTTCATAAATTGGCTTTATAATGAGAGGGAATTTCTTTTCGTATTCCCGGAGTATGTCTGCTGTTTTGTCTGTAGATGCATCGTCATGGACAATGACTTCGAACGGGAAATCAGTTTCCTGCATCAGGAATCCGTCCATGGCCTGGGCGATGTATTTTTCGTGATTGTAGGTCAAACACTTTATGGATACCAAGGGATGATTGGTATCAAGACTTTTCCATTTGGCGGTAACTTCTTCCTGGGTCTTGTTTATCATTTCATCTCCAAACCGAACTTTTCCTTGTATAGTTGCTTGTAGGGAATTTCCGGATAGAATTCCAATGAATGCCAGTTTCCGCGTTTTTCCACAGGCGGGAATTCCATGTAGTTGCCGTAGTAGATGGTCATCAGTTCATGATAACCTGCGGGTACGCGAATGGAAATGGATTCGAAGGGAATGTCCTTGTAGGAATCGAAAATACTTTTAGGGAATATGTTCTTGGAGGGCGCGAATATCGTGGTGACGATGGTTGACCAGTAGCCGGTTTCCGTGTCGTTGTCGGCCGTAGCTTCCTTGTTGATTTCGTTCCAGACGTCAATCGGCTTCATGTTTGGATCAAAGTAATCTTTGATTTTTTGCAAGTCGTTCTCGCTCTTTTCAGGAAAATCTTTGCGCATGTAAGCGGAATTCTTGAGAATCAATTTTTCGATTTTCTGCATGCGGGGTGCGATATCTTCCATGGTGGCGTTGTCCAGTGGGAAGATGTCGATGTAGATGCCCTGATTAAACTTTGCATGGGTGAATGGCTTTACCACCACGGATGTGTTGGAGTTGCGTAAACGCATGAAAGAGTAGCCGTATTCAGGATCCGTGACTGTCGATTGCAAAAAATAGGGACTTTTGAATTCGCTTGCCAACTGGTGCAGCTTTTCGTAGTCTTCACGAGGAACGCAAATGTCGAGATCGTCGTCCCAGGGGATGAACCCTTTGTGGCGTACGCCGCCCAGCGTTGTCCCGCCATCGGTGAAATAGCGCAGGTTGAACTTGTTCAGAACCCGGGTCACTTCGCGATACAAGTCCATTTCGATGGCCCAGACTTTTTTCATCTCGGCTGATACAAGGTACTCGCATCGGACTTCTTCGTTCCAGAAGTTTTCGGGAAGCCAACCTTCTTGCTTGATTCTTTCGATTTCGGTCATTTAAAAATCCTGTTTTGAGCGCTTTTATGAAATTCGTTAGAATTTGTCTGCGACAAAGAGCCCGCCCGCCATCGGTTCGCTTGGGGTTCCGTCGTCGTGCATGGCCGTTGTGATGTAGAGCTTGTCGCTGGCGATGCACACGGAAGTGACATTTAGGGCCGGCATCGAAAGTTCTCCGATTTTTTCGCCTGCCTGGTTGTATTTTTCTACGCGGGAACCGCCCCAAATTGCGATGTAGAGATTGCCTTCGCTGTCGATATCCATGCCGTCGGGGACGCCCGCTCCTTCTATGGATACGATGTATTTGTCGAAGGTGGCGTTTCCGTTTTCGTCGTAGAGGTAACGGCCCACTTTGCGTGTCGGGGTGTCAATGAAGAACATGTAGTTCTTGTAAAACCCGATGCCGTTGGAAATGCTGGTGCCGCTTACCAAAACCTTGGCGGTGTGCCCGTCATGGCTGTAGAGCGCGTTCTGCTTTTCCTTGAAACACTTGTAGCCTGTGGTCCCTAAAAGGAGTCTTCCTTTGGGGTCCTTCTTTCCGTCGTTGTAGCGGATTTGGGGATCGCTAATCAAATGGTAAAGGAATGTTTCTTCGCCTGTGGAAATGTCCAGACGGAATACGCCTTCGTATGCGGCGTAGATAATATGTTCGTTGTCCTCGAAAACGGCAAAGCCAACTTGTCCGCGGGTCTTGAATGTCTTTACGGTCTGTTCGTCCGGATTGATAAGGAATATGCGTTCCTGCTCAATCGAAACGCATAGAATCAAATTCAGGTCTTTGTTGAAAGCTGGCCCTTCTAGCAAAGAGGACTGTGCGTAAAATACAAGCTTTGGAAAGTTGTCTGATGCCATGGCTAATCTTCGAACATGTCGATGCGCACTTTGTGCTTGCCGCCCATGAAATCCGTTGCGAGATAGATGTCTGTAATTTGTTTGCAGAGATCGAAACTGATAATGCGGGCGCCCATGCAGAGGACGTTGGCGTCGTTGTGGAGCCTGGTGAATTCAGCAGACTTTGTGTCACCGCAGACGGCTGCGCGAATGCCTTTCTGCTTGTTCGCCATCATGCTCATGCCGATTCCCGTGCCGCAAATGAGGATGCCTGTATCTACGCGTCCGCTAGTGACTTCTTCGCAGACCTTCTTTGCATAAATGGGGTAATCGACGGCATCTGTCGTGTCGGTGCCGACGTTGACGATTTCGTAGCCTTTGGATTCCAGATACTGGATAAGGGGCTGCTTGTATTCCACTCCGGCGTGGTCTGCTCCAATGGCAATTCTCTTGATCATACGAATCCTTTGGTTAGGAATTGAACAGTTCTTCGTCGCTAAACTTCATGAGTGCCTTGCAAAGAGGAATGTCTTCTTTGCGGGTAATCTTGATGTTGTTGGTAAAGCCCTTGGAAAAATAAATGCGCTCTCCGTAATGGGTGCATACAAGGTCCGCGTAAATGAAATCGTGTTTGTCTTCGGCTTCGGCTTTTTCATAGACTGTGCGGATAAGCTTGTAATTGTAGGCCTGCGGGGTCTGTACGCGCATAATGGAACTGCGGTCGAGTTCCTTGAGGCCGCTTTTGCCGCCGTCTTCGGTAAACAGCACTGTTTCGTAGCAGGGGATGGCAAGTGAGGCGTTCCCTTTTTCGTGAGAAACGCGAAGCATTTCGTTGATGGCCTGTTGAGGCAAAATAGGACGTGCAGCGTCGTGGATGATGACCTGGTCATTATCTTCCAGTTTATCATTCAAAAAGAAGATGGCGTTGCGGGCAGAATCGTGACCGGTGGCGCCGCCTTCGATAATCCACTTGACCTTTGGGATTTTGAATTCGTCTAGGATTTCCTTGAGATGTTCAATCCAGTCTTTTATGCAAACGATGAGAATTTCATCAACATTTTCGTTCTGTTGAAATTTTTCCAACGTGTGTACAATGACAGGCTTGTCCTTCAGCGACAGAAACTGCTTGGGCATGGCGCCCCCCATTCGGGTTCCGGAACCACCTGCCAAAATAATTGCTACATGCTTCATTGAAAATCCTATCGTTATTGGGTTAGGCGACATCGATGTCCAGAAGTTCCTTCATGAACATTTCCATGTATTTCTTGTCCCAAATGGTGACGCGCAAGAATCCGGCAGAATCGCCCTTGCCGCAGAAGATGAGGATACCGCGATTCTTGAGTTCGTCGGTGATGTATTCCGCGGTCTTGTGCTTTGGCGTAATGCAGATAAAGCAGCCTTCGGTCGGGATGAAGGAATAGTTTGTTTCTTTGAGGGCGTTCAGTAGGTAGGCTTTGCCCGCTTCGAATTTTTCGGTAAGTTCGGCGACGACTCTGTCGTAGTTGGCAACCATTTCTTCGGCGACTGCGAGCGCCACGGCATTCACCGTGTAATGCGGCTTGTAGTTGCGGATGTACTGGGCGTTCTCTGCACTTGAGATGACGACACCGATGCGCAGCCCCGGCATGGAGAGCATCTTGGAGAACGTGCGGAGAATGACGAGGTTGTCGTATTCCTTCAGGAGCGGGAGAGCCGTTTCTTTGTGGAAAAGGTAATAAGCTTCGTCAACGATGACAAGCGCATTGTTTTCCTTGGCCTTGTCGAGCACCTTGCGGATTTCGTCCATGGTGTAGGCGTTGCCGATAGGCATGTTCGGATTCACGAGGGAGACAAGGCTTGTGTTCTCGTTGATTTCAGCGAGAAGCTTTTCGATATCGAACGTATAGTCTTTTTCGTAGTGGACGAACTTCGTGTTCATGCCTTGCATATCCGCATAGACCTTGTACATGCCGAAAGTCGGCGTGACGCAAATCAGGTCTTTGCCGGGTTCACCGAACACCTTGATGACATAACCCATGGCGACGACGCTACCATCGGTCAGCGCGATGTTGTCTTCTGTCAGTCCAATTACCTTGGCGTATTCGGCGGTGAGTTTGGATTCTTCCGGATAGATGGAAAGATATTCCGGCGTGACTTTGGCCATAGCCTTGTCAAAGAGCCATTGCGGGATTCCATCCGGATTTTCGTTCTGGTCTAGTCTTACGTACTTGCCGCGACCTTCTGGTTGACCGTAGCGAAAGAAATTCTTGATAATTGGATTTACGTAGTACATGGTATTTATTGATAAATGTGGTACACAATTTTTACATCAAATATAGATTTTTACGGCTTGTGAAAAAATCAAGAGCCTTTGAAAATTAGGCTCGTTTGGTGGGTTTGATGCTTCTGCAAAAACGCTATAGCAGGGAAACTATTTTTTGGGGGTCGATTCCGAGGTTTTCAAGAATTTTCAGAGCGCTCAGAATGCTTTTTTTATCAAGATTTGCGATGATAATCTTGTCGAATTCTGTGTTTGGAATTTCGTCAAAGTATTTTACGTTTAAACCATGGGCTTGGTAAAATTTTGCATCCTTGTCGAACCATCCTGTGATAGGCGCTATTTTCTTGGCTAAATAGATGGAATAGATATTTTGGCCTACGATTCCGCTGTTGAAAATGGCTACGCGAGTTGTGGGAGCCATGTTGAAAAAACGGTTCTGCGAAGGGTCTTTGGATTCTCCATAGCGAATAATCCTTAGACTGTCGATGTAGCGTTCGATTTGTCCCGTCAATTTGTATTCGGCGGGAGCGTCCTTCAAGGAATTTAGTAGATAATCATTCAACCAACTGATTTTCTCTTTTTCTTTTTCTAGGGAGTCCATGCTTTTCAGCATAGAGAACGCTTTTTGATAATAATGGTAGTTGGCACTTTCGCTAATGTAGAGCGTGTTTGCCTTGAGCAGAACAGGGAATACCACGGCCGTGTCTTCACCAATGGAAATGCGTGGATCTACCGCCATTTGGTAGTCGTAAAGCAATTCTTTTTTGAATAGTTTGTTCCAAACGTAGGAGCAGACGCCGAAATAGAAGTATGGACCTGCGCAGATCATTCTTGGATATACTTCGGCAATCATTCTTTGTTTGTCGTAAAAACCCGAAGGGATTACATTGGCGTGCTCGTCGGAAATGTCCCCGATGTCTTTAGAAAAACCTGCCGCTACAATATCGACGTTGTATTTCTGTTGGCAATCGACGAGATCCTGGATAAAGTCTTCTTCGATCCAGTCGTCCCCATCGACATAAGAAATGAACCGGCCCGTTGATTTTTCAAGACCGCTTTTGCGTGCATTGACTAGGCCTCCGTTTTCTTTGTGGATGACCACGATGCGGTTGTCCTTGCTGGCAAATTCGTCGCAGATCGCTCCACAGTTGTCGGGGGAGCCGTCATCTACAAGAATGACCTCGATGTCTTTATAGGTTTGTGCTAAAATACTGGAAACGCATTTGCGTAATTCCGCTTCGACATTATAGATGGGTACAATGATGCTTACAGTAGCCATGAGATTAGATCAGTTCTCCACCGTTGACTTTGAATTCGGTGGCTGTTACCATAGAGGATATATCGCTGAGCAAATAGACCATGGCGGGAACAATGTCTGACGCCTCTGTCATTCTGCCCATGGGAATTGCCTTTGCTGCTTCTTTGCGGAGTTCCTGTTCGGACATGCCCTGTGACTTCCGTAAAGCGAGCTCGCCATCTGTAGGTGTCCAGCCCATGACGAGGTAGTTGCAACGGATTTTGTCTTCGGCGTAGTGTCTGCCGATGTGGTTGGAAAGCGTGTAGAGGGCACCCTTGGCGCAGGCATAGGCGGTACGGTCTTTGTTGCCTCGGGTATGGTGCGTGGAGCCCACCAAGACGATGGAACCGCCGCCAGTTTTCTGCATCAGCTTGACGGTTTCCTGACAACAGAAGAATGCTGCCTTGATGTCGATGTCAAAGACGTCATCGAAAAGGCTTTCGGAACATTCCGTGAGGGATGCTGCGGGGGTGATGCCTGCGTAGTTCACGAACCCGTCCAGTTTGCTGTACTTGTCTGCAACGTAGGCGAAAAGTTCGCGGATGGAACTGACACTGTGCAAATCGGTTTTCTTGAATTCAATTGTGCCCGGAGCCTTTTTTGCGGCCTTGATAATGCTTGTGGCGCTCGCTTCGTCACGACCGGAAATGACCACGTGCGCACCATCTGCAGCGCATTGGAGGGCGAGCTGCTTGCCGACGCCTTTTGTGCCGCCCGAAATGACAATGACTTTTTTGTTCAGTGAAATTTCCATGGTTTCTCCTACAAGACGTTCAGTAAGGATGGAAGGAGCAGGCTTTCGCCCTCTGTGTCGGTCACGGCGAGGTTGTCCTGAAAATCCTTGAGAATATCTTTGAGTTCCGTTTTGCTATTGCAATGCATGAAGATGCGGAGGAATACTTGGCGTTCGGTGCCGAGCATGTTCGGGGTGATTTCGTCGCCGACTTCAAAACGGTCGATGATAAAATCGACGGAGGGGTGATTCTTTACAAAGTCAAGCCCCTTGATGCTTGCGATTTTTCCGTCCTTTAGCAAAAACCATACGACAGCGGCGCTTTTGCCATGCATGTTGGCGTCGTTTTTGGCTTCAAAATTTCCGCCTGTGGTTTCAATGCAGTCCATGGAGCCCGTCAGGGCGAAGTTCACCAGCATCTTGCGCTGGTCAAAATCGTTCATGTACTTGAGAATCAAATGGAAGCCGCCGCCCTGGAGACGGAAACCGGGGTCATAGACATAGAAGTGTCCGTCTTCGCAGAACGCAGAGACGTAAAGCACGCCGTTTTTCAGACCCAGTTCGTTGAACATCTTCACGTATTTTGGATGTTCGTACTTTACAAATTCATCGTAGTATTTGGAAACGAATACATCGCCTACGCAAATGGGGGTTGCGCTAGTATTTGTACGCAATGTATAGCGGTCCGACAAACTTGACAAATACACATGTCCGTCAACAATGGTATAGTATATGCTTAAATCATCGCATTCCATGTAACGTTCGATTAGGACGGTCTGAGTGCGGGATTCTTTCTTGGCGCGTTCGATGCTACTATCTAGTTCTTCACGATGGCGGCAAAGCGTAATGCCCTTGCCGGAATTGCTGTCGGCCGGCTTGACGATGACGGGAAACTTGATTTCGTCTTTATTGTCAATGGAATATTCGGGAATGCCCTCGATACCAAATTTTTTGCAAGTGTTCTTGAAATGGCGCTTGTTCGTAAAAGCCTTGACTGTTTCTTCGTTGGCGTAGCACGGGACGCCGAGGCGGGCGCAAAGTTTCTGGTACGGTGCAATCAAGGGGTCTGCGACTCCGACAAGGACTCCATCTACATCCTCGCGGATTGCCATTTCGTAAAGGGCATCAACGTCCATGGCATCAATGTTGTAGCTGATGTCGGAAACTTTCTTGGCGGGTGCCTGCGGGTCGTAATCGGTCACGATGGTCGTGACTCCCATTTCTTGGGCCACCCTGACAATATTGGCTGTTTCGGGATTGGCTCCCAGAATAAGAAGTTTTTTTCCTTTTGTGTTCATATCTATTTTAAAGAGTTATTTGTTGAATTTTATTTGGCCTTTTAACCACGTGAAATGTCTGTTTATGATGATGGCGAGTACGGTTGAAATAGTTATGCTTGCAAGGAATACCAAAAAAATTCTGCAACTAACACTTGGTATGTTTAAGATTTTTTTTACGATAAAGTCGAATGTTTTCCACAATGGAATATGAAGCAGGAATATCATAAGTGAATTTTTGCCAAAAAATTCAAGTATATGATTTTTTGAAATTGCTACACTAGCTAAAAAAGCTGCACTTATTCCGACAAGGGCGTTTAAAATAAAAAACAAACTATTTCCATATCGACTCGTATTCATGTCAACATTTCTGTTAGTAAAGCCAACTAGATAAGCTAACAAAATGAATAACGCTATAGATCCAATTGCAAAAAAGACTCGCATTGGTTTAGAGCTTTGCAATACTAGATTCTGCAGACTTTGATTTGTATTGCAGATATGTCCTAAAGCGTAAAAGGAAAATGCGACAAAAGAGGTTGCGATAAGTTGGTTTGGTTGGTCGCTGATTCCCTTGGCGTATATTAGACCGAATATCATTGCTATTGATGCACTTGTTAATACAATGACATTACGTCGTCTGAAATTAGAAAAGAATTTTTCCGATAGCATGTAGTAAAGACATGATACGTATAATAAAGTTCCTAAAAACCAAAAACCGCTAAAGGCAATTGTGTCGTGGTGCTTCTCAAATCCCAATAAGAAAAGAAATCCATAGGAAATGATGTTTAGCGCTTGAAAGAAAATCATCGGGAATAGCAATGTTTTTAGTTTTCCCGAAAGATAAGTTTCATAGGATTTGTCTTTGAACAAAAAACCAGACAGGAAAAAGAAAAAGGGCATATGGAACGAATAAATCATCATAAATAGTTTGTTTTGATTTTCGTATGCAAGGCAGTGCCCTAACACAACAAGGATAATTCCTATACCCTTGGCAACGTCAATAAAATTAAGCCGTTTGATAGATTGTTCCATTTGCTAATGATTATCTCTTGTTGAGGATAATGTCTATCACTCGTTCAGCATCAATGTTGCTTAACCCAGCAAACATCGGCAGGCATAGCACTTGGTCGGCGAGCTTGTGGGCGATTGGCAGATTCTCTGGCCTTGCAGATTCTAGCCCCTTGTAGGCACTGAATGTGCTGATAAGCGGATAGAAATAGCGGCGACCGTAGATGTTGTGTTCTTTCAACTTTTCGTAAAGGGCATCGCGGCTGATGCCGTATTCTTTACTGACGAAAATCGGGAAGTAGGCGTAGTTGTGGCGGACTCCTTCGATATCGTTCAGGTAGCGAATGCCAGGGACATCTTTCAGTGCGGCGCGGTACTTTTCGGCAACGGCCTTGCGCTTTGCGATGGCGCCATCGACCTGTTTCAGGTTCAAAAGACCGTATGCAGCTCGAACTTCGTCCATTTTGCTGTTGATGCCGGGTGCGACGACGGTCGTCTCGTCGGCAAAACCGAAATTCTTCAAGTAGTCGATGCGTTTCTTTGTCGCTGCGTCGTGGCAAATCAGTGCGCCGCCTTCGATGGTGTTGTAGACTTTTGTCGCATGGAAACTGAGCGTGCTGATGTCGCCCGCTTTCAAGATGGACTGCCCGTTGACGCGTACGCCAAAGGCGTGTGCCGCATCGTAGATAATTTTTAAACCGTAGATGTCCGCGATTTCCTGGATGCGCTCCATGTTGCAGGGCGTGCCGTAGACGTGCACCGGCATGATTGCTGTTGTGTGCGGCGTAATGGCAGCTTCGATTTTTTCGGGATTGATATTGCCTGTCGCTTCATCGACATCGACAAAAACGGGCTTGAGTCCGTTCCACCAAATAGAGTGTGTCGTCGCGACAAAGCTGTAAGGCGTCGTGATGACTTCCCCGGTAATTTTCAAAGCCTGCAAAGATGTGATGAGCGGGAGCGTTCCGTTCGTAAAAAGACTAATGTATTCGACGCCAAGGTATTCGGCGAGCGCTTTTTCCAGTTCCTGATGATAGTGGCCGTTGTTTGTCAACCATTTCCTATCCCAGATGTCCTGAAGCATAGGAATAAAATCTTCCAGTTTCGGAAGAAGCGGTGAAGTTACGGTAATCTTTTTATTTTCGCTCATGGTGATTTACGATTTTTTTTACTTAAAAGTTCAAGCAGTTCTTTGACAGTTTCTCTATTAAATATACAATTGCTCGCTATGTAATAGGTTGTTCCAGCCACAAAACCAAGGCCTAGTTGAAGTGCGTATTCCTGTTCTGGGAGCATTTTGGTAATACCCATGCATATAGCCCCCATGACCAAGGAGTTTAAGAGTGTGGGAATGTACATCTTTATTTGGGGCAATAGCCCGGCGTTCAGTAACTTGCCTGAATAGTATGTGTTTATGATGAGCCCGAAACAGGCGTTGAACCACTGGCCAAAACACATGGCGATAATGCCGTAAGGGAGCGTGATGCAAAGGACTGTTATTCCTTCGATTTTCTTGATGATTTCCAGTTTTAAAAATAGGTCGGAGCGTCCCATGACTTGCAAAATATTCAAGTTGATGGCATGTACGGGATACCACATCTGGGCGATACAGATAATCTGCAAGATGAGAATGACATCGAACCATTTGTCCGTAAGAATCAGGAGGATGAACGGTTTCGCCAATGCTGCAAGGCCAATCATCAGAGGGAATATGACCAAGGTGGCCATGTTCAGAAATTTTAGATAACCTTTCCGCAGTTTTTCGGGATCGTCCTGGACTTTGCTTAAAACGGGGTAGGTGACTCTTTGGAAAATGTTTGTAATGTTGCTCGAAGGAAAGTTTGCAAAATGCGATGCCCTGCTGTAGTTTCCAAGTGTCGCGGCGGCAAAAACTTTACCGATAATCAAGTCGTAGATGTTGTCGTAAAGCGTGTTCAGCAGGCCGGATGCCAAAAGCTTGGAACCGAAGCCGAACATGTTCTTGAATGAATTCTTGTTGAAAAAAGTCTTGGGGCGCCAACGTACAAGTGCCCAATAGAAAATTGCCCTGCAGAATGTCGTCGTTATCTGTTGAACAACCAAAGACCATACTCCAAACCCGTTGTATGCGCAGACAAGGCCAAGCGTTCCACCTATAAGGGTTCCGATAAAGGTCACCTTCGCGAGAACCTTAAAGTTCAAGTCTATGGTCAAATTCAAACTCTGAATGTAGCCGAACGATTGAATAACGAGGATGATAGCGAGAACCCTGAGAACGTCGGTAAGCTCCGGCATCTCATAAAATTGGGCGACAAAGGGCGCTGCGATGAAAATGATGCCGTAACAGGCGACCGCCATGAAAATATTGAAAAAGAATACCGTTGCCTTGTCGGCTTCCGTGCGGTCGGTTTTGCGTATAAGTGCGTTCCCGAAACCGCTATCGATGAATGTCTGGCTCACTGCTATGAATATTGTGAGCATGGCTATCATGCCGTAGTCGTTAGGCGTCAAAAGCCTAGCCAGGAGAATGCCGAATAAGAACTGAACGCCTTGGGTAGAAAATCTTTCTACTGCACTCCAAAACATGCCTCTGGCAGTTTTCTTTTTCAAGTCGGACGGCATGGCTTAAAGCTAGTACTTCCCGTATTTGTAACCGTAGCCATCGCTGTGGCTGTGCACATACTTGTTGATGACGACGCTTGCATGTGCGGTAGTGTTGCCCTTCAAAAGCTGAGTCATTCCGTCCTTGATGGCGTCGATACTGTGCTTGTTGTATTCGATGACCATGACAATCTGGGATGCGACACGGCAAGCGAGTGCAGCGTCTGTCACGAGCATGATAGGCGGCGTATCGACGATGATGAGGTCGTATGATTTTTCAAGCTCGCTAATCATTGCCGCGTAGTGCTTGGAACCGAGCAGTTCGGAGGGGTTCGGCGGCACCATTCCGCATTGCATGATGAACAAGTTCTCGACTTCGGTAGATTTGATTACGTCTTCTACGGATGCTTCGTTCAAGAGTATCTGCGAAAGGCCCTTACCGCGCTTGATGCCGAATTCCTTGTGCAGGCGGCCCTTGCGGAGGTCGGCATCGATAAGCAAAACCTTTTTGCCGAGTCCAGCGTAAAGGGCGGCGAGGTTCACCGAGATAAAGCTCTTGCCCACGCCAGGGATGAGGCCACTGATGCCGATTGTCGGGTTGGTGCCTTCTTCCATGCTGAATTCCAACGAGCTGCGCAAGGCGCGGAGCGATTCGACGGCGACATCGTCGGGCTCGACCACAGCAAGAGGGCGTGTACCTTTGGTGCCGTTGGGATTGCCCTTCGGGACTTTGGCATAGACACTGAATCCCGTTTCGCGTTCGATGAAACTTGCATCGCGGACGCCATTGCTGAACTTGCTGCGGAGCGTTATGATAGTTGATCCGAGAAGCAAACCCATAAAGAGTGCTGCAAAGATAATGAGCATCTTTTTAGGCTTGACGGGCTGGGTTGTTTCTTCGGCAAAGTCGATGATACGCACGGAGCCCACTTCGCCAGCAGACACGAGTTTCAGCTGCTGGATGTTGTTGAGCATCGTCGTGTACATGTGCTTGCTCATGTCCACTTCGTTTGTCAGCTTCAGCACTTCCTGTTGCGTGTTCGGTAGCTTCTTGGTCGCCGCCGTGTTGTTGGCGAGTTCGCGCTTCAGGTTGTTTTCTTGTTCTTCGAGAGTCTTGATGGTCGGGTGTTCCGGCTGGAACAAACGGACAGCGCTCTGTTTCTTTTGTTGCAGGTCAAGCAACTTTTGCTGCAAGACATTGCGCTTTTCCAAGATGATTTGAGTTTCTGCTCCGATATCGACAGAGCCGACCTTGTTGCGGTAGGTATTGAACTTGAGGAGGGAACTGTCCATCTGCGCTTTGACGTCGGGGAGCTGTTTCTCCAAAAATTCCAAAGTCTTTTGCGCTTCGGCATTGCGCTGTTCCACATTCTGACGCAAGTACGTCGTGGCGATTTCGTTTAGAATCTGGGTCGCACGATCCGGGTAGATATCCTTGTAGCTGAATTCCAGAATACCGGTCTTTTTCCCTTTTTCCTTGATGTCGAATGCTTTCTTAAATGCGGCGATAGCGTCAAGACGCTCCAGTTTAAGGAGCTCGAATTTCTGACCCGGTTCAGCATCCATGCGGTGGACGCAGAAAATGGCCGTGTCGCCCGCATACGGGAAATGGTATGTGGTGCCGACGCTTCCTGAGAGGACAATTTTTTTGTTGTGGTCGTATAAGTTGAACGAGGTGCTATCTACAGCTTCGGCGATCCAAGGGACGATTTTTTCGGTTTCGGGTACATGATCCCATGGCACTTCGTACAGGCTGAGCTCCATGCGACCTTCGCGATGCAGCAGACGGTCAAGCCCGTTTACAGGTGTGGCCCTGTATTGCAAGTGCATCTTTTCGACAGCTTCGCCGATGATGTGTCTGCTCTTGATGAGTTCGATTTCTGTTTCGGCAGGGCTTGACGTGGCAAATAGGCTTGGGAGGCCGCCCATCATGCCTACGCTTTTGTTGCTCTTGGATTCAATCTGGAGCAACGCATCTACCTGATAGATAGGACGAATCCAAAGGGCGATAAATACGCCGACGAGTCCTGCAAGGAAAATGCACGGAAACATGGTTCGCCAGTTCTTGACCAGGTCTTTCAATAAGTCAAAAAGGTCGGTTTCTTCTTTTTTTGCAGATGCCATGTAATATACCTTAAATATCCGAATTGCCTATATTAAGTTAGAAAAATAAAGGATTCGAGATGATGCATATTCTGCGCAATGACAATTTTTTACCTGTTTTTCTGTAATGATTGCGTTTAGACTTATTCTTTCCGCTTGGCGCGGCATTTCTCCACAAGGCGCATGTATTCTGCACAGGTCATCCCTGTTTCTTTTTCCAGTTCAGAGCTACATTTTTCTAAAACGTACATGTTATATTCTGTACATGCAATTCCCACTTCTATTTCCTCTTGAGTGGCTAATCTAAACCCGTCAAGGTCGCAAACGTACTTGTTGTTATTTTTTCCCGAAATGAGAATGCCCCACCAATTATCACATAGCTTGGGTGCTAATTCGATGTCGATATCCGAGGCGATATACCATCGAGTGGGAAAATAATCTTCACCTTCAGAATAAGGATACCTGCAGATATATGTTCTTTTTTGTGAGCTGTCTATTGAATTTGCTTTTAATGCGGGTCCTTCTTTTATTGTGCCGAAGCGGGACTCTGTACATCCACCGAAACCCAATGCACATTCCGATGTCGCTCCTTCGCGCCATCCATTATTTCTTTTCTGCAAACCAAGATAGTATTGACTCCATCCATCGAGTACATAGCAGTATTTTTTGCAGATGTTCTCCAAATAATCGAAGTTCTCTTGTTTGCAGTTAATACATTTTTTCTTTACAGGTTCTATGTTGCCCCAATGGGCATCGCCTTCTTTGCTATTTGCATAATAGCTGGGATCATTGCATATGTAGTCGTAGTAACGAGTATCTACATATTCTTCATAGTAACGAACGTCTATACGATCCCAATAGAATTTGTTTTGGCCATTTTTAAGGCAGATGTAATAGCCGGGAGAATAAACAATAACGCTGCATATACCATAACCGTCTATACATTCGTTTTTTCTGGGGTCATTCAAATCTTGCATTTTACGTTCTTCTACATATCCCCAAAAGTTGACTGTTTTTTCGTTACACGCTCCAAGAGAGGCTTCGGGGAGTGTTGCTACTCGCCATTTCTTGTTGTTGAAAATGTAGATGGCGTCCGTTATGTCGCCTTTGCGGATGGCACCTTCAGTTGTGTCTTTCCAGTTTAAAGTGTCTAATTCGCATTTGATATTCGTTTTTGAAAAATCTATTGAATCAAGATTGTAATTTTGTTGCCAAAAGTTTTCCACGTATTTTTCAAATGCCGAAAAGTTAACTGTTTGGTTCCATTTTTCAATATAACCCTTGACTTTATCAAATGCGGAGTACTGACTCAAAATACTTGCCCAATTGGCAATTTCTGTTTTGATTTGTTTGTTGTCCCAGGTCCCGTCTTTTTCAATATCCGACACAAAGTCTGTCAAGCGGTCGTTTAGGTTTGCATCGAGGATGTTGCCTTGCATGAGTACGGATATGGCAAGTAATGCCGCACTTTGTTTGTCTTTTCCAAAGAAGTCTAGATCTTCGGCGTCATTGAAATCGTCTTCTTCAATGCCGAATGCTTTTAAAACTTCAGATTCTGCTTGTTTTTTTGCCTTTGCCACGGGAATATCTTTGTTACTGGCCAAATACAGAGCGCGCTTGTGCGATAGATGGGTGAGGATGTTTATGTTGACTGTATCGTGCTTGTCTAAGTCCGTGAAAGCGTACAATGAGACATTGTCGGCTGATTTTGCTCCAGTAATGTCGTTGATGCAACGCCCGTTCACTTTGAGTAAAACGTGTTGCGATTCGAAATCCTTTAACTTGACTGAAAATTCGCCTTGGTCATTTTTTACATTCGTTTCGATATTGTAATCCGTCTTTTCAAAATTTTCATCAAGTTCATAAACGGATACCGTTGATCCTTTGGCGAATGACCTTTTTTGTGCTACTCCGAAAATAGTCTTTTCGGCTATAGGGTGTATCTCGGATTCTTCGCTGGAATTGTCTGCCGAACTGCCGGAATCCTCACTACAGGAAACCATGAAAAGAAATAGGAAAAATAGAATAAAGGCTTTGTTTTTCATGGAATTCTCCTTTCTGTTACAACGCCCATTGATGTGGATTGGGTGAATTTTCGTCAATGCGGCATAAATATGTGGTATTGAAATCTGAAAAGCTCAAAGTGGAGAAACACACACATCCGCTACAATCGTCATCTGATACGCATTTCCTACAGACGTTCGAATATCCTCCAGTATAAGGCGCGCTTTGCCGGCCCGAACCAAGACGACTTTGGGTGCATCCGCCCAAGCCCAAAAGGCATTCTCTTAAACTTCCAAATCGCCACTTCCCTTGGATCGAATCATTGGAATCATTTTCATAAACGTAGCATTCTGAAGGGCAGGTTGTTCCCCATTGACTATCGCCATCTTTGCCAGTCTTGGTGGCATTCAATTTTTTTAATTCAATAAAACACTCGTTTGTGAAATGCCATTTTTCGTTGTGGCAGCGATAATAACCGCTATGGTAAAGTGCTGCCGGGCAAATTATACTATGATGG
>JAEEGI010006827.1_pt1 | contig 25705 bp, 29 predicted proteins | sample 8958751 | NCBI WGS metagenome assembly JAEEGI01 (sample SAMN16246545, study PRJNA631951) | gut metagenome | biome: gut microbiome; feature: rumen; material: KS-attached | host: Bos | place: Iran: Karaj | collected 2018-10
GTCGGCAGCGGCGGCAGCTCGGTGTTGCGGATGGCGTCAAGCCCGGCGCAGGCGCACAGAGAGAAAGCCATGCAGATGCAAAGGATCAGCGCAAAAGTCTTTTTCATACTCTACCTCGTTTTTCATGATGCCTCTCACCCGATCGCGTCGCGGGGGATCTCTCGGGCGATGGCGGCGTTCGTATATCGTTTGTCGGAAGTGACTTCCTTCAGGATCTCGATCGCGGGCGGCAGGTCGATCGCCTGCTCCTCGTCGGACAGCTCAAGCTCCATGAGCGCGCGGTCCTTCCAGAACGGAAACACGTCGATCTCAAAGCTCTGTCCGGCATATTCGCACAGATAGCGTCTCTTGTGCAGGACGCGTCGCTGCGGGTCCGCTCTTTCAAGCAGCGCCTCGTATTCCTCTCTGCCGATCTCACGCTCGTTTTCGATGCGTGTGAGCTCGCTGACACGCGTTTTAGCCGTATGGGTATACACGACCCGTCCGCAGTAATCGCGGCGTCTGATGCGCTCACGCGCTCCCTCGGGGGAAAGGATATAGACCTGTTCGATCCCTGAGGAAGGCAGCGCGGCGAGCATCGCGGCGTCCGGCATGCGGATCAGATACTTTCTTTCGATCTCAAGATGCTCCATCTCGTCCCTCGCGTCATGTCGATTCATTTGTTCAGTATATATGAGAAATGATGCAAAATCAAGAACAACTCGTAAACATTCCCGCCTCCGGGAAGCTGAAAAAGTGCTTGACCGGCCTCAGGTTTTTCAATATACTGTAAATTGGTTTAATACGGAAACAAATAAACCATTTCTTATGTTGAAGGAGAGAGATTCAATGGCAGAACTCAGACCAAAGATCGTCAAGCTCTGTAAGGTCATCGGCGGCATTTCCGGTATGGTCAACAAGATCGACGAGAACGCCCCCGAGTATTACAGTCTGGCGAATATCGTCACCGACGACGAAGCCGACGTCGCCATCGCGGCGGGCCTCCGCAAGGAGCGCACCGCGGAATGGCTGGCCAAGAAGGTCGGCAAGAGCGTCGAGGAGACGGAAAAGCTCGCAAAGCATCTGGCCTGGATCGGCGTGTTCCGCTGCACTTACGACGAGAAAGAGGGCGTCGATAAGTACTTCATGCAGATCTTCGCGCCCGGCATCATGGAGATGCTGGTCAACAATCAGGAGCTGCTCGAGACCCATCCGGAGGTCGGCCGTGCGTTTGAGGAATACACCCGCAAGCGCATGGAGCTGATGTCCGCCATGATCCCGCAGGGATACGGCCTGATGCGCGTCATCCCCGTCGAGAGCGCGATCGAGAACGATCCCGAGGCAAACGACTTTGACAAGCTGTCCTACTATCTCAACAAGTACGACAAGTTCTCCGTTTCCCCCTGCTCCTGCCGTTCGTCCCGCACCTCGATCAACGACGGCTGCGGCCACCTTGCCGAGGAGATGTGCGTCCAGATGGGCAAGGGTGCGGAGCACTACATCCGTACCGGCCGCGCCCGTGAGATCACCCGCGAGGAAGCCTGGGAGATCATCAAGCGCGCCGAGGAAAACGGTCTCATGCACGACATCCCCAACATTGAGGAGGCCGGTGAGAGCGCCGCGATCTGCAATTGCTGCGCCTGCGCCTGCTTCGGTCTGCGCGTCGGCCTGATGTTCGGCGCGCGCGACGTCATCCGCTCGAACTACGTCGCCGTGATCGACGAGGCCAAATGCGTCGCCTGCGGCATGTGCGTCGAGACCTGCCCGGGCAACGCGCTCAAGCTCGGACAAAAGCTGCCCACGACCGAGGATATCAGCGCGCCGGAATACAAGAAAATGACCGACGTCATTTTCTCCAAGGATGTCTGGAACCCCGATTACCGCGAGAACTTTGAGGACACGATGCCGACCGGCACGGCTCCCTGCAAGGCCGCCTGCCCCGCCCACATCGCCGTCCAGGGCTATCTCAAGCTCGCCGCCCAGGGCAGATACACCGAAGCGCTCGAGCTCATCAAGCGTGAAAACCCCTTCCCCGCCGTCTGCGGCCGCATCTGCAACAAGCGCTGCGAGCAGGAATGCACCCGCGGCAGCGTGGACGAGGCCGTCGCCATCGACGAGGTCAAGCGCTTCATCGCGGACCACGATCTCGACGAAGCGACCCGCTACGTCCCGAAGATGATCAACCAGACCGGCAAACCCTTTACCGAAAAGATCGCCGTGATCGGCGCCGGTCCCGCCGGCATGAGCTGCGCCTACTATCTGGCCAACAAGGGCTATCCCGTCACCGTCTTTGACCGCAACCCCGTCCCCGGCGGCATGCTGACGCTCGGTATCCCGAACTTCCGCCTTGAAAAGGACGTGCTCAACGCCGAGATCGACATCCTGCGCGAGATGGGCGTCGAGTTCAGATGCGGCGTCGAGGTCGGCAGGGACGTCACGATCCAGCAGCTGCGTGAGGAAGGCTATAAGGGCTTTTACATCGCCATCGGCGCACAGAAGAGCGCGAAGCTCAAGGTCCCGGGCGAGGAGCTCGAGGGCGTGCTCGGCGGCGTTGACTTCCTGCGCGAGGTCAACCTCGGCGGCAAGGTCGAGATCGGCAGGCGCTGCGCGGTCGTCGGCGGCGGCAACGTCGCGATGGACGTGTGCCGCACGGTCGTCCGCCTCGGCGCGGATAAGACCTATATCATCTACCGCCGCGGTGAGGAGGAGATGCCCGCCGACCGTGACGAGGTCAAGGAGGCGAAGGCAGAGGGCGTCGAGTTCCGCTTCCTCTGCGCGCCCGTAGAGATCCTCGGCGAGAACGGCAAGGTCACCGGCATGAAGGTCGAGCTCATGGAGCTCGGCGAGCCTGACGAGAAGGGACGCCGCAAGCCCGTCGGCACCGGAAAGTTCGAGACCATCGAGCTCGACAGCGTCATCGGCGCGGTCGGCCAGGTCGTCGACTGGGGCGATCTCGACGTCGGCGATCTCAAGACGACGCCGAAGGGCACCGCGCTGGCCGATCCCTTCACCTATCAGACGAATCAGAGCGACATCTTCGTCGGCGGCGACTGCTACACCGGCCCGAAGTTCGCCATCGACGCCATCGCGGCCGGCAAGGAGGCCGCCATCTCCCTGCACCGCTTCGTCCATCCCGGCCAGACGCTGACCGCCGGACGCGACCGCCGTCACATCACGCCGCTGAACAAGGAAAAGGCGCGCATCGACGTCGGCAGCTTCGACCGCGACCATCGTCAGCTCCCGGGCTATAACGAAGCCAAAGCCAAAACCTTCTCCGACGCCCGCGTCACCTTCACCGAAGAGCAGGTCCGCAAGGAGACCGCGCGCTGCCTCGGCTGCGGCGCAACCAAGGTCGACGAGTATATGTGCATCGGCTGCGGCCTGTGCACGACGCGCTGCAAGTTTGACGCGATCAAGCTCAAGAAGGTCCGCAACTGGGAGGCCGGCAATTTCGAGACCATGCCCATCAAGGTTGCCGAGGGCCTTGTCAAGCGCACCGGCGGCATCATCCGCAAGGCTGTCGGCGGGAACAAGTAATGCACGAGCTCGGCATCTGTGACGCGCTGCTGAAAATGGTGGATCAGATCGCCAGGGACGAGCAGCTTGAGGGGATCCAACAGATCACGGTCGAGGTCGGCACGCTCTCGGGCGTAGTGCCGAAGTATCTGGAGGACTGCTGGGAAGCGGTCGTCGACGGCACGGCCTATCTCGACACGAAGTTCGTCGTCGAAGTCCTCGAGGGAAAGGCAAGGTGTCTCGACTGCGGAACGGAGTTCTCCTGCGGCGTCGACGACCGGCTGCTTTGTCCGCACTGCGGAGGCGACAAGCTCGCGCCGATCTCCGGCCGCGATCTGACGCTCAAGGAGATCATCGCATGATAAACGCAACGCCCTCCGTATGATGCGGAGGGCGTTTTCCCTGCTTGAAAGCCCGGCTCATTTACCCTATAATGGGAAGCGACTGGAGGCGATCGCATGGAGATCTATACCCTTCCCTACCGGCTGCGCAGCCGCGACGTGGACATGTACCGACGGCTGCGCCCCTCGCAGCTCTTTGAACTGCTGCAGGAGGCCGCGACCGATCATTCCGAGCTGCTCGGCGTCGGGATCAGCGTGATCCGCAAGCAGAATCTGATGTGGGTGCTCGCCCGGCAGAGCGTAGAGATCGCGCGCATGCCGTGCTACGGCGAGGAGATCACGCTCGAGACCTGGCCCGGCCGCACGGTCCACTCGCTCTATCCGCGTTATTACCGCGTGATGGATAAAGACGGCGCGTGTATCATCAGCAGCGCAGCGATCTGGATGCTCGCGGACATGGATGAGCGCGCCCTCGTCCCCTCGTCGAAGTCCGGTTTTGAATTCGGCTTTGAAAAGCGCGGCTTTGAGCCGGCTCTCCCCTCTCCGCCGCGGCGCTTTTTCACCGACCGGAGCACCCGCTTCGTCGTCCCCTTTAGTTATATCGATATGAACGGCCATATGAACAACACGCGCTATTTCGACCTGGCCGACAACCTCTCCCCCGCGGCGAGAGCGGGACGTGAGGCAAAGCGGATCCTCGTCGAATACTCCGCGGAGCTGCGTCTTGATCGGGAGTACGAGCTTTTCCACGGTGTCGAGGGCGACCGCTTCTTTCTCAAGGCAGGCGCGGACAAGCCTCTTTTCCGTCTTGTGATCGATTATTAGGCTCCTTTTATACGGCAAAAACCGGCAGCTTTCTGCCGGTTTTTTCGTTGACATAACGCATTGTCCTGCAAATGGGACAGCCTTTCTGATAGGATGGGATCAAAGAAAAGAAGGAGGCTTTGATCCATGAAACACGTTTTTGAAGAACTCACGCTCGACACCCAGTTCATCAGCGCCGCCCTGCTCCCCGTCGGTCTGCTTATCGGCCTCGTCAGCGCGCTTGTTTTGTAAGATTTTGCGGCAAGGGCCTTTTCTACACCGCCGCGCGCCGTCATAAGCTGTACAAAGGGGGCTTGCTTATGGTGGAATTCAGATTGATCGCGCGGCGCTACAGAAAACATCTTTCCGTTCTTGCAACGGCGCTCGCCGCAGCGCTGATCCTTTGGACGGTGAACAGTCCGGCGATCGTCGGCGCGTCGGCGGCACAGCGCGAGCTGCCGATCTATTGTGTGGAGCGGCAGGACAAATGCGTTGCGATGAGCTTCGACGCAGCCTGGGGCAACGAGGATACGGGTACTCTGATCAACATTCTCTCAAGCTACGGCGTCAAAACGACCTTTTTTGTCGTCGGGGACTGGGCGGAGAAGTATCCGGAATCCGTCAGAGCACTGCATGAGGCGGGGCACGAGGTGATGAGTCACTCCTCTCACCACGGGCATTTCTCGATGATGAGCGCCGAGGAGATCGCATCTGACCTCCGCCATGCCAATCGACTGATCGCCGCCTGCACGGGCGTCGAGCCGACGCTTTTCCGCTGTCCTTACGGCGAATACGACGATCATGTGATCCAAACGGTCATCAGCCTTGGCATGACGGCGATCCAGTGGTCGGTGGACAGCCTCGACTGGAAGGGCATCGGCGCGGATGAGATCTGTTCACGCGTCCTCAAGCGCGTCGAACCGGGCAGCATCATTCTCTTCCACAATGCGGCCGAGCACACGCCCGAAGCGCTCGGGCGTATCATCGAAACGCTGCAGGCAGACGGCTACACGATCGTGCCCGTCTCACAGCTCCTGCTGCAGGGCGACTATCACATCGACCATGCCGGGCGGCAGGTCGCAAATCCGAAACCGGGCACATAAAAGCAGCACGCCGGGCGTATTGCCCGGCGTGCTGTATGTTCTGGGATCAGACCGCGCTCACGGCGGCCTCCGCCTTTGCCGCCGCCTGTGTCTTCGGCTCTTCGATCACGACCGGATCGGGCAGGATCCTCTGTCCGTTGTAAGTCGGATGATAAGTCGGCACGATCCGTTCGACGTAATCCCGGATCGATTCATCGTTCCTGTAGGCGACTTCGACCAGCTCTCCGAGCTCGGCGAGGAAGCGGTCGACGTCAAAGGCGATCGGGCAGCCGATATGGATCAGCTTATTGTCGGTAGTGCGAAGTCCCTCCTCGGCCATCAGCTTCTCTTCATAAAGCTTCTCGCCGGGGCGCAGGCCGATGTACTCGATCTTAATGTCCACGTCGGGCTTGAGCCCGGACATGCGGATGAGGTTGCGCGCCAGGGTGTCGATCTTCACCGGGCTGCCCATGTCCAGTACAAAGATCTCCCCGCCGTGGGCATAAGTACCGGCCAGCATCACCAGACTGACCGCCTCGGGGACCGTCATGAAGTAGCGGATAATATCGGGATGCGTAACGGTCACGGGGCCGCCGCGTTCGATCTGCCGTTTGAAGATCGGCACGACCGAACCGTTTGAACCGAGAACGTTGCCGAAACGCACCGCGACGAACTCCGTCCGGATCTCGCCCATCGCCTTCTCTCCGTCGGCCAGCTCTGCGTAGCTTCTGTCCCTGTGGAGGTAGAGCTTGGGGATCTCGGAGGCCTTCCCCGCCTTGATCTTCGCGTCAAAGCTCTGGATGACCATTTCGCACAGGCGCTTGCTCGCGCCCATGATATTCGTCGGGTTGACGGCCTTGTCGGTGCTGATGAGAACGAATCGCTCGCATCCGTTCATCATGGCGGCATAAGCGGTCTTATAGGTGCCGATGGCGTTGTTCTTGATCGCCTCGCAGGGGCTGTCCTCCATGAGCGGGACATGCTTGTGCGCAGCCGCGTGGTAGACGATCTCCGGCCGGTAATCGGAAAAGACCTGGTAGATCCTGCGGCTGTCGCGCACGGACCCGATCAGCACGACGAGGTCCAGCTTCGGATACTTGTTTTTCAGCTCCAGCTGAATATCGTAGGCGTTGTTCTCATAGATATCGAAGATGATCAGACGCTTGGGGTCGTGCCCCGCGATCTGTCTGCAGAGCTCCGAGCCGATGCTGCCGCCGCCGCCCGTGACGAGAACGGTCTTGCCGTTGATAAAGTCAAAGACCTCCTGCATGTCCGGCTTGATCGGATCGCGTCCGAGCAGGTCCTCGATGGATACGTTGCGCAGAGCGCTCGCCGTCAGCTGGCCGGTAAAGAACTGATACATGCCGGGCAGGTTTTTGATCTCGCAGCCCGTCTCGTTGCAGATGCTGATGATGTCGCGCCGCTCGGCCATCGAAGCGCTCGGGATCGCGAGGAAGATCTTGGTCACGCCGTATCGCTCCGCCGCCTCCAGGATCGAATCGCGGCCGCCGTAGACGCGGACGTTCTCGATATAGCGCCCCCACTTGTTGGAGTTGTCGTCAATGATGCACACGACGCGTCCGTTGGAGCGTCCGGCGTTGACGTCGCGAAGGATCATCTGTCCCGCCGAGCCTGCGCCGATCAGCATGATCCGGTCGCTGCCGCGTTTGGCGCTGCGGTTGAGCAAAAACAGGACGAAGCGGTAGGAAAAGCGGATCCCGAGCACGAATACAAGCTGCAGGATCGTGCCGAAGGCGTAATATGAGATCGGCATGCGGGTATAGAACAGCAGCGTCGCAAGCGCGTGAAGCAGCGAGGTGAGCAGCGACGCAGCCGTGACTCTCGCCAGCTCCGGAAAGCTGGCGAAGCGCCAGATCGTCTTGTAAAGCCCGAAGGCGATGAAAGTGACGATGCACAGCGCGGCGTAGATCAGCGCAAAGCGCTGCCAGGCGCCGAGATAGAGCGTGGGAATGCTCGTGTAACGGAAATCAAATCGCAGCATGAGCGCAAGAAAATACGCCAGGCTGACGGCGATGACGTCATAGCATCCCATCAGCAGCGCGATTTTCATCCAGTGTTCAAGCCGGAACGGCTTTTTTTCGTTTTCCCTGCGTGTCATAGTTCACTGTCCGTCCATCAAGCGTTCTCGGAGGCGGCGTTGTCCCGGGGCACGGCGCGCCGGCCCCAGGCCGCATTTTCATATTTTATAACATAGCATAAAGCGTCGTATAATGCAAGAATAACAGAAAAACAGGGTGTGACGGGAAGCGCCGCACCCTGTTGTTTTCTTATGAGAGGACGACCTTGCGGAAGCTTTTTTTGCCCCGCTTGAGGATCACGCCCGCCCTGAGCTCGTCGGCCGAAAAGCTCCTGGAAATGTCCGTGATCTTCACGTCGTTCGCCGTCACGCCGCCCTGCTGGATGTTGCGCCGCGCGTCGGACTTGGAGGGGCACAGCTCGCTCTTGACCAGCAGGGTCATGATATCCGCCGCACCGTCGGTGAGATCGCACTCGGACAGGACGGTCGTCGGGATCTCGCCGCCCTCGCCGCCGCCGAAGAGCGCTTTGGCCGAGGTCTCGGCCTTCCTGGCCTCCTCCTCGCCGTGCACCATGCTCGTCAGCTCGTAGGCAAGGATCTCCTTGGCGCGGTTGATGCGGCTGCCGTCCCAGCTTTCCATCTCGCGGATCTGCTCGAGCGGCAGGAAGGTCAGCATGCGGATGCACTTCATCACGTCGGCGTCGTCGACGTTGCGCCAGTACTGGTAGAAGTCGTAGGGAGAGGTCTTGTTCGGATCGAGCCAGACGGCGTTGCCCGCCGTCTTGCCCATCTTTTTGCCGTTCGAGTCGGTCAGCAGCGTGATCGTCATCGCGTGCGCGTCCTTGCCGAGCTTGCGGCGGATCAGCTCCGTGCCGCCGAGCATGTTGCTCCACTGGTCGTCGCCGCCGAACTGCATGTTGCAGTCGTAATGCTGGAAGAGGTAGTAGAAGTCGTAGGACTGCATGATCATGTAGTTGAACTCAAGGAAGCTCAGGCCCTTTTCCATGCGCTGTTTGTAGCACTCGGCGCGCAGCATGTTGTTCACCGAGAAGCAGGCGCCGACCTCGCGCAGCATGTCCACGTAATTGAGCCCCAGCAGCCAGTCTGCGTTGTTGAGCATCATGGCCTTTCCGTCGCCGAATTCGATAAAGCGCTCCATCTGGCGCTTGAAGCACTCGGCGTTGTGCTCGATGTCCTCACGCGTGAGCATTTTGCGCATGTCCGTGCGGCCGGAGGGATCCCCGATCATCGTCGTGCCGCCGCCGATCAGCGCGATCGGGCGGTTGCCGGCCATCTGCAGGCGTTTCATCAGCGTCAGCGCCATGAAGTGCCCGGCCGTCAGGCTGTCGGCCGTGCAGTCGAAGCCGATGTAGAACACGGCTTTGCCGTCGTTGATCAACTTGCGGATCTCTTCCTCGTTCGTCACCTGCGCGATCAGCCCGCGTGCGACGAGTTCTTCATAAATACCCATAACACGATACTCCTTTTATTCCTCATTCAAAATTTTTTCCACTGTTTCTGCGCCGAAGGCGATCAGCTCGTCGCAGGGCACGCCAGCGCGCTTGAGCTCGAGGCAGCGGACGACGCCGTACTTTTCCCGGAAGGCGCCCGTCGCCTGCTTGGTCAGCGCCCCGATCCTGGCCATGGCTTCCCGGTCGTCGCCGTCGGCAAAAGGCGCGGCCAGGCCGAGCGCCATCACGGCGCCCGAGATCGCGCCGCAGATCTCGCCGCAGCGCACGCCTCCGCCGAAGCCTCCCGCGACGGCAAGCGCGGTCCTCTCGTCGAGTCCCGTATACTTCCCGCAGGCGCGCAGCACGCACTGCGCACAGTTGAAGCCCTCGCCGTGGATCTTTACGGCCTCTTCTCCGATCCCCACGAAATCATCCCCCATCAAAAAAATAAGCCCTCCATCCCGTTCGGGACAGAGGGCATGGACATGCGGTACCACCTCTGCGCGTCTCCGCCCTCGCGGGCGCAGACCTCGGCAAGTGAAAAACACTTTTTCGCGCTATCGGGCGAAACCCGTCCCACTCTACTCGGAATCGTTCCTTTCAAGCAGGCCGCTCCGGACTGTATTGCGGCGCGCCTCTCTCCCCCTTCCAGCAAACGGGGTCTCTCTGTGCAGAGGACGTCGCCGCGTCTGTCCCTCGACGCGTTGACGGATTGGATTATACAGGAAGTCTCAGGGTCTGTCAAGCAGCCCTTTTTTATACTTCTCGCAGGCCGCGAGCTGTTCCTCGGCGCTCGCGAGCGTCAGGAGCGTGATGTTGTCGCCGCCGTGCAGACGGGCCAGCTCCTGCTTGCGTCCCTCCCGATCGAGCGGCGTGACCTCCGTGTAGGTGCGGCCCGCGCGTTCAGACTTGGAGATCACAAAGTGGCTGTCGGCCATCGCGGCGATCTGCGGCAGGTGCGTCACGCACATGACCTGCTTGCCGAGCGAGACGGAAAAGAGCTTCTCGCCGACGCGCTGTGCCGCGACGCCGGAAACGCCGCTGTCGATCTCGTCAAAGATCATCGTCGGCACCGGATCGTTCTCGGCAAAGACGTTCTTCATCGCCAGCATGATCCGGCTCAGCTCGCCGCCGGAGGCGATGCGGCTGATACGGCCCAGCTCCTCGCCCGCATTGGCGGACATCAGAAAACGGATCTCGTCGCAGCCCTTCGCGTTGAAGCCGTCCTCTCCCGCGACCCTGCCGAATTCTACTGAAAAGCGGACAGACGGCATCGACAGCGCGCGCAGCTCTTCAACGATGCGCCTCTCCAGCTCCGCCGCGGCCTTCTTCCGCGCGGCGCTGAGCTCGCGTGCAAGCGCGAGGCAGCGTTCCTTTGCCTTTGCCAGCTCCCGTTCGAGGCGCGCAAGGCTTTCGTCCGCTCCCTCCAGCTCGTCAAGCTGTCTCCGGCAGTCGTCCAGCAGGGCGATCAGTCCCTCTTCGTCTGCGTTATACTTGCGCTGCAGACGGTTAAGCTGCGCAAGCCTTGTCTCGAGACGGTCAAATTCATCGGGAGAAAAATCCAGCCGGTCGCGCAGATCGCGCAGCAGCTCCGCCGCGTCGGTAAGAGAAAAGACCGCGTCGCGGATGCTCTTGACGCTGCTCTCCAGCTCCGGCGCGATCGCGGCGGCACGCTGGGCATAGTTTTCGGCGTTTTGTGCGAGCGAGACGGCGTTTTCATCCCCGTCGTAGAGCAGCGCGCAGGCATTTTCGATCGATTCCGTGAGCTTTTCGGAATTGCGCAGCAGCGCAAGACGCGAGGATATCTCCTCATATTCGCCGCTTCTGAGTTTTGCGGCGCTCAAGGCTTCGATCCGGTCCTGCAGCCGATCGCGCCGCCGTTCCTTTTCCTCCTCGTCCATCCGCAGCGCTTCGATCTGCCCGCGCAGCTCGACGACCTGCTTCCAGGCCGCGCCGTAGCGCTCCAGCTCGCAGCCGAGCGCGCCGAAGCGGTCGAGATACTCCATGTGACGCCGCTCATCCATCAGCTGTCTGCCGTCGTTCTGCCCGTGGATATCCACCAGAAACGATGCAAGCTCCTTGAGCTGCACGGCGCTGACCGGCATACCGCAGATGCGGCAGGAGCTCTTTCCGTCCGCGCCGATGCGGCGCTGAATGATCAGCTCGTCGTCAATGTCGATCTCGTTTTCGCGCAGATAACGCTCCGCCGCTTCCGTCAGATCAAAGGAGGCCGTCACAAGGGCTTTCTCCGCCCCGCGGCGCACCAGATCGCGGCTCACACGGTCGCCCAGCACGGCGCCGATCGAGTCGATCACGATCGATTTGCCCGCGCCCGTCTCGCCCGTCAGGACATTCAGGCCCGGCGCAAAGGCAATATCTGCCCGCTCGATCACGGCGATATTCTCAATGTGAAGTTCGTTCAACATAGCAAAGCCTCACAAACGTAACGGCGGTTCAGTTTTTGAGGAATTCCTCCACCTTGTGATAGAGCTTCTCGCAGCTCTCAATACTGGACATGGCTATAAAGGCCGTATCGTCGCCGGCGAGCGTTCCGACAAGTCCCTCGATCGACATGGCGTCGACCGCCGAGCAGACTGCGGAGGCAAGGCCGGGAATGGTCTTGATGACCAGCAGGTTCATCGCCATCTGATAGGATATGACGCTCTCGTTCACGATCTTTTTCAGTCGCTGCCTGGCGTCGTCCTCTTCGGAGCGGCCGGACACGGCGTAGTGATAATTGCCGTCGGGACCGAGTTCCTTGACAAGGCGCATGTCTTTGATATCGCGCGAGAGCGTGGCCTGCGTGCTCTTCACGCCCCGTTCCAGCAGCGCCTCCTGCAGCTGGCGCTGCGTTTCGATGTTCTGATGTGTGATGATGTCCAGGATCACGCTTTGTCTTCCGGGTTTCATCTTTCTGATTCCTCCGTTACAGTTTCTCGTAAGCGATCTCAAAGAAGCTCTTGTTGTTCATCTGCGCCATCAGCGTGCGATGCTCGCTGCGCCGTACGATCATTTTGTCGCCGCTGGAAAGATCCAGCACGGAATTCCCGTCTACGGCCAGATAGGCGCGGCGCGTGTCGAGCTTCTCCGTCACGACAAAAATCTGTTTTTTCACGCCGAGCACAAAAGGTTTTGCGCTGATCGAGTGCGCACAGATCGGTGTAAGGATAAAGGCTGCAGCCTCCGGCTCGACGATCGGTCCGCCAGCCGAAAGCGAATAGCCGGTGGAGCCGGTCGGCGTCGAGACGATCACGCCGTCGCCCGAGTAGGCGATCATGCGGTCGCTGTCGCAGAAGGCCGTGATATTGATGCACTCTCCGTATCCGTGGATCACGGCGTCGTTGAGGGCAAGATCACGATGGATCACCTCTCCGCCGCGCTCGACGGTGATATCGAGCATCATTCGCTCGCTCAGGCGGTATTCTCCGCGCGCCGCCTCGGCGATCTGCTCGAACTCATCCGCCTCGATCGCGGTCATAAAGCCCTTGGTGCCGAGATTGACGCCCAGGATCGGCACAGCCCTTCCGCGCAGCGCGCGCACGACGGACAGGATCGTCCCGTCGCCGCCGATGACGATCAGCAGCTCGCAGTCCTCGCCGAGCGAAGAGATCTCGCGGTAGTTCAGATCCTGCGGCAGGATGCTCTCGCCGTTGTCCGCGAAAACGGGACAGACGACGCAGTCCTTTCCCTGCGCGCCGAGCAGCGCAAGCGCCCGTCGCGTGAACTGCAGCTCATGGTCTCTATACGGATTGGGACAGATCGCTATCATGGTCCTTACCTCCGGTTTTCTGGAAATTCTCGTGCGAACGGGCGACCAGCGCGGGAATATCAAAGCTCCGGTCCCTGCCGGGGCAGTTGACGAGATGGCACAGGTACTCGATATTCCCCTCCGGTCCTCTGATCGGTGAGAAGTCGAGGCCGACGACGGACAATCCGATCGTCGGTGCGAAATCGACGATGCCCTGCACGACCTCGCGGTGCACCGCCTCGTCACGCACGACGCCTTTTTTGCCGACCTCTTCGCGTCCGGCTTCGAACTGCGGCTTGATCAGGCAGATCAGATCGGCCTCCGGAAGGAGCAGCTGCTGTACAGCCGGCAGAACAAGCCGGATCGAGATGAACGAGACGTCCATCACGGCCAGGTCGAGCGCCTCGGGGATCTGCTCGCGCGTAACGTAGCGCAGATTGCAGCGCTCGAGGTTCACGACGCGCGGATCGCTGCGCAGCTTCCAGGCGAGCTGGCCGTATCCGACGTCGACGGCGTAGACCTTCTCCGCTCCGTGCTGCAGCAGCACGTCCGTGAAGCCGCCGGTCGATGCGCCGCAGTCGATGCAGCGCTTTCCTGCCGGATCGACGGGAAAGACCTTCAGCGCCTTGTCGAGCTTGAAGCCGCCGCGGCTGACGAAGGGCAGCGCCTCGCCGCGCACTTCGACGACCGCGTCCGGCGAGACAGGCGTTCCCGGCTTGTCCGCGCGCTGACCGTTGACGAACACCAGGCCGCTCATGATCGTGGTTTTCGCTCTCTCGCGGCTCTCGGTGAAGCCGCGCTCGAACACGAGCTGGTCAAGTCGTATCTTTTTCATCTCCCGCTCCGATCGAGCATCGCTCTCGCCTCTCGGGCGATCGCGTCCGCGTCGATGCCGCACAGCCGCCGCAGCTCGGCGACGCTGCCGTGCGGAACGATCCCGTCGCCGAGATCGAGCAGCCTGTGATCGAAGGCGACGCCGCGCGGCGCAAGTGCGGCGAGGATCTGGCTGCCGACGCTTCCGAAGCGGCAGACCTCTTCGGCAACGATCAGCCTGCCCGTTTTTCTGACGGACTCGCAGACCGTTTCAAAGCCGTTCGGCCGGATACAGCCGAGCTTGACGACCTCGGCCCGGACGCCTTCGGCCTGCAGCGCCTCCGCTGCGGCGAGCGCCTCGTTGATCATGATGCCGTAACTGACGATCGTCACATCGCCGCCGCTGCGCAGCACATATTCCGGCTCGTTATGGCAGGCGCGGTATTTTCCCTCGCCCCCGCGCGGGTAGCGGATCGCCGCCGGGCCCTCGCAGGAGTAGAACGCGAGGCCGAGCATGGATTCCAGCTCCGCAAAGGAGGCGGGACAAAAGATGCTCATTCCGGGCACCGTGGAGAGATAGCTGACATCGAAGCTGCCCTGATGCGTCTCGCCGTCGCGTCCGACAAGGCCGGCGCGGTCGACGGCGAAAACGGCGTGGAGCCCCTGCAGCGCGATATCATGGATCAGCATATCGAAGCTTCGCTGCAGGAAGGTGGAATAGACGGCAAAGACGGGGATCAAGCCCTGCTTGGCCATGCCGCCGGCCATCGCCGCTGCGTGTTCCTCGGCGATCCCGATATCAAAAAAGCGTTTCGGAAAGCGCTCGGCAAATTCCTCCAGCCCGGTCCCTCCGGCCATGGCGGCCGTGATCGCGGTGATCTTCGGGTCGTTCTCGGCAAAGGCGCTCAAGGCTTTGCCGAAATGCGAAGCAAAGCTCTCGCCCTCTTCGGCGAGCCTGCCCGTTTCGGGATCGAACGGCCCCACGCCGTGATAACGTTCCGGATCCTGCTCGGCATAGGGGCAGCCCTTGCCCTTTTTTGTCAGTACATGCACCAGCACCGGGCCGTTCATCTCACGCGCCCAGCCCAGCACGCTCTCAAGCGTGCGGAGATCGTGCCCGTCGACCGGTCCGAGATATTCGAAGCCCATCTCGCTGAACATATTGGACAGGATCAGGTGAGCCTTGAACCACTCCTTGATCCTGTGGTTGAAGCGATAAAGCGCCGGAAGATGCCGGAAAAAACGGCGGTAGCGGCGCTTGAAGTTCAGGTATCCGGGCTTGACGCGCATGGACTGCAGCATCTTCGAAGTGCCGCCGACATTCTCGGCGATGGACATGTTGTTGTCGTTGAGAATGACGACCATTTTTTCGCCGCTCTGCGCGGCGTTGGACAGGCCCTCAAAAGAAAGCCCGCCGGTCATGGCGCCGTCGCCGATGACGGCGCAAACGCTGTAATCCTCACCGGAGAGCGTCCTCGCATGCGCCATTCCGAGCGCGACGGAGACCGAATTGGAGGCGTGTCCCGCGATAAACGCATCGTCCTGCGCCTCGTAGGGCTTGGGGAATCCGGAAAGTCCGCCGAGCTGGCGCAGCGTGCCGAAGGCCTCCCGCCGCCCGGTGAGGAGCTTGTGTGTATAGCTCTGGTGACCGACGTCGAAGACGATCCGGTCGCGTGAGCTGTCATAGACTCTGTGCAGGGCGACGCTCAACTCCACCGTCCCGAGATTGGAGGCCAGATGTCCGCCTGTTTTGGAGACAGTGTCGATCAGCGTGCTCCGGATCTCGCCGCAGAGTGCGGTCAGCTCCTCCTGACTGAGTTTTTTTACATCGTTCGATGCGTTGATTTTCTCAAGAATACTCAACTCGCACCTCAATAACTGTTTTCAAAAACGATTTTTCAATTCATGCGAACGGCCATGGAATCGGCCAGCGCGTCGAGAAAGGCGGTGTCCGCAAAGATGCCTTTGAGCGCCTCCTTTGCGGCCTCCGTGAGACGAAGGACCATTTCGGCACAGTGCTCGGCGCCATAGAGCGCCATATAGGTATTTTTCTTTTCCTCGCGGTCCGAGCCGATCGGCTTTCCCAGCTCCTGCTCGGTGCCGAGCACGTCGAGCATGTCGTCGCGGATCTGAAAAGCCGCTCCGATCGCCTCGCCGTAGCGCGCGGCGGCCTCAAGCTGTCCGTCGTCTCCGCCCGCCGCGGCGACGCCCATCCGGCAGGCCGCAGTCAGCAGCGCGCCGGTCTTTCTGGCGTTGATATCCGTCAGCTCCTGCTCGTCGAGTTCTTTTCCCTCGCCGAGCATATCCAGATACTGTCCGCCGCACATACCGTCGAGTCCGACCGCGTCGGCCAGAAAGGCGGCGCAGCGGGCTTTCCGCTCGTCCGGCAGCGCCGAGCGCAGGATCGTACCAAAGGCCTCGGCCTGCAGCGCGTCGCCCGCGAGCGTCGCGACGCACTCGCCGTATACCACGTGATTTGTCGGGCGGCCGCGGCGAAGATCGTCGTCGTCCATGCAGGGAAGGTCGTCGTGGATCAGGCTGTAGGTATGCAGCATCTCGATCGCGCAGGCGACGGGGAGCGCGGATTCGATCTCGCCGCCGCAGACGCGGCAGAATTCCAGCACAAGGGTCGGCCGGATACGCTTTCCTCCGGCCAGAAGGCTGTAGCGCATAGCCCCGGCCAATCCGGCATAGGGAAGGCTCTCCGCGCCCCGGAAGCATTCCTCCAGCGCGGCGTCGACCATGGCTTTATAGTCGTTCGGCGTCATGTCTCACCCTCAAAGGGCAGCTCGACAGGCTCTCCGTCCGCACCCTTTCTGAGCATAACGACCTTTTGCTCCGCTTCATCAAGCAGCTCGGTGCAGCGCTTCATCAGCGCAGTCCCCTCTTCAAAGAGGCTCAGGGAATCCGCCAAAGGCAGATTGCCCTTTTCCAGTCCGTTCACGATCTCGCCGAGCCGTGCGACGGCCTGCTCGTAACTCATCTCTTCTTGCTTCATGCTTGCTCCTCCTCGATCTCCTCGACGCGGCATTTCGCGCTTCCGTCGGGGAAACGCAGGCGCAGATGCGCGCCTTTCCCTATCGTTTTCACGCTCCGCACGAGCCGGTCCTGCTCGTCGGAGACGATGCTGTAACCCCGTGTGAGCACACGCAGCGGGCTCATCGCGTCAAGCGCGGCGGCCAGGCGTACCTGCGCGCGGCGCTTTGCGCCGAGCTCGCTCTCCATCGCGGCCGCCAGCTTGTCGCGCAGATGGTCCAGCTCGATCCGTCTGTCGTCGATCGGCGCGGCGGCGTCGCGCAGTACGCGGCGCGAGCGGTAGCTCTCAAGCGTCGTACGCATTTGCCGCAGGCGCTTGTCCATCGCCTGCGACGAACGGATGACGTAGGAGGCGAGCATGTCTCTTTCCTCCGCGCAGTCCGGCACGGCGATCTCCGCGGCGTTTGAGGGCGTCGAGGCGCGCTTGTCGGCCACATAGTCCGAAATCGTCACGTCCGGCTCGTGTCCGACAGCTGAGATCACGGGGATCTCGGATTCATAGATCGCGCGCGCCACGCGCTCGTCGTTAAAGGCCCACAGATCCTCGATCGAGCCGCCGCCGCGTCCTGTGATGATCAGGTCCGCCAGCTTGTGACGGTTGGCATAGCGGATCGCACCGACGATCTCGGGGGGCGCTTCCGTTCCCTGCACGCGCACGGGCAGCAGCAGCACCTTCGTCATCGGCCAGCGGCGCGAGAGAATGCGGATCATGTCGTGCACGGCCGCGCCGGCCGACGAGGTGATGATCGCGATCCGCCCCGGATAGACGGGCAGCGGTTTCTTGTGCGCCTCGTCAAAAAGGCCCTCGTCCGAGAGCTTCTTTTTCAGCTGCTCAAAGGCGAGCTGCAGGTCGCCCGTGCCCTCCGGCAGGATCGCGCTGCAGTAGAGCTGATAAGCGCCGTCGCGCGGATAGACGGAGAGCCGTCCGAATACCGTGACGCTCATGCCGTTCTCCGGACGGAAGCGCAGTCTTGACGCGCTTCCCTTGAACATCACGCATCTGAGACTGCTCTCGCTGTCCTTGAGCGTGAAGTAATGATGCCCGGATGGGTAGATCTTATAGTTGGAAAGCTCCCCTCGCACGGACAGCTGCATGAACAGCGGCGTCCGGTCAAAGAGCTCCTTGATCAGACCGTTGAGCTCGCTGACGGAAAAGACCCTGTTCTCGTCCATCATTCCTCTGCAGGCGTTTCCTGCTCCGGCATCTCGCCGCGCATGAAGCCGCCGAGCACGCCGTTGACGAAGGCGACCGTGTCGGCGTCGTCATAGCCCTTGTCCAGCTCGACCGCCTCGTTGATCGCGACGGCGGGCGGGATCTCCTCCATGTACAGGATCTCGCAGAGCGCGATACGCAGGATCGCACGCGCCGTGCGGGAAATACGCTCCGGCTTCCAGCCGCGGGCGTATCGCTCGATCAGGCCGTCCAACTCCTGAGCCTTCTGCGTGCTCATGGCAACGAGCGTGCGGATATAGTCCATCTGACGCTCGTCGGGCCGCTCGGCATAAAGCTCGTTCTCCGAAGCGAGCGTCGCATAATGCTCTTCGTCAAAAAAAGAATCGAGCAGGCCGTCTGCCTCTCCTCCGCTCGCCGCGGCGGCAAAGCAGAGCTCAACGGCGATCTCGCGCGCGTTCTTTCTCGTCATGATCTCTACTCCCGGATGTTTTTATTTTTCAAAGGAGATGCCGGCGACGTGGACATTGACGACGGCTTTTTCGATGCCGGTCACCGACTGCACCGTGGACAGGATCTTCTCCTGCACTTCTCTTGCGACGGCGACGATACTGCTGCCGTAGCAGACGTTGATGATCACGTCGGTCACGATGGTGTCGTCCTCGAAGGCGACCTTGATGCCCTTGCTTGCAGTCTTGATGCCGATCAGCTCGGCCAGTTCGGCGCCCGCGGCGTTGGAAAGGCCGGCCACGCCCTCGATCTCCGCGATCGCGCCTTTGACGAGGCTCACGATCACGTCCTCGGAAATATGGATGCTGCCGCGCTCTTCCTTGCAGGTGATATAATTATCGGCCATGGAAAACTCCTCCTGTATGACCAAAAAGTTTGTCATATTACTATACCACAAAGAGGGTGAAAAAGGAAGAGCAATCCGGCAAAAAATGAATAAAATAAAAAAAATTCATATTCCGTATGCAAAAAGCCCGGGACGAACCCGGGCTTCATCGCTTGTCGGTATCAGGCCTTGACCTCAATGATGTTCAGCTGCGCCGCGTCATACTCCGTTTCGCTGCAGATCACATCCGTGATCTGCGCGACGGACTCCTCGCTCAATCCGTCCAGCGGCGCGGGCACCGCCACCGTGACCGTATCGTTTCCTATGTAGACGACACAGTCGGCAAAATTCTTTGCCAGCAGCAGGTTTTCGATCTGCGTCTCCTGCATGGAACAGGTCGCCATCGCCGCGATCGCGTTCATCGCGCTGTCGATCGTCTCCTGCGAGGCGCAGTCGGCGGAGGCGGCAGACTGCAGCAGCTGCAGCGCCTCGTCGCGCGAGACCTGCCGCGTCAGTCTCGCTTCGGCAAAGTATCCGGAATGGATGCTCTGTGCGCTCGCCGCGTTGGCCGCGGTCAGCTGCTCGTCGACTGCGGAGACCATTTTGCTGTCCGCCTTTCCCCAGCGGTTGTTGTACGACCAGTTGAGCAGCACGGCCGCGCTGACGCACATCAGCACCGCGAGCAAAGCGATGTTCCGTTTCCTGTTCTTCATGATGATGCTCCTCCCTTTCATTGATCCGCCTTTTTCAGGATCGTGATCTGATCCGCTCCGAAGCCCGTATATGTTCGCACAGCCTCCGTGATCTTCCATCGGACGACGGCGTCGTCCGCCCCGTCGCAGACGATGACGGCGCCGTTTTCCGAGAGCAGCACGCAGGCCTCCCCCACCCCCTCCGCAAGCGTGAGCGCCTCCGCCAGATCCGGCGTCCGATCCGTCTGCTCCCGGCGCGGCGTGCCCGGCAGCAGCATCAGCAGCACGCCGAGCGCGAGCATCAGCAGCGGGATCTTAAATCCGCCTATCTTATCCAGGATTCTCTTCAAATCTCCACTCCTGACGCGCTGCGGGGATCCCGAGTTGCGCCTCGATCAGCGAGGAGAGCCGTTCGCGCCGCGCGCCGTCTCTTCCCAGCGTGATCACAGCGCTCTGAGGCACCCACACGCCCTCTTCACTCCAGGCCGTGCCGACAGCCACGTCCCGGACCTCAAGCTCCAACTCAACGGCTTTGTCCCAAATATATTCTCCGCACTCCTGCTCTATGACAAAGCGCCGGAGCTGTCTGCCCTGCGCGTCAGCCGAGGCGCTGATCGCATCCGATGCGCCGCGCAGCTCGGCGAGAGAAAGCGCATAGCTCTCCCAGTCCGCCGCTCTGAAACAGTGAATGAACATCAAAACCAGCGCGGATGCGGCGCAGAGCGAGGCGATCTGTTTTTCTCTTCCCTCCGGCAGCAGACAGAGCGCGATCCCGAAAAAGACCGATGCGGCGCAGATGCCGCGCAGCGAGACCGTATTCATGCGCTCACCGTCCTGATCGCCGCCATAAAGGACAGAAAGAGCAAGAGCGTAAGGCTTCCCAGAACGCCGAGCAGCATCCCCAGCGCGCTTCCCATATCGCCGAGCAGTCCGGCGAGCCGTTTTCCTTCTGCCGCCGCAGCGATCGCGGCGCAGAGACGGAAAAGCAGCAGCTTGGCGCCGATTGCCGCAAAAGGCGTGATCGAAAGCGCGCATACGCCGATCAGCGCAAAGACGCCCGCCGCGTTTTTGATGACGGCGGCGCCCGCGAGGACGACGGAGGCCGCGTCGGAGAGAATCCCGCCCACGACGGGGAGCGCGCTCGCGATCACCGTCTTCGTCCCCTTGACCGCCATCGCGTCCGCCCCGCCCGTCAGTGCGGCCGTCAGTCCGATATATGCGCTCACGCCCGTCGTAAGCAGCGTCATCATGCTCACGGCAAGCCATTTGCTCATCGATACGGCCGCGTTCAGCACGGCGTTGGGAAAAATGCTCCTGCAGACGCAGAGCGCAAGATAGGCGTAGATCAACGGGATCGTCAGACGAAAAAGCAGCTCCATCATGATGTTCAGGCAAAGCAGCACCGCGGCGTATTTCGCTCCGGCAGAGACGACCGCGCCGCTGACTGCTGCCGCCGTATAGACGGCCGGGAGCGCCGCCCGGGCATAAGCGCACATTTCATTCATCGCCGCGGTCAGATCTCCCGTCAGCGAATCCACGGAGCCCGCAACACAGAACGTGACAGCGGCGCAGGCGCAGATCGAGATCAGCTCCCGGATGCGCGCCTCGCCGCACAGCGACTCCGCAACGCAGCAGAGCACGGCGAGCGCCGCGATGCGCGTCATCTCCCGCAGCTCGCCGCGCAGCTTTTCCAGCGCCGTACGCTTTGCCCTGGCCCACAGCCGCGCGAGCGCGCCGTCGAGGTCGTAGCTCCCGTCTGTTTTCAATTCTCCTCCGATCTCCCGCGCCTCTTCGTCCAATGCCTCCTCTACCGCGCCGACGTCGACCGCGCTCCCCTCCGCCCAAACGGGCGGGGGCGGCAGCAGGAAAAGCAGCAGGAGAAAAAACGCGATCATACCGAGCTTTTTCACAGCATCTCTCCGATCGCCTCGAGCATACTGCGCAGCAAGGGCATCGCCGAACTGATCGCGCACAGCAGCCCCAGCAGCTCCATGGCGGAAGCGGCCGCAGCCTGTGAGGCCTCCCTGCAGAGATCGGCCGTCAGACGCGCGAGGAGCGCGGCTGCGCAGCATTTCATCAGCGGCAGCAGATAGACCTCGCCCACGCCGTATTCGCGCCTTACCGTTTCACAGAGCTCCTTGAGCGACGCGCCGAGGGGGATCGTCATGGCGAGCAGACAGCAGACAGCGGCAATGCTGACGGCGAGCGAGAGCTCCGGATTCGTACGGCGAATGACAAGCGCCGCGCTGCAGCCGACCAGCATCAGCGCGCCGCTCTTGATCAGGATCTCCATCGCTACAGATCGAAAAGCGTCCGGATCATCGAAAACAGCTCGCTGATTTTCTGCACAAGGATCATCAGCACGACAACCAGCGCCGCGATCGTTGTCATCAGCGCCTGCTCGTCCCGTCCGGAGCGTTGAAGCAGGATGTTGAGCACTGCGACCAGGATCCCGACCGCAGCCACCTTGAAGATCAGTTCTACGTCCATGCCGTCCCCTAAATCAGAAGAATAATAACGAACGCGCCGAGCGAGAGCGTCACGCCGAGCGTCATTCTTCTCTTTTCCGCGCGTTCCGCCGCGCACTGCGCGCTTTTTCTTTCGAGTGTATCGGCGCACTTTTCAAGCGCCGCGCACTGCAGCTCCAGCTCGCTCCCGCCGAGCGTCGTTCCGAGCGAGGCGATCGCTTCGGTGTCCTCTTCGTCAAGCATGGCGAGCTTTTTCCCGGCGCAGTCGCGCCAGATCGCGGAAAAAGATCTTTCGCCGAGCTGCCGCATCTCCTCCGAGAGAAAGACGTAAAAGCCCTGCGCCGCTTCGCATCCGCTCGCCCCGGCCAATCCCGGGAAGGCCTCGGGCAGGATCGTCTGCCGCTCGTACAGCTCGTTTCTGAGCAGAATGAGCGAGCGCCGCAGCGCCCGGCGGGTCTCCTCTCTTGTTTTCTCTGCGTTCAGCTGTGTAAGCGCCGCGAGCAGGCTTCCGAGCAGGATCGCGGCGGCGCCGACGAGCTTCATCCTGTCAGCTCCTTCACTTCATAACGTCTTTTTCCGCGCACCGCGCGGATGATGAGCGCCTTGCGAAAAACGCCGCAGCGCAGCAGTTCCCGGTAGCTTTCACGCCGTTTCAGATCCTCCGGCCCGCATGCGTGCGCGGTCGCCACGATCCCCGTCCCGCAGCCGTAGATCTCTCGTATCGCAGCGATATCCTGCGGCGCGCTGATCTCGTCTGCCGCGATAACCTGCGGCGTCATGGAGCGCAAAAGCAGCAGCGCCCCCGAGAGCTTGTCCGTCCCCGATATCACGTCGCTGCAGCGGCCGAGATCGTACAGTTTTTCATCGAGCTCGCCTCTCTCGTCGATCACGCCGACACGCGTGCCTCCGTCGGCGAGTATCCGGATCAGATCGCGCAGCGCAGTCGTCTTTCCTCCTCCCGGCGGCGAGAGGATCAGCGTATTGACAAAGCCGTCTCCATACAGTTCGCACGCCGCCTCTTTGCATACGTCCGGCAGCTCGCGCGCAAGACGCACACTGATCGAGGAATACCGGCTGTAGCCTGTCCCATGCTCCTGAACGCTTGCTCTGCCGCAAACGCCGAGACGCAGCGTACCCGTGCTGAAATACCCCTTGCGCATCGATTCGGCGGCACTGTAAAGCGAGGCGCCCGTCGCCTTCTGGAGGACCCGTACAAGATCCTCTTCTTCGAGCTTCGGAGCGGATACCGGATGCTCTGAAAAGCCGTAGCTGAGCGCCGGCGCTTGTCCGACGCGCAGACGCAGCTCTTCCGGATGATATCGCGCGTACGGCTCAAGCGCAGGAACATATTTTTGCGGCAGCAGCGCCAACGCCGCAGCGAAAGGATCCATGCTTCTCACTTCCCGTGGACAATATATGAGCGGCGGCAGGATTTATTCTTGAATCTTTCCACCCCTTGTGCTATGATGCAACAGTAAAAAAAGATACGGAGGACATCTCTATGGCCATGAAAATCATGTGGGCTGCCGCGATCTTTTTCGGCGGCTGGCTTTTCTGTTATCTCTTCGGCAGACAACTCGTTTTTAATTTCAGCGCCGCGTATCCGATGATCAGGAAAATGCGCGCGAAGGACAAGGATCTGATCGCGCCGGGCGCGGACAAATACACGAATATCTCCGTCCTGGTCTGCCTCGTGACGATCGCCATCGTCGCCTTTCTTGTCATCCGCTTCTGCAAACCCTATCTTTCGATCAGCTTCTGCGTCGGCGCACTCTCCGCCCTTCTCATGTATCTGCCTCATTCGCAGATCTCCGAGCGAAGCACCTTTGATCTCTTCTGCAACGCCTATTCGCGTTTTATCCCCGACGACGAACTGCGTACAGCTTTTTTCAACCGCGATCCGAAAGAGATCCGCAAGCGCGTTCGCGAAATGGGATACGAACCCGATTTTATCCCGACCTTCAGTGATTGAAGTGAATAAAAGAAACCGGCTCACGGTCGATACCGTGAGCCGGTTTTTTCGTTCATTCAAAAAAAGCGATTGCCGCCAGGGCCTCCCGGGAGGTGCGTCCTTCACGGCCCGAAGATCTGCAGCGCCAGCGGGAGCAGAACGCAAAGGCCGTAGCCGAGGACCGTCAGGATGAAATACCTGCGGCGTGTGAAAACGGCCGCAAACTCACGGATCACGGCGCTCGGCCAGTAATACCATGCGACTTTTGCGCCGATCCCGGTGCAGCGCATGTTCAGTTCGCGCGCCAGGAGGATACAGCGATAGACATGATAATTACTGGTCACCAGCGCAATTCGGCCGCCTCCGCCGTGTTCTTCAAGAAGCTGCCGGGAGAAACGCAGGTTTTCCTCCGTCGAGCGGCTGAAGCGCTCGAGAAGGATCTGTTCGTCCGGGACGCCTTTCTCCAGCAGATAAGCCCGCATGGCCTCCGCTTCCGAAACGGTCTCGTCGTCGCCCTGGCCGCCGCTGACAACGATCATTGCGCGTCCGCGGCTCTTGCGGAAGAGTTCAAGCGCTTTGTCGAGCCGATTGGCAAGGATGCGCGACACGCGGTCACCGTCCAGCAGCGCGCAGCCGTGGACGATGATCGTATCAAAACGGCGGAGGTGAGGCAGGAGCTGCATATAGAGGGTATAAAGGATAAAGCTCAACAGCAGGGCAGAACCGTAAAGGACCGAGCCTATGAAAAACTGCAAAAGGATCGGAAGCGACGGATCGACGCGGCGCGTCAGATCTGTAAACACAACAAGGAGCAGCGCGATCTCGGCGAGGGCCATGAACAGCCCGATCAGCAGGGAAAGAATGTTGTGAAAGGATCGGGATTCCTTTTTCAGCATCACGATCCCGTTCCAGATCAGCATGAGCGGGATCAGAAAAACAAACAGGGCAGCGGCCAGCCCGCAGGCGGCAAGCGCCTGCGGCGCGCTGCGGGTCAGGAAAGAGCAGACAGTCAGAAGGGTGAGAAAAAGCGCAGCGAGCAGCAGCGCACAGTTGAACAGCCGCTGCGGCCGGAGAATGGTGAAGGCGAACAGGACAAGCCAGCTCACAGCCAGCAGGATCAGCAGGAAGCGCGGCGTTTCCAGGAGCGTCGTCAGATCGATCATTTCCTCGCCTCCCCGTTTTCCGTCTCCGTAGCGATACGGAGCGTCCCGTCGTCGAACGTCGTGACGACGGCGCCCGAAAGCGTATCGAAGCCCTCGATCCCGAGATCCGTGAGCAGGGAAAGCGTCTTCTCCTCGGCCGGCGCATCATCGGAAACGGTCATCACCGCATAGCGAGCGCCGCTTTTTCTCAGCAGCCTGGCGAGCTGCTTGCTATAGCGGCCGTGGTGCGGCAGCTTGATCCAGTCGCAGCTCCAGTCGACGTCCGAGGCGAGCATCTGCCGGATACGGCCTTTTTCCGCGTCGCCGCAGAACAGGAAACGCCCGCCGCCGCAATCGAGCATCGTGACAAGGGACATCTCGTTGTCGAAACCGTCCGCGCCCGCGTCAAAGGCAGAGGGGTCCTCCGCCGGGTAGACCGTGCATTCGGCCGTTCCGAGCGGCATCGTCAGCGGCTCGGCGACAGCGGTCAGGCCCGGAAAGGCCGCCGCGGCGCGGAGGAAGCTGAAATACTCCTTCCCTCTTCCCTCATACGCGGGGCACAGGATCGTGCCGACCTCCACTTCTCCGAAGATCGCTGCCGCGCCGCCGACATGGTCCCTGTCGCAATGCGTGATCTG
>JAEEGI010006830.1_pt1 | contig 25698 bp, 13 predicted proteins | sample 8958751 | NCBI WGS metagenome assembly JAEEGI01 (sample SAMN16246545, study PRJNA631951) | gut metagenome | biome: gut microbiome; feature: rumen; material: KS-attached | host: Bos | place: Iran: Karaj | collected 2018-10
GTTCCATAACTTGTTTTGCACCGGCGGCGATACCGCAAGTGGCCATTGCGACCTTAATTTGCACCAAAGAGTCGGGGTCGTTGCTCTTTTCGCGAAGGTCAAGGTTGGACTGAAGCTTTTCTCTCATTGCTTTCAGTTCTGCTAAAGACTTAACTTTTGCCATAGAATGATTTTTTTATGGTTATTTATTGAGTTGATTTCTCTCGTTTGTCTCTCGCGAAGACACGCCTCACGAAAAACGCTGCAAATTTAGGGAAAATAACGGCTCATTCCAAATAATCAAGAAAGATTTTTCGAAAGTTGGGATTTTTGTATCTATCTGTTTTTCTTTCATTTAAAAACAATAAAATCGCCTAAAATGTAAATTAGAATCGTTCTAATTTAGAAAGAGGCACCAATTTAAAAAAAAACAAAGGCTCTCCGATGCACAATAGTTGCATCGGAAAGCCTTAATGTCACATGTGTCTAGCTATTAGAGCTCGTCGTTGATGAGCATCTCAAGCACTTTCATGAAGTTCTGTTCCTTGAGGTTGACCTCCCCTTCCTCTGCAGCAACAATGTCGTTGAGGTCAGCCATGAAAGCGACTTTATCCTCTTGGGTCTTCAAGAACTCATCCTTATGCTCCTTGAAGAAACTCAACCAAGCCGGGCTGGTCATCGACTTCCACGACTCAAAGACCTCTTTATAAGTCTTCTCATCGAACTGCATGCAGATACGCTCCAACTCTTTCATGGAGATGTTGCCATCAATGCCCGACGCACAAAGCATCATAAAAATTTCAAACTTTTCTTTGGTAAGGTTTTCCATAGTTGTATAGTTTTATCCAAATTATGGCACAAAATTAGAAAATAAAACTTTACCTTTGCAGCAAATTTCGTATTTTTATGAGAAAAATTTACCTAATCGCCATTTTTACACTGCTAAGTAGCATTGGGATGGCACAAGACAAGTGTTTCTGGGTATTCTTTACCGACAAAAACGACACCCAATTTGATCCCTATTCCTATTTTGATGCCAAGGCCATCAAACGCTACCAACAATGTGGCGCCGACCTTTACGACATCAGCAACTACCCTTTGAATGACAGCTATGTCAATACGGTAGGCTCCTATTCTACCGAGGTCTTCGGCGAATCGCGCTGGCTGAATGCCATTGGCATTGAAGCAACTGATGACAATGCAGCATTGATTGCACAATTACCATTCGTGGCCAAAGTGCAGGAAATCTTTTCCAACGGAACAATGGCTTCACGGGACTCCGACCCGTCATTGCAAGGAGGAACGATAAAGCAATCCAGGGATGGAGCTCTTTATCTGGATTGCTTCGTTCCTCGCAATGACGATAACGGCAAAGACATCCTCACCGACCAAGTGAAACGTTTCGGTGGACAGTATTTCATCGACAAAGGAATCGACGGAAAAGGTTTGCGCATCTGCGTCATGGACGGCGGCTTCCCCAAGGTGAACACCCACCCCGCTTTCCAGCATCTCCGCGATAACCATCAGATTATCAAGACCTACAACTTCCCTAACAAAAAGGAGGACGTATACGGATGGAACACGCATGGCACTATGGTGTTGAGCTGCATCGCCGGCATCAATGAGGAAGGTCAGAAACTCGGTTTGGCCACAGGCGCAGAATTCCTGTTGGCGCGTACCGAAATCGAACCAGAGCCCTTTAAAGAAGAGGTGTGGTGGGCACAAGGTGCCGAATGGGCCGACAAAAACGGTGCCGACATCATCAACAGCTCGCTGGGTTACGGCAAGGACCGTCACTGGACCAAGGACATGGACGGCACTTCCTACGTGGCCAAAGCTGCCAACAAAGCTGTCGAAAAGGGCATCCTGATCTGCAACTCCGCCGGCAACGAAGGCGACGACAGCCGATGGATGACCATCATCACGCCTGCGGATGCCGAAAATGTTATCTGCGTGGGTGGCATCGATGCCAACCTAAAGGACTATCGCCATATCTCTTTCAGCTCCTATGGACCGACGGCCGACAAACGCCGCAAACCCGATGTGGTGGCTTTCGGCGAAGCTCAAGTGGCCAACCCCAGCGGTGGCTTTACCTCAGCCTTTGGCACTTCGTTTGCGAGCCCGTTGACGGCCGGTTTCTGCGCCTGCGCATGGCAAGCTAAGCGCGATTTGACCGCCTTACAGATGAAAGCTGAAATCCAAAAGTCGTGCGACCTCTATCCTTATTATGATTATGCCTTTGGCTACGGCGTACCCCAAGCTGCCTATTTCACGGGTGACCTGAAATCCGCCGAGCGTTCGTTCAACCTCGTGCAGGAGAAGGACGGCGTAAAAATTGTCGTCCCGAAGGTCATCGAAAACCAGGATGTTTTCATCAATGTGGAAGGTACCGATGGCGTGCTACTCGGTTATTATAAGGTGCATCCCGACTCAACAGGCATCAAACTGAACAACAAGGACTTCGGTCAAGGCAAAAAGCTCAATGTCAGCTACAACGGATTCTATGACTCCTGCCCCATCAGCGGCATGGGTGGCGACATCAACCTGCTGACCCAATACAGAAACAGCCAGAATGGCACATTTAAAAAGGTGGAAGCGGAAGGTTGGCAAAAGACAACCTACTTCCAATACGACTACAATTTATACACGGACAGATGGAACGGCTTCAGCCGTCACTTCGCCTTCGGTCGCCGCTGGTTGTATGGCAAGTCATATAAAATAGGTATGGGCCTCGGTCTCGATTGGAACCGCTTTGTGAACAACATCCAACTCCCAACCCAAAACAAAGGGCAAGTAATCATGCGTCAGATGCAACTACGCGGGGAGTTGTTGCAACGCATCGTCATTCGTCTGTGGGGTGTCAATTGGGATTTGGGTGTCTATGGTGGCATCAATGCCACACGTCGTGTGAAGGTTATTGACGAGAGTTATGCATTTGATGAAAATGGACAACTTATCGACCTCCCAGATTGGTATAACTACAACCCCAAAGTCACCAGTTATTATAAACGTTGCAAAGCCATGAATCTATTTGAATATGGCGCCACAACACGCATCAGCTACAGCATCGCCAACATGCTCAACATCGGTGTTTATGGCAGTTATCGCTTGTCGCCCGTCATCACCAAAGACGACTTCCTGATTGGCAATCCCGACAATCAGCCTTCGCCTTGGAGTGTGGGTATTGAGTTTGAGTTAGTGCCGTAAACATAAAATTTCATCAGTTTTCGAGAAATCGCACTTTTCGAAGTGCGATTTTTTATTGTGCCCAAAATAATTGTTTCACTTCGTATCGCCGAATCTAAAGATTTACTAAATTTGCAGTCCTTAAAACCAACGAAAAATCAAATCAAAACACATAAACAATGAAAGTACAAGAATTAGTAGAAAAGCTCAACCTCAAAGTGTTGGCCGGCGAGAAAGGCCTTGACAGAGAAATCGACGGCTGCTACATCTCCGACCTATTGAGCGACGTGATGGGCAACGCCATGGAAGGCAACATCTGGATCACTTTGCAAACCCACAAGAACGTGATGGCCGTGGCCTCGCTGAAAGAACTGGCCTGCATCATCCTCGTGAAGAACCTCGTGCCCAACGACGAGACCATCGAGCAGAGCAACGATGAGGATCTGCCTATCCTGCAGACCTCGCTGCCAACATACGAGATTGCTGGATTGGTTTATAACCTATTACATTAAACACAGCCAAAAGGACAACCCTTCCCTATTCCGTCATGGCGGAGGAACATCCGCCATCTCCCAAGCGAGAAGGACTACCCTTACGCTTAGGAGATTGCGGATCAAGTCCGCAATGACAGAAAAGGTGTTAGTGAGTCGCAATAGTGAACAATATGGAACTCCAATCATATAGGGCCGACCTTCACATGCACACGGTGCTTTCGCCGTGCGGCGACCTCTATATGAGTCCTTCCGCCATCATCGAGCAGGCCAAGAAACTCCATCTCGACGTCATCGCCATCTGCGACCACAACACCACGCGACAGGTGAAAGTAACCCAAAAGATTGGCCGCGAAAACGGCATTCTCGTCATTGGTGGTGTCGAAATCACCACACAGGAGGAAGCCCATGCCCTCGCCTATTTCGAGACCGACGAGCAACTGGACAAGTTCCAGGAATACATCGACGCCCACCTTCCTCACATCCCCTTGGATGAGGAGAAGTTCGGCTATCAGCTCATTGTGGACGAAAACGAAGAAGTGGTTGGCGAAGAGGAATGGCTGCTGTGGTCGGCACTGGATGCCGATTTGGACCAGCTCTATAACGTGGTGCATGAAATCGGCGGGCTGTTCGTTCCAGCTCATGTCAACAAGCCGGCGAGCAGCCTCATCAGCCAATTGGGCTTCATCCCTCCCGACCTCAAGGCCGACGCATTGGAAATCTCAAAGCATGTCACCAAGCCCGACTTCCTAAAGAAATATGCCTACCTGAAGAAGTTCAACTTCACCAAGAGCAGCGACGCGCACTTCCTCCACATCATCGGCGAGGTACACTGCGTACTGCACATGTACGACAAGACCTTCGACGAGTTCCGCAAGACCCTCCACGGCGAGGATGGACGCTACATCGACACTGAACCCAAGGAAAAACTACAACTCCTTTATGGATAAGTAAATGAGAAAATATAACATACATATTGGACGCGAGACTGCAAGACACGAAACACGAGACTTTGGATTCGTCCCATGTCCCGAAGTCCCGTGTCCCGTGTCAAAAATTAGACCATGAAAGAATTATCACTACACGTATATGACCTGATGGAAAACTCGACAGCGGCCAACTCCACGCTTGTCGAACTGACCATCAAGGACAGCCTGAAAGACAACATATACGCCTTTACCATCAAGGACAACGGCAAGGGCATGAGTCCCGAGTTTCTGGCCAAGGTGACCGACCCTTGGACCACCTCTCGCACCACGCGCAAGGTCGGCATGGGTCTGCCCCTCATCAAGATGAACACCGAGAACGCTGGCGGTGGCATGAAGATTGAGAGCGAAATCGGGAAAGGCACCACGCTGAACTTCTGGTTCCAACACGACCACTTAGACCGACCACCGATGGGCGACTTGGCCGGCTCGCTGGTGATGCTGTTCTCGGCCCACGAGGATATCCATTTTGTGTACACTCACATTACTGATGATGGCGAATTCGTCTTCGACACCGACGAAATCAAAGAAGCCTTGGACGGTATGCCGATGAACGATATCCATATTATGCAATACCTGAAGGAGATGATTCAGGAGAATTTGAAGGAAATAAATTATAATGATTAAAAGGCTATTGGCCTCTGGCTACTGGCCACTGGCAGCTCCATGAAAAGAAAAAAGCGCAACGCTTTAGATGAAGCTGCCAGAAGCCAAAAGCCAGAAGCCAGAAGCAACAAAAAACAACAATACAATGAAACTCAGAGAAATATCTGAACTCTTAAACGCCACGGTACGATGTGGCCACGACCGCTTGGACGAAGAACACGAAACCGCTTTTGCCTCCGACCTGATGAGCGATGTGCTCACGCTTGGCGACTACAACCCAGTCATCCTGACCGGACTCTGCAATATGCAGACTATCCGCACCTGCGAGATGGGCAACCTCGACATCATTGTCCTGGTCAGGCGAAAGAAAGCCACCGAGGAGATGATTGAGGAGGCCGAAGACGAGGGCATGGTGGTCATGGAAAGCGACTTCTCCATGTTCAAAGCCTGCGGACTGCTCTTCAACGCAGGCATGCAACCCATTTTCTGATGTCAAACCAAAACGCTACGCCATGCACTTAGAATACCAAGTATATGAAGCGGACTTCGTCAACGCGGGAGCCGCATCGAGCGCTATCAAGAAGACCTTGAAGCAGCTCAACGTCAGCCCTCAAATCATCAAGCGGGTGGTCGTCGCCTTATACGAGGCTGAGGTCAATGCCATTGCACACGCCTACGGCGGCACCATTTATGCTGACATCGAACCCGACAAAATCACCGTGAAGGTGGTCGACACTGGTCCTGGCATCCCCGACATCGACTGGGCCATGCAGGAAGGCAACTCCACCGCCTCACCCGAGGTGCGTAACATGGGCTTCGGCGCAGGAATGGGCTTGCCCAACATCCAGAAAAATGTCGACAAACTGAATGTGACCTCCACCGTGGGTGTGGGAACGACGGTTGAGATGGAGGTCAATTTTACCTGAACAAGCCGGCATAGATCCCCGCTACCCCACGAGCCTTTGCTGGGATGACATGCCTAACTGAACAACTGAACAACTGAATAACTAACAACTGACAACTATGGAAAAGACTCCTTTCTTCCACGCCCTGAAAATCGATGAAGACACCTGTATCGGCTGCTCGCGCTGCATGAAGATCTGCCCCACCGAGGCATTGCGCGTCCGTGACGGCAAGGCTGTCCTGATGCCCGACCGTTGTGTCGACTGCGGCAACTGTTTCAAGGTGTGCCCCACCCGTTCTATATACATTGAACAAGATGACTTCGAGGACATCTTCAACTTCCCCATTCGCGTGGCCTTGGTGCCTGCGGTCTTCATGGGCCAATTCCCCAACGACATCACTGTGTCGCGCATCTACGGCATCCTGAAGGAATTGGGCTTCACTTATGTGTTGGAGACCGAGTCTTCCATACCCATTTATACTGCAGCCAAAAACAAATACGCCGCCGAAAACCCCGACATCAGGCCGCTCATCTCGACCTTCTGTCCAGCCATCGTGCGCCTTATCCAGGTGAAGTTCCCCGGCCTGACCGAGAACCTCATCCCCTTGCGTGCACCTTTGGACATTACGGCCATGTATATCCGGCGTAAGCTCAAAGAAGAGTTAGAGATCAAAGACGACCAAATTGGTATTTTTTACATTACGCCATGCGCGGCCAAGATTGCGGCTGTGAAAAGCCCTGTGGGAGAAGAGAAATCCCTCGTTGACGGCGTCATCAACATGGACTCACTCTATAATCGCGTCTACAAGGAAATCAAGAAGCAGGGGCATAACTACAAGGAGCAGAAACTGCCCGTTTCACAGCTCTCCGCCGATGGTGTCTTGACCTCACTGACCAATGGTGAGCGCCGTCTCTCAGATGCACAACACTCCTACTCCATCGATGAAATCCACAATGTCATCGAGTTCTTGGAAAAGGTGGAAAACGAAGAGATTGAAGATGTCGACTTCCTTGAGCTGCGTGCCTGCGACCAAAGCTGTCCAGGCGGCATCCTGACCTGCGATAACCGTTTCCTGATGTGCGAACGCGTTTTCGGTCGTGCCCGCAAAATTGCTGACCGCGAGCGCAAGGGCGAGCAGACCAAGGACCATGAACTGGAAGAGGAACGCAACTACTTGATGCGTCACATGAAAGTAGGTGAAATCAAGCCGCGCAGCATGCTCGTACTGGACGACAATATCGCTGTGGCCTTGGAGAAAATGAAAAAGATTGATGAATACCGCGCCCGACTGCCCCAAACCGACTGCGGTATCTGCGGTGCTCCTACCTGCGATGCCTTGGCCCGTGACATCGTGTGCGACAACGCCGAATTGACCGACTGCGTCTTCATCCAACGCAACCTCGAAGCCCGTGGCAACATGGACGTGCAGGAATCCCTCAAAATCATGGAGGTGATTTGGGGCAAGGCGAAGATGAATGACTATGTGAAGAAGAAATAATCTGCTTCGACATTATCCACACAAAACGGCCACCTTGATGAGATGGCCGTTTTTGCGTTTTAAGGGTGATGATAATAGACTTATTTCGCACTTGTTGGAAAGGTGAACGTTTTGTTCTCTGTTGCCTTCGACTGGTAGATATAGCCTTGGCCGGGTATAAGGGTGTTCAGTGATCCCCTCCAAATGGTGCCAGTGTAGGAAGAACTGCCGTCTTTGGACTTGACCACGTCTCCAGCTACAGAATTGAGTCCTGAGAAGGCGGCGTCTAGGGTCATGCTCTCGTTGGAAAGGAATCCAATTTCGTTGTTGCCGTATACGATGGGAATTTCATATGCGGTGGGATCGACCGGCACGCCTGTCAGCATGATCTCACACTCGGCACTCACCTGTATCTTAAACATATTTCGGATGTCGAAGGGCATGTCGGCAGGTCTCCATTGTCCGTTCGTATAGTTGATGGTATAACCATGCGACTTGACCGTCGCCGTGCCATTGCTTCCCAATGCGGCTGCGATGGCATCCTTCAGGTCGTCCAGGGTGATGTTTAAGTTAGTCGACCACCAGTTCGTGCCTGCAGAAAGGGTGATGGTCTGTTGCGAACAACTTTCTTGAATATAGGTAAACTCATTCCAGCCTTCAGCATTTTGATAGGCTTCCAAAGAACCACATGGCACATAAACGGGGATAGACGTAGGGCAATATGCAAAGGCATATTGATACAAAGTAGGAGGTGTTTCGGCAAGTACGGTCATGGATTCAAGGCACGTGCAAGAATAGAAAGCAGAATTACCGATCTCAATTACAGTATTCGGGATAGTCAGGCCTCCTCTCAAATTGGTGCAATTATAGAAAGCAGATTCACCTATCAATGTGACGGAATCATGGAGTGTCAGCGAGGTCAAACAAGAAGCACCATAAAAAGCATATGGTTTTATTTCTGCCACAGTTTCTGGAATCATCAAATCAGTTACCAAATCATTATCAATGTATAGATCATGTGCATAAAACAGGGGATTCGACGAATTATTATTGAATTGAATATTGCACCATTGATGGACATCGCCTGTGTAATATACCGCATCCAAGCTATCACAACCATCAAAAGCATAAGAGCCTATCGAAGTGACAGAATTTGGCAAAACGATGGAATCAAGGCTACTGCAAGAAGAAAAAGCAGCACTATCAATCGTAGTGACAGAATTCGGCAAATCAATGGTTGCAAGACTACTGCAAGCATGAAAAGCACCAATGCCTATTGATGTGACGGAATTACCGATAGTTATAGAGGTCAATCCATTACAATATTTGAATGCCTCATTGTCTATCGAAGTGACTGAATTACCAATAATTAGCGTGTTCAAACCGCCACAGTTATAGAATGCCTCACTGCCTATCAAAACAACCGAATCAGGGATGGTCAGCGAACCAGTCAAGCTGCTGCAACCATAGAAAGCACGAGGACTTATTGAGGACAAATTGACGAAATACTGTAGTTCTTCAAACGAAGTGATTTCTGCATGGTCACTGAACATGGCACCAATACTCTTCACTCGGGCAGCCTCGCCGTAGCTCAGTTCACCATCGCCGTTGGTATCCCATTGAGAAACACATATGGTTTTGGTATTGGAATCAGAAAATACTATATTGCCTTCGGGCACAAAATGAGCTACTAAAGTCATATCGCCTGACACATAGAAAGTGCATTCAGCGTTATAGGAAACAACTATTCCATTTAAAAACCAATTGACTACATATCCTTCAATAGGTGTTGCCATCACGGTGCATGTCTGACCAGCCTCAAATGTTCCACCACCTGTGACCGACCCATATTCCTCGGAATTGGCAACCACAGTAACCGTGCCTCCATACATTCCATAAAAATTGCTGAATCCACCCCATAGGAGCGATGCGTATGCATCTTCAAAGCCACATGGAACACAAACAAGGGTGTTTGAACACAATGAGTCAAAAGCATTGTCGCCCAATGAGGGAGGAGCCTCGGCGAAACTTGTGATAACAAAGAGATTCCTACATTGGGAGAATGCAGAAGGGCCTATAGAATCAACTGAATTTCCAATAGTTAAAGAGTTTAGGCCAATACAATGTGAAAACGCAGAGTTTCCTATGGAAGTCACGGAATCCGAAATCTCTATCGAAGTAAGACCTGTACAATGCGAGAAAGCATATTCTCCAATCGAAGTGATAGAATTTGGCAAGATGACAGAAGTGAGGCTACTACAATTTTCAAAAGCATTACTTTGAATACAAGACAATCCTGTAAAATATTGCAACTCATCAAAAGAAGTAATTTCCGAATTGTTTTCGAAATCAGAGCTCATATCCGTTATAGAAGCCGCTTCTTCATAACTCAATCTACCATCACCATTGTTGTCCCCATGGGAAACACAGATGGTTTCCACATTGGCATCAGCAAAAACAATAATCCCTTTCAACAGTTCAAAATCAAGATTACTATGCATATCGTTGTCATTTACCAGATCAAGCGACAAGTCTATTACGTACGCTTCAGGAGCATCACTCGATAAAGTGACACTGAAATCGGCAAATGTTTGTCCATCATTCTCAATATCTCCAATAATTCCTATAGTATCGTTAATGATAAGGTGAGGAAATGCGGTAGATAAGGCACCCACAATGGATGTTGCTGGTTCATCACCCATATTGGAGATTACGATATGCAAATCGGCAGATTCGCCTGCATCCAATACGCCATCGTCGTTGTTATCGTTCAATACGATGACTTCATCAATTTTCAAAGCATAACCATAAACCATGACGCTGAAATTAATGATTCCAGCAGACTCTCCCTCAACGAAAATTTCGGCAGCAAATTGGATCTCAGTATTCCCTGGTACATTATCACTCAAAGTGAAAGCAAATATGTTTTCGATAGTTTGAGTCTGTCCTGGGTCGAAATGTGGAAGCGTTGTCGTTCCGTTTGTAATGGTAACATACTCCGATTCAGTGGAAAGCACCATTGTGACTTCATCAAGCGCGTTGTTGGTATCATTCATCAAAGCGAAGTCGAGGGTAACCGATTCTCCAGCATTGAGATTACCGTTGTTGTTGCCTTCTACATCGTTGACAGTAAAGGATTCAAGCGTCAATGGACATACACTTAATACACTTAATGCATTAATGGCTGCCAGTACATCCACACGGCCGAAACCATAAATATTGCTCTTTCCATCCACTGAAGACACTGCTGTTTCTTCAAGGATTTGGCAAATTTCGGCAGGTGTGGCATCCATATTCCTGCTCAACATTAGTGAAATACAACCCGCCACACATGGTGCAGCCATTGAAGTGCCGCTCATTGTGGTATAACCAGCATTATCCCATGAATCTGCGGAAATAATTTTCATACCTGGAGCACATACATCGGGACGAATGAGACCAAATTCCGTGCTGCTGCCCACGATGTATGGGTAGTCACCAAATTCGGTATCAGTCCATACAACAGGCCCTCTTGAAGTAAAATAAGCAGCATTATCATTGGAACCAACAGCACCAACACAAAGTGCACAAGACAAACCACCAAAGTTGGTTTCCTGAATAGAATCCATGTATGGTGGTGGGCAACTACCAGGCACATCCACATTATATGGGATGGGATACCAATACTGAACATGTCCGTTATTGCCTGCAGCAATTGCACCAATTACACCTGCATCAAGAATCGCAGCGCAAGTATTACGGAACAACATACGTTCCGTAAGGGTTGCGCCAGGCCATCCCAATGACATACTAAACAAATCGCAACCTTGTTCAACCGCCCATTGCATAGCATTACAAGTGACGGAGGCCTCTCCATAACCATGAGCATCCAAAACCTTAACACACATCAAGGTGGCATCAGGAGCCATACCTGTTTGCTTCCCCGCTGTGCCATCGCCACACACCGTGCCGGCGCAATGTGTGCCGTGTCCATTGTCGTCCATAGGATCAAGGTTTCCATAAGCAAAATTATACCCATGATAGGGGTATTCGCTGCCACCGTCCCAAAGATGGTCGGCGAGGTCAAGATGGCTGTAGTTCACACCCGTATCAATGACGGCTACCACCACGCCCTGACCCGTATAGCCCAAATCCCATACCTGGTCGGCATTCACTTGAGTGACATTGGATGTGATGCCTCGGATATTGCTTGCAGGCCTTGGCTCTTCGTCAAACAACACGTGCTTTTTCTCATCCAACCCGATAAGTTCAATGTCACGACGCATGGCTAAGTCGTTGATGGCCTGCTTGGTGGCGGAAAAATACAATGCATTGGCCATATAGATGATCTTCGGAGCCGTGGTCATGTCTTGTCTTTCCATTTCGGAAAGCGTCGATCTTAATTCATACTGGGAGGTTTCGGAAAATTGTTTCAGTTCGTTGACCACGAACTCGCGACGTTCGGCTCGAGTAGTGTAGTGTGCCGCACTACGGCCAAGCTGTTGCCTGTCGTATTGCGATTTCATGATGACGATTACTTTTATCTTTTCGGCACCAGTTCTTCCCTCCATTTCTTGTATCAAAACAGGATCAATGGTCTGGGCATATCCGCAAATGCAGAATAATGCCATTAGAACAAATGATAAAGTCTTTTTCATATTCATTAAAAATGTGAGGGATTAAATTTGTTTTTGGCTACAAATAAACGATAAAAAAACAATAAAAACAATAAAAACAGAAAAAAAAAGCAAAACAGCAGGTTCAAATCGAATAATTCACAACACTATAGCACACCACACCCTCCGAATACAAAAAAAAGGATGACTACTTTTTTAGTCACTCTCATTGTACTTTTGTTGTACAGTAGCAGGCTATTTCGAACTTGTAGGATAAGTGAACGTTTTGTCGCCACTCACAGTTGATTTATAAATGAAACCCTGGCCTGGCGCAAGGGTATCAAGCTGTCCCGCCCAACTATGTCCGTTCCATGTGGCCGATGCGGTCTTCGACTTGACCACATCCAGAACGGCGGGGAATCCGGCAAAAGCCTCGGTGAGGCTCATGCTCTCGTTAAGCGGGAATCCGATCCAGTTGACTCCATTGCTGATGGTGACAGGGTGCTCTGCGGGAACAACAGGCACACCTTCCAGCGTGATTTCGCAGGCGGCTTGAACCGTAATCATGTACATTTGATTCACGTCAAATTCATTCAATGTTCCCATCCAACGGTGTCCATTCCATGTGGCGGAAGAGTTCTTCGACTTGATCACAATGTTGGTGCCACCAGTGGCCTCGAGGGCAGCCTTCAGGTCGTCCAAAGTGATCTCAACGTTGGTCGAGATCCAATTGGTTCCTGGGGTCAAGCTCTGCGTTTGAACACGATGGAAAAGAGCCACAAATGAGGCATCCTCTGTCACGATGATATCGAAGGTCTCATCGTTGGAAACCACCTCGCCATCCTTCACCCAATTGACAAAGGTGTAGCCCGTGTTGGCAGTGGCGGTGAGGGTACAAGTATCACCGTTTTCGTAGTAGCCTCCTCCTGTCACCGAACCTCCCTCCTCTGGCTCAGCAATTACAGATATGAAATGTGTCGCATAGGCAGCATCACAGTCAACGGTGAACTCATATTGGAAATCGGAAGGAAGGTCATTGCCATGATATATCGGAATACCATTATCATAGCTGATGTCGAAAGAACAAACAAATGTCCATGGGCCATATATCCAGCTCAAAGTAACCAGACTTCCCGATGTTACGGCACGAGAAAAGGAGACTGACGAACCACCTTCCAACTTGGTGAATTGCTCGGTAACACCATTGCCATAGTCAACGACCAAGCAATTGCCATTCCACCCGTACTCGTAAGCGTCGTACAAATCAAAGACAATGTTACACACCGAGCCTTCTTCAGCAAAATTAGCCACCAGACTTCTGTCTTCCACCGCGTTAAAAGAATACATCGGTTCCGCAGAAACCAACATGCCGTTTTCAGTCCACGAGCAGAAAGTATAGCCCTCATCGGGTACTGCCGTCAAGGTGCAGACGGTATTGCAGTCATAACACCCCATACCATAAACCGATCCTCCGCCTGATGAATTAACTGATGCGGTCACTTGATATGTAGAATCCGAAACGCATTTTGGATGGATATTAATGACAGCTTCATTACTGCTATTGAAGACATAGCTTCCAGGATTCAAGGCATCAAGGGCAAAATAGCCATTGTGACTGCCCTCCCAACCCCAGTTGAAATGGAGCAAGTCATCTGTATCGTAGCCATCACAAACGAAAGCATGACCGCCCATGCTTCCTCTGCCGGAGTAATAAATCGGACGACCCAAATTGAGGCAGTCCTTCATCATGGCCAACCATTCCTCATCGCCATAATTGCGTCTGTAAACATAAGACAAATCTTCAGAATAACCGAAATAGTTGACCAAGGCAGAAACAGCATAAATTGTATTCGCTCCAGATGCGCTAGGGCCATATTCCATATTGGCCGCAACACCACAATGCCACATCAGCGTTGCCACGGCATCGATTTCGGCAAAGGTAGAGGTATCCGACAGCATGTCGGGCATGTGTGTCCAGTCGTATTGGGTGAAACCAAAATGGGCTGTCTGGGCAGGATAACGAGGAGGCGTATAAGTGTGCGACCCGGTACCTATTGAAGGATAACCCCAATAGCGCATAATCTGGGCATAAGCAGTGGCCACACAACCAACGACAGCATGTCCGCATTGACCATTATCGTCTATAGGGCAATATCTGTTGTAATAACAGCCTTGACCCCAATTGCTTGTTATCAGAGGCTCAACTACTGTGGTGGCTTTTTGCTCAATGAGATGACCCGACGTCTGTACCAATGCCCACTGACGCGCCGTGGCTTCATTGGCTTCAGAGTGGTTCTCAATGCCGTATTGGATTTGTATGACAAAGTCTTGCAGATAGTCCTGCAACTGTATCGGGACATTCTCCGTATCGAACTGTCCTTCATTGGAATAGCCGAGAATAGGCATGGCGCAGTCATCGGCTGAGACAATGACAAAGCCGTTCGGCGTGTTAAAAACATAGAAAGCGACATCTCCCCTATCAATGCTGTAAGTAGTCACCAGCTGGAGTTCTTCCGTGCCGAGCAACGGTGACTTTACATTGGCGTTCACAAATTTTAGCGCCACTTCACGAGCGATGCGCAAGTCAACCGGATTGGCTTTTGCAGCGAATGTGGCCACCACGAGAAGCAGCATCAAAGTAAGGCTTCTTCTTTTCATATTGTTTAGGGTTATTGGGGGGCAAAATTAGGGATTTTTCTTTTGTGCCAAGTGCTTTGGAAACAAATCTTTCGTAAATTGACAACAAAACGACCGCCCTCTTCCGAGAGTTGCCGTTTTGAGCTTTAAAAAGTGATAAGTGTTACTTAACAGACTTATTTTGCTCCCGTTGGGAACGTGAAAGTCTTGTTGCCCGCTACCTTCGACTGGTAGATGTAACCTTGGCCAGGCGCAAGGGTATCGAGCTGTCCCGCCCAACTATGTCCATTCCATGTGGCAGATGCGGTCTTCGACTTGACCACATCCTGAACGGCGGGGAATCCGGCAAAGGCTTCGCTGAGGCTCATGCTTTCGCTCAGCGGGAATCCGATCCAGTTGACTCCATTGCTGATGGTGACAGGGTGCTCAGCGGGAACAACAGGCACGCCTTCCAGCGTGATTTCGCAAGCGGCTTGAACCGTAATCATGTACATCTGATTCACGTCAAATTCATTCAATATTCCCATCCAACGGTGTCCATTCCATGTGGCGGAAGAGTTCTTCGACTTGATCACAATGTTGGTGCCGCCAGTGGCCACAAGGGCTGACTTGAGGTCATCCAAGATGATGTTGACGTTGGTTGAGATCCAATTCGTGCCCGCTGATAGTTCTATGGTTTGTACGGTTGCGAAATTGGCGACGAGATTCCTTTCGCAAGTGACCTCAAAGACGTAGACAGCTTCGGTGGATACGACCTCGTTGTTCTCCGTCCAATTGACGAAAGTATAGCCATTATTAGCCGTGGCCGTCAATGTGCAAATGCTGTCGATGTCGTATAATCCTGCACCACTGACATATCCACCATCAGCAGGACAGGCCGAGGCAGTCACTTGACAAGTGGTACTGACATTGGGATGAATGTTGAAAATGGCTTCATTATCGTATACAAAAACCATGGTGGCATTCAAGGCGAAATAGCCGTTTGAGTTGCCACCCCCGCCCCAGTTGAAATGAAACCTGTCATTCACATCATAGCCATCGCACACGAAAGCATGGCCAGAATTCGCCCACCGGAAACCAGTATAAAAAACGGGGCGGCCAAGATTGAGGTCAGCCTTTAACAACGACAACCATGATTCATCGTCTTGCCTAGACTCCCAATGCAATTCGTCAGAATAACCGAAATAATCTATTAAAGTTGTGAAGTGTTGGTCAGTTCCAGAACCATAAGGACTATAGTTCATGTCTACGGCCACGCCACAATGCCAAAGTAAAGAGGCAACTGCGGCTATTTCTGTTTGCGTGGAAGTATCTGTGAGTTGATCTGGCATGTTGGCCCAATCGTAAATGGTCTCGCCAAAGTTAACGGATTGTTCGGGATATTGTGTAGTCGGATATGGTAAAGGAGTATAAGTGTGCGAACCCGTTCCTTGCACAGGATAGCCCCAATAATGAAGTATCATGCCCATCGCTGTGGCGACACAACCTGTTAATGCATGGCCACATGGCCCATCAGGGTCTTCAGGACACATGGCGTTGTAATAACAACCTTGATCCCACAAAGCCGTAATCAACGGTTCCACCACTTCCCCATCGCGGTTCTCATTCAACCGTCCCATGCTCCTCACCAATTCCCATTGCCGTGAAGTATTCTCATCAGCTTCCAGATGTTTTTCAATGCTATATTCAATCTGCTCCACAAAGCCTTGCAGGTAGTCCTGCAACTGGACAGGAATATCGTTTTTGTCAAATCGGCCCTCCTCTGAGTAACCTAAAATAGGCGTGGCGCAATCGTCGGCGGACACGATGACAAAGCCGTTCGGCGTGTTGAAAATATGGAAGGCCGCATCTCCCCTACCAATGCTGTATGTCATCACTAACTGGAGGTCATCAATGCCTCGCAATGGAAACTTTGTATTAGCATTCATGAATCTCATCGCCGCTTCCCTGACCGTACGCATGTCAACAGGGTTGGCTTTTGCGGCGAATGTGAACACTACGAGAAGCAGTATCAGCGAAAAGATTCTTTTTTTCATTATTTTAGGGGATATTGTGTGGCAAAGTTAGGGATTTTTCTTTTGCACCATAGGGAAAACAAATGTCTTTTCCCCTGTCACAGCTGATTTGTAGATATAACCCTGGCCTGGCTCAAGGGTATCGAGCTGTCCCGCCCAACTGTGCCCGTTCCATGTGGCCGATGCGGTCTTCGACTTGACCATATCCAGAACGGCGGGGAATCCGGCAAAGGCCTCGGTGAGGCTCATACTCTCGCTCAGAGGGAATCCAATCCAGTTGACTCCATGGCTGATGGTGACAGGGTGCTCAGCGGGAACAACAGGCTCTCCTTCCAGCGTGATTTCGCAGGCGGCTTGAACCGTAATCATGTACATCTGATTCACATCAAATTCATTCAATGTTCCCATCCAACGGTGTCCATTCCATGTGGCAGAAGAGTTCTTCGACTTGATCACAATGTTGGTGCCGCCAGTGGCCACGAGGGCAGCTTTCAGATCGTCCAAAGTGATCTCGACGTTGGTTGAGATCCAGTTCGTACCCGTTGACAATTCTATGGTCTGCTGCACCTGAGATACACCCGCCTCAACACCCATAAGGATGTGGTTCTTCACTGATAGAATATCATTGGGATTGCTCCAACTGGAGGAGATGGGAGCGGTCGGAGGAGACAACGGATTGAAATTGGTGACGCTACTGTACGCATATATGGCTTGACTTAAACTTGTGTTGTATACTGAGCATTCCATATAAGGCGAACTGTCATATCTGCCCGAATTGTCGTCAGCCACAAGGACGAGGTTAGAAGTGCCGTCATACTCAAACGGAGTATCAAAAACAATGAAAGTCCAAGCATTGGCAGCCATGGTGACGCTGCCACTGAACACCTTGTCGGATTCCGCCATCGTAATCCAATCGACATTGTCACTGAAAAATGACTTCTCTGTTGTGGCTAGATAGAGATCATACGTACGGGCTCTCTCCGCTCCCTCATTGTAGAAAGCAATGCAGGTGATGGTTCCTGCGGCTCCTATTTCTTCGGCTGTGTAAATCTGCTGCGTCATGGAATAATTATAATAGCTGTAACTGGGCAGATAGGTATTGTTTGTTTCGTCTACACCAATTTCAATGGCTTGGATGAACGTGGCCACGAGATTCCTATCGGCAAGAGCCACAAAGCTGATTTCCGAAGCATCGGAGATCAATTCATCGTTTTCGATCCAGCCAACGAAATAATAGCCCGCATTGGCCGTAGCCGTGACCGTGCAGGTCTCACCGAAGTTGTACACGCCACCACCAGTCACCGTACCGCCTTGGGCTGGGTTGGCATTCACCTCGATGTTGATAGGCTCAGTGGATGGAGCCATTTTGGTGATACGGAGTTGGTTCTTCACATTCATGATTGTCCCATAGTAAGTCGAAGTGTTCATCGGGTCGTAGTTTGTGCTTTCGCTAAAGACACGGAGGGTCTGGCCAGGGGCGTCAAACACGCGGCACTTCATACCACTGCCGGTCGAAGTCGTATGGTCGTCAGCGACAAGTACCACATTGGACACGCCGTCATAAAAGAACGGAGGATTCAACGTGATGACCGTCCAATCATTGGCCACCATGGTGACGCTGCCGCTAAATACCTTGTCTGAAACTGAAATGCTTTCCCAATCTCTATTTCCAGAGAAAGAGCTCTTAGCTGTGGTCTTCATATAGAAGTCATAATTACGCGTCTTCTCTGTACCGCTGTTATAGAAAGCGATGCTAGTGATGACACCCGCGTCACCCAATTCCTCAGCAGTGTAGATTTGTTCAGAAAGCGTGTTTTTGTACAAGCTGATACTCGGCAAGTATTCATTCGTTGCATCGCCTCCGTCGCCAATCACGCGGCCTTCAACGAAATTGGCCACCAAATCCACGTCGGCTACGACAAAGAAGGTATAGGAAGCCGTGTATGAAACCACTTCGCCGTTTTGGGTCCAATTGACGAACAAATAGTCTTCAGCAGGCATAGCGGTCACGGTGCAACTCTGACCATAATCGAACACTCCTCCCCCACTAACCGTACCGTGCGTTTCATCATCGGGAACTGCAGTGACAGTAAAGATCTGATAGGCTGAAGCGCAGTTGCACTCAAACTCATGGAGCACACCTGCGGTGGGAGTACCACTCGTTTGATAGATCACAAAGTCATTCTCATATTTCACGACAAAAGAACATTCATTGGCAAAACTGGCCGAGTGCCAAGTCAATGTCACATGGACGCTGTTGCCGATTTCCAAAGTGTAGAAAGCTCCACCACCTTTTTCGATGGTAAGCTCTTGTGATGGGCTGCCATCATCGAAGGAAACCGTCAGCTTATTTCCGCCCCAGCCGTCACCGTACGCGTCGCTAAGTTCAAAGATGACATTACAGGAGTTTTTTAAGGTCTCATGGCCTTGTATTGCGAGTCCACCATTAGCTTCCAAAGTGAAGGTAACGGGAATTTGTTCGCTCTCTGGGCAATTGGCTGCGATGGTGGCAGTGAACTGGCAAGTTACCTCCTCATCCACTGCAATAGTTCCCACGGTGATGGTCGGATTGGAAATGGTTATATAGTTATTAGCAGAGCTCATCGTGGCCACTGCTTCGGTGGCTTGGTAATGCCCTCTATTCTTGAACTTGGCGGTCAAAGTAATCGTTTCTCCCGGGACGAAAATGCCATCCCAATGCATGTTCTGATAGGCTAATACAGCCTCATCGGCATTGATGACGATGTTGCCTTCCCATGTATCATTACCATTGGCTGCGGCATAGTGGATGGTCACATGGGCACCATCGGCCACACCTGAGACAATGTGGTACTGGAAATCGCTCACGGTCGTTATTGCCGCTGCATCCAAAGCCCCAAAGGTATTAATACCGTTATCAATGATGACATAGGGATCCTCTGAGGTTAAAGTGACGGTGGTGGTACCCGTGGTAGCTTCTGTACCCACGTTCTTGAAGTTAATGCTCAGGTTGGTAGTGTCACCGACATGGGCGTTCGTTGGCGTAAAGCTGTCAACCGAGATATAGGGACCTTCGACGGTAGCAGCAGGAACAGTGACAATATAAGGAATGCGCTGGGGTGCAGTCACACAGATGGTAACATTACAACTCGTAGTAACGGGAGTGATAGGAACGTATGCCCTACCCGATTCTCCTACTAGTGCCGTACCAAGAAGCTCACCATCTTTGCTGATGGCCACGTATGATCCTGGAACGGCATCCACTTCGTAGGTGTCTATGCCGATAGGAAGGATGTCCAAATGGCTTACGTTGTTGGCCGTAGGCTGCACACGATAAGGCATGATAGAGCCATCACCTAACACATGATAGGCTTGCCAATAGTAGAGCGGATTGCAATGCACAGGATAGCCCAAAGCTCGGGCTGCGTTGCCCGCGAGATTACCCGTGTATAGGATGGCACAAACGGTGTTATAAGCATCGTTTCTCCAAATGGCATCATAGCAGCCCATGGTGGTCTCTTCATAGGTGGGCATGATGCCATCGGCATGGGTTGTGGCACCCACGCCAAAATAATAGTCGTTGAACCAAGTAGTACTCGGGCAAGAACCAATATAGGCATAGGCACCTTTGTTTTCGGCACGCACCATAACTTCTCCAAAACAAGGTGATTCAAAGCCCCAGTTTCCAGTTTTACAACAGTTGCCCATGGCGAGGAAATACTTGTGCTCGTTGGTCAGGTTGTCGACATCATCGACGGTGAATTCCGGATTCATCCAGCTTGACTCGGTGCCGTGGGCCGTATAGTTGGCAAAACCGACACCAGAGTTCAAATAGGTGTAGCAATTATCAAAGGAACCATGGCTGAACTCATTGACGTTGGCGAAGCCATGTTCGGCATTGTAATAATAGTTGGTGGCATACCAAACGGTGGGACGACCCACAGTAAGGTCCCAACCCGTATTGTCATAACCAGCGACGAAAAGCACATTGTTCAAATAGCTAGGGTCGGGCATAGTATATTGTTCATATTCCATGCCTTTGTTGAGCATGGCCGTCATCTCGGCGACGGTCTCAGCTGAAAAACGGCTGTGGAACATATCCGGGAACTGGTCATCGTCAACGCTTGAATATAAAAGATCCGTAACACAAGCGGTCTTGCTTCCAATACCGGAGGGAACCACTTGGTCCTGGTCACCCATAATCATCAGGAAAGTAGGTGCATCTTGAGCGTACTTGTTACGGATGAAACTTTGGATTTCCTCTGCGGTAGTGCCGATAACATCCGTATAGTTCACATCTACGTATATGCCCTTCAAGGTCTTCCATGCCACCCAGTTCTGAATACAGTTTTCAAACATGCGATTGGCGATGACCAGCATCTTCACGGGAGCAGTCCAAAGGTCGGGATGCTCGTCGTAGATGTCCCTGAGAGCTCGACCGTTGAACAACTGGTCGTAAATACCAGTGAAATAAGGACTATAGGTCTTCAACAATAAGTCTTCCGTGGCCATGGCATCGGCGCCGTCGAAACTGACTTCCACTTCGATGTCGTTGAACACACGAATCCTATTGTTGACGGGGTCGTAACTGACGGGCTCAATGCTCATCTGCCCCACCCGAACACCACGCATGATGCCTTCCACACCGACACGGACCATGGGTTCCGAACGGAGCCCTTGAGCATGATAGGCGGCTTCGTTATAAACGAAAGAAAGGTTTTCGGGGTTCTCGTCTTTCCAAGCATCAGGTTGACGTGGTGACAAGGCATGAATGCCGTATTCCTCAAGGTTGTAATCCGTTGTGGAATAATGCGTCACACGGATATTGGGCATAGCACCCAATGGAACAGCGATAAGTTGGTTCACGACAGGGATCTGAGGATCGCCCTCGTTGCCACCGATGACGGTGTTACGCATGGTGAGTGTTGAGAAAACGCCACGCTCGCTTTGCAGTTCATGAGCCTCAAGACCCGAAAACGAAAACGAAGCCTTCAAACTCGTCATGTCACTTTTCACACATTCGGCTTTGTCCACTGAACGCAGTTGGATATTTTGTTGCGCCATAACACTCGCACTGAGTATCATGGAAAGTAGAAGAATAATAGTTTTTTTCATTATTCAATGTATATATGATTACCTTTCTGTTTAAATTGGCAAATATACGAAAAGAAAAACGTGTTGAAAACAAAATTGACAGAATTGGCGGTTTTGCAAAAAAGAAAGCAAAAAAAACGGCCACCCTCAAACGAGAGCAGCCGTTTTGAGCTTTAAAAAAGTGTTAATATACTTATTTCGCTCCCATGGGGAAGGTGAACGTCTTGTTCTCTGTTGCCTTCGACTGGTAAATGTAGCCCTGGCCCGGCACAAGGGTGGTGAGATTTCCTCTCCAATTTGTGCCATTAAAGGTTGTGGAGCCGCTTTTGCCTTTCACTTGGTCGCCATTCACAGGGAATCCGGCAAAGGCTTCACTCACCGTTATGCTCTCGCTCAGCGGGAAGGCAATCCAGTTGGCGGCATTGCCGAGAATGGTGATGGGATGCTCGGCAGGAACGAGAGTCATGCCTTCCAACGTGATTTCACAAGCACTGCTGACGGCGACCTTGTACATCTGTGTCACATCCATCGAGTTCAATTGGCCTCTCCATGTTGTCCCGTTGTATGTGGTGGAAGCGTTTTTCCCCTTGATGTTGATGGATGTGCCAGGCAAAGCCTCCACAAGGGCTGTCTGAAGGTCTTCCAAGGTGATGTCGAGGTAGGTTGAGAACCAGTTGGTGCCCTGACTGAGTGCTATTTCTTGAGCGGGCATGGTTGGATATATTTTACGGCTTTCTTGAGCACCGCAATCATGACATGTGCGTATTTCGAGACCATTATGTGTTTCATCAGGAAACACTGCGGTTACCCACTCGCCCCAGTTGTGCTCGGTGTTGGCGGCTTCCAAAGCGTTTCCTATATAATGACGGGTTATATTCATGAATCTACATGACCATGCACCAAAACCATAATGACGATTCATGATCTTGCATAAATAATCAAGTTGGGTATAATGATAAAACACAGCCAATGCTTCACTAGGAGTTACTCCACTCTTAAGTATATTTGTCACATAATTCGGTCCAATGAATTCTTTTGCCAGACAAAGATAATCATAATCATCAATACCAGCAGCAAGTTGCTTCAGCCGCAATGAAACTACAGGTGTAGAAGAGTCTTCTTGCCCAAACATGGTACTGGGATAAAGCAAAATACCGTCACCGTTTCCAGTTTGAATTCCACTCGAAGCGGGTAGTGTTTTCTTTATCCAAGTATTAGGCAAATAGGCACAATTCCAATTCAAGAAACCATCGCTGTTGATTACATATTGCTGCCAGAATAAGATACGACGCATCGTTCCTACAGTAGCAATGTTACCAATGAAACCGTATAAACCACCACATTGTGCATCTCCTTGATAACGCCAAGTATGGTTCCTTGTCATAAAATCTTGAAGCCGGTCTTCAGATACAGAAATATCACCAGCAGGATTGAAAGCACTCTGATTCGGACAAAGAATGTCGATTTTCCCCTCAAACCTCTGAACAGTTGAATCATATTCGGAATGAAATGGAATCACAGCGTGATAGCCAGGCCAACTTTCCGACAAGGCAGCGCACGCAGTGTTGAAAGTATTGACTGTTTCTGGATTGCTCCAATCGGGTTCATCCATAGAATAGAAAAACGCTTTATCTTTCAAAAAAGCATTGTTGTAAACAATATCCTTATACTGATTGAGTACCGATTGCCCCCATTCGTTAAATGACGAACCACTTAAATCGCCCCAATGAACAGGCACTTCGAAGACCTTTCTACGCGGATCGGCCATGGCCAACTCGGCAGCCTTGGGATCTTCCTCCATCAACCAACGGGGAAGCTCGTAGGTACTCACACCATGTTCGAGTAGACATTCCTGATAACCATTCAAAATCTGCTTGGCCTCATCCAAATGCTCATCTGCAACATTTCCGTTGTTATCCACAGGGATGCCATTCAATGTAAACAAACTGCTCGTACTCCCATAGCCTGAATTTCTATTATATAATCCCATCACAACCTCGGAATAATGGTTTTCGGGCAAGGCAAAGTTCCATACTTTTGCTATTACTGTCCGTGTATCAATCACCGAATCACCATCGTATGCTGTTACTGTAGACGTGTATTCGCCAGGCGTTTGATTCTTTGTGGATTTCAGCTCGACATAAAACACTTTATTGTGTCCCACGGAAGTTCTCTTGACCTGATCAGGATGATATGGAACCAAAGCTTCTGCTAATGAATCAGGTGGATCTAATTCGGGTTGCGGTGTGAGATAGAAAAATTCTTCATAATAGATAGCGTGTTTCAGTGTATCGTTCTCATACACGAAGGGACTGACTTCAATTCTTAAGTTCCGCTCTTTTTCCTGCTCGCGGAAAAACACCTGGAAACCTTCCTTCTCGTTTTTTGCCAAACCAATCAAGCCAGTTCTTCTGGCCTCAGGATTGGGTTCTTCATCCCATATCCAAGCGAGCATACTGCTTTCGTCAACTGGCAACAAATTCCTGCGGATGGCATCTGGTATTGTAGGCCATTCTCTCTCTGGCATTAATTCCTCACATACCTGATAATCGGCATAAACCAGATAAAAGAGATAGTTTTGGGATTGTTCCCAAGCAGATTGTGCATTCGCAATTTTATTCATTCCGACCATGCATAACAGCGCTGCGATCATCACGGCTTTGGCCGGGGTTTTTAATAGTTTAGATTTTGTGTTCATTTTAGTGGTGTTTTATGTGTTAATTTATTTGTGAATAGTTTTCAATCAACAGAAGAAACCATGATAATTGTCCAAAAACGGACGAAGTTCTGTTTAATCAAACTCTTGTTTCGAGGCTTCAAAAATAGAAAAAAAATCATTTGTTGGTATAAAAAGTGGATTTTTTTCAAAGAGTAATTATAATTAGGTGTCAGTAATCCTCTATACGACATTGTAGCCCTTGATGACAAATCCAGTTGACGATGGAAGATTTGTCCGATAAAAAAACGGCCACCCCCGTAACGAGAGCGGCCGTTTGGCTTTTCAGCAAGTGAAGCGATTATTCGCCTTTCTGAGCTTTCTCTTGCTTCTCAAGGTTTTCCTTCAAGCCAGCGAGGACTTCGAGGTCACCGAGGGTGCTGTGCTCAATGTTGTCATTGATTTCCTTCACAGTACGCTTGGCTTGCTTGGCAGCCTTTTCGGCAGCCTTTTCCTCTGCGCTCTTGGCAGGAGCTTCCTTCTCTTCCTCTACCTTAGGCAGGGCGAGGATGATCTTCTTGCTTTCCTTGTTGAACTCAAGAACCTTGAACTCGAGGCTGTCATCCACCTTGGCAGGTGTGCCGTCTTCCTTCTTCATGTAGCGGCTCGGGCAGAAGCCTTCCACGCCATAAGGCAGGCTGACCACGGCGCCCTTGTCGTTAGCGCTGATGACGGTGCCTTGGTGCATGGAACCGACGGTGAAGACGGTTTCAAATACATCCCAAGGATTCTCTTCGAGTTGCTTGTGGCCGAGGCTGAGGCGGCGGTTCTCCTGGTCGACGTCGAGGACAACGACATCGATGGTCTCGCCAACCTTGGTGAATTCAGCCGGGTGCTTGATCTTCTTCGACCAGCTGAGGTCGCTGATGTGGATCAGGCCATCGACGCCTTCTTCGAGTTCGACAAAGATACCGAAGTTGGTGAAGTTACGCACGGTGGCGGTGTGCTTCGAGCCAATCGGATAGCGGTCGGTGATGTTGGCCCACGGGTCGGGCATCAACTGCTTCATGCCGAGGCTCATCTTGCGCTCCT
>JAEEGI010006831.1_pt1 | contig 25698 bp, 20 predicted proteins | sample 8958751 | NCBI WGS metagenome assembly JAEEGI01 (sample SAMN16246545, study PRJNA631951) | gut metagenome | biome: gut microbiome; feature: rumen; material: KS-attached | host: Bos | place: Iran: Karaj | collected 2018-10
CAATGGCCAGCTTGGAATCGGGATAGAGCCGCTTGACCGCCTGCGCCAATACGTGAGACGCCGTGTGGCGATAAGCAAGCCGCCCGTCCGCATCCTCAAAGGTGTTGAAGGTGACCTCGCAGTCATGCTCCAACGGAAGGGGCAGGCCATGCACCTTCCCGTCTACGGTGGCGGAAAGCACCTTGCGGGCGAAGCCCTCCGAAATCTTCTCGGCCACCTGCAGCAGGGTCGAACCCTTTTCGACCTCGATGACGCTGCCGTCTTTCAGGGTAATGTGGATCATAGTAACCTCCTCGGGCGTCCATACGAAAGACTACCCAAATAATCTATACTACAGGCTAGACGCCTATAATATGCCGAATATCCAGCCGATCAGCAGGCAGACTCCCGCCAATATGGGCTGATGCAGGATATAGATCAGCAGGGCATGACGCCCCACCTTCGGGAAAAAGGGAAACTGCGCAGTGTAAAACTTTTCCGGCAGCTTCCTTTCGCGGATCTTGCCCCCGAGCCAGGTTCCCAGCAGGAATACAAAGATCCAGGGAAGGATCGGGAAATAATCTGCGGAGTAAAAATCCGGCGTGACAAATCCAAAGAAGAACAGCCAGGGACTGGAGGTGGAATAACCGCCATCCGTGCATTTTGCCGTCAGGAGGACCAGCAGTACGCAGAGTGCGGGCATCTGCCAAGCAGGCAGCCTGTCCCACAGCTTCCTGGTCAGCCCGTAGAAGAGCATGCAGAAGCCCAGCAGATGCAGAACGCCGAACACAATGAGGATGCCCAGTTCCCCGCCCATAAATCTCGCCGCGAGCTTGTCCCCCAGCCAGGTGACCAACGTCAGGGCCAGGGCCAGGGCGATCACTTTAATTCCCCGCTTGATATTGGACCGGCTGAAGCGGGAGGAAACGCCGGAAAGAAGGATAAAACAGCCGGCAAACAGATAATGAAGAACGTCGAATACGGGATTGGTAAACAGCCACCAGGGCGCGCCCAGGAAAGCGGCCAGGTCATAGAGCAGATGATGGATGCACATGAGGACCACACACAGCCCCCGCAGGGCGTCGATGCTCTGGATCCGTTCCGGCCTCCGGTCGTTCATTTGCTGACGTTGAAGCGGAACAGAACGATATCCCCGTCCCGCATCACATAGTCCTTTCCTTCGCTGCGGATCAGGCCCTTCTCCTTCGCCGCCTGCATATTGCCCACCTTCACCAGATCGTCGAAGGACACTACCTCCGCCCGGATGAAGCCGCGCTCGATATCGGAATGGATCTTCCCTGCCGCCTCCGGCGCTTTGCTGCCCTTTCGGATGGTCCAAGCACGCACCTCCGGCTTGCCCGCAGTCAGGAAGCTCATCAGACCCAGGAGATCATAGGCGCAGTTGATGAGGCGGCTGAGGCCCATTTCCGTAATGCCCAGATCCTCCAGGAAGGGCGCGCGTTCCTCCTCCGGCAGCTCCATGATGTCCATTTCCAGACGGGCGCAGATCGGCATGCAGGACTCTCCCGACGCCTCCGCAAACGCCTTCAGCTTCTGATAATTCTCGTTGTGTTCCAGATCGGCATAGCCGTCCTCGCTGAGATTGGCGACATAGATGACCTTTTTCAGGCTGAGGATGCCGCCGTCCTGGAAATAGGCAAGGTCGGATTCCTCCATGGGATAGGTCCGGGCAGGCTGACCTTCGTTCAGGTGATTCAGCAGCCCTTCGAAGAAGGCAGCTTCCTTTTGATACTTCTTGTCGCCGCCCTTCAGGTTCTTCCGGGCTTTCTCCACTCGGCGTTCCACGACCTCGATATCCGCCAGCACCAGCTCCATATTCAGGATCTCCACGTCCCGCATGGAATCGGCGGGTTCGTCAAAAATCTCTTCGTTGTCGAAGCAGCGGACCACATGCACCAATGCGTCCGTCTGGCGGACGGCGGCCAGGTATTTATTCCCCAGGCCTTCTCCCTTGGCGAGACCGGCGATATCCACAAATTCGATGGTGGCCGGCGTCACCTTATCCGGCTGATGCAGCTGCGCCAGCCAGTCCAGGCGGCTGTCGGGCACCTTCACGACGCCCAGATTGGGCTGCACGTCAAAAGAGCGGTAGGTGGCAGTCTCCGCCTTTTCCCCGGTCATAGCGTTGAACAGCGTACTCTTGCCCACATTGGGAAGTCCCACGATGCCTAATTTCATGTATGTTCACAACTCCTCATTCATCATAAGCGGTCAAGCAATCGGGATCCTGCCGCGCTTTCCCTGATGATCCGGCTGCTTCCAAAGGCCGAACATGATACAGTAAGGTTTATTATAATACGTCTGATCCATTCTTTCAATAGGTATGGTTTTCATAAACCGGCGGAAAATGCATCAGATCGTTCCCCGGCCTCCGCAAGACACGCCAGACATTGGGGCTTCAGGCGCATTTCGGTTGATTATGCGTTGAGAGATCAAACGGTTCGTGATATGATAAAATTAACCTAATGCTCGTCCGGGAGGAATGATCATGCCCACAGTATCATCGGGTATTATGTCCGATTCCAATTTTCTGAATCTGAAAGCCATCAGTCTGGAAGAAATCCGTGGGGAGGTATTCGAGCTGCTGATCGATGGAGAGCAGCTGGTCGCCGCATTCAAAACGGTCAGGGATCAGGTCATTTTCACGACAAAGCGCATATTCGTCGTGAACGTGCAGGGGATCACGGGAAAGAAAACATCTTACTCTTCCTATCCTTATGCGAAGATCCAGTATTTCGGCGTGGAAACTGCCGGCGTTCTGGATATCGACAGTGAGCTCGTGCTGGCATTCACTAGCGGAGCGAAGCTCTCTTTCGACTTCCGTTCCAATGTGGATATCCGCCAGCTGAGCAGGCTCATTTCCAATTACGTTCTCTGAATCCCAAGCCGAATGTCAGAGGAAAGCGTGAGCTACTGACAAAGGACCAGCACCGATTTGTCGGGATCCGCAGTTCTCGTTCCGCAAGGAAGGGATCAGTACGCCTTGATACGGGGAGGCACAGAATTTGGAAAAGCAGTATATCGCGATCGACCTGAAAAGCTTTTATGCCTCCGTCGAATGCAGGGAGCTTGGAAAGGATCCGATGACGACGAACCTCGTCGTTGCGGATCAAAGCAGGACAGATAAAACGATCTGCCTTGCCGTCTCCCCATCTTTGAAAGCCTGCGGGATTCCGGGCAGGCCTCGCCTATACCAGGTCGTGCAGCAGGTGAAGAAGATCAACGCCATGCGCCGCTCCAATGCGCCCGGCCGCGAGTTCACCGGCAAATCCTCCGACGCATCGGAACTCGCGGCAGACTCTTCCCTGGAGCTGGACTATATCGTTGCGACGCCGCGAATGTCATATTATATCGAATACAGCACCCGGATCTATCAGATATATCTGAAATACGCTTCGCCGGAGGATATCCACGTCTACTCCATCGACGAGGTATTCATAGATGCGACGGAATACCTGAAAACCCGGCAAATCTCCGTCCGGGATTTTGCCATGATGATGATCCGGGACGTGCTGAAAACGACCGGCATCACGGCAACTGCGGGCATCGGTCCGAACCTCTACCTCTGCAAGGTAGCGATGGATATCTGGGCCAAACACATTCCCCCGGATAAAGACGGCGTTCGTATCGCCGAGCTGGACGAGCGGACATACAGGCAGAATCTGTGGTCTCACAAACCCATCACGGATTTCTGGCGTGTCGGAAGCGGCTACGCGAAAAAGCTGGCGGAGTACGGCATGTATACCATGGGGGACATCGCCCGCTGTTCCCTCGGCGGGCCGGGGGATATCCAGAATGAAGAACTGCTGTATAAGCTTTTCGGGGTCAGCGCAGAGCTTCTGATCGACCACGCCTGGGGATGGGAGCCCTGTGAGATCCGGCATATCAAGGCATACAAGCCGGAAAGCAGCAGCCTCAGCATCGGGCAGGTGCTTCCCGAGCCCTATACGGCTGAGAAGGCCAGAGTGATCGTGCGCGAGATGACGGAGGGGCTCGTTCTGGATCTGGTGGAAAAGGACCTCGTCACAGATCAGGTCGTCCTGACCGTGGTCTACGATGTTTCCAATCTGGCGAAGGATTTCGAGGGCGAGCTCACTACGGACCGGTATGGTCGGCAGGCGCCCAAGCAGGCCCACGGCTCCGAGAACCTCGACAGGCAGACCTCCAGCACCAGGCTCATCATGGCCGCTATGCTGCGCCTGTTTGACCGGATCGTCGATCAAAACCTGCTCGTTCGCAGGATGTACGTCGTCGCCAACCGCACCGTCTCTGCAGATTCCCTAAAGGATACGCCGGACTATCGTCAGATGGATCTCTTCACCGATTACGACGAATCGCGGCAGCAGGAGGAAGCGGAAGAAAAAGAGCTGGAAAAAGAGAAGCGGCTCCAGCAGGCCATGTTGTCCATCAAGCATCGGTATGGCAAAAACTCGATCCTGCACGGCACGAGTTATGAGGAAGGTGCCACCGGACGCGACCGCAACAATCAGATCGGAGGTCATAAGGCATAATGGATCTCTCTCATGCGTACGACGATATCATCGACCTTCCCCATCATGTCTCAGAACAGCATCCCCCCATGCCGCTGATCGACCGGGCAGTCCAGTTCTCCCCTTTTGCAGCGCTGACCGGATACGAAGCGGCCATCACCGAGACAGCCCGCCTCACGGAAGAAAAGCGCGAACTGACCGAGGAGCAGACACAGCTCATCGGTCAGACGCTGTATGAGCTGCAGGACCGCCCGAACCCCGACGCGGTGGTCACCGTCGTTTATTTTGAAGTGGACCCGCGCAAGGACGGCGGCTCCTACCAGACCCTCAGCGGGCAAGTGAAAAAGGTCGAAGCGCATCTCGGTATACTGGAAATGATGGACGGAACGGTGATCCCCTTTGAAGATATCATCAGTCTGGATCCCTCTGACGGTCAGAGTTCAGCGCCGGGCCAGCCATGATCCTACGATCCAATCGGCGCTTCGTTCGAACCGTGTGGAATTACTGTCCGTATCCCCCGTGAACAAGGCTCATTTAGGCGGATGATCCGGCGTCTCCGTCAATCCGAAACAGTCTTTCAGCACCTCGGGCAGTTCTTCCCAGCCGACCGCCCTTGTTTCGAAATGTTCCCCTTCCTGATGCGTGAGGAAGAGGTTCATCATGGAATACCTGCCCGTTTCCGTAAAGCGGTTGAGCATTAGGAAATGGCGGAAGGGGGAGGTCGGGCTGAGATTGATATGATAATTCGCGATCTCGAAGTCCTCTTCCTTGGCCGGACGATCGATAAAGCCCATAAGCGGCTCGAATCCACCGTCCCGCAGGATCTCCACGGTGTACTCCACGCTGGGGTCCGTTCCCTGCACGATGCGGTACGTCCTGCCATAGTTTACCTGGACTTCATCAAGAGCAAAATGCAGCGGCTCCACAAAGCAATCGCTTCCGAATCCCACGTCGCAGAGATACTTCTTCCCCTCCGCCTCCACCAGATTGGTCCTGTGAACGTATCCCCCGAAGGGCATGCCGCCCCGGCTCAAGCGGGTGAGCAGCCCATAGACGGAATACCCCATCTGTTTGAGAACAAAGCAGAAAAACGTGTTCATCTCAAAGCAATAACCGCCCCGTCTCCGGTTCACCACTTTTTCAAACAGATCCTCCGGCTTCAGCGACAATTCTTTTCCGTTATACACATCGATGTTTTCAAAGGGGATGTTGAAGGCGAACGACCGGTGCAGCCGGAATAGGCGCTCCGTTTCCGATCCCCCGTCGACATAACCGATGCGTTCAAACAGCTTTTGCAGATCCATTTTTCCCGTCCTTTCTCTTTCTGTATCGCGGTTTATGTGACGTTCCAGCGCAGGACCAGCGCCTCGTACGGCCGAAGGCGGCCACGGGCCGGTTCTTCCGCATAATTGCCCAGAAGAAGCTCGCTCCCCTCCCAGGCATAGCCTTTCGGCAGCTTCCAGCTCTGTTCATTCTTTGAAAAGGAACAGACGATGAGAATACGTTCCCGGCGATAACTGCGCTCATAAACAAAAATCTGCGGATGAAGGGGAAAATACTCCCGATACTCGCCCCACAGCAGCGTTTCGTTCTCCTTGCGGAGTTTCAGACAGCGGCGGTAGAAATTCAGGATACTCCCTGGATCCGGTTCTTCTTTTGCAGCGTTGATCTCCCGGTAATTCGGATTCACGGAAAACCAGGGCTTGACCGCCGAAAAGCCGGCGTTTTCCGAACCGTCCCACTGCACGGGCGTCCGGGCGGAGTCCCGGGAGGCAATGTGGACATGACGCAGGCGTTTTTCCTCCGACTGATGGCGGCGGAAGCTGTGATATGTATTGATGGTCGCCACATCCTGATATTCTTCAATGGAGCCTAGGCGGATATTGGTCATGCCGATCTCCTGACCCTGATACAGGAAGGGGGTCCCCTTCTGGAACAGGTAGGCCGCAGCCAGCATGGTGCCGGACTCCCGCCAGTATTCCTCGCTGCCGTACCGGCTGATCACCCGGGGATGGTCGTGGTTTTCCAGGTAAAGCGCGTTCCATGCCTTGCCTTCCAGGGCTTCCTGCCATCGGGTAAAGGCCCGTTTGAGCTTTACCAGAGAAAAGGGATGGTGGAGATATTCATTCAGGAAGCAGTCCGCCATCATGTGATCAAACTGGATCATCATATCCAGCACCCGATCTTTTCCCGTGAGATAGGTCAGCGCGGTACTGACGGAGGTCATGGGCGCTTCCCCGATTTGCAGCGCGCCGTATTCCTGCGCCACAGTACGAAACTCCCGGAGATAGTCCAGGAGATTGGGGCCGTCCTTATAGAAGGGCTGACCGTTGATGATCGGCAAAAAGGGGATCCCGTCCGGCAACTGGGGGTGCTTGGAAATATATGTGATCACATCCTCCCGGAATCCGTCCACGCCCATGTCCAGCCAGAAACGCATGATGCCCTTGACTTCCTCCCGGACCTTCGGATTGTCCATATTCAGGTCCGGCTGCTTCTTGGCAAAAACGTGGAGGTAGTACTGCTCCCGTTCCGGGCAATACTCCCAGGCCAGTCCCTCGAACTGGCTGAACCAGTTGTTGGGCGGCAGACGGGTCTCCCCCTTCCACTTCGGGTCCCGCCAGATATAGTAATCGCTGTAAGGATTGTCGCGGCTCTTTCGGCTTTCCAGAAACCAGGGGTGTTCGTCCGACGTGTGATTGATCACCAGGTCCAGGATCACCCGCAGTCCCAGCTCATGGGCGCGGGAGAGCACCTTCCGGAACTGGTCCAAGTTGCCATAATCCGGATGAATATCCCGATAATCCGAGATATCATAGCCGTAATCCGCATTGGGCGACGGATAGATGGGGCTGAACCATATCCCGTCCACGCCCAGGGAAGCAATATAATCCAGCTTGTCATAGACCCCGTAAAGATCTCCGATGCCGTCTCCGTTGCCGTCGGCGAAGCTGCGGATCCAGATCTGATAAAAAGCCATGCGCCGGAAATCAAACTGTTCCATTTCTTCCCACTTCCGTCTTTTGTCCGATCCTCAGCACGGCTAAACTCCGTTCCCGGGGATCAGCGCTAATTCATACAAATCCACCATGGAAACGTAGGCGGCAGCGGCACTGATGTGCAGCTGTCGCCTACTCTTTAGCAGTATAAATTATTCGGAGGTACTTTAACCTCCATGTTCCGTCCATGAAATTTCCGCATTTTCTCTGATCCGATCCGCTATGTATCGGTCACAGGCAGATATCAGACGGAGTAGCGTTGCGGTGCGATACATTCCCGCAGTTGCCGGGATCCCAACGACCGGAGTTCCGGCAGCGGCAGGCCTGGCGATCATTTCCCATTTCTTGATTTGCTCAGGATTCTTCTGGCTTCAGGGGATTCCCGGGTTCAACATTCAGTCTGCATGGATGTCAACGAATCCGACCATAACCGGGCCCCCGCTGTGAATCGTACTGATCGTCTTACGGTTCGTCCTTTTCCTCCCGGGGCGGCCAAGTTTCCGCACTCTGCTCCGGCTGTTCCGGCGAAGGCGTCTCCTCTGTCTTTTCTTCCTCTTCGGATTCGGCCGGCTCCGCTTCCTGGGCAGCCTCCGGCTGCTTCGAATCCTCCGGCAGCTTCCGTTCGCTGCAGAGTCTGGCGAAGGTTTCGCCGTCCATGACTTCGTTGCGCAGCAGATATTCCGCCGTCAGCGTCAGGATATCCAGATTGTCCTCCAGGATCAGGCGGCAGCGTTCGTAGGCTTCTTCCACGATCCGCTTGATCTCCTCGTCGATCTCGGCGGCAACCTTTTCGGAATAGCTCTTGGTATGACCGTAATCCCGGCCCAGGAAGACTTCCCCGCTGCCGGAATCGTAGACCACGGGGCCCAGAGCGTCGCTCATGCCGTATTTCATGACCATGGCCTTGGCAATGGAGGTGGCGCGCTCCAGGTCGTTGCTGGCGCCGGTGGAAATATCATTGAGCACCAGCTTCTCCGCCACGCGGCCGCCAAGGAGGGAAACGATGTCGTCCTGCATTTCGCTGCGGGAATTGAAGCTCTTGTCCTGCTCCGGCAGATAGATCGTCATACCGCCGGCATTGCCCCGGGGAATAATGCTGATCTGATGCACGGGGTCGCTGTGCTCCAGCGCATGGGATACCACGGCGTGTCCGGCCTCATGGAAGGCAGTCAGCCTGCGCTCCTGGTCAGACACCACCCGGCTCTTTTTCTCAGGACCGGCGATGACCTTGATCATGGCCTCTTCGATCTCCGCCATGGTGATGAAGCGGCGGTTGCGGCGGGCTGCCAGCAGTGCGGCTTCATTCAAGAGATTCTCCAGATCCGCGCCGGTGAACCCGATGGTAGTCTTGGCGATGGTCGCCAGGTTCACGTCTTCCGCCAGAGGCTTGCCCTTGGCGTGGACCTTCAGGATCGCTTCGCGCCCCTTCACATCGGGCATGCCCACGTAGATCTGCCGGTCGAAACGCCCGGGACGCAGCAGGGCCTTATCCAGGATGTCCTGCCGGTTGGTGGCCGCCATGACGATAACGCCCTCGTTGGTGCCAAAACCGTCCATCTCCACCAGCAGCTGGTTCAGCGTCTGCTCCCTCTCGTCATGGCCACCGCCAAGGCCTGCGCCTCTCTGGCGGCCCACGGCGTCGATCTCGTCGATGAAGATGATGGCGGGAGCCACCTTCTTTGCCTGGTCGAACAGATCGCGGACACGGCTCGCGCCTACGCCCACGTACAGCTCTACGAAATCGGAACCGGATATGGAGAGGAACTGTACTCCCGCCTCGCCGGCCACAGCCTTTGCCAGCAGGGTCTTGCCGGTTCCCGGAGGTCCCACGAGCAGCACGCCCTTGGGGATGCGGGCCCCCAGCTCCACATAGCGCTGCGGGTCCTTCATAAACTCTACGATCTCCTGCAGTTCTTCCTTCTCTTCGTCCTCGCCGGCCACGTCCGCAAAGGTTACCTTCTTATCAGTTGCGCCTACGCGGGTGCGGGCTTTTCCGAAGCGCATGGCAGACTTGTCGCCTCCCATGCCCCGATTCATCATGGCAAACCAGAGGACGCCGAAGACGATCATGATCAGCAGATAGGGCAGGAAGCTGAGCCACCAGGGCATCTGCCATCCCACATCGTAGTTGTATTCCACGATGACGCCGTCATGCCACTGCTGGTCGATCAGCTCATGCAGATCCTCATAGAACACGCTGAAATTATACAGATCATGGCTGGCGGTATAGCGGCCCTCGTATGGCTCGCGGAAGGACATGACCAGCGTCTCCCCATCCACGACGAAGGACTTGACCTTTCCGGCCTCAAACAGACTGCGGACCTCGGAATAGCTCAATCCCTCCGGTGTATTGTTGGAGAGCAGCAGGAAAATGACCGCCACCAGTACCACCAGGATCAGCACATAAAAGCCGATATCTCTTTTTCTGTCTTTCTTCAAGGAAGCATCCCCTCCTCCGGGATTCTTATTTACTCGCTCTTGCCGTCCAGATGCAGGATGCACAGGTCGGGCAGCTCGCGGAAGTGTTCGTCGTAATCCAAACCGTAGCCCACCACAAAAGCGTCCGGGATCACAAAGCCTCGGTAATCCGGCACCAGGTCCGTCTCTCTCCGGGAGGGCTTATCCAGGATCGTGCAGACCCTGACCGAAGCGGCCTTGCGGTTGGACAGGTATTTTTTCAGATAGGTCAGAGTATTGCCGCTGTCGATGATGTCCTCAACGATCAGCACATGCTTCCCCTCCAGGTCGTTTTCCAGGTCTTTCTTTATGATGATGTTTCCGGAGCTCCGGGTGCCGGAGCCGTAGGAAGAGACCATCATGAAACAGATTTCCAGCCGATCCAGGCGCACGCGCCGCACCAGGTCGGCCATGAAGATGAAGGACCCTTTCAGTATACCCACAAATACCGTATCTTTGTCCTGATAATCACGGGTGATCTCCGCCGCCAGCTCCGAAACCTTGGCCGCAAGGTCTTCGGCGCTGATCAGAGTCTCGAATGAATAGCGCGCGTCCATATCTCTATGTCCTTTCCATGATTATGAGAACCGAATCCGCCGTCTCCGGGGAAGCTGCGGCGCGAACGTCCGCCCCAAGACCCATGACGGCCAAAACGCCGATTTCATCGGCAAATACGGGAATGCTTTCCCGGCGGGCAGCCGGGACCTTTTCCTGGATCAGCCACTTTTTGAGGCTCTTTCCCGGCCGCCCGGGAAGGCAAAGCCGGTCTCCTTCCCGGCGAGACCTGACTTTTATAGTACCACAGATCCGATCCTTTTTGAAGAAGTAAGTCGTAAATTTACCGTTAATTTTCCCGGCTTCCGACGTTTCTCCCCAAAATACCCGCAGCTTTTGCGGAAATATCTCCGTCCACGCGCCGAAGGACAGTTCCCTTTCCGGGATCGCTTCGATTTCCGTCTGCCGGGAAATCAACAAGCGGTCATATTGCCGCCTGGCCTCCAGGCCGCCGGGCAGATCCAGTTTTGCCGAAGGCTCCTCCGAGCAGGCCAGGGCCAGCATCGCGGTGATATGCTTTTCTTCCGGCTGTACGCCGAATATTCCGGCTGCAGATCGAAGCGCCCGGGAAGAAAGGGGCGTCGGCAGTTCCCGCAGCTTCGCTGCGGAGAGGACTGCACAGTCCGCCTCCACGGTAAATTCCTTCTGTGTCAGTTCATTAAGCAGCTCTTCGTCCGCCCGGAGAAGCCGGGCAGTGCGTCCGCAGGCTTCCGTGAATGACGGGTTCAGCTCCTTAAGGACCGGCATGACCTCATGCCGGAGCCGGTTCCGCCGAAAGGCGGTATCCCGGTTGCTGCTGTCCTCCACGTAGCACAGGCCGCGATTCCGGAGATACTCCATAATCTCCTCCCTGCCGACGCGCAGGAGGGGCCGGATATAGTTTCCCCGCACCGGAGGGATACCGCCCAGGCCTTTCAGCCCGCTGCCTCGAAGAAGATTCAGAAGCAGGGTCTCCGCCTGATCCTCTGCCTGGTGAGCGGTGGCGATCCTCGTATGCTCGCCGCACAAACCGTCCAAAAAATCGTAGCGCAGTTCCCGGGCCGCTTCTTCTATGCCCATACGATGCTCCGCTGCGAAAGCCGCTGCGTCTCCGCTGCCGTAATAGAGCTTCAGCCCGCGCCCGGCACACCAGTCCTTCGTGAAATCAGCGTCCCGCTTGGATTCCGCTCCGCGCAGGAGATGATTGAAATGGGCACATTCCAGCTTAAACCCCAGTTCCGGCGCCAGGGTCAGCAGCGCGTCCGCCAGGCAGACGGAATCCGGCCCGCCGCTGAGGGCGCAAATGACCGTGTCCGCACCGGTGAGCATCCCGTATTCGCGGATGCTGTTGCGCACCGCATCCAGAACATTCATTTACGGTTCCTCGCGGTAACGCTCCAGAGAAGCATAGGTCGTGTATTCCGGCATCCACTGCACCGGGATGGTGCCGGTATTGCCATGGCGGTTTTTCATGACGATCAGCTCCGCCTTGTTGTGTTCCTCCGACTCCTTGTTGAAATAATCCTCCCGGTACAGGCCCAGAACGATATCCGCGTCCTGCTCCAGGGAGCCGGATTCCCGAAGATCGGAGAGCATGGGGCGCTTATCCTGCCGCTGGGTGCTGGCGCGGCTCAGCTGGCTCAGGCAAAGCACCGGCACATTCAGCTCCTTGGCCATGATCTTTAGCATACGGCTGATCTCGGCCACTGCCTGGATGCGGTTTTCGCTGCTGTCCCCAGTGGCGGAGGTCATCAGCTGCAGATAGTCCACCACGACCAGGCCCAGGTCCTGGATCCGACGGCACTGGGCGTTCATATCCGATACGGTGATAATGGAATTATCGTCGATATAGATCTTGGTCCGGCTGATGGTGGCGGTGGCGCCGCTGAGCTTCTGCCAGTCCTCCTTGGTGAGCATACCGGTCTGCAGTTTTTTGGAGTCCACGTAAGCTTCGCTGGAGAGCAGCCGCTGTGCCAGCTGCTGCTTTGACATTTCCAGAGAGAAGATCGCCACGGCCTTCCCCGTTTTCTTGCCCACGTTCAGCGCCATGTTCAGCGCCAGGCTGGTCTTGCCCATGCCGGGCCGGGAGGCCAGGATGATGAAGTCCGTGTCCTTCAAGCCCATGATGGTCTCGTCCAGCTCACCGATGCCGGTAGGCAGACCGGGGATCCCGCCCTTGGTCTTGCTCAGCTCCGCCAGATTCTGATACACCTGGCCGAGAATGGTGGAGATAGGCTCCAAGCCGCCCAGGGTCTTACCCTGGCGCAGGGCGTAGATGCGCCGCTCCGCCGTTTCCAGGACGTCTTCGCTGGAGCCGGTCCCTTCGTTGACCGCTGCGGTGATGTCGGCAGCGACGGTGGCGATATTGCGCAGCAGAGCCTTGTCCCGTACGATCTCCACATAGCGCATCACATTGGCCGCCGTGGGCGTCACGTTCATGAGCTCCACAAGATAGGACTGGGAACTCTGGGGATTGTAGATCCCCTGAAGCTTCATTTCATCCAGCACCGTAACGGCGTCGATGGGCTTGGCGAAATTGAACATGGAGGCGATCACTTCATAGATGCCCTTGTTCAGATCCGTATAGAAATCATCGGGCTTCAGCACCGAGATGACCTGGGCGGTGCAGCGGGAGTCGATCAGGATCGCGCCCAGCACGGCCTGTTCCGCTTCCAGACTGTGCGGCATCTGCCGACTGAACAGCTCATCCATCTTGCTTCCCCCCTTGCTTCAAATTTCTGCTGCGTTATTCCTCGATTACCAGGACGTGGATGGTGCCGCTGATCTCATAGCCCAGCTTGCACTTCACTTCATAAGAACCGAAACTCTTGATATTCTCGTCCAGGACGATGCGGTTTTTCTCCAGTGCGATGCCGTGCTGTTCTTTCAGCGCCTCAGCGATCTCCTTGCTGGTGACGGAGCCGAAGAGCTTTCCGTTTTCGCCGCCCTTGGCCCGGACCTTGACCACCGCAGCCCCCAGCTGCTTGGCGTAAGCCTTCGCCTGCTCCTTATCCCGTTCGATCTGGGCCTTTTTGGCCTGCTCCTTCAGCTTCAGCGCATTCAGATTGTCCGCCGTCGCCTTTACTGCCAGATTGCGGGGCAGAAGGTAATTCCGGGCGTAGCCCTCGGATACCTCGACCATTTCCCCCTTTTTTCCCTGGCCTTTCACATCTGCATTCAGTATGACCTTCATGTCTTTCCCTCCGTTCCTTCCTCAGAACTCAAATATTCGTCAATGGCCTTCTTCAGCTCCACGCCGACCTCAGCCACCGTCATATCCCGGATCTGCGCGCCTGCGCCGGAGCGATTGCCGCCGCCGCCCAGTTTTTCCAGAATGACCTGCACGTTCATGTCCCCGATGCTGCGGGCAGAGATGTTGACGGTCTCCTCCGATTTGAAAATGACGAAGGAGCATTCGATGCCGGATATGTTCACCAGCTCATCCGCCGCCTGGGCCGCGATGATGCGGTCCTGATACGACTGCTCCTCCGCGATGGCCACGCCGGGTTTGTATTCCACCGCCTTCTCCACGATGGCGAAACGGGCCACGGTGCTGGGAAGGTCATTCTGCAGGAGCTTCTTCACTTCGGTGGTGTCTGCGCTGCAGCGGCGCAGGAATGCCGCGGCCTCAAAGGTGCGGCTGCCGGTGCGCATGGTAAAGTTTTTGGTATCCAGCACGATGCCCGCCAGAACAGCCTCCGCTTCCGTTTTCCGGATATCCGCCGTCTCCACCAGGTACTGCATCAGTTCCGTCACCAGTTCGCTGGCGGAGGAAGCGTAGGGCTCGTGGAAATTCAGCGCCGCATTGGCAATATAGTCTGCCGCCCGCCGATGATGGTCGATCACGGCGATCCGGTTGCAGCTGATGAGCAGGTCTTCCGATTCCACCTGGTCCGGCCGGTTGGTATCCACCACCACCAGCAGAGTCCGGCTGTCGGCCATGATGACCGCCTCCTGCTCCCCGATGAATACCTCCGCGTATTCCGGCAGGCGCTGCAGCCTTTCGATCATCGCCATGGCGACGGTGGTATCCTTGTTGATCACGATACGCGCGGTCTTTCCGATCTTTCTGGCGATGCAGCAGATCCCCGCTGCAGCGCCGACGCTGTCCAGATCGGCGAATTTGTGGCCCATGATCAGGACGTTGGAGGTATCGCCCAGCAGCTCGCCCAGGGCGGAGGCCATGACCCGGGACTTTACCTTCGTCCGCCGTTCCACCGCCACGGTCTTTCCGCCGTAAAACTCAAAGTTCAGCGGCGTTTTGATGACCGCCTGATCGCCGCCGCGGGACAGGGCCATTTCGATGCCCAGCATGGCAAACTGATAGGCTTCCTCCAGGCTCTCCGCCCCCCGGCCGAGGCCGATGCTGACGGTGGCGGTGATTCCGTTGGGGCTCTGCAGGCCTCGCACGGAATCCAACAGACTGAAATGCCCGTCCAGGTAAGCCTGCAGATAACGCTCCTCAAAGATATAGATGTACCGGTCCCGGTCATATCGGCACAGATACCCGCCGGAGGAACCGGTCCAATCGCTGATACGATGGTCGATCTGGGCCAGAATCGCAGACTTCGCGGTCTCATTCAGGTTTTTGATCAGTTCATCATAATTGTCCAGCATGATGACGCTGACCACGGGGCGGGAAGCCGAATACTCTGCGGAAATGCGCTCATATTCCGTCACGTCCACAAAATAAACAAGCCCGAAGACTTTTCCGGAAATGGCGCCGCCATCCGCGGAAAATGTGTTTCCGTAGACCCGGAATCTTTTTTCGCCGATCTGCGCAGGCTCCGGCGCTGCCTTATGTCCTTCCGACAGCCATTTCAGGCTGAAATCCGGCACCATATCCGCCATGGTGATCTCGAACAGGTGCCTGCGTTCATCGGTGATCTCCAGAAACTCATCGTTTCCCCAGAGGACCGCGCCGTCCTTCAGGTCAAAGACCACCATGGGAAGGGGCATGCTGAGGACCTCGTTGGCGCTGCCGTTCTCCGACTGTCGGACGGATTCTCCCAGGTATTCCCGCACCTGGCGTTCCTGACGCTTGTGGACAAATCGGGAATAGAACAGCAGCAGCAAGGCAACCAGCAATTCCACAATGCCCAGCTCCCAATGCTGAAACGCCAGCGTCAGAATGGCAAAGCAGACCAAAATGCAAAAATACAAACGCATGGAAGGCCGGAAGAAGCGAAGAAAGGCCGAATCGCCGAAAGATTTGGAGTTCGTTTTCTTTTGCATGACATAACCTCCCAGATTTGTATAGTTTATCAAATAAATCAAGTGTTTACAATAGACCAGCAGGAAATTTCCGGGAGATTTCCCTTCTGCAGCGCCGTAGGCGTATTTCCCGACGGAATCCGGTCACATTAAGCTCCGGGCGCAGTATGCCGGGCGCCCGGAAAGGGAAACACAGATGAAAGCGATCATTCTCGCCGGGGGCGAGGGAACCCGCCTCAGGCCTCTCAGTTTGAACAAACCGAAACCCATGATCCGGCTCTTTGATCGTCCGCTTCTGGAACACATCATTCTGCTGCTGCGTCAGTGCGGGTATACGGAGCTGTGCATGACCCTGCATTATCTCCCTCAGATCATCCGGGATCATTTCGGCGACGGGAGCGATCTCGGGGTGAGCATCGAATACCGTACGGAGACCCTGGCGGCCGGTACCGCCGGCAGCGTGCTGGCCTGTGCGGACTTCATAGAGGGAGAAGATTTTCTGGTCATCAGCGGCGACGCCGCCTGCAGCTTCGATCTGCGCGCCATGATGGAGAGCCACCGGCTCAGCGGAGCGGACGCCACGATCCTCTCCGTCCGGAGCGGGCAGCCTTCGGAATTTGGCCTAGTCCTTGCCGGTGATGACGGCAGGATCCGGGGCTTTGTGGAAAAACCGGGACCGGAGCGGGTCGTCTCCGACCTGATCAACACCGGGATCTACGTTCTCTCCCCGTCCGTACTCTCCCAGATCCCCAGGGGGCGAAGCGCCGATTTCGGCGGTGAGGTATTTCCCGGGATGCTGCGCAACAACCGCCATCTCCATCTCTGGCAGGGGGAAGGCTACTGGAATGACGTAGGCTCCTGCGAAGCCTATCTGAAAACCTGCCGGGACGTGCTGGACGGCCGCTTTCCTCTGTCCCTTCCGCCGGGACAGAATACGGGATCGACAGGCCCCTGCTGGGTCTCCCCTGCCGCCCACGTATCTGCAGAGGCGCAATTGGGACCCTATACGGTGATCGGCGGCGGAAGCACCGTGGAAAAAGACTGCCGTATTTCCGGCAGTGTGGTGGACGGCGCTTCCCTGCAGTCCGGCTGCGAAGTGGAGACTTCCATTCTCTCCCCCGGAGTCCGGCTGGGTCGGGAGGTGCATCTCCGGAGAGGCTGCGTTTTGGCAGAGAACGTACGGGTCGGCGAAGGCAGCCTGCTTCAGGAGGGTCTGCGGGTCTGGCCCGGTCTGAGCCTGCCTGCGGGATGCGTGCTGACGGAGGACCTCCGTTTTGCCGAAGAGGTCAATCATCCCCGTTTCCGAACAGGCGCCGTTCTTCAGGGTGAGAATGGTATTGAACTGACGCCGGAGCGGCTGCTGCAAATGGGCCGCTCCGGCGAAGCAGACCGGGTCGGCGCTTCAGCCGCCGGCGGGGGTTATGCCCGTATTCTGGCAGAGGCGTTTCTTCTGGGTGCTTCGGATGCCGGGAAACGCACTTTTCTCCTGGACGCGGCAACGCCTGCCGCCGCGGCGGCTCTGACAGGCGTCTATGACCTGGAAGTATGCGGATTCTTCCTGCAGGACGGGGATCATACCGTCATACGCTTCTTTGACAAAGACGGTCTTCCGCTGGATCGAAGGCAGCAGCGAAAGCTGGAAAGCGCAGCGAAGGGCATTTGCGAAGTACCACGCAGTCACCGCTGCCATGGGACAATGCTTCTTTCCGGCACGGAAGAAGCGTATCTCGCTTCGCTCCTGAGTACCTGCGGCGATCTGAGCGGCCTTCGCGTTTCCTGCGATCCCGGCATGCTCCGCAAAGCGCTGATCCGCAAGGGAGCAGAAGTCTGCACGATGCAGAAAGGAATCCCGGAGCTGCGTCTTTCCCAGGACGGTTTCACACTATCCGCAGCGGATGAAACGGGAAAGCCCTGGTCTTGGGGCATGCTTCTATGCGCGCTGACGACGGCGGAAATGCGCTGCGGCGCAGAGGAGATCGTACTGCCGTATGACGCGCCGACGCTGGCGGAAGTGATCGCAGAAAAGGAAAACGGCACGATCTACCGGCTGGAACGGGACGGCGAAGACGCCTTGAAGCGATGGCGCAAAGCCCCCTTTTGCAGGGACGGCGCCACCCTGGCCCTACGGCTGCTCTCACTACTGAGGATTATGGAAGAGAGGCCGAACCTGGCAGCGTTCATGCGCAGCCTTCCGGAATACCACACGAAGGAGGAAGTCCTTTGCCTTCACGGCATGGATACGGCAGTCCTCCGCCGCCTCTCATACGATCGTCAAACGGAGACGGTAAACGGCCTTCGGCTGCATCAGGGTGACGCCACCGCAACGATCCGGCGGCTCGACGGGGGCCGGCTTCGGATCCTGGCGGAAAGCTGCAGCATGGAAGCCGCCGAAGAGCTCTGCGGCAGTCTTCGCCGGCAGATCCGGATCCTGGACGGGCAGGAAGCGAAGTGATGGACAGCAGCCGGGAAACCTGAATCGGTTTCCCGGCTGCTGCTAGGTTTACGCATTATTTGAGGGGCGTGATCTTTACTTTCTCTTCCTCCGCCGTGACGGAAAGGAAGGAATAGTGCTGGGCGTAATTATCGATCAGGATAGAGGTTATGGTGTCCTCCACCTCCGTCTGGATCAGGCGGCGGAGATTGCGGGCTCCATAGGCCACGGAATAGGACTTTTTGGCCAGATACGCGAGAAGCGCTTCGTCGAAGGCCAGGGTATAGCCCCGCTCTGCCATGCTCTCTTTCAGCTCGGTCATCATCAGCCGGGCGATCTCCACGAAATTCTCTTCGGAGAGGCGGTTGAAGGAGACCACCGCGTCGATCCGGTTGATAAACTCCGGCCGAAGGAACTCATTCAGGGCCTTCATGGAGCTGTCCTTCCCCTGTTCGGTGATGCTGCGGTTGAAGCCGACGCTGGCAGTCTTCCGATCGCTGCCGGCATTGGTGGTCATAATGATCACCGTGTTCTCGAAGTTCACGTTCCGCCCGTGTGCGTCGGTGATGTGGCCGTCGTCCAGGATCTGCAGCAGGATATTCATCACGTCAGGATGGGCTTTTTCGATCTCGTCGAAAAGCACCACGCTGTACGGCTTCCGGCGGATCTTCTCCGTCAACTGGCCCGCTTCGTCGTAACCCACATAGCCCGGAGGGGAGCCGATGATGCGGCTGACGGCATGCTTTTCCATAAACTCCGACATATCCAGGCGGATCAGGGATTCAGGGGAATCGAAGAGGTCGGCTGCAAGCCGCTTCACCAGCTCCGTTTTTCCCACGCCGGTGGAGCCTACGAAGATGAAGGAGACCGGCTTCCGTTTGGCAGAGATGCCGACTCGGTTGCGCTTGATGGCAGCGCACACCGTGTCCACCGCCTCATCCTGGCCGATGATATGGGCCTTCAGGCGCTCATTGAGCTTGCTGAGGCGCTGAAATTCGTCTTCCTTGATGCTGCTGGCCGGGATCTTGGTCCAAAGTTCAATGACCCGGGCCAGATTCTCCAGGCTGAGTACCGGCCAGCCTTTTTCTGCCAGCCGTTTCTGTTCCTCCTCCAGCTGAAACTCGCTGGTACGCAGCGCTGCCAGCTGTTCATAATCCTGGCTGTCTCCGCCGGAGGGGGCGGAAAGGAGCTTTTCCCTCTGACCGGACAGGGCTTCCAGCTCTTTTTTGATCTCCGCGCTGCGGGCGATATCCTTGTTTTTCAGGTTCACGTCGCTGCAGGCCTCGTCCAGCAGGTCAATGGCCTTATCCGGTAGGAACCGATCCGTGATATACCGCTCCGAAAGGATCACCGCCTGACGGCACATCTCCTCCGGGATCCGGACGCAGTGGTATTCCTCGTAATAATGGGCGATGCCCTTCATGATCTCGATGCTCTCGTCTATGGAGGGCTCAGTGACGGTGACGGGCTGGAAGCGGCGCTCCAGAGCGCTGTCCTTTTCGATATGCTTCCGATATTCCGCAAAGGTGGTGGCGCCGATGACCTGGATCTCCCCCCGGGACAGGGCCGGCTTGAGGATGTTGGCGGCGTTCATGCTGCCCTCCGCATCCCCGGCGCCCACGATGCTGTGAACTTCGTCGATGAACAGGATGATATTGCCCTGCTTGCGGATCTCGTCAATAAGGCCCTTCATGCGGCTTTCAAATTGGCCCCGGAACTGGGTGCCGGCCACCAGGCTGGTCAGATCCAGCAGCCACACTTCCTTATCCTTCAGCTTATAGGGCACTTCCCCGTCCACGATCTTCTGCGCCAGGCCTTCCGCGATGGCCGTTTTGCCCACGCCGGGCTCGCCGATGAGACAGGGATTGTTCTTCTGACGGCGGTTCAGGATCTGGATCACCCGTTCCAGCTCTGTGGCACGGCCCACGATCCGGTCCAGATGTCCGGCCCGTGCTTTCCCGGTGAGATCCTGGCAATAGCTTTCCAGAAACTTCCGTTTTTGACCCCGGGAAGGCGCACCCTCTCCGCTCTTGGGCTGCTCCCGGTTGGGACGGGGCGCTTCGGGCGCCGGATTCGGGTTGCCGCCGAACAGCTTGTTCAAAAACGGGAACGTGGCGGTTTTGCCGTTTTCGTCGTTGGGTTCGTCCGTCACGGGGATCTCCTCGATGCCGTTCAGAGCTTCGGTCATCTCCGCGCTGAGGCCTTCGATATCTTCGTCCGTGATGCCCATATTGTGCATCAGGTCTTCCACGGGCTTTATGTTCAGTTCTTTCGCGCATTTCAGACAGAGGCCTTCGTTCACCGTCTTTCCGTTTTCCACCTTGCGGATGAAAACGACGGCCACATTCTTCTGGCAGCGAGCGCAAAGGGGAGGCTGCATGGTTCCACCTTCCTTTCGGTTAGGGCGATTCGACATGTCACATCCGGCACTTCCGATATGAGAAGCGGGATGACAGCAATCGGGTTTTTAATCTATGGGGGCATTATACTACAGGAGCGCAGGGTTTTACAAATCGAAGAATTTCCAGCCGGGCCGTCACAGGCCCAGGAAGCTCACCAGTGGGCAGGACTCCATCAGCCATTTCAGCAGGATGGTGGCATTTACCTTCTCTTCCGGCAGGAGCATGCCGGTAAACCGTAGGACCCAGGCGATGGCAAATACATAGACGAGGCCTTTTGCAAGACCCAGGAGCGTACCCAGAACGCCGTTGACCAGCTCCAGCCCCGGCAGCTTGAAGGCCAGGTTGAACAGGTTGCCGATCACGCCGAATATGATGATGAGCAGGACGAACATGATGATGTAGGTCAACACGTATGCCGCCACGGAACAGAGCTTATCCACGATGGCTCTGCGCAGAGCGGGTCCCGTCTCCGTCGCTTCCTCCGCGATCTCCCTGGACACGTTTTCGGCGGCGGTTTTCATGAACCCAACACCCTCCAGGGTCTTGTAGGTCATATCATAGACGCCCGGTTCCTTGCCCTTTTTCTCGAAATACTCTTCGGCAGAAGAACTGGCGGTGTCCACCACGCCGGTCACAAAGGGCTCCAGCATTTTCGTAAACTCGCCGGAATAGGTGTCCGCCAGGATATCCGCCGCGTAGACGGAAAACAGCACCGCACAGAGGGCCAGGATCCCGGCGATCAGACCGTTGCGGAATCCCCGCCAGGCACAGAGAATAATGATCAGAAGAAGAACGAGATCAATGATCCAACGCATGATGAGCGCCTCCTCTAAGGTTCAAAGATGGCAGCCTTGCCGCCGGAGATGATCACGGCGCTCCCGTCGGCGCGCATGACCGCCGCCTGAATGCCTGCCGTATCCTGCAGGCTTCCCAGCGTGTTTAACTCAGAGTCATAGATTATGATTTCATCCGCATAGCGTACGGCAATATACTTCCCCGCAGCGCTGACGCCTTCGGTCTCGACGGTGGTGTCCAGACTACGCAGAAGATTGCCCGCTGCGTCCGTAACCAGGATCCGCCCGGTGCTTCCCGCCTTGTATCGGCCCAGAAGCAGGACGGCAAAACCGTCGCCTGCGGCATACCCCTTCAAATACTCTCCGTCGAAGGGCACTTCGCCCAGCAGCTTCCCATCGTCCTTCAAAAAGGCGGCCCGGTCGGAAGAGATCAGCATCAGCCGCCCGTCGGACAGATATTCCAGATCGATGCAGCTTCGGCCTTCGCTGACGTATTCCGCACGGAGCTGATCACTGTCGGTCTCGTATACGGAAACGGCGCTTCCCGCCGCCGTCAGGCTGAGGATGGCGACTCGCCGGGAATCCGGAGAGATATCCGCGTCCAGCGGATATCCGCTGCCGATATAGACCCGGTAAAAGGCGCTGTTATCTTCATCCACCACGGTAGCCGAGCCTTTATAGCCGATCTCCCCCGCCAGGACGACCGCCGTTCCCGCATCGTTTATGTCCGCCGCGGTGACGCCGCCGGAAAAGCTCAGATCCGCTGCGCCGCTGCTGCGCAAAAGCGTCAAAGCGCTGCCGCCCTCGCTCCAAACGGCGGCGCAGCCCTCCGCTCCTGCGATCTGCAGCTGGGAATAGCTGCGGGCCGCCGTACACAGGATCTCCCCGTTTCTTCCGTAGAGGCGGCAGGAAACGTCCGACACCGCTGCAAATCCGCTGCCGGCTGCAGCAAACCGGGCGTTCTCATAGCCCATCAGATCGGCCCTAAAGCCGGAATTGTCCTTTTTATTGAGTCTGCTCCCGACGACGCCGGAGGCGGCCAGGACTGCCACAGCCAGGATGACCAGACCGATCAACAGTTTTCCGATGACCTTGCCGGTTTTTTTCACCCTTCCATCAGCCTCCCTGCCGCGCCGGGATAGCGCACATCCGTCATATACAGCCCCTGGGGCGGAACGGTGGGACCAGCCAGACAGCGGTCGCCGGAATCCAGGATCCGGGGGATATCCTCCGGCGCCATCTTCCCCAGGGAAGCATAGACCACCGTGCCCACCATGGCCCGCGCCATATTATACAGAAAACCGCTTGCCGCGATCCGGAAGGAAAGCAGTTCCCCTTCCTGCCGGATCTCAAAATCATAAACGGTCCGAACCGTAGTCTTGACATTGGTGCCGACGCTGCGAACCGCTGCGAAATCGTGGACGCCGAGAAACCCCTCCGCCGCACGGCGCATCACCGCAAGATCCAGCTTTTCCGGCCGGTACCAGACCCGCTGCAGTTCAAAGGGGTCCCGCCATCCGCCGCTGCGGATATAGTAAGTGTATTCCTTCCGCAGACAGGAGAACACCGCATGGAAGTCCTCCTCCACCGCACAGGCGCCGGAGGCCACGATATCGTGCGGCAGCAGGGCGTTGACGGCCAGAGGCAGCCGGTCCAGAGGGATCGTGCCGTTTGTGCGGAAATTCGCCAGATACTTTCTGGCGTGGACTCCCGCGTCCGTCCGTCCGCAGCCGATGACATGGATCTCCTCTTTATACAGCCGGCTCAAGGCGTTTTCCAGCGTCTCCTGCACGGTGGCGGCGTTTTTTTGCCGCTGCCAGCCGTGATAAGCGCTGCCGTCGTAAGCAAGCCGGAGAGCGACGCAGTTCACAGCCCGAGCCTCCGCAGCAGGATCACCAGGGCCAGCAGGACCGCGCCGATCCCCAGGGCGATCCAGTCACGGCCGGCCATCTTCAGCACCTTCATCTTGGTGCGGCCCTCGCCGCCGTGATAACAGCGGCTCTCCATGGCCGTCGCCAGCTCGTCGGCCCTGCGGAAAGCGCTGATGAACAGCGGCACCAAAAGGGGAAGCATGGCCTTCGCCTTCTGGATCAGATTTCCGGTGTCAAATTCCGCGCCTCTGGCCTTCTGAGCGTTCATGATCTTGTCCGTTTCCTCGATCAGGGTGGGGATGAAGCGCAGGGCGATGGACATCATCATGCTCAGCTCATGGACCGGCACATGGATCTTTTTCAGGGGATTCAGCAGCTTTTCCATGCCGTCCGTCAGCTGCAGGGGAGATGTGGTATAGGTCAGCATCAGCGTCCCCGTGACCAGCAGCATGATGCGCAGGGCCATGACGATGGCGGTACGCACGCCTTCCCAGTAGACCTTGATCCGCCATATACGGAACAGTAGGTTTTCCCCCCGGGTATAAAACAGGTTCAGCAGCGCCGTGATGACGATCAGGATCACCAGCGGCTTGAGGCCGCTGAGGATGGCTTTCAGGCGGATGCGGGACAGGATCACGCACATCGCCAGAAACAGGAACACCACTCCGTAAGAAACGTAGCTCACGGCTATAAAGAGCAGGACGATATAAAGGACTGTCAGGATCAGCTTCGTCCGGGGGTCCAGCCGGTGGACGACGGTATCGCCGGGGAAATACTGGCCCAGGGTGATGTCCTTAAGCACCGGCGCCGCCCCCCTTCAGGCCCTGCAGCACTTCCACTGCCCTGTGCACGGTGTAGACCCCGTCCGCCACCGGAAGGCCCTTTCCTTTCAGGAGGGACATGACCTTGGTGACGCTGGGGACCGTGAGGCCCATGCTCTCCAGCTCCTCCACGTGGCGGAAGACCTGGCCGGGCTCGTCGTCCATGGCGATGGAGCCCCGGTTGAATACCACCAGGCGGGTCGCAAAGCGTGCGATATCCTCCATGCTGTGGGTGATGTAGATCACTGTTCCGTTGACGGCGCTGTGGTAGCGGCGGATATTGTAAATGATCTCCTCCCTGCCCCGGGGATCGAGACCGGCAGTGGGCTCGTCCAGGATCAGCACGTCGGGACGCATGGCGATGACGCCGGCGATGGCGGCGCGGCGCTTCTGGCCGCCGGAGAGATCGAAGGGAGATTTATCCAGCATATCCGCTTCCAGGCCCACGAAATCCGCAGCCTCCAGCACCCGCTGTTCGATCTCCTCTTTATCCAGTTTCATGTTCTTCGGCCCATAGGCGATGTCCGCCCGGACCGTCTCTTCAAAAAGCTGATACTCCGGGTATTGAAACACCAGCCCCACCTTGCTGCGCACCTGGCGGGTGCGGGCTGCAGAGGAGAAGATCTCCTCCCCCTCCACCAGTACGCTGCCGGAAGTCGGCTTCAACAGTCCGTTGAGATGCTGGACGAAGGTGGATTTCCCGGAACCGGTATGGCCGATGATGCCGATGAACTCCCCCCTGGATGCACAAAAGTCCACGTCTTTCACCGCGACGTGTTCAAAAGGGGTGCCCTCGCTGTATACATGCGTCAGCTTTTTTGTCTCAATGAGCGGCGTCAAGCTTCCCGTTCTCCTTTGAATACCTGATAAAGCGCGTCCGCACATTCCTCCACGGTCAGCGCGTCCAGCGGCACGTGATAACCAAGCTTTTTCAGCTCGTAAAGCAAACCTACGGTGGCCGGAACGTCCAGACCGTTAGTGCGCATCAGCTCCACCTGGGGAAACACCTCCCGGGGCGTACCGTCGGCGATGATCTCCCCGTCGGACATGACGATGAGGCGGTCGGCCTGGATACATTCGTCCATGTGGTGGGTGATGAGGACCACGGTGATCCCCAAGTCTCGGTTCAGCCGGTGGACGGTCTCCAGGACCTCCTTCCGCCCGGCGGGATCCAGCATGGCGGTGGGTTCGTCCAGCACGATGCAGCGGGGCCGCATTGCCACGATCCCCGCAATGGCCACCCGCTGCTTCTGACCGCCGGAGAGAAGATGGGGGGCATGGGTCCGGTATTCATACATTCCCACGTCCTTCAGGGCCTCGTCCACCCGCAGGCGAATCTCTTCCGAGGGCACGCCCATGTTCTCCGGCCCGAAGGCCACGTCGTCCTCCACCACATTGGCGACGATCTGGTTGTCAGGGTTCTGGAACACCATGCCCACGGTGCGCCGGATATCCAGCAGCTTTTCTTCGTCCATGGAGTCCATGCCGTCTATCCACACCTTGCCGCCGGTGGGCAGAAGGATCCCGTTGAGATGCTTGGCAAAGGTGCTTTTTCCGGAGCCATTGTGCCCCAGCACCGCCACGAATGAGCCCGATTCGATCCCGATATCCAGGGATTTCAGAATGGGTTCTCCTTCGCTTTCCGGTACGTAGCTGAAAACCAGTTTTTCCGTTTGGATGATATT
>JAEEGI010006840.1_pt1 | contig 25689 bp, 25 predicted proteins | sample 8958751 | NCBI WGS metagenome assembly JAEEGI01 (sample SAMN16246545, study PRJNA631951) | gut metagenome | biome: gut microbiome; feature: rumen; material: KS-attached | host: Bos | place: Iran: Karaj | collected 2018-10
AAGAACCGGCTCGTAAAGCGGGTCGCGAAAATCCCTCTCTACATCGGGCCCATAGCAATAATCCCAGCCCAGGGTATCCCTGAACAGCTCAATGAGGCATTGCTCGTAGGCGTTTTCGTCGTAGAAAGACATTGACTAAATTCCTTTACAAGAAATTTAATCAAAAAAGGGGAAAGAAGCTTAATTTTGTGTTTCTGAAAGGCTTTTTTCAATGGATTCTAGGAGTTTATAGACCCCCGTAGAGGGATTTTTGCCATCAGTCAGCGATTTTGCCCTTTGGATTGCATTAGAACGGTTGCTCCAGAGCAGATTCTTTTGAGTGGCACTCAATTCACCCTTTCGGTAGTGATTCCATTCGCTAGCAGAATTTTGCAATGCCTTGATGCATTCTTCAGAACCGAGACTTGCCTTCTGGTCGTGAGAATGCAAAAGGAACCACAACTCAACGCAGGGATTGGAACAAATCATCGTTCCGTCGCATTTGTCCAACTTGACGTTTACTTCAGGAACATCGCGATCGTACATCAAGAACGCTTGAATACGGTCTGTCGGCGACACTTTCTCTTTCCTTATTTCGCGACAAACAAGTGCATTCGAAATAGATTGCCCCTCGCAGATAGGCACAATCCTAATCGGAGATCTATAGCGTTGACGCAATTCCTGAATGTAGCACTCTTCCGTCGGCCCCTCGCAAAAAACGAGAAATGCCTGCTTCATCTTTTTAGGGGCTCTTTCTTCTCTAGCTCTCGGCATAATTACCCCTCTGCAAGCATTCTTTTCAGGCTTTCGACAGTAGATGTGACGATGGGAATCGCGTCGAAACGTCCCTGCCTATATGCCTTCTCGGCGTCCATATTTTCCCTAAAGTCCTTGTAATCGTACAGCGATTGGACCTCGGTAGCACCAGTTTCGTTCTTGGTCACAAACACAATCTGGTCTTTCCTGAACCGATTCATATTGATCAGGCTCAAATTGTGCGACGAAAACAAAAGCTGCGACTGCGACGATGCGTGAATCAAGTCAAGCAAAAACTCAGAAATACTGGCATGCAGGCTCGTGTCGAATTCATCCAGCATAACAGACTTCTTGTTTTTCACGACATCAATCATGCGCAAGAGAATACTGAACAATCTTTTTGTACCGCCAGATTCTTCGTCCATATCAAAAGGAACGTCCGGAGCGATTTTATGGTAAGTCAAAAACCTCACCATTTCCTGATTCACGACACGAGTTGGCATCCCGAATGGGTTTCCTGGGTTAGGTATGGGAACCGGAATCGTTTCAATCTTCTTGGCCACATCGCAAATGTCGCTGTCACACTGTTGCAGAGCAGCAAGAATTAGCGCTTTATTCGTATCAAAATACGATTCGATATTCATGTCGTGTAGCGGAATCAACCCGAGCATAAAAGTCGACAAGAAATAACGGTAAAGTTTTTGCGCCAACTCGCGGTTCATGGAACTGGCTCGGCTCAAAAAGAGGTTCTTGTCGCTAGTATTCAGGGCGACGTCATTTGGCCTTGCCAAAACGCTTTCAGCAAATTTGTATTCGGAGCCTTCTCTTTCAAAAACACGGGCACGACGGTCATTGGGGTAATGGAATAGGCTTTCGGAAATAACTTTGGACTGCAACAACGAAAAAGAGTATTCGTATTCCACGTCGTCGCAAATGAAGTCTATCAAAAAATTACTCGGCTTGTTTTTATAGTCGTCAAACTTGAACGGGGCGTAATTGAAAACGGAATTCTCGTTATGCTGGTGCGATTCGAGAACCATGCGGCAGCAGAAATTTATTGCCTTCAAGATGTTCGACTTTCCGGACGCGTTTGCGCCGAAAAGGCCTATCGATTTGAGGAGCTTTAAGCCGTTCCATTCAATAACATTGTCGGCCAATTTCTTGGAAAGGGCCGTTTTTGTGTTCCCAGCCCTAAAATCGATACAAATCCGGTCCCTTATGGAGAAAAAGTTCTCTAATTCGATTTTAACCAGCATTAGACCCCCGTTTTTGTAGAATTTCTACAAAAATACAATATAAAACCGAAAAAAACAAGAGGTAGAGGCAAAATTAGGCAAATTTAAGCCGAAAATGGACAAATTTGGATAATTTTAAACGAAAATAAAGATTTTTTCCAGCAAAAACACCGAAAACATTATTTAGTCGAATCATCAACTTCTATCATGAATTGCCACGGATTTTCTTTCTATCCCGCCTCAAATTCGTCTATTTTAAAGGCATCACTGTAGGACATTTGCCATCCCATAAACGCTTGCTAATCTTTATTTGCAAGTCAGATATGCCAGCCTTTTTCATTATTTCATAACAAAAAGTATCATTATTGTAATTGCTCAAATTGTCAACTTTATATATGTTGTAATTTAGCTGTAAAGGTTTACAATGTTCCATTTTCCGTTCTATTGTTATCTGTAGTTGTTGCTTATCCTCTGTACTACATTTTTGGAGAAAGAAGAGGCCTACCCCGCTAAACAATACGGGAATAATAAAATAAAGAGAACGAATTGCTAAATCTTTTAACTTTGAGCGCTTGTATTGCCCATTCTCAACATATTGATGGATCCAATCAAATTCTAAAAAATGTCTACGCGAAGCTTTATCTGGCAACCCAAAGATACTGGTATTTTCCATAACGAGTGACAATATATCATAATGATCAAGAAGTCGTGATTCGCTAATTTGTCCTGCGTCTTCATAAACACCTAATTCCCAATAATCTATTCCCATCTTCAATCGTTCAGATTTTGCAGGGTGTATTGACGCCACAATAAAACCATTTTCAAGCCGTTGGTATCTTAAAATGGCTCCACTTTCACGAACAATTACTGGATGAGGTTTTACTTGCCCTGTTGCATCTGTTAATTTTATAAAACTCCGGTATGGAAACGTTCCCCAAAAAATATCTAGAATATCATCATTTTCTTCATTTCCACTAAATATAGTAAATGGGTGGAGCCATTTACTTTTTTTCCCCTTTAAGACTTTTTCAGCAAGTTTCTGCAAATCTTTAAAATGTTGGTATTTATTCTTTAAATTTTCCATTTTTTTCCTATGTTTTTTATAAAATAGTTTTTTTATTTAAGAAATTTTATTTTGTACACAAATTGTAAGATAAACAGGAATTTAGAGGAACAAGCCCAAGCAATCTTCAAAAGTTGGTTCATAGATTTTGAGCCGTTCGGCGGAGAAATGCCGAGCGATTGGGAAAAAACAAATATCTACAGCATTGCAAACATTATTTATGGAGCTCCATTCTCTTCTAAGTTATTTAATACGGAAAAAAATGGTAAACCTATTTATCGTATTAGAGATTTAAAAGACCAACATTCGAATGTCTATACTCCTGAAAATATAGAAGATGCATATTTAATCCAACCTAAAGACATTGTTGTCGGAATGGATGGCGAATTTAGACCATACCTATGGGGAGGAGAACCAGGTTGGTTAAATCAACGTGTATGTGTTTTTGAAAATAAAAGACCTAAAGGGAAAGCTTTCTTGTATTTTACGATAAAGCCATTATTAGATAAAGTCGAAAAAACCCAAGTTGCAACAACGGTTATTCATATTGGGAAAAAGGATTTTGACAAATTTGAGATTTTATTGCCTTCAAATGATGTTTTAGATAAGTTTGATGAATTGACGAGTCCGATTATTGACCAAATTGTATCAAAACGTCTTGAAAACAAGCGTCTGGCAAATCTTCGCGATAGTTTGCTTCCTAGACTTATGTCCAGTGAATTAGGCTGCTAAATTCCTGTTTATCTGATTATTCAACTTAATCTTTGCGTCAATTTTTGAAAGATTTTCAACAAGTAAATCTTGCTGTCGACGGCTAGGCAACTCAATAGGCATTTGAGCTAACGTTCGCTCGTTAATATTGCCTCTTGTACTTCCAGTATTAAAGGAATAAATCCAATCACGATATTTCTGTGACTGACAAAAATACTTGACATAAAGGGGATTAACCTTATTCGGGTCAATGCTGAATTTTATAAGGAATCCGGCATAAACAAACGTTCCGTCACTGCCATCATAAAAATAATTTCGGCCTGTACTTGCTCCTGTTCGAGCAAAAACAATATCATTTGGCTGGAGAACATAATTACACGCATCGGGGTCATCAACAGACTTCAAATCATCTATATTCAACGTACCATCATCGTTGATGTCAGTAATTCGTAAATAGGTGTATTTATCTTTTGTATAAGGAACTGCCGAAGCCGCAATTCCATAAGTTCCCTTTCCATTAACAGAAAGACTCGACAAGGGGACTATTTGATTACTCATTTTTATTACCCGATATATTTTCTATGAGCAAATTTAACATTGTTTTGCTTGACCATCGCATATTGCAACGTCGTATCGATGCGTCGGTGGCCTAATAAACGCTGTAATTGCTCGATGGGCATGCCTTTGTCAATCGCCATTGTTGCCATAGTTCGCCTAAATTTGTGCGGATGCACCCGATGAATCTTGAGTTTTCGCCCCAATTTCCGCAATCGGCTCTCGATTCCGTTGATTGAAAGTCGTTGGTGTGGCGATTTTAGCGACACGAACAGCGCCGGATTTTTGTCCTTCCGACTGTTCAGATATTCCTGCAAATGAATCTTGGTTCGTGCGTCAAAATACACAATCCGTTCCTTGTCGCCCTTACCCAGAACAATGCATTCCCGATTTTCGAAATCAATATCGTCCCGATTCAGCAAGACCATTTCACCAACACGAACCCCCGTCGAAGAGAACATGTCAATCATCGCAACATCCCGCAGTTGCGGACTCCCGTCACGCATCTGCTCCAGCGACTCGTCAGAATAAGTCTCCTTGATGCAAATCGTCGTCTTAATCTTGTGAATTCTACGAACAGGACTCTTGAGAATGTAGTTTTCATCCTCCAGCCAACTGAAAAAGCTCGACAAAATTCGCCGGACATTATCCACCGTAACCTTACTCAACCCCTTGCTTTGCTGATAATTCGTTAAATAACTTCTCAAGTCATCCGTCTGAATAGATTTTATTCCTTTTCCAATACTTGATAATGCAATATCAATCGTCGTTCCGTAATACTTTAAAGTCTTCGGAGAACACCCCTCCGTCTGCTTCGCCGCCAAGAACGCTTCAATCAAGCGGTTGTCGTCCGCAAACTCCTGAACCTCGGACTTTGCCCTGACCTCAAACCGTTCCAGTACCGCTCCCAACGTATCCTGAAGCAACTTTGCTTGCACATTGTCCAAGTGCGGCTGCATCGCCAACACCACCTGCGAAATAAGATTTTGCGCCATAGAGCCATCCTTTGTTAAAGAAAACCCCAATGATAGCACCATAAACAGGAATTTACGTGTTCAGGCAAAGTTCTCCAGACATCAAATCTGGCAAAAGAGTATCACGTAGTTTAGCCAAACATTCATTTTCTTTTTTGTTGTTGCTTATTTGCTGCAAAATGTTTGAAACGACGTTGTTGAAATCTGAAATTACAGATTCTGCCGGAATAACAACATCGTAATTCATTATTTGAGATTTATCCCCACGAGGCATTTTCGTGCCCTTGGAACCTTTTACCATGTAATCAAAGAAGTTATCGCTATACAAAAGGTCGTAATTATAAATCGAAAAAGATTCTTTCTTGGGTTTGAAACAAAGTACATCTGCTGAACATCCGGCAGTTTCTTCGGTGCAATAGAAAATTTTCTTGAAATAAGGACGGATGTTGGAGATTATCGTTTCTCCTGGAATACATCGTGTTGTTTGCTCTGTGGTTGGGAGGCTGGCGGCTTTGGAAACCCCAGCTTTATTGGGTAGCATATTTTCTGTTGAATAATATGTTTCGGCATTTAGCTTGGCAACGTCGATTTTATCCTTTTCATATTCAGCAATATCCGAAAGTTTCCCTGTTTGCCAATCCTCTGGCATTTTCCCGCCAAATGGTTCGAAATCAATGAACCAGCTTTTGAACAAAGCCTGAGCTTGTTCCTCTAAATTCCTGTTTAACTAATTTTTAGAAGTTGCCTATACAAAAAGTTTTAGAATAATTTAGTTGCTATTTGTACTTATAAAAAGTACACTTACTTAAAAAAAATATTTATTTTAATAAAAAAGGAGTTGTAATGTCTGACGCAATACCCCTCAATTGGGCAAAGGATAATTTTATTAAGGTTCGTGATGACGATTTTCCCATAAAGTTAGAATGGGAGGAATCGGCTCCTTCGCATTTTAAAACGGATGAAAGTGCTCCCGCATGGTATAAAAATAAAAAAGACGAAAATGATCAATCTTTTATTACCATAAATGATTTGAGAAGTCGTGTGGAACCATGGCTTACGGCGTTATTTCAATCTGAGCATTTGTCATTGTTGGTTGGGTCGGGTCTTACGACTTCTGTTTCGCTTATTTCTGGAGCCGGTCCTGCAACTAATATGGATTTTAAGGGTTTTGAAACGCTCAAAGATATTATTGATGCACAAATAAAAGAGTATGCTAAGGCTGCAGGGAGAAATAAACCAAATATTGAGGATTATATAAGATTAGCTAATGAACTCTTAAGAGGTTTAGAAATTCTTGGCGATGGAAGCAAAGAGGCTTTACGTACAGAATTGGATGTTTTAATCAAAGAATTTGCCAATTCAATTTTATCTTCGGAGAATAAGATTCTTAAAGCATCCAAAGCGGAAGAAGCCTTTAATTACTTAATTAGTTTTTTAATGAGTTTTGCAAGTCGTAGCGGAACAAGAGACCGGTTGAATATTTTTACGACGAATTATGATAGAATAATTGAAGAAGGTGCTGATTTAGCGGGCCTTCATTTGCTAGATCGATTTGTAGGACGCCTAAATCCGGTATTTAGGTCATCTCGTCTTGATGTTGACATGCATTACAATCCCCCTGGAATTCGTGGTGAGCCAAGGTATTTGGAAGGTGTTGCACGATATACGAAATTGCATGGTTCTGTAGATTGGATTCAAGTTCAATCTGGAAATAGAAACCAAAATATGATTCGACGAGCAGGGGTTCCTTTAGGGGCTGAAGATGTTACTGCGTATTTAAAGGCTCCGGGATTTTATGGTGTAGATGCTTTAAAATTAATGATTTATCCGAATGCAGCAAAAGATCGCGAGACTGCAGTGTATCCATATGTTGATTTATTTAGGGATATGGCTGCAGCTATTTGTCGACCAAATAATACTCTAGTAACTTTCGGGTACAGCTTTGGAGATGAACATATTAACAGAATTATTGAAGATATGTTGACAATACCTTCGACGCATCTTGTTGTTATTGCCTATGATGACCCTCAGAAAAGAATTCTTGGAACATACGAAAAACTGGGACGGAAGGGGCAAATTTCGTTGTTGATTGGGCATGAATTTGGTGACTTGAAAAAACTTGTAGATAATTATTTGCCTAAATCAGCAATAGATAAAACAACATATAAACTTGGCGAAATAATGAAGAATAGACATTTTACAAGTGATTCCGCAACTACAGAAAAAAGAGATGCTGAAATCACTCCTGATGCGGATGCACCATCAAATTCTGAGGGAAAAAATTAAATGAATTATTCGCCATTAGAATTTCAAGAATCATTAGAAATAGGACAAGTTGATTTTGTTTCTCCAGATGAAATAAAAGTCCAACTGAATATTGATGCTCCTGAAAATGTTGCCTTAAGCACTGGAAAACCAAGAGTTTTTCCTAGAATAAATGGATATGTTCTAATTCACACCGAAGAAGGTTATGTTGTTGGACAAATTGAATGGATTACGGTAGAAAAATCTCCATACCCTAAAAGGCAAGGACTAGGTGACTTTGGCTTGGTGGATTTGCCATTTCCCTTGAGAAAAATGAGCGTAAATCCACTTGGGTTGTTAAAAGAGAAAGGAGATAAAGGATATTCTTTTCGACGAGGTGTGAGTTCCTTTCCGTCTGTTGGGGATAATGTACTACTTCCAACAGATGAACAACTAAAGGCCATTATAGAGTCGGGAGAAAATAGATTTATAGAAATAGGCAATTCGCCTTTTGCCGAGTCGGCTAAAGTGGCTGTTGATCCAGATAAATTGTTTGGAAGACACTTGGCTGTTTTGGGGAATACGGGTAGCGGTAAATCTTGTTCTGTTGCAGGTTTGATTCGGTGGTCCTTGGAGGCTGCTGGTGAAAATCCTAATGCACGCTTTATTATTTTAGATCCAAATGGGGAGTATAAAAAGGCGTTTGCGGGCACAGATAATGTTCGCTATTTTCCCGTTAATGAAGAGGGGGATGAAAATAGGTTAAAGGTCCCTTTGTGGTTTTGGAATTCAAATGAGTGGTGCGCCTTTGCTCAGGCATCTGGGAAATCGCAAAAGCCAACTTTGATTAATACACTTCGTTCTGTACGTTCAGGAATAGATTCTCCTGTTGTTGATGAAAAAATAGAGATGAGAAGGTATATATCAACCGTTATTACTGCTCTCAAATGTGAAAAGAATAATGGTAGTCCGTGGGGGAGTTTTCCTAAACCACAAAATTTTCATGCCTTGCTTCTTAAATGGAATGAAAGTTTTATTGCAAAGGAATCATTTAGTGAGTCTCAAAAAAGTTGTATTGAAGAAATAAAAAACTGGATTGAATGTAAAAGAATAGAACGAACAAGTCGTCCTGAATGTAAATATCCTAATTATACATATTCGCTTGTAGATATAGACGATATATTGAGGATGCTTCAAAATGCTTATATCGAATTTGGAGGAGTTGATATAGATGTTGGAGAACTTGATGCTGATATTCCTCGTCCATTTTCTGGAGAATCTTTTTTAAGGTGTCTTTCTGCAAATGCTGAAATTCTAAAAACTTCTGAATATATAAGCGTAATGGAAGCGCGCATCAAAACGTTGTTATCAGATGTAAGAATGAAATCTATTGCATGTCACAACGACATACATTTAGATGCTTGGTTAAAAAAATATATAGGGGATGATTCGGCTAGTAATGGGACTATAACGATTGTTGATTTATCATTGGTGCCGGCAGAATTAATACATATTCTGACAGCAGTTATTGCGAGAATGATATTTGAAGCTTTACAACGATATCGTAAGTTGAATGGTAAATGTTTGCCGACTGTTTTGGTTATGGAAGAAGCGCATACATTTGTTAAACGGTATACGGATGATGCCGAAAATCAGTCCGCATCAGAAATGTGTTGTAAGGTCTTTGAAAAAATAGCACGAGAAGGACGAAAATTTGGTTTAGGTATGGTTTTGTCTTCTCAGCGACCATCGGAATTATCTCCAACAGTTTTGTCTCAGTGTAATACCTTCCTACTTCATCGAATTAGCAATGATAAAGACCAAGAATTGGTAATGCGCTTGATTCCTGATAATCAACGTGGGCTATTGAGAGATTTGCCTTCTCTTCCATCCCAAAATGCGATTATTTTAGGGTGGGCTTCTGAGTTGCCCATGTTGGTAAAAATGAGATATTTGCCTGAAAAACAACGCCCTCAATCTGATGATCCGGATTTTTGGAAGGTATGGACAAAAGAAAACGACCGTTCTGTTGATTGGACGGCAATCGCGAATGAATGGCAAGGAAATAATTAAAGGGGACTAAAGCTTATGAATATTTTAATTAAGGATAATTTAGTTTACGAAAATCGTCCAAGCATTGACGAATATGACTTTGATTTGAATGATATTAATCCCTCAAAAAAGGACATTTATGTAGGGTTGAATGGCGTTGGAAAAACTTTTATGTTGAGGATTTTTTCTTCAATTGCATATCTGTATTCTATAAAAGATCATTCCTATAAACACGATTATGACACTCAAAAGGTTATTCAAAATTTGATTGATGTAAAAATTGGAACATTATCGGATGAAAAACGTCCACAAGATGATTTGTTGATTAATCATTTTACATCATACCACGAACGCAAAGAAAAAGAAGATAGTGTAGAAAAAAATGATTCAGTCGATGATGTTGTTCAAGCTATGAATACGGGTGCAAAATTGGTTAAAATGCTTGATTCTTATCATTATATTAAAATAGGACCTTCAGCTAAAAAATTCTTTGACACGACAAATGTAATTTATTATTCGAATAGTCCATTCCCTTCCAATGAAAAGTTCTTTTTTGAACGAGCTTCATCTTTTGATTCAGATAGCGTTGATGTTCCATTTTGGATATTATACCGCAATCTTCCCCAAAGGAAGAATTTTGAAGTAAAAATATGGATGAATAATTCTTTAGGATTTACAGACTTTGATGGAGTTAAGGCTACTATAACTGGAGAACGTTTTAAAGAGCGTATAAAATATGTATTTAGACACATTTTTAATTTTTATGAAGGTTTTGTATTTGACAATATTCTTAAAAACAATTTGTTTAAACTAATTGAAAGACGAAATGCTTTGGCATCTTCTAAAAAAGAAAATTTTCCTTACATTTTCTATCGGTTGGATAAGATGGACGTCGAAGATTATTTAGTTTTATTAATGTTGAAAAATTGTATAAACAGTTTTAATTTTGAATTTTATTACAATTCAATTCCATATATCAAGCTAAATTCGGGGTGTCGATACAGTTTGACACTTGAATGTTTGAAATATATATGTAATAATGGGAAAAAAACGCTTTTAATTATTGACGAACCTGAAAATTCTTTACATCTCACAATTCAAAGAGACCTTGCTCAAAAAAAAGATAATCTGCAAATTTTATTGGCAACTCATTCTCCGGTCTTTGCAATGTCACTAATGAATGAATTTCCCGAGAATTTTATTTTGCACGTACTTTCTAAAAAAGATAATGTTATGAATGATGAACTTATTTCAGAAAAGTATTTACACAACAATTCTATAGATGAGATGGCCGCTGAATTTTTCTGCTATGCCCCATTCCTAGATGAATGGGAAAAGTTAAATCCTAAAATAAAACCAGAAAATATGATAGATGTAAATGAATTCTACGACAAACTTAAAGATTTGAATTAGTGAAACCATATGCAATATATAGAAAGAGAAAAAATAAAAGAAGAATCATTGAGTATTGAAAAACTGAATGATGTGTATCAAAAATTGTTGAATGAATTCAATAACTCAGTTTCTCAAAATGAAGATAGTGAAATACAAAAAATAAAAAAAGAGGCTCTTGAAAATTTTTATAAGCAGGAAAACGTGAGGAAACATTTAGTATTCTGCTATGGTTTGAAATGCGGTTATTGTGAAAGTTTGATTTCATCTACTTCATATTTCGAAGTAGACCATTTTTATCCGAAAAATCCAACATCATCACTTCCAAGACAATTTAAAAATTTCAATGATTATAAATATAAAATTGTTAATGATGTTAGGAACTTTCATTTATCATGTAAAAGATGTAATTTAAACAAAAAAGATTTTACTGGACTCGCTCTATCCCCCAATTTCTACCATACAGGGAAACAATGGAAAAAATACAAAAGTAGTTTCATAGAAAAGAATTTTAGCTATGAAGGAGCAACGGTTAAATGTAGCAAAGTTTATTTACCTTTTATAGAAAAAATGCATCTAAACACCTCTACAGAAGGAGAAAAAAAAGGATTACATTTATCACTTCTATTGGAACGAACACGACATCTAAACAAAATTGGATTGCTTCTAAATCTTTGCAAGAACTTATGCCTTGCAGGAGATTTAGAAAATGCAAGAATAATATATGACTTTTTAGGGAGCTATTTTGAAAAAAAAAGCCCAATTTTCTAGAATGATTGTTATCAATTGGGGAAACGCGTATTTAAAAATCGGTAAGTTTTTAAATTCTCACATATAGTCATTATTTCATTCAATTTCCGAACTTTCTGTGAAGATGGACAAGAATTTGTATAAGAATCTTATTTTATAGGATGAACTGTCTTGGAATATCTGCGTTTGTGCTCAACAAATGCAAATATTGTTCCGAGCACTGTTCTATATTTTATATCCGAACATTATGTTAAAAAAACAATCACTAACCTTAATGGATGAAACTATGTGGAAACAATTCGATGCTGATGAAACAACTGAATTAAAAGAACGTGAAAGAAAATGGATAAGTCTTTTACTAAAAGATCAAAATGTTAGTAAAGATACTGTTCCTATGATAAAGAAAAATGCAATGGAAAAATTGGAACAATACAATAATGGGCAAGTAGGCGATTTAAATGAATCTATAGGTTTATTTTGCTTCAGACCACACGAATTTGATGAAATAAACAAATATGACAGCGCATTAGCAGAATTTGAAAAAGAAATCAGTGAATTTCAAATACCATGGCAAGAAGGCTCGGAACCAATAAAAAAATTTATAAACTCAAAATGGTCTTCTGCAGGTAGTACAAAAATTAGTATTGGTATGGATATCTCATATAATGCCGATAATTTTATAAAAATTAGAAATCATAATGTTGTTATCGAAAGTGAGACTTCTAATAATCTGGATAATGGAATTGCAACTATAAATGAATTCATTCGTCAACAAAAAACTGATTTCGCCATTATCATAGTTCCTTGGTTGAATAGAGGAACGGGCAATACAAATGCTAAAACAGTTATTACCAAACTAGATAAATCTACAGAATCCCATAAAAATGACAAAAATCCAATTTTCGCATTAGTTTTTTTTAGAAAGCTAGATGCTTATACATTATTATCAAAAATGAAGGAAGAAGATTTTATCCCTTTTTACAATTATGATATTAATTAATTTATCATTTCTTCCATCTTCCCCACTCCTACATACTCCAGCAAAAAGAACGGGAATGCGCTTAGGGTCGCGACAACATTATCTTGCTTTATTAGCTTTTGTTGATGTTGCAAGAAAACGGCTTGTTGCATTTGGTTAAGAACGGAAAAAAGCCCTTCAGAAGTCAAGTGCATGAGCCACTTGGCTTTTTCGTAATTAGCCCTGCTGATAATCAGCCAGTTTTCTCGGCAGTTAGCTCTGCAGACTGTCTTTGAATCACGATTCAAATCGTCCATAAAATGTTTAAAGCCGTCATTCACGCATTTGTCGATGCAAAACAATTTGCGGTCATCAGGCATAAATCCAATTTATGGTATGTTTTAATATGATTGCCCCCCCCAAAGATCGAATTTTTTTGACTTCCACCGGTGGTTCGGTTAACTTCTGATTGCTATCTTATGCTATTACAAACAACAAGGATCCAAAATGTGTAATTTCATTGGTATTGAATATTTGGTTGCTTTAGCTTTAATAATCAATAACAAGGAAGAGATTTCTCTTGCTGAACTTAATGAATATGGTGTAAAAATAACCAAAGTCATTAAGGATCGTAAAATAAATGCTGTATTCCTGTTTTCAAGTAAATATGCCATTGACATGGTTCGAAACTATTCTGACTGTTTTGAGTGGAAAGAAGAAGAATCCGTGTTGCGTAGAAAGGCAAACGTCACCAATGACGACCTGATATCCAAGTTCTTAGATTATTTATCTACAGACGTTTTGCTAGCCGCTCAAGCAATAAAGGACGCGAATGCTGCCTAGCAATTTCGTAAAAATTAAAGACCCGATATATGGGTATATCGAAATTGATGAAGACAATGTCGTAAAATCTATCATCAATTCTGCGTTATTTCATCGATTAGAAAATATTATACAAACAAGTTATACGGCTGTATATCCATCAAGCGTTCACAATCGTTTTATTCATTCTATAGGTGTTTATTATTTAGGTTCTCTTGCTATTGAAGGGATTAAAAAGAATTGTAATGAAGAAATAAAGGATGAGTTACATAAATACGAAAGCACCTTCAAATTAGCATGTTTATTACATGACTTAGGTCATTCTCCATTTTCTCACACTGGTGAAGTGTATTACGACAATGTTAAAGAGACTCAAACTCCATGGAATCGTTTAAAGAAAGAACTTGCTGATCCTAATTTTAATAATGATGGTGCTGTTATTCCAGGTGCGGCCCACGAAAGAATGAGCGCATTAGAGTCGATAATATACTTTAAACACTATATACAAGAAGATCAGCGGAATTTCTTCGTTCGCTGTATTATTGGGCTTAAATACAAAAACAAAACAGATATTAGAAACTGTTTTATAGAGTTGCTGAATTCCTCGACAATTGATGTCGATAAACTTGATTATTTAATCAGAGATCGTTATTTCACTGGTTTCAAATCAGTATCAATAGATTATGAGCGACTTTTAGGTTCTGTTTGCATTGTAAAAAACGATGACGACGAATACATATTAGGCTTCACAAAAACAGGACTTAGCACTCTTGAAAGCGTGATTCTTGCTCATGACATGGAGCGTAAGTGGATTCAAGGGCATCCCGTTATACAATATGAATGTTTTTTACTGGATTCAATTATATATAAAATAGTAAAGAGATTCAAAGAACAAGGCGTTGAACTTTTTTCTCTAGAGGCTCTAACAGAAAAGGGCTTATCTTATGGGAATGGAAAAGTTATTCGTTTGCTTTCGGATGCTGACATCCTTTTTACAGCTAAAAATGAGTTGTATGATTCAAATGCTGTACAAGAGTATTTCAATAGGGATAAACGCAAAAGGTCTCTTTGGAAAACGGAAGCTGAGTATCGATTCTTTGTTGAAAACGAATTAAATAAAAAAGAAAACGAAAATCTTAGCTCAGTTATAGATTCTCTCCAAAAAGAAATTGACACCTATCGCGAAAAATGTGAAGAGTTGCCTTTAATTGATGATAATTTTTTAAAACACCTTGAAGAAGAAATTCAAAAAAGTAAATCAATTAACACTTCTCTTAGAAAAAACACACGCACAAAAGAAAAAATTTTAGATCTTGTCAAAAAAATAAAAGATTTTTCTAGAATTAACAATTACAAATTTGATTATTGTCTGAGAACCTGCAAACAGTTCAACTCCAGTTTTAACAAAGATGCGCTGAAAGAGGCGAAAATATTTTTTGATGGAAATAAAACTATTGATCTTAAAGAAGTCATCAACCTCTTTGAACAAGAGAAACCTAAAGAAAATTTCTTTTATTTTTATGTAAATCCAGAAGATCACTTAAAGTTCAAGACAGCTGGATTTGTAAAAGTATTACGTGAATTTGTTGGTACAGAAAACTAAGTGATAGAACTCAATCGAAAGCTCCTGCACGGAACATTTTGGGAATGTTGAGAGCCTGGCGCAATTCCTTCTGCGTCCTAGACGAAAGCGGGCCCATCACGTAGGAATCGGAATCCTTGTATTCGGGCAACATTTTGAACGCACAGTCTGGGCGAATCAAATCGTTTGTCAGCAAAGTAGAATCATGCGTAGTCAACAGAACCTGGCTTTGGACGTTCCGCAACATTTCCACGACTTTCGCAGCCGTTTTCTCGTGATAGAAAGCGTTGAATTCATCAAGGTAAACAAAGCTGGGCGTGGTCGATGCATTCCCTTGCATTTGCATGTACCAGAAAAAGAAGAATACGAGTGCTTGAGTTCCTGTAGAAGCATTCTCCCAGAAATCTATAATGTGGTTACCGCCAAAATCGAAGAACAACTTTTCCTGCCCATATATTTTTAGGCTTTTCAACTTGCAGTCAACATCAACAGAATTAAGAAAATCTTCAAGTTCCTTGAGTTTTCCTTTCCGTATAATTTCAACATCAACTTGCGTGCTGCCGACTGAAAAACCCTGGTAATAGTTTTGCCGGAGGTGCGAGAACATGAGCATTCGATCAACAAAGTCAAAGAATTCCTTGACGACCTTGTTTGTCGGATTGTCCGCAAGAACTGCATTCGCCCGGATAAAGCGCATGGCAGAAATCTTTATGTCAAGTTTGTTTCCATTAAGGGTTTCAGCCCCTTGTAAATCCGTATGAAAATCATTCCAACTGCGAGATACAACCTGGACATCATCTATAAAGAATTTTTCTTCCAAAATATCTTCATAAGAAGGCTTGCTATATTCGTATCGAACACGGGATGAACCAAAAACGAGCTCATATACAAATTCGGCATTATTCTCTAAATGCATTGCATTTGTATAGGACATGTACAACATTGGATTTCGCTGCTTGTCCGTCAAATTTTGCACTATATCAAAAATCGCCTTACCAAGATTAGATTTTCCAATGCTGTTCGGGCCATAAATCAAACCTGTCTTGACGATTCCGTCTTTGACGCAGGCCTCGGAATAAGCGTATTGCTTGGTTTGAGACAGGTCAATTGTGAACTTTTTCTCGAAGTTCTTAAAATTTTTTACGGAGAATTTCGCTAGCATTCGTAAAACCTACCTTAAATCGCTATAAATATACCTAAATATTTGGATAAAAACAATACTTACCGTAAGATTTTTACGGTGTGATGGCTAATCTGCCGATTTTCCCCCAAAAAAGGCATTTTTCTACTCAAGTCCCTTGTTTCTCGGCCCTCTTATTGAGAAATTTGGTAATCTTGAACAAGTAGTTCAATAAAATAAGCTCAAACAAGGCGTCTTCGTTATTCACATATTCATTATGAGCTCTTTCGTTGCGGAAGCCTTCGAAGCATGCTTTGAATAAGTCGTAGCGAGCCTTGCAAATTCCATTTGATGGATTATCATGCCAAATATTATTGTTTGCCTTTTCTGGGCTAAGGAACATTTCAAAAATTCTTGTCCCAAAGCTGTTCGTTTTGAACTTTTCTTGTAGATGTTGTTCCAGGCGTTTGTAGCCGTTTGACAGAGTCTCACCAGGATTTAACTTAAACTTTTCTAATAGGTCTGAAATTGCGGGATCAATAATTGAATACGGAATAATTTCTTTAAATAAGTTGAAAATCCCTTTTACATCGTCGTATTTAAACGGCAAGGCGTCTAAATAATCATAACATGCGGTTGGTTCTTTTGATCTATATTGATCTAGCCCTTGAACATCTGCTTGGGTGACTTGACCGTAATTGACTTTTTTGAGCCAATCTTCGTTTACGTTGAACTCTCGTATTTGGATATTGAAGAACTGCGCTAAACGAAATACTTTAGCAAGACCCTTTGGCCCCTCTCCAGGATATCCTGACGTAAAACCACTGCGAATAAAAGCGAGTCTATCGCTTTCGCCAAAAGTTAGCATAAGCGCGTGATAGTGATTACATGACAAAATGGACATTAAAGTGATAGAATCATTGCTGTTTAAATATCGTATAAAAGCGTCGATGCATGATTGCGTTGTTTGTGGCGAACCGGCATATTCAAAGTATGGTGCATTTTGCCCTATGGGATCGTTGTTAAAGAACATGTGTGTCCCTTTTCAAAAAAAGGTCAAATTCGAGGATTAATTTTTATCCCACCTTACACATTGCAGGTATTCTTTCCACGACTTTTTCTCTGTACTTGGCGAACTGACGCCATTCTATAAGTTTGTTATGCTGCAGAATGCCAAGCGCGACTGGTACAGAGATGCCAACATTTTCACTAAGTTCATTTAAACGTGCTGCGGTTAAATATTTCCCATACTTTTCGCCGTAACAGAGCACATCGTCTGTGCGTAGCATTTCATTTGCATTTGTGTCAGCTTCTTTTTCCCGTTGGCTTTTCGCATCAGAATCAAGGTTGTCGAGGACTGGCTTGCTTAAAATGTCATAATGCAAAAGAACATGACTTATTTCGTGAGCCAAGACAAACCAAAAATTGTCAACTCTGTCGTACCGCCCTGTATAAACTATAACAGGGTTCTCTCCTACAATAAATGTCGCACCATCAAGGTATGTTTTGCTCAAATGGCTTTGTACAAAGAATGCGACACCGCATTCCTTCAGCTTTTTAATGATTTCAATTTCACCATTTTCTTTTGCTGTATATTGATAAAACTTTTTTGATAAAGTGTCTAGCTTTTCTTTGTTATAAGGTTTTAGTTTGGTGAATTTTCTTGCGTGTAATTTTGCATATTCATACCAGGTTCTACAATACCATTGGCTGTATTGATAATCGTATTTTGTTTGGCGTGCTGCAAATTTCATTCCTTGGTTATATTCTTCTTCGGGAATGCGCTCTACGCCAAAAAGTCGAAAACATTCTTTCTTTATGCCTTCTTCCGTAGAAACATCATTGGCGAACCAACCCTTTTTCTTAATTTCGGTAACGGGCATATACTTGCGCAAGGTCGCTTTCAGTCCTGTTAAACGTTCTTTTTCTAAGTTGGAATCTTGACGTTTGCGCAGTTGATACTTTGCATCGAGATTCAACCACATTTCCGCCGATGTGGAAAATGCCTTCCCTAAAAGAACTGCCGTTTCAGGGGTTATGCCTTGCTTGTTATTGATAATCTGGTTGATTGTTTTTTCGGTTAGTCCCGTAATATCGGAGAGATCGCTCTGCTGCCATCCAAGTTCTTCCATAGCGTCGCGGATAATGTCACCGGGACCCGGGTTGAAAAAAGGTTTCAGTTCTTCGGCCATTTTCTTAGTCTCCGTAATGTTTTGAAAGTTCCACAAGATTTACTACATCAACGCTAACTTTGTTTTCGTCAGTCCATGTAATGGTGAGTTCTAAACGCCATTGAATGTTCATACGCATAGAATATCTTTCAGAATTGGCTAATTTCTCAATTTTATACCCTGGAAAATTCCATACATCTTGAATGCAAATCGCACTTTCTAAAACAGCTACAGCTTTTACGAGTTTCTGTACGACTTGTGTAGGAACATTTTTATATTTCCTAGATGACCCTTTCCGGTAAAGTTCCTTAAGATTGTCATTTTGAAACTGTACTCGCATTATAACCTTCTTGGTATTAATATAGCTTCAAATTTTAAAATTGTCAATAGGAAATGTAGAGATTGGTAATTCAATAATTTCGTATTTATTTGTTTTTCTGGTAAAATGTAACTTTGGAAAAATGTCATAGACGAATATTTAGTATAGAAATTTCGTTTTATGGTACTCAAATAGAAGCATAAATGCCGCAAAAACGCCGTTTTTCTTCAAAAAACGCCATTATCCGCACCAAATTAGATTATCTTTATTGCAAAGGTAATCTATGTCTCTTTTCTATGTTTTATTTGGGATGAATAAAACGAATGCAAAAAAAATGCCACAACCGCTCCCAGTTTTATTTGACACATCTATTTGGATTAAGCTCATAAAAGAGAATATCTCCTATAACGAGTGGGTGGCATGTGGCGTAGTTCCCTTTTTACCTTTAGAAGTTCTTTTAGAATTGGTTGATGTTGATGAAAGTAATCGACTGAAGCGTTTAACCTATCTTTCTCGACTTCCGCAAATAGCGACTTTGCCTCTCCATTCAGAACCAGAACTAGGGGGTATTCCATATTTGATTTCTTTAGAATATCTTCATAAAGTATCAAATTCCAAAGACTCTTTAAGTGATTTTCTCAAAGAAAAAAATAGAATCAAAGCGGGATCTGATTTGTTCAGTGATGCTACTGATATAGCAAATAATTTGAACGCCTTTGATTCTTATTTGGAAAAATTTAAGAGAACAAATGCGGTTCTAGCAAATCCGATGCTGTTTGATCCGCGATTAAGGAAAATGAAAATTTCTGATTTCCCGATAGAGAAAGTTTTTACGGAATCGCAAATAGAAAAGATTGGCAAACTATTTGAATCTCGTCTATATAAAAAACCATTTGAAAATGATCCTTCTTACAGCAAGGAACTGTTTGTAGACAAGGGTAAAAGTATGGCGAATCAGGGCCATTTTAATCAGATAAAGGCTTTGATGTCAAAATTGCCACAGGATATGTTTGCTGCAGATTTTTTGCGATTAGTCAAAACCAAAATACATCTTAAGGATGTCTCAGAGAATTTGAATATTCCATTAAATGTTTTAGAGTCTATAGATTCTAGTGACGTCACCATATTGAACATCCTTGATGCATATAAAGAAGAATACGGCAAAGAGTTGCGGCGAGATGAACGAAGAAAAATTGAATCTAGTTCTTATGTAGATGGGCAATTAGTTGCCTTCTCATATTTTATGCCGGTTGTGGTTGATGCAAGAACAGCATTATTTGTTGAACGAATGAATGAACGGGGTTTCCAATTAAATTGTTTTCAGGCGAGTAGTGTGGACGCACTCCTAAAACAAATATATTATCTTTCTAAATCAAGTCACAAGGAGACTGATAATGAAAAGAGACCTTAACTTATTTAGGACAATCCTTCTTGAAATCGAAAAAATGCCTGCTGGCGAGGATTGGGTATTAGATAGAGATTCGTCTAATCTTTATACCAATGATTCTGAGGAGAAAAACATATTGGAGCATCTTATTCTAATGCAGGACGCTCGTTTAATAACAAAGGCGGTTAGTAAAGGAGGCGATGATTTCTACGAATTATGTCCATGCAATTTGACAAATGAAGGACATGATTTTTTAGATGCCGTTAGGAGCTCTTCCGTATGGGAAAAAATTAAAGCGACTGTGCTAGATAAGGGTGTTTCATATTCTATAGAGTCTATTATCTTTTTCGCTAAAAAGTTAGCGAAAGAACATTTGACAGAACTTTTTAATGCTGGTTTATAAAGATGACGAAAAAAGGGAATGCATTAGAGTCGTGATAAAGAATTCTATTCCCATTCTCGGCATATTTCATAAAAAGACTGAAAAATCGGAATTAATTCATCACAAGTTGATGCGCTATCAATGGTTTCAATAGGATCCGCTGTAAAAAAAGCGCTTGGAATTGTATCTATAACATCATTCACGACAACTCTCTTGCCGTCATCTCTTTCATAATCAACTATACGGCATTTAATGGGGTCAAAAAAATTATTTTCTCCAGAATAGAATAAAACGTGATCGCCCCGAGAAGAAAAAAATCTACCCCTTTCAAATTTAAAAAAATTTTTTTCCGATGTTGCAGTAAGGCTAAAATAACCTGTATAAGTATTGTACAGCAAGCTATAATGACTATGCGCAAATTCTTCGGTATTCTTACATTCAACTGAATGTGCAAATTGACTCACAAATGCGCTTGCCATTTTTAAAGAATCATATAAAATCACCCCATCCGCATTACAATAATAATTATATACTAGTTCCTCTGTAAAAACAGCGCCATTTAATTCACAATAAAAATACCTATTAAACGGTCCTGTTTCAATTGGCTCCGTTGAGCATGAATAGACAAGTAGCAATAGCAAAAAAGAAATAAAATATTTCATTAGAAACGTGGATTTGTAGGTTTTTTAATAGTGGGTTCATAAACAAGCATATTCATTACCGGTTAAGTTAAAATATATCCTTTTTTCTTGTTAAGTGGTATACCCTTGTGGTCTAGGCTGCCTGTTTTGACAGCCTATATTCCACCGGAGTCATGTATCCCAGCGAACTATGGAGCCGTTTCCGGTTGTAGAACAGCTCAATGTACCTGAAAACGGCCTCCCGCACGTCTTCGATGTCCGGATGAATCTGTTGTTGAAGGAAACATCGGCCTTCATCTGACAGATTGGAGTTCTTTTGACAAGTTGGTCTGCGGAATTGCACTGCTTGATTCAGAGGGAAATGTTATTTTTGGGAAGGTTCCTTCTGTTGGCGAGTGTAAAACATACAACTCGCCAAGTCTCTTAAATGTTCAATATGTATGGAAAAACTAAGATGAAGAACTTATGTGTTTTCTTTTTTTTACTGTTTCTATTCGCCTGTTCCGATAATCCCACAGAAACGGGTGACTTCGACAAGTATCGTAAGTATAATAATCGTCCAGATTTCGGCTGGCGTAAGGAAGGCTTTATTCCAGTGCTGGACGATTCCAAGTCGTTTGGAGGCTTGAAGGATATTTATCATGTCGGTGATAGGATTGTCCTGATAGATAACTACTGGTCCAGTAACGAATATACCTCTCCGGGTTCTGTCACCTACACCCCTAGGGTATTTGCATCGAAGATTGGCTCCACCCATTGGGACACGCTCTCCAGTTCAGAATGGATCCGCTATGTGTATGGCGATTCCACTGGCCTTTATGCGGGAACGCAGCTTAGTGGCAAGGTGCTTAAATACGATTTTGACCGCAGCTCATGGGATGAGATTTATCAGTTGCCGTTTGATTCGCTTGCGTATTACAACGTTTACGGAATCGCCATTTACCAAGGTCGCCCTGTCGTATGTTTTGCTGGATATGAGGACAGCACGGATAGGCGTAGCGAAGTCATAAAGCTTGCGTTTAAAATGCAAACGGATACTGGTTGGGTGGACATTACATACGATTATGATTCATCCAAGGAATATCCGATGCAGTTCAACAAGGGAGTGGAACTAAATGGCAAACTTTACACCATTAGCGGACATCGCGGCATGTGGCGCTATGATGGCAGCTGGAAAAGGATGGCGAGGCTTCCAATCCCCAGCTGGGTTCAATGGGGTGATAAAAATGATACTACGGACCAAATCTTGGATATAGTAGTACATAAGGGCAAAATCTATGTTATAGGTCATCCGTATTCTACAGATGTCTTTGAATATGATGAAAGTCAGAATTTATGGAATCCTATAGATAGTGTGATTGGTTCCGAAGATACTCCTTATGGATATTTAACTTATGAAAATGTTCCACATAACCGATATTCTCTTGCGTCAAATGGGGAACATCTCTTTGTGGCAGGAGATTCGCCATCTGTACCATATGTTTATATGGGTGACTATGGCCCCCCCTATGGAAGTGAATATAAAGGTTGGCGAGAGATTTATGGCAATTTTTGTGCCAATATGATTTGCCTAGCTCATGGATCGTCTTATGGTATGGTTACTGTAGGGGATACTCTATATGTGGCAAACAAGGAGGCTCTTTTGAAATTCCCTCTAAAAGATTTAGACGAAACTATTTCGGACCAAGAATCATATCCGTCGGTTGAGTAAAAAATGTTTAATAAGGCTTTGTCAAGCAAAGGATGGAAAACAATTGTGAAAATGATAATTGTAAATGCTATAACTTTTTTTGTGTTGAAACCAAATTGTTGATACAATTCCGAGTACTTTTTTTACACCGGATCCTATCGAATTGTTCGAAAAAGCGACAACATGTGAAGAACAGATTGCTAATCTAAGGTATTTCTATGAATTGTGTAAGGATTGGAACGAGCAACACATGTGATATATTAAATATTGGACCAATAAGAACCAATCAAAATGGCTAAAAATGCTTTACTGCATTACAACCGGGAGCGGAGCGATATTGACTTGGCTGTTTTCGGTGGCGGCGTGGATCGCTTCGAAGAGTTGCTTGAAGAGCAGGCGGATACGCTTCTGTCGTTCGATGTCGTGAACCTGAACGAGGTTGTTTCGGACAAGTTGAAGGCTGCCATTGCTCGAGAGGGGAGGCTGCTGTATGCAAAAGTTTGAGAACTTCGTGAACTGCTTTTAGGCCTCCCTACGTACAAATTTCTTTACTTTGTGCGTGTTGTAAGCATTTTGAAAGAAACGAATAGGGTTTTTGTCGCAATGCCCTAGCGAGATGTATCTATATTTGGCCCCGGTTTTGGATGTTTGTCTGTTGTTGATTGGAGACAAAGGAAAGGGGTTGAAATGACCTTGTTTGGAGATAGTGAACTCTTGGTTCTAGTAATCAAGTTCGTGTGCGTGGTGGGTGTTTCGGTCGTGCTGTTTGCATACGCCTGCTGGAGGCTTTACCGCCATGAGGCGCATGTCGTGCCGGTGCACAAGAAGGAAAAGTGGGAAATCGCGTTCGAGAACTGGCTTCGCGAACACGGGAACCACGAACTCAACAGGTTCTAGCGCCTGAACCCTCAAAAACGTTTGTTTTGGGCCACCTGCCGCGTGCGGGGGCTTTTTGTGTGGGCGTTTTTTCCTAAATTTGCAGACGTAAAATTTAATCGGTGGCCGCGGGTACGCCTTCGGCCGTTATAAAGGAACGTTATGAGCATAGTAGATACTGTCCTCCACAAGGTTTTCGGGACTCCGCACGAACGCAAGGTGAAGCAGCTCCGCCCTGTAATCGAGAAGATTCATGCGGCAAGGCTTGCCCTCGAGGCCCTGGACGATGCGGCCCTTGCCGCGAAGAGCGCGGAATTCCGCGAGAAACTCAAGAACGGCGGCACTCTCGAGGATATCAAGGTCGATGCCTTTGCGGTGTGCCAGGAAGCCTGTGACCGCAGGCTCGGTATCTTCAACATCTTCAAGCCGGAATATGGCTTCGACTTCAGCCGCCTCGGCCCCGAACTGCAGGATGCGGTGAACGACGCGAAGGCGGAACTCGACAGCGGGAAGAACGAATGGGAGGTCTACCTGCCTGCCGCCCTCTACGCGAAGGTGCGTGAACTCTACCCGGAATCGGTGAAGCCGTTCCGCATGATGCCCTTCGACGTGCAGATGATCGGTGGCCTGGTGCTCCACGAGGGCGCGATTGCCGAAATGGCGACGGGTGAAGGTAAGACACTTGCTGCCGCCCTCCCGGTGTACTTGAACGGCCTCGGCGGCCACGGCGTGCACGTGGTGACGGTGAACGACTACCTCGCCGGCCGTGACGCGAAGCAGATGGGCCTCGTGTACAAGTTCCTGGGCCTCACGGTGGGCCTTATCGTGAACGGGCTCGACCCGGAAACGCGCCGCACGAGTTACAACAGCGACGTGACCTACGGTACCAACAACGAGTTCGGCTTCGACTACCTGCGCGACAACATGGCGGTCGACCCGTCCCAGTTGGTGCAGCGCGAACTCAACTTCTGCATTGTGGACGAAGTGGACTCCATCCTTATTGACGAGGCGCGTACCCCGCTTATCATCAGCGGCCCTGCCGAGGATGCTACCGACAAGTACTCGAAGGCGAACGAGATTGCCCAGAAACTCATCAAGAACAAGGACTTCGGCGTCGACGAGAAGGACAAGTACATCATGCTCACCGAGAAGGGTGTGAACCACGTGGAAAGCCTGCTCCAGATTACGAACCTCTACGGCGAGCACGCCGACTGGGTGCACTACCTTGACCAGGCCCTGCGCGCCTGGCACCTGTACGAGAAGGACGTGGACTACATCGTGCGCGATGGCGAGATCGTGATCGTGGACGAGAACACGGGCCGCCTCATGGAAGGCCGCCGCTACTCTAACGGTATGCACCAGGCCATCGAGGCGAAGGAAGGCGTGCAGATCCGTCGCGAGAACCAGACGCTTGCGACCATCACGTTCCAGAACTACTTCCGCATGTACAAGAAACTTTCGGGTATGACGGGTACCGCCGAAACCGAAGCGACGGAATTCATCAAGATTTACAACATGAACACGTGGGTGATTCCCACGAACAAGCCCTGCATCCGCGCGGACTTGCAGGACATGGTGTACAAGAGCGAAGACGCCAAGTGGCGCGCCATCGTGGCAGAAATCAAGGAACGCCATGGCAAGGGCCAGCCGCTCCTCGTGGGTACGGCATCCATCGAGAAGTCCGAACACCTGCACGGCCTCTTGGAGAAGGAAGGCATTCCGCACGAAGTGTTGAACGCGAAGAACCATGGCCGCGAAGCGGAAATCATCCAGTACGCGGGCTACAAGGACAAGGTGACGATTGCGACCAACATGGCCGGCCGTGGTACCGACATTGCGCTTGGCCCGGGAGTTACCGAGTTGGGTGGCCTGCACGTGCTTGGCACGGAACGCCACGAGTCCCGCCGTATCGACAACCAGTTGCGCGGCCGTTCGGGCCGTCAGGGTGACCCGGGTTCGAGCCAGTACTTCCTTAGCCTCGACGACAACCTGATGCGCATTTTCGGTGGCGACAGCGTGAAGAACCTCAT
>JAEEGI010006841.1_pt1 | contig 25679 bp, 21 predicted proteins | sample 8958751 | NCBI WGS metagenome assembly JAEEGI01 (sample SAMN16246545, study PRJNA631951) | gut metagenome | biome: gut microbiome; feature: rumen; material: KS-attached | host: Bos | place: Iran: Karaj | collected 2018-10
ATGTTCCCGAATTCAACTTCGTCACCGGCCTGCGCGAGTACAACGGAAAGAAGATCAAGCTGGAACCGGGCTGCATCCTCCTCATCGAGGGCATCCACGCCCTGAATCCGGCCCTGACCGAGAAGATTCCGGCGCCGGCCAAGTTCAAGATTTTCATCAACACCCTCACGGGAATCCTGCTGGACAACCACAACTGCATCCCCACGAGCGACAACCGGCTCCTTCGCCGCATCGTCCGCGACTACAACAAGGGCGCGTTCACGGCCCGCGAGTCCATCAGCCAGTGGCCGAACGTCCGCCGCGCCGAGCACCAGTGGATCTATCCCTACCAGGAGATGGCCGACGTGATGTTCAATTCGGCCTACCTCATCGAGTTCGCCGTCCTGAAGAACCACGCGGAGCCCATCCTCCGCAGCGTCCCGCAGAACTGTCCGGAATATTCCGAGGCACACCGCCTGCTGAAGTTCATCCACTACTTCACGCCGGTGCCTGACAAGGAAATCCCTTCCACCTCCCTCCTCCGGGAGTTCGTGGGCGGCTCCAGTTTCAAATAACCGGCGTGGTCTTCTCCGAGACCATCCTCCGCTGGTACGCCGAGAACGGCCGGGACCTCCCGTGGCGGAGGACCCGGGACCCGTATGCGGTGTGGCTGAGCGAAATCATCCTGCAGCAGACGCGCGTGGCCCAGGGGCGGGCCTATTGGGAGCGGTTCCTGGAGCGTTTCCCGACCGTCGAGGATCTCGCGGCCGCGCCCGAGGACGAGGTGCTCCGCCTCTGGCAGGGGCTCGGCTACTATTCCCGCGCCCGGAACCTGCATGCCGCGGCAAAACAGATTGTGTCGATGGGCGGTTTTCCCTCCTCGCTGGAGGACATCCGGAGCCTGAAAGGCGTGGGCGATTACACCGCCGCGGCCATCGGATCCATCGCCTTCGGCCTCCCTGCCGCCGTCGTGGACGGAAACGTGTACCGCGTCCTTGCACGGTACTTTGGGATTGCTTCGCCGGTCGGGTCGACGGCCGCGAAGAAGGAATTCACGGCGCTGGCCCAGCGGCTGCTGCCGCCGGAGGCCCCTGCCGCCTTCAACCAGGGTATGATGGACTTCGGCGCCACCTGCTGCACGCCCGTGAACCCCGCCTGCCTGACCTGCCCGCTGCAGCCTTCCTGCCAGGCCTTCCGGACCGGAAGGACCGAACTCTTGCCTGTCAAGCAAGCGGCCGCCAAACCGGTGGAACGGCGGCTGACCTATGTCTATGTGCGTTTCCAGGGACAAACGGCCATCCATCGGCGCGGGCCGGGCGACATCTGGCAAGGGCTGTGGGAACCCTGGCTCACCGACGAAGTCCCCGTCGGGGCGCAGCCCGTCGTGAAAGGCTTCAAGCACCAGCTCACGCACCGGACGCTGTATGCCGACTTCTGGCTCTGGGAGCCCGGCGAACGTCCGGCCCTCCCCGACGGCTACGCCTGGATCGAAGAAGCGGAGCTTGACACCTACGCCAAGCCCCGCCTGTTCGAACTGTTGCTGGGAAAACTCTAGCACCTGGATGGGAGGGGGTCCGGGGGTCTTCCCCCGGCCGCCCCTGGGGGCAGCGCGAAGCGCGGGGGTAAACGTATATCAAGGCATTGCCTTGATATACAGGTCGCGCTGCGGGAAGGGGATTTCGATCCCGTGGATGTTCAGCGCATTGTAAATCAGTTCCTTCGCCTTGGCCGGATACGTATAGTGTTCCTCCACGGTGATGTACTGGTACACGGACAGATTGACGCTGTTGTCTCCGAAGTCCTTGAACCGGACCTGGATACCGTACTTCGGATCCACGATGTCGCGTCCGTACACGTCCTTGGTCTTGAGCGGTTCCAGCGCATCCTGGATGATGCCGCGGACCTCGTCCACATCGACCCCGTACTTGACGCCCACGTCGAAGGAAAGGAGTTCGTAAGAGTGGTTCTTCGTGAGGTTCTTGAAGTTCTTGTTGAACAGGGTGGCATTCGGGAACGCCATCACGGAACCGTCGGAAGCGATGATCTGCGTGCTCTGGTAGTTGATGCTGTCCACCTTGCCCCGGATACCGTCGCATTCGATGAAATCACCCACGCGGACGCGGCCGGACATGAGCTGGACGCCGTAGAAGAAGTTGTTCAGGATATCCTTCATGGCGAAACCGAGACCGGTCGCGAGGCCGGCGCCGATCACCTTGATGGCAGCCGTCGGAATCTTCAGGATGACGAAGATCGCAATGATGTAGATGCCCCAGAGGGAAATGCCGATGATGTTCTCCGCCAGGGTGAAATTCGCCTGGTTTTCATGGAAGAGGCGGCCGGAGGAGCCCTTCAGCAGGGACTTGATCTTGAGCAGGCGGTAAAGGGCCTTTCCCGCATACACCAGGTAGCGGAACAGGAAGAACAGCACGAGCACCAGGACGAGCTTGTAGTAGGACAGGCTGATATAACCCGGCAACTCCAGGAAAGGAACCCGGTAATACTCGTTGAAGACTTCATTCAGGTCAAATACGCTGGACGCCATGAACAGGCTGAACGGGATGGACAGGACGATGGCAATCGGAAGCAGGGCGCTCTTGACGAACGAATGGGGCCAGGTCACGGAGATGAGGTCCTCGTCGGTTTCGTTCGGGAGGTTCGGATGCGCCTCGATGTAATTCGTCTTCATCTCCTTGATATGGCGCACGTAGTAGATGTGCAGGAGGTCGTACACGGCCGTGATCGTCTGCAGCAGGGTCAGGAGGAAGATCCACCAGATGAGGAGCTGGATGCCCAGCAGCACGAAGCCGCGGAGGGCGATGATGCTCGTCGCGACCAGGACCAGCAGGGAAACCCATCCATAGGCGACATCCCAGGCCGGCAGGTCCTTCTTGTTCCGGAACAGAGTCCACGCCTGGGCGGCCGTGAAGATCAGCAGCAGCGGCGGGAAGATGATGTTCAGCAGGCTGTTCGGGACGAACGCGATGCGGAGGGAAATGACGATGAAACTGAGGAGCAGGATGGGAACGTACAGGCGGATTCCCTTCCGGATCGCCTCCCCTTTCAGCCGGATTACGAGCGAGATGAGGATGGCGGCCAGCATCCAGGCGAAATCCACCATGAGTTTCGAGGCCATCGCGAAGAAGTTCTGCTTGGAGGCCCAGCTGGCAATCATGATGGACAGGGCGAAGATGATCACGCCCATGATGAGCGTCGTCTCGAAACGGTGGTTGGTGAAACGCTCGTTCTTGAAGAAGGAGACCTTCCGGGTGAGGAAGGCGACAAGGGCAAGCGCCAGGACGATTGAGACAATCAGATAAACCAGCAGGAACAGTGAGAAAGCAGTCACCATGGGCCCGCGCCACTGGCTATTCACATCCCCGATGGTGGTAGGGCTGTACTTGTCGACGGCATCGCGGGTCGCCTGCTGCCAATAACGGGGGAAGTTCTTGAGGATGGCGCCATAGGCCGTCTGCCCCTCGATGAAAATGCGGTTCTGGACCGTCTTGTACCGCTGCTGGGCATAATCGTAGCTCGATTTCAGGAGCGCGGCAGTCTCTGCATAATGCGTGCTGTCACGCACCAGCTGCGCCTTCTGCACCCGACAGGCTTCCAGCAGGTTCTCCGCATAGAAGATACAGCTGTCACGGTCGACCTGGCCAAGCGAGTCCAGCACGAAGGGACGCGTCCGGCCGGTCGTATCCATCGCCCGCCGCACAGCCCTTTCCCCGCGCGCCTTGCGGAGCGAATCCCGCCGCTGCCGCCACGCATCCGCCTCCATGTACACCAGCTGGCCGGTGCTGTCGCGGTAGGCCATGAGCTGGGCCGGCGGCAGGCGCTTGAGGGTATGGACCAGGCGGTCGTACCGGTCGATGTCGATGTCCAGCCGGGTGATGATGTCGTCGAACGGAAGCTTCTGCGAGGCGAACTCCTCGTATTGGCGGGACACCTCGTTCAACGCATACGTCATATCGAACGTGTAGTCCTGCTTCTGCGAGTACAGCATCAGGGACAGCTCGTTGCTTCGCTGCATCATCTCCACGAGCTGGGCCCGCTGCCGGGCGCCGCGGGTCATCGTCCGCTGGGCCCGCTCCGCAGAGGCCAGCCACGCGGACCGGAGCTCGTACCGCAGCACGGACAGCGTCTGCGAAAGGTCCTTTTCGTTGAGCACCGCATACGCCGGAATCAGCGCTGCCAGCGCCAGGATCAGGACCAGTAATCTTTTCTTCTTCATGGATCGGCCGTTTGGTTACATCCACAAAGATAATCAATTATTTCTTAGGGACGAAGTTCACGAGGCCGACGCCGACGAAGACCAGGAGGCTGGCGACGACCTTGAGGGCGGTGAGGTGGTCCAGGCCCAGGATCAGCGCGATGACCATCGCGATGACAGGCTGGACATACGTGTACATGCACACCACCACCGGGCGGAGCCGCTTCTGGCCGATGGGGATGAGGAAATAAGCGACGAACGTGGCGAAGATGACCACATAGAGAATCTGCCAGACCACGTCCATGGGCACGGCCGCGAGGTTCGACGCCCGGAAAGCGCCAACGCTGAACGGAAGGGCCATCAGGGACGAAAAGAGGAACATCCACTTCATGAAGGTCACCACCGAATACTTCCGGATGACCGGCTTGAAGATGCCCACGTAGGACGCGAAACACAGGGCGTTCACGAGCATCCCGAGGATACCCCAGATGGACGTGGAATCGGCCCCGGAACGGATCGAGACGCAGTTGTAGATCAGGATCAGGACGCCCACGAGACTGAGCGCGATGCCCGCCACGCCACTCCAGGTGATCCGCTCCTTGATGACGATGGCCGAGATGACCAGCGTCATGATCGGACTCAGCGTACTCATGATGGACGCGTCGATGGCCGTTGTTTTTGTGATGGCGAACAGGAAAGCAAGCTGCGTCATGAAAAGCCCGAGGAAGGAGGCGACGACCACCTTCCAGACATCTTCCTTATGGATATGCTCATGCGGGGCCGTGAACAGGGACCACAGCCAGAAAAGGGCCGTCGCTCCGAAAGAACGCAGGCAAAAGAGCGCCATCGGCGTGACATTCCCATCCAGGGCGATGCTCTTGCAGCTGATGATGTTGAACCCGAAAATGGCGTACGCCGCGAAGCACGCCAAGTTGCCGATGAGGGAGCTCTGTCTTTCCTGATCCATCTCGTAATTCGAAAACGACCGCGAAGTTACGCATTTTTTGCTATCTTTGGATGATAAACGAACATAGCATGAAAAAAGCCCTTCTCTGGATTCTCGGCATCCTGATTGCCCTCGTCCTCGCCGTCCTCTGCATCTGGGGCGGTGAAATCCGCACCGTCTCCTCCATCGAGTCCGTCGACGGAAACCCTTACCTGTATCAAATGGAGTACAAGGCCGCCTACGACCTGGACGACGTCATCTCGAAGGACGTGGACACGAACGCGGAGCTGCTGGACTATGTGGTCGGCCGCATCGGCAAGGGCCTCCCCCTCAAGATCAAGAGTGCGCAGGTAGCCGACGAGAACGGTGAGCTGGCCACCATCAACTGCACCAGTTTCCAGGCCGCAAAGGCCGAGGGCGACGGTTTCCGGTTCGGCCGCAACTACGACTTTTTCAAGAACCCGACGATGGTGACCGTCTCCCGCCCGAAGAAGGGTTATGCGTCCATCGCAGTCAGCGACATGTCCCACTTCGGCTACTCCCTGGAGAAGCTTCCGGACTCCTTCATGGCCTCCCTGAGCTGCCTCGCGTCCATCTATGCTCCCGTCGACGGCATGAATGAGAAGGGCCTCTGCACCTCCATCATGGCCCTCCCGAAGCAGGCCGCCCAGCAGGACACCGAGCGGCACAACGTGGGCACGACCATCATCATGCGCCTGTGGCTGGACCGCTGCGCGACCGTCCAGGAGGCGCTGGACCTGCTGGAGACGGTGGATGTCTGCCACGACGCCGCCGTGGGCTCGGGCTACCATTACATGGTGGCGGACGCGAACGGCGACTGCGCCGTCGTGGAGTTTGACAAGGACGACGGTTGGAAGACGATGGTCGTCCGGAAGGAAGCGGGCGCGCCGTATATGCTGGTTACCAACCACTTGCTGTCTGAGAAGTACTACACCACCGAGCCCGACCCCGCCGTGGGCAACCCCCACAGCAAGAGCTGGTGGCGCTACGAGACCGCCGGCGCCTATCTTTCCGGCCACAACGGAACCCTCACCTTAGACGAGGCGCAGGAATGCCTGGCCCAGGTCCATTGGAAAGACCTCGTCTGGGACAACGGAACCGTCGAGGACACCCAGTTCAGCAACGTCTACGACCAGACCGCCCTCACCCTCGACCTCCGCAACTGGAACGCCTACGGGGATTCGAAGCACTTCAAGCTGTAAGCGGCACAACGGAAAATTATCCGTATCTTTGCAACACCAAACCTCCCAGACGATGGCTGAATCGAACTTCATAGACTACGTCAAGATCTTCTGTGCGAGCGGACACGGCGGAGCCGGGTCGATGCACCTGCACCGGGCGAAATACGTGCCCAAGGGCGGGCCGGACGGCGGCGACGGCGGCCGCGGCGGCCACATCATCCTGCGGGCGAACCCGCAGTTCTGGACGCTGATCCACCTGCGCTACCGCAAGGTCGTGCGGGCGGAGAACGGCGAGCCGGGCGGAGCGGCGCTCCGCAAGGGCAAGAACGGGGCGGACATCGTCCTGGAAGTGCCTCTGGGCGTGACTGTGAAGGATGCGGAGACAGACGAGGTCATCACCGAGATCGTGGAGCCCGGCCAGGAGTACATCCTGTGCGAGGGGGGCCGCGGCGGCTGGGGAAACGACCATTTCAAGTCGCCCACCAACCAGACGCCGCGCTATTCGCAGCCCGGTGAGGAAGGCGTCGAGGGCTGGTTCATCCTGGAGCTGAAGGTCCTCGCCGACGTGGGCCTCGTGGGCTTCCCGAACGCGGGCAAGTCCACCCTCCTGGCTGCCATCACATCGGCCAAACCCAAGATCGCCAATTACGCCTTCACCACCCTGGAACCGAACCTGGGCATCGTCAAGTACTATGACGACCGCTCCTTCGTGATGGCCGACATCCCCGGCATCATCGAGGGGGCCCATGAAGGCAAAGGCATCGGCATGCGCTTCCTGCGTCACATCGAGCGGAACTCCGTGCTCCTGTTCATGGTCGCCGCCGACGAACCGGATGTCGCCAAGGCCTATGAGATCCTGCTGAGCGAACTCAAGGAGTACAACCCCGAACTGCTCGTGAAGGACCGCGTCCTCGCCGTCACCAAGACGGACCTCATCGATGAGAAAGAGCGCAAGAAGATCGAGAAGAAACTCCCCGCGGACATCCCGCACGTCTTCATCTCCGCCGTGGCGCAGACCGGCCTGAACGAACTCAAGGAAGAACTCTGGAAGGCGCTGAACAAGTAACATCGTGGAGCGGCTCATCGGTATCGACCAGGATATCACCCTGTGGCTCAACGGGTTCCACAGCCCGTGGAGCGACCAATTCTGGATGTTCCTGTCCGATGTCCGCATCTGGTTCCCCATGTACGGAGTCATCCTGGGGATGATGCTCTACCGCCTCGGCTGGAAGAAGGGTCTCGTCGTCATCTTGTCCTGCATCCTCTGCATCGTCCTGGCCGACCAGATCTCCTACCATATCAAGGAAGGCATCGACCGCCTGCGTCCCTATTATACGACGGACCTGCTGCAGCGCGGCCTGCACTGGCCGGTCAATCGTTCCAGTTTCTTCGGCTTCTTCTCCGGACATGCCAGCAACTCCTTCGGTTTCGCCATGTGTTCCTGGCTGGGCTTCCGGCTCAACGACAAGAAGTACCGCTACCGGGTCTATGGCTGCTGCATTTTCACCTGGGCGGTACTCGTCGCCCTGAGCCGCGTCATGATGGCAGCCCATTTCTTCGGGGATATTTTCGTCGGGACCCTCTTCGGGATGGCCGTCGGCCTCTTCTGCGCCGCGCTCGCCCGGGGGGTGATCCGGAAGTGGATGGAAAAGCCTACAGCGTAGGAAGGACCTTCCCCATCCGGATGCTGTTGGAGCCTTTGACGAGGACGGTGGCACCGGCGAGGGGACGCTCCGCGAGGGCGGCGGCGAGGTCGTCGGCGGTGGCGAACCACTTCACGTAATCCGGCGTTCCAGCCTCTTCCAAGGCCTTCTTGAACTCTTCACCCACGAGGCAGGCATGCGTGAGGCCGCAGTCGTCCAGTTTCTTCAGGATCTTGACGTGTTCCTTCACGGAATCCTCACCCAGCTCGCGCATGTCGCCGAGCATCACGATCTTGCAGTCTGCCTGCAACAGGGCGAAATTGTCCAGGGCGGCGGCCATGGAGGAAGGATTGGCGTTGTAGGCGTCCTCGATGACGACGTTGCGCTCGGTGCGGGTCATCTGGGAGCGGTTGTTGGACGGGGTGTAGGCCGCGATGGCGGCGAGACCGTCCTGCAGCGGGACGCCGAACTGGCGGCCGACCGCGAGGGCGGCCATCACGTTGGCGGCGTTGTAGGAGCCGACGAGCTTGGTTTCCAGCATTTCCCCGCCGATGGACATCCGCAGGAAAGGATTCTCCGCGGAGGTCGGCAGGATTTCCGCGTCCTCCCCTGCTACCCCGTAAGGGATGATGGAAAGGGGCCGGGAAACGGCCATTTCATACAGATTCTCGTCGTCCACATTGACAAAGGCCTGGCCGTCGTGCGCGGAGAGCCAGTCATAAAGTTGTCCCTTGGCCTTTTTCACACCCTCGAAGCTGCCGAAGCCCAGCAGATGGGCCTTGCCCACGTTGGTGATGAGGCCGTATGCGGGCTGGCTCACCCAGGTCAGGGCCGAGATGTCGTCGGGATGGTTCGCGCCCATCTCCACGACAGCGATTTCCGCGTCCGGACCGATGCCGAGAACCGTCAGGGGAACACCGATATCGTTGTTCAGGTTCCCTTTCGTAGCCGCGACCTTGAAATGCGTGGCCAGGACTTCGCGGATGAGCTCCTTGGTCGTCGTCTTGCCGTTCGTACCGGTGAGGCCGATGACCGGGATGTCCAACTGCTGCCGATGGAAGGCAGCGAGTTCCTTCAGCGTCCGGAGGGTGTCCGGGAAGCGGAGGAGGCGGGGATCGTCACCCTCGGCGTACTCATTGACAATGGCGTAGGCGGCACCGGCCTCGAGGGCCTTCATCGCATAGGCGTTGCCGTCGAACGTTTCGCCCTTCAGGGCGACGAAAAGCTGGCCCGGCTGGATGGTCCGGGTGTCCGTATTCACGCCCTTGGAGGCGAGGAACAGGGTATATAACTCGCTGATTTCCATAGTTTATCTTCCTGTGCTGCCAAAACCGCCGGCGCCGCGCTCCGTTTCGTCCAGGGAATCGACCTCTTCCCATTCCACACGCTCGTGGCGGGCGACGACCATTTGCGCGATCCGTTCCCCGGGGACGATTTCGAACGGCGTGTTCGAGAGGTTCACGAGGATGACCTTGATCTCGCCCCGATAGTCCGCGTCGATGGTGCCGGGCGTGTTCAGGACCGTGATACCGTGCTTCGCGGCCAGGCCGCTGCGGGGGCGCACCTGCGCCTCGAAGCCGGCCGGCAGGGCGATGAAAAGGCCCGTCGGGACGAGGGTCCGTTCCAGCGGACCGAGGGTGACGGGCGCGTCCAGGCAGGCCCGCAGGTCCATGCCGGCGGAAAGGAGGGTCGCATAGGCCGGCAAAGGCTGGCCGGATTTGTTGACGATGTTGACTTTGACTTTTGTCATACTGAGCTTGTCGAAGTATCTATTTCGGGGCGATGATATACAGGATGGCCGCAATGATGGCATAGAGGATGTTCGGAATCCAGGTGGCGATGCCGGCCGACAGGGTGTCCGTCACGACGAACATCTTGCTGAACTGCTCGAACAGGACGTAGGAGAAGCCGAGGGCCAGGCCAACGGCGATGTTCCAGCCCATGCCGCCCCGCCGTTTCTTCGAGCACAGGGAGACGGCGATGACCGTGAGGATGATGGCCGACAACGGCATCGAATACCGCCGGTGCTTCTGCATCTGGGCATTCTTCACGGTCGCATCGCCGCGGGCGATCTGGGTCTCGATGAGCTGGTCCATCTGGCGCTTGTCCAGCTGCTCGATCGTATAGTCGTTGTAGTAGAAATCGTCGATGGTCAGGCTCAGCGTCGTATCCAACTGCCGGCCGGAACGGATCCGGTCCTGCATGCCCTCGCCGTAGTCGCGGATGAACCAGTTCCTGAGTTTCCACTTTCCGCTCAAACTGTCCCACTGGGCCGATTCGGCGGAGAGCTTGGAGATCATGTGGTCGTCCGAAATCTGCTCGAGGGTGAAGTTGTAGGCCGTACTGTTCCATGCGCTGAACGACTCCAGATACACGAACTTGTTGTCTTCCAGCTTGTAATGCATGTCATGCCCGAACTTGACCTTCGCGCGCGGGTTGTATTTCTGCTCGAAGGCCACCCGCGTAACATTCGCCCGTGGGATGACCCAGAGGCCAAGTCCGAGTGACAGGAGGGCGACGATACCCGCCGAAATCAGGTAAGGAACCATCATCCGATGGAAGCTAGTGCCGCAGGAGAGGATGGCGATGATCTCGGAATTCTGCGCCATCTTGGATGTGAACAGGATCACCGTCAGGAACACGACCATCGGACTGTACATGTTCATGAAGTACGGGATGAAGTTCAGGTAATAGTCCACGACGATCGCCCGCAACGGGGCCTCCTTCTGCACGAAGTCGTCGATCTTCTCGCTCACGTCGAAGATGATGACGATGACCGTCAGCAGGCCCAGGGCGACGAAGAACGAGCCCATGAACTTCTTGATGATGTACCAGTCGAGTTTCTTGATTCCCATTACAGTCTCTGCATCAGCTTGTTGACAGTCACATCCTTCCAGGCCGCGAAGTCCCCCGCCTCGATGTGGCGGCGGGCCGTGCGGACGAGGTCCAGATAGAAGGCGAGGTTGTGCTCCGTGGCCACCATCGCCGCGAACATCTCTTTCGCGACGAACAGGTGATGGAGGTACGCCCTCGTATAGTAGTGGTCCACGAACGAGGTTCCTTCCGGGTCCAGCGCCGTGAAGTCGTCCGTCCACTTGGCGTTGCGCATGTTCATGATGCCGTTCCAGGTGAAGAGCATGCCGTTGCGGCCGTTGCGCGTAGGCATCACGCAGTCGAACATGTCGATGCCGCGGGCGATGCCCTCGAGGATGTTCGCCGGCGTGCCGACGCCCATCAGGTAGCGGGGCTTTCCTTCCGGCAGGAGCGGACAGGTTACCTCCAGCATTTCGTACATCTTCTCCGTAGGTTCGCCCACGGCGAGGCCGCCGACGGCATAGCCGCCGCGGTTCGCATTGTCCAGGCCCAGCGCATGGTCCACCGCCTGCTTCCGCAGGTCCGGATACACACAGCCCTGGATGATGGGGAACATGGTCTGGTCGTAGCCATACAGGGGTTCCGTCTCGTCAAAATGCGCAGCGAAACGCTCCAGCCAGCCCTGCGTCAGCCGAAGGGACTTCGCGGCATAGCGGTAGTCCGCGTCACCCGGGCAGCATTCGTCCAGAGCCATGATGATATCGGCCCCGATGATGCGCTGGGTGTCCACGTTGTTCTCCGGGGTAAAAGTGTGGCGGGAACCGTCGATGTGCGAGGCGAACCGGCACCCTTCTTCGGTGAGTTTGCGGATGGGGGCCAGGGAAAAGACCTGGAAGCCGCCGCTGTCCGTGAGGATGGGACGGTCCCAATGTTCGAACTTATGCAGCCCGCCGGCCTTGCGGAGAGTGTCCAGACCGGGACGGAGGTAGAGGTGATAGGTGTTGCCGAGGATGATCTCGGCCTGGATGTCCTCCTCCAAATCCTTGTGGTACACGCCCTTCACCGAGCCGACGGTGCCCACCGGCATGAAGATGGGGGTGCGGATCTCCCCGTGGTCGGTGGAAATCACGCCGGCGCGGGCGGAGGACCCGGGATCCCGGGCTGTGAGCTGGAACGAGAACATCTATTTTCCTTTAAACGGTCAAAGTTACGGATTTTTTCGTATTTTTGTGTGATTGTGATGTCGAAACGATAACCAAACCATAAACCGAGATGAAAATCAAACCCGTAACCTTCAAGCTCATTCTGATGCTGTTCCTGGAGTTCGCCGTCTGGGGGGCCTACCTGACCTCCCTGGGCCGCTATCTGGGCAACATCGGTCTCGGGAGCCAGATCAAATGGTTTTTCGCCATGCAGGGGATCGTCTCCATCTTCATGCCCACGCTGATGGGCATCGTCGCCGACAAGAAGATGGAAGCCCAGCGGGTCCTTTCCCTGTGCCACGGCCTGGCCGGCATCTTCATGGCCGGGGCCGGCTTCTACTGCATGAGCGCCGGGCAGGCCGTCCAGTTCGCGCCCCTGTTCATCCTCTACAGCCTGAGCGTTGCCTTCTTCATGCCCACCATCGCCCTCGTGAACTCCGTGTCCTACAATGCGATGGCCGTCGAAGGCATGGACCCTGTGAAGGAATTCCCGCCCATCCGCGTGTTCGGGACCGTCGGTTTCATCTGCTCGATGCTGGCGACCAACTTCATCCACATCGGCGGCGTCGCGATGCAGGACAGCTACACGCAGCTCATCTCCTCGGGCTTCCTGTCGCTCATCCTGGCCGGCTACGCGCTGACCATGCCGCACTGCCCCATCGACAAGACCAAGAAGAGCGAAAGCCTGGCCGACGCCTTCGGCCTGAAGGCCTTCTCCCTGTTCAAGGATTCCCAGTTCGCCATCTTCTTCATCTTCTCGATGCTGCTGGGTGCCTCCCTCCAGATCACCAACGGCTACGCGAACACCTTCCTCGGCTCCTTCGCTGCGGACCCGGCCCTCGCGAACACTTTCGCCGTGAAGAACTCCAACGCCCTGATCGCCATCTCGCAGGCTTCCGAGACCCTCTGCATCCTGCTCATCCCGTTCGCCATGAAGCGTTTCGGCATCAAGAACGTGATGCTCATCGCCATGTTCGCCTGGGTGGGCCGCTTCGCCTTCTTCGGCCTCGGTAACCCCGCCATGCCGGGCGTCCTCCTGTTCGTGCTGAGTTGCATCGTGTACGGTTTCGCCTTCGACTTCTTCAACATTTCCGGTTCCCTGTACGTGGAGCAGAACGCTCCCCAGGACATCCGCTCCAGCGCCCAGGGCCTGTTCATGATGATGACCAACGGCTTCGGCGCCACCATCGGCACCCTCGCTGCCGGCGCGGTCGTGGACGCCACCGTGTACAAGGCTGCGAACCCGTCCTGGCCCAAGGCCTGGTACATCTTCGCCGCCTATGCCTTCGTGGTGGGCATCCTGTTCATGATCCTGTTCAAGGATCCGCAGAAAAAGCAGAAAGCCGCTGCGAAGTAATTATCGGCTTGGATCGAAAAGAGGCTGGCTCATCCGAGTCAGCCTCTTTTTATTTACGCCCCGGCCGCTTCGTCCCGGGCCCAGGGCAGGTTTTCCATCGCCAGGTTTGCGATCCGGGTCTCCGTGTCGATGAAGACGATGTCGAAGCAGCGGCATACCGTCCGGCGGCCCTCCCGGCCGCTGGAGGTGACGAATCCCATGCGGTAACCCAACTGGATGAGTTCCTCCTTGGGGATGGAACGGACACCGATCTGGATGAGGTGGCGCAGGATGTCGTGGTTCTTCTCCAGGATGCCGATGATGGAGGCATACCGGAACCGCCACTGCCGGGCTTCCCGGTTGTGGCTGCGGTTCTTGCAGGCCGGACAGCAATACTTCCGGTCCTTCCGCCCGTAAGGCAGCGGGTTGCCGCACTCGAGACAGTGCGGAACGGTTTCCTCCAATCTGTACTTCATAGTCTTCCGCGTTTTACGGCGTGAAGATGGCCTTTCCGTGGGGTTATTCCAAGGATGGCAAAAAAAAAAGCGCGGGTTTTTCCTTTTTTTTGAAACAACGGGAAACCCGCACGACAAGATTTATTCTTACGCCCGGTTTTTCCCGGTCCTTTCCGGGCAAGAAACATGCAATCCGGGCAAGAATCATAAAAAGATGCTTCCCGAAGGCCATTTTCCACGGCTTTCCGAGGGCTATCCGCCTACCTTTGTCCCGGCCGTCAACCGGAAGCGCGCCCGGGTCGACGGCCCAAGTACAACCCCATAAACCTGTTTGCAATGGAATTTCTGAACAAGATCGAACTCCGCGGCATCGTGGGACAGTCCTCCCTGAACCGGGTCGGCGACTCCCAGGTATGCCGATTCTCCCTCGTCACCGAATACTCCTACAAGGACCGCGGGAACAACCCCGTCGTGGACGTGACCTGGTTCAATATCACGGCTTGGGAAGGGAAGAACATGCCGGAACTGCACCTGATCGGGAAGGGCGTCATCGTCCAGGTCGCCGGGCGGGTGCGCACCTTCCGTTTCACGATGGCCGACGGCGCCGAGCGCAGCGGCTGGGAAATCCTGGCCCGCCGCGTGACCATCCTCCCCTCCGACGACGACCCCGTGCAACCCCAAAGATTCCGCTAGCGCCATGCGTACGCGGTTGACTGGTGCGGTCCTGCTGGCCGTCCTCCTCGCCGCCGGCTGCGGCTCCCAGGGAAAACTGGAGCGGCTCCGCCGCCAGTCCCTGGCCGCCCAGATGGTCATCGCCGACGAGAAGGAACTGCCGGAGATCGCGATGGGCGGGGAACCCCGCCGGGATACGATGGTCGTGGAAGACCCGGACGGAAATCAGGTGCTGATCATGCGGGCCGTCAAGGACGAGAACGGAGAGATGGTCGCCACGGATGTCATCCAGGCGGCCAAGATCACGGCCCGCTTCCGCAACGTGGCGGAACGGAGCGGCAAGGTGGACCTCAACTTCCGGATCATCGTGCCGGAGGCGATGCAGGACCGGGACTGGCAGCTCCGCTTCTACCCGGACCTGTTCGTGGCGGAGGACAGCCTCCGGCTGGACCCGATCCTGATCACGGGCGAAGGCTACCGGAAAGCGCAGCTGAAGGGTTACGAGCATTACCGGCGGTTCCTCGATTCCATCGCGGCCGATTCCACGCATTTCGTCGACCGCTTCCAGCTGGAGATGTTCCTGCGGCGGAACCTGCCGGACATCTACCGGTACAAGACCGACTCGACGGCCGTCTCCGACGCCGAATTCCGGTCCCACTTCGGGATCACCGAACAGCAGGCGCTGGCGCACTACACCAACCAGCTGGTCGTGCGCCGGAACCGGCGGAAAGTGGGCCGGAAGGACGAGATGTTCCGCAAATTCGTGAAAGCGCCCATCGTAACGGAAGGACTCCGGCTGGACACGGTCATCGTGAGCCCGGACGGGGACATCCTCTACGACTACGTGCAGTCCATCCATGTGCGGCCCTCGCTGCGCAAGGCGACCGTCCTGCTGTCGGGCGACATCTTCGAGGAGGACCGCCGGATCTACCGGGTTCCCCGGACCGAACCCCTGACCTTCTACATCAGTTCCATCAGCGGGCTCAGCGACGACGCCGTCCGCTACAAGACCGTCGTGACCGAGCGCCGGGTCCAGGCCAACACGGCCTGCTACATCGACTTCGAGCAGGGCCGCGCCGAAATCCGGAAGGAAACCGGCCATAACCGGGAGGAGATGGCCCGTATCGAGGGCAACCTCCGGAGCCTCCTGCAGCACCGGGACTTCGACCTGGATTCCATCGTCGTCACCGCTTCCTGCTCCCCGGAGGGCTCTTATGAGCACAACCGGAGACTGTCCATGCGGCGGTCGGAAAGCGTCTCGGATTACTTCGAGGGCTTCCTGAAGCACTGGAGGGACTCCGTTCGCCGGAACAGTTTCCACATCGGCCTGGACGATACGTACCGGGAAGAGGCGCCGGCGGAAATCCGCATGCTTTCCCGGAACAACCCGGAGAACTGGACGATGCTGGATGCGCTCGTGCGGGAGGACGGAATCCTGAGCAGGAAAGAGAAGGAAGAGTACGCACAGACGGCCTCCGTCCAGGAGCCCGACCTGCGGGAGCAGCGGCTTCAGAGGCTTCCTTCCTACCGCCACATCCGCGAAAGCCTTTATCCCCGTCTCCGGACTGTCCGGTTCGACTTCCACCTGCACCGGAAGGGCCTGCAGAAAGACACCATCCATACCACGGTCGTAGACACGGCCTACATGCGGGGCCTCCAGGCCATCCGGGACCGGGAATACGAGCAGGCGGTCACGCTGCTGCGGCCCTATAAGGACTACAATACCGCCGTCGCCTTCTGCGCCCTGGATTACAATGCCTCTGCCCTGGAAGTCCTGGAGCCGATGGAACGGACCGACAAGGTCCTGTACCTCCTCGCCATCCTGTACAGCCGGCGGGGCGACGACCGGCGGGCCGTCGAGAGCTACCTGAGGGCCTGCCGGCTCAATCCTTCCTTCGTGCACCGCGGGAACCTGGACCCGGAGATCGCCGGCCTCATCCGCCGGTACGGCCTGGACCGGGAACCGGAAGAATACGACAACAATTTGACATTCAAACCCTAACCTTTTATTTCATTCCATGAAAACCCATTACCTTGTTACCGCGGCCCTGGCCGCCCTGGCCCTCGGCTCCTGCACCCGGGAGAAGGCCGACATCGACGGAAAACCCGTCGAAGTGAACGTCACCATCCTCGGAACCGCTCCTACCCGCGCGACTTCCGTGACCTATGACAACGAGTCGAAAGTCGGAAACCTGCAAGTCTACGTGTTCAACAATGGCAAGCTGGAAGACTACCAGGACGCCGGCGCAGCGATGACCGCCCAACTCACGGCCACTTCGGGCGAGCGGACGGTCTGGGCCCTCGTGAACGCGCCCACCCTCAAGGATGTGTCGACGGAGACCGAGCTCCAGGCCAAGGTCAGCCAGCTTGCCGACAACAAGACCGACGCGTTCGTGATGAGCGGCTCCACCAAGCAGGAACTCAAGGACGGCGGCACCGTACCCGTCACGGTCAAACGCCTCGTTTCCCGGGTCTCCGTCAAGAAAATCTCCACGGAGTTCCAGTACGCGCTCGCCGGAGAGACCCTCACCATCGACGGAATCTACCTAATCAATGTCGCCGGCGACAACACCTATGCAGCGGACGGGACACCCGGCACCTGGGTAAACCAGCTCGGGCACAAGGACAACGGCTTGGACGCGCTCCTGTACGATAAACTCACGTCGACAACCGTCAGCAATGAGAAGCCCTATGAGAAGGAGCATGTCTTCTATCCATACCCGAACCCGACAAAGGACGACAACTATGACGCATCCTGGACGCCTCGTCACACATTGCTTGTCGTCGAAGTGACTTTCGAAAGCAAGAAGGGATACTATCCGGTGGTACTGCCGGTCTTGGAGCGGAACAAGACCTATGTCATCGACGAGTTGGTCATCCGGCACCGGCCCGGTGACGTGCCCTACAAGCCGATCGAGACCGGAGACGCGACCGTCCAGATCACCGTCAACGAGTGGGAACTCGGCCTGAACATGGGTAAAATCACGCTTTGAACCCGCGATGGAAGCAAGAATCACCGCCCTGCTGGGCAGCCTCCTCATCCTCGGGGGATGCCACCGGGCAGCCCCGCCCGGCCCCGGGAGCGTGGAAGTCGTCTTCTCCGTGCTCGGAGAAGCGGTCCGCGCGACCGGGACGGCGGGCGAGGCGGCGGTGGACAGCTGGACGCTGCTGCTCTACCGGGACGGACGGCTCGCGGAGGCCGGGACCTCGTCTTCCGGCTCAACGATCCGGAAGACACTCCTGGCGGGCGACTACACGGCCTTTGCCGTGGTCAATCCCCCGGCGTCGTTCGATCCGGCCCGCTTCACGCAGCCCGGCATGCTCGCCGAAGCCGCATCCGCCCTCGGCGACAACGCGCCCGGGCGGCTGGTGATGGCCGGCCGCCGGACCGTCACCGTGCCCGTCCGGGACGGAAGCGTGCAGCGGATCGGCGTGGACCGGCTGGTGTGCAAGGCCGGTATCCGGAAGATTTCCGTCCAGTTCGAGAACCCCGACCTCGCCGCCCTTCCCTTCCGTCTGAAAGGCATCTACCTGACCAACTGCTACGGGAAATCCCGCTATGGAAGCGATTTTACGGCGGAAAACATCCTGTCCACCGCCTCCGCATGGCACAATCGGATGGGCTTCCATTCCGAAAAGAGTGTGGACCGGCTCCTGGCCGAGACCGGCCTGGACATCTCCGTCACAGCCAGTCGCCCCCATAGCCAGGAACATGTCTTCTATTTCTACCCGAATCCCCTGCCGGAGTCCCTGGACACCCGCTCCGGGACCTGGTCCCGGCGAAGGACGCGGCTCGTCCTGGAGGCACAGATCGGGGAGCGGACGTACTACTACGCCGTCACGCTGCCGGAATCGCAACGCAACAGAACCTACCTCATCGAAGAGGCCGTCATCCGGAAGCTGGGATCCCTGGACCCGGAACAGGATGAACCCGGCGCCATCGACATCACCTTCAGCACTTCCCCGGACGACTGGTCCCCCGCCTACAACGTTACTGAAACCTCCTGAACCATGGACAGATTGCTCATTCCCGCCTGTCTGGCCCTCCTTGCGGCCGGCTCGGCCTGCTCGGTCAAGGAAGACCGCGGCCCGTGTCCCTGCTACCTGCAGGTCTCCTTCACCGACCCCGACGCGGCCGGCGAAGCGGAACTGCTGGGCTGGCGAGACGACCGGCTGTTCCGGGACCGGGTCCGCATCGAAGAGGCCCGCCCCTTTTGGACGAAACCTGTCTCGAAAGGGATGCTGTCCCTATCTGCCTGTACCGGCTATCGGGAAGCCTTCGCGGAGGGCCGCCACATGCGGATTCCGCCGGGATCCGAGTCCGATTCCCTCTATGCCTGGTCCGGGGAGGTGGATGCGACCGGCGACCTCGCCCAGGCCAGCGTGACCTTCCGGAAGCAGTTCGCCACCGTGTTCCTGGACATCCGCAAAAGCCCGGACATCGTCCGTACCTGCCGGTTCCTCGTCGAAGGGAACTCCTGCGGATTCGACCTGCTGGACTTCTCACCCGTGTACGGTCCGTTCCGGTGTGAGCCGAGCCCCCAGGAAGGAGAGAGCGTCGTCACCTTCCGTGTTCCCCGGCAGGGCGACAACGGACTGACGGTCATCATCCGTCCGGAAGGGGCCGCCCCCGCCCGCTTCCCGCTGGGCGAGTATATCGACCGGCTCGGATACAGTTGGAAAACGGAGGAGCTCCAGGATATCTACGTGGCCGTGGACCTCGCCCGGGGCCTGATTGACGTCAGGGTCGCCGACTGGGAGGAAGGGACGACGTTCCCGCTGATCGAACAATAAACCGAATATCATGAAAAGAATATCCATCCCTACGGTCCTCGCTTTCCTGCTCCTCGCTTCCTGCAGCCGGGAGCGGCCGGAAACGGTCTTCCGGACCCTGGACACGGTCTTTCGCGACGTCCCCACCCGCTCACTCCTGACGGCGCCTGACATCGAAACGAAAAAGACTTCGGTTACCCTGGCCGCTTACGGAACGGACGGAAAACTCGCCGCCTGCCGGCATTTCACGACCGCCCTGGATGCCCTGGTCCTGGAGCTGGATCCCAGCCGGACATTCACGGTCTATGCCTTGGTAAACATGGGGGACATGACAGCATCCATCCCTCGTTCAGAGAACGAGTTGAACTTGCTTACTTATAGAATTCCTTCCTATGTGGACGGGACAGGGTCCCTGGCTGCCCTGGGCATTCCCATGGCCGGGAAACTGGTCTGGCCGGGTCAGGGAACCGTCATTCCGGTAGAGCGGCTCCTCGCCCGGGTGACCGCCCACCTTTCCTGCGAATGGGAAGGCGCAGCCATCCGGTCGGTCCGGGTATGCAACCTCAACCGGGCGCTCCGCCCCTTCGGCGAGGCGGTGATGGAGGAGGACTGGGACCAGCAGGAATTCCAGGCAGGCACCGGTACGGCTTCAGGCACTTTCATCTTCTATGTCCCGGAAAACCGGCAAGGTACCATCAACGGAATCCAGACCTCCCGGGAGAAAAGTCCCGACGCGAACGACGAAGTCCGCACCCGAAGCGACCGGCTCACCTACCTGGAGACAACCGTGGAGGGCACCGGAATCTATGTGGGAACCATCATTTACCGGAGTTATCTGGGCCAGGATGCCGTTTCGGATTTCGACATCCGCCGGAATGCACGGTACGACTGGACCCTCCGCTTCCTCCATGACGGACTGCAGTACGACGACTGGAAGCACGACAACGGCCTGATCGACACCCAGAGCGGCCTCCATATCAGCGACGGCTGGGATGACGGCGGTCAGACCGATTTGAATTAATCATTCAAGAAACGAATCACAAGAAAATGAAAACGAACAAGTTAATTGCATTGTTCATGGGGGCTTTCCTTCCCTTCACCGCCTGCCGGGAGGCCGAGCCGGACCGGCCGGATGCGGGTACCCGCTATGTCGACGTCGACATCTTCCTGGGCCGGGAGGACGAGCCGGAAGACGGCACCCGGTCCATCGTGGACATCGAGGTCGAGAACTTCCAGAAAGCCGCCCTCTTTGCCTTTGACGCCCAGACGGGCACCATCCTCACCTATACCCCCGGGAGCGGCGGACAGGACGGGGAACCCGTCGTCGCCTTTCCCCGGCAGAAGAACTTCAGCTGGTCCCTGCCGACCGGCATCGACATGGATATTTATGCCATCGTCAACTATGGGGACCTGGACCTGGCGTCCTACGCCCGGCCCGGCCTGAAGAAGGCCGAGCTGGAGGCGCTCCGGTTCACCAGCCGGAACCCCTCCGAACTCAAGCGGCTGGAGACGGAAGGATACGGAATGCCGATGGCCGGCATCAAGGAAGGCGTCTTCCTGACCTCGCCGGGAGACGGGCTCGAAATCCCCGTCAAGAAACTCTATGCCAAATACAACCTCTGGTTCGACCTGTCCCGCATCGAGCAGGAAGGCTGGCATGTGCAGGCGATGCACATCATCGTGGAGAATGCCAACACGGAGGTCCCCTTCTTCGTCGAGAACTTCCGGCAGGACGACCCGGCCAAGCTGGTGGAATACGACCGCGCCACCGAACAGGATCTGGATGAAATCCAGCAGGGCGGAAGCGGCCATGCCGTCACGCTGTACATGCTCGAGAACTGCCAGGGCCGCAAGGAAGGGGCGGAGAGCTGGAAAACCGTCTACAAGGACCTCGGTTTCGAGGCCCTCAGGAACTGCACCTACATCGACCTGTCGGTCAAGGTGAACCGCGCCGGCGGGGAATACCAGAACCTGGGCTATGCCATCTACCTGGGAAAAACGGACATGCGCGAAGACTTCGACATCGTTCGGAACCTGTTCAAGACGATCAAGATCGTCCTGCCCGGGCCGGACGACCCGAATCCGGCGTCGCATTTCTTCAAGTTCTCCGGGACGGAATCCCCCAGCGTGATGCCCGGGGAAAGCATCGACCTGTACTTCGTGACAAATCTCCCGCAGGAGGACATTTCCGCCTCCTGCAGCCCTTCCGGCCGGCTTTCCGTGACATCCATCACGTATACGGCCGATGAAGACGGTATCGCGACGGGCAGCGTGCGGCTCCAGGCAGCTGACAACCTGCAGGAAGGGGCGACCTGCCTCGTCACGGCCGGAGCGGCGGCGAAAAACGCCGTCGACCAGCGGACGGTGACAGCGTCCTGGCCCACCACCCTGGACGTGATCCTGACCGAGGCGCCGGTATATGTCGCCCAGGCCGGGTACCTGCAAGTGATACCGCGGGGCGGCATTGTCCGGGTGGACGCCGAGGTGAAGGCCGGGAGCGAAGGAATCCTGGAGGTCCGGGAGGCCGGCGTATCGGGTTCCCTGATGAATATCGGCCTGGCGGGGCTGTCTGCCGGAACCGGAACCGTTGTCCTGCATCACTTCAACGCCGCCGGTCTGGAAACCGGTTCCCAAGAGGTGGAAATTCCCATCCAGGCTCCCCTGCTCAAGTTCGGCACGGACCTGTACACCCTGTCCCCGGACGGAACGGTGAAGCAGGGTATGCTCCGGTATTTCCGGGCCGATGGGAGCGAATTCACGGGGACGGAACGGAAGAAATTCGACCTGGACCTCATCAAGCGGCTGCTCTTCCCGACCGACTGGATCTGGGTCTCCGGCTGCGACGACTTCGTCGATGCCGCCTTCCTCCGGAAGCGGGACGATGACCTGCTTCTTCTAACGGTTCCGATTACCTTCCAAGTCAAGCGCCTGTACGCCCGTGGGAAGGAACTCCCTTGGGAAGACGGGACCGTCATCGGCACCGCCTCCTATTCAGGTGCGCCTTCGGCGAACCTGTCCGCGGCCATGGCCGACCTGGCCATCCTCAACCCCTTTGCATCCATCGCCGGGAAATGCCTCGGTGTCATCGAGAACAATCTCCCCGTGTATGAGGCCCTGAAGGCGGAACCGGCGTACTTGGAAGCTTTGGGAATCCAGCCTTCCACGGCGCTCAAATTGACTTCTTATCGGGAAGGCAAGACATTTTCAATCAATGGTTCCACGCTGTCACTTGAACTTCCGCTTCCTGTCAAGACCGAACTTCCTTATGAGGTGGTCGGGCCGGAAGAATTCACCATCGAAGGGCAGCCGGATAAACTGGTCGTGACGGCGGTGGAACACCCCGCTTCCTACACCGGATACGGAAAGTTCCCGCTCCGGGCGCGCGTCATCCACGCCGAGACCGGAGAACGGTCTTCCCCTGTGGACATGGGATATCTGGAGATCTATCTGATCGGTGCCATAGGCCCGTACATCCATGGAGATGACCAGGCCTACGAGGTAGGCGGCATGGTTGTCCCGGCCGGCACACGCTCCCCCATCGAAGCGTTCCTGTCCCCGATCGTCTACATCCGGGAGAACGTGGCCGTCACCGGCCTTTCCGGTTACTACAAGTCCCAGGCGGGTTCCACCTACAATCTGTACCACCAGTACGTGGAAATCGACGATCAGGGGGTTGACCGCTATGCCAACGCAGGAGAGACGTCATACCTCAACTCGTACCAGATCCGGACAGGCTCGTTCCCGCTCGGAACCGACGTCATGGAATTCCGTTTCGGATCCATCTGGCGAGGTCACGGGGCCGGACTCCTCGATGCTGCCATGGAAAGCCGCGGCATGCTCGATGCCTGGTTCTCGGATGGGTATCCCACCGGCAACCTCCGGTACTTCACCCGGGCCGAAGAGAAGGATGATTCCGGGTTCTCGTACTATGCCATCGCCAATCTTTTCGGCGGTAAGGGATTCTCGGTGTACGATGTCTTCCTGGAAATAAAGGAATAGACCAGAGGCTCGTTTTTTGCAAAATGGGAGGATTTTGCGAACTTTGCAGGAATGAAAAGACCCGGAATCCTCCTTTTGACGCTTTTGGCGGTCGCGTCGTGTGGCATCACACGGCGCGCCCCGGCCGTGAAAGAGGTTGATGCACCCATCATTCCGCCCCTCACCGATTCCACCGAGATCGCCCGTTCCCGGGCGCGGGCGCAGGCCGTCATGGATTCCATCGACCTGGTCCGGTCCGGCGTCACCGTCCCGAAATCGGACGAAGGGATCCGGACCACCACCGGTGTCTTCCCGCTTCCCGAACCGCCCCGGGAACTGGTGGACGAACTCCTGGACTATGCCAAGACCTTTATCGGCGTCCCCTACCGGCTCGGTGCCTCAGGTCCGGAACGTTTTGATTGCTCGGGATTTACCAGCTATGTCTTCCGGGAATTCGGCTATAACCTGCCCCACAACTCCGTGATGCAGTTCAAGGAAAGCATCCCCGTCGAGAGTTTCTCCGACATCCGCAAAGGCGACCTCGTCTTTTTCGGCGCGCGGAACAGCATCCGCAACATCGGCCATGTGGGCATCGTCGTGGACGTTGACCTGGAACGCGGCATGTTCCGCTTCATCCACGCCTCCACCTCCAACGGCGTCGAAATCCAGCGTTCCACCTCCCCCTACTTCATGATGCGCTACATGGGCGCGGGCCGGATCCTCAAGGACTGAGAAAGTCTTGCATCTTTCGCTTTTTCAGCTTATCTTTGCAATCCTTTTCGGGCGATTAGCTCAGTTGGTTCAGAGCACCTGCCTTACAAGCAGGGGGTCGACGGTTCGAATCCGCCATCGCCCACACTACCATGGGGGTGTTTTGGTTTTGACAGCGTTGATGTCGGACGGTAAGCACGCCGGGCGTTGGAACCTTGCCCGTTAATCTCAGATTCCAAAAATCAGTTGCCAACAACAACTACGCACTCGCTGCCTAATTTGGCCAAGCCAATTAGCTTAATCCGCGACGCCTAGGCTGCGCCGCCGACGAGTATCCCTCGGACGTTCCGCCCGGTATCGGCCGACCCAGGGGTATCATTCCGACCGGGACGCTCCGGTGGACGCCTTTAAAACCGGCTAAGATTCAAAGGCTAAGGCCGTCTTCGCCCGCCATCCGGCAGGGGCGGCACGAAAACCAAAGGACGGATAAGCGTGTAGAAAGCCGCCTGGTGCGGCGTTTGGACAGCGGTTCGAGTCCGCTCACCTCCACAGAAATCCATTGTAGAGCGTTCTACAATGGATTTTCTATTTTTAATGTATCAAATTATGTGACAAAGTTCACCTTTTTTCAGTATCAACCTCTACTTGACTATACCCGACTTTTGATGCTACTTTAAGATAATCCAGGAGCCAGAACGGTCGCCGCCTTTGCGTTTGATGTATTCGTATTGCTTGAGCGAACCAAGGATTCTGGAAATAGGACGAACACTGATTCCGGTGATAGATTTGATTTGAGCCCATAGGACGGCATCATTTTTAAGAATTATTGGCTCCGTTCGCAAATGGCTTATTATCTCATTATTGCCTTCATTGTCTTTGAAGAGGAATTCCCAAGATATACTGTCAGACTTTAAAGCGTTGCACTTGATCGTAGAATCCAGCTTTCTAAGAACCAATTGGTGGGGTTAAAAATGATATCCGACGCCTATTTTGAGCCCTTGTTCTGGTACCGGTACGGTCAGACTATCCATGTACGATGAATACATTTTTAGCATCGTCAAACCTACCGACCAATGTCCAAACCTTAGGCCTGCTCCTGCCCCAGATATAATAAACGGGAGGAATCCCATACCTTTCGAAAATGAGATTCCCGTCCTTCCAGATAAATAAATGGGCGTCCCGGATACGTAGTGCCTTACCTCTGTATAAATGGGGATATAAAAAGTTACATCTTTATAAAAGTCAGCACCGATGCCGCCACCGAAATACCAGCCATTACCGAAGTTCGCTCCTTGGTTGGTTTCCAGAGAAACGAATACTGGCATTCGCTGACGAAAGAGATCAACTCCCATTAGCCCGGACAGTGTAATATCGCCTTGATACCCCTTAATTGGCTCGGATGCCAACATCGGCAGGCAGAGCACCAAAAGAATCGATAATAATAAGCTTTTTTTCATAACGATGCTTCCCATGACACATACAAACGATTTGTTCATACCATACACTGGTTAATAGTTAACAACGACAATGCAAAGGTATGTCATTGTTTCGAAAAAGACCGAGAACTGAATATAACAAATGACTGACAATTATATTGATTATCAGTCATTTGCAAAATGAAAATGTAACAAGGTGTTTCTAACCTAGTTTTTTTAGGAAAACTCCCCTTGCGGGTTCGGATAAAGACTCAAACTGTTGCTTGAAACGAGTTTTTCTCATCCGGAGAGACGCCTCAGACATCCGAAACAGATAACTGAT
>JAEEGI010006843.1_pt1 | contig 25677 bp, 24 predicted proteins | sample 8958751 | NCBI WGS metagenome assembly JAEEGI01 (sample SAMN16246545, study PRJNA631951) | gut metagenome | biome: gut microbiome; feature: rumen; material: KS-attached | host: Bos | place: Iran: Karaj | collected 2018-10
TAGCTCATATAATCCTTCCACGTTGAAGATACCACAATCTTAGCATCTGTCTCGTCTATGATATGCTTCAGGTTCTTGATACAGTTAGGATCGAAAACAACTCCATACTTGTCACATTCTGGCAATCCGTTTTTGCTAAGAACGTGATCATAATACGCTGTATCCATCACGCCATCGAAATCAAGAAAAATGATCTTCATGAGTAATGTTATTCTCTACCTTCGAGCATTTCTATAAACTTATCCTTTATTTCCCTCAGATCATCTGTAAGAAACTTGTCGCAGCGTTCCGCAATATCATTGGGGATAGGATACCTACAGGCAGCAATGGCACCAGCCATAGCTCCTATAGTATCAGAATCGCCACCAAGAGAAATGGCAAGACGAATGACTTCTTCGAACGTATTACCCTCCAAAAAAGCAATGATAGCCTCAGGCACACTACCCTGACAAGAGACATCAAAACCATATCTCGGACGAATCTCTGAAATCGTTCGATGGAGGTTGTAACCAAAAGTATTCTCCACATAATCCTTAATCTCCTGCTTTGACTTGCCTTGTCTACAAAAGAATACACTAGCAGCAATAGCCTGGGCACCCTTTACGCCCTCAGGATGATTATGGCTTACAGACGCTGTCAGAGCTGCAAGAGCTAAAGCCTCATCGAGCGTCTTGGCATACAATCCTACAGGACTCACTCGCATGCCAGCGCCATTCCCCCAGCTGTTATATGGCTGAGGATCATCTTCGCAGAGCCACCCTGCAAACCTACCACCATAACCTGCATGAGGATGATGATCTCCTAGTTCCTGCATACAGTATATTAAATAATGTATGGTGTGAGCCTCATCCTCCACCAGCCATTTCGCCACAGCCAAAGTCATTACAGAATCATCAGTAAAGCAGGATCCTTTCTCAAATAAATCAAAGTCCATCCTTTTTGTGTTATAAAACTCATACGTAGAGCCTATGATATCACCCACCAGGGCTCCCAACATCTTTACTTGACCCATATTTTTACCCTTTCTATATAATTAATCTCTCATCTCACATTTATTTCTACAATCTTGTTTGTGGAGCAGAAGTCCTCATAGCAAGAATAATCGCTTCGGCAACCAAAGCCAAATCAGAAACCATGTAGTGACTTTTGTTAAACCAGCTTATTGTACTGCCTCCTATCTCTGCTGTTTTCAGTAGCATGTTCCTGAACTCCATATCATCCAGACTTGTTGCACATCCAATGGTAAAGGCTGTTCCTGACGGACTGAGATTGAAGAAAATAGGGCCTGCATCAATATCCATACCAAACAGGCAAGTTCTATCGTGGTACTCCTTTATGCCAGCCAATAGAAATCCTTGCTTATAGTTCTTCATCAAACAATCATATTGCTCCTTTGCGAACTCAGGATCCACCAATGACAGATAGTAACAATTCAATGCTGAATACGATCCTTTCACAGGCAATACTATCTGAACGCTGTCTTTATAAACTTCCAGAAACGATGCAACCAATCCTGTTTCTTTATCAATCCACTCTTTCTTGGCTCTCTCCACCCACATATTCACAGTAGTGGAATACTTTCCGTCATACTGACTGGAGTAATTGGCCAAAGCCACTATTGCAACCAGCATATCAGGTATATAAATGCTTTCACCTGGATAAGTTGGTAAGTTCAACGATTTAGTCTGACGAATCCTGCGGTTCATAGCTTTGCAAAGTGAATGGTACAAGTCATCATATTTGCCATCACCGCCAATCTGCTTATACCTGCTAATCATCCATGCCAAATGACTATAATATGATATGTGGCTCAGATCCCCATAGATGCCATCCATCGGATCTTCTCTCCAACGTAGCCTGTCATACCCTCTAATCTCTTCAGACATTGCGATGTCAATTATCTGGCCAATAAACTTAATGGATAGTTCCTTATTCTGGGGATAAAGAATAGCAATATTTGCCAAAGCAGCCGAAGTCATGGAACAAGTATATAATGCCCACTCACCTTGAAACTGTTCACCAATACCACTTGGCATTTCATCAAGTAAGGTCTGTGGAGTTGTGCAAACCTTTGAGGTAAGATAGTTTGCTCGATGGATAATTTCTTTCTTTTCCCCATCAAAAGACCCCTGATTACTTGTCGCAAATGACACCCATGTAATCTTAGCCACTATCAATACTGTAATGATAAATAGTAATATCAGCATTTTATTCTTCAATTTCCTATTCATTACAGATTTCATGATAATACTTTTCGTAATATGGATCACTAACCAGTTCTGCGCCACGCTTGGTGGCCATACGCTTAGGGTCTGGCATGATGCCAACTCTCAATAAGTCCATCCTGTCTGCATCAAAACAAGTATCAATTGCAATATCACCTGTTCTATGCTTTATCGTATGTAGTTCACAAGCTCGTTTAAGTTTCCTAATCTGTTCATCACTCAGTTCTCTAAGTTCCGTATTACGGATAGTATCAATAAATGCAGAGGCCCTTGAACCATGTTCATCGTCGACGCTATTATTGATCCTCTCAGAATCATGAAGGTAGGCAAAACACATGATGACATCCATATCTGCGCCTTCTTGATAGAGCATCTTTCCAAACTTGGCTACCCTATCCCAATGCCCAACACCATGTATCACTCCCATCTCTTCAGGCCAACGATTCACGCAAAACTCACGAAGATCTTCTAATTCCTTATTTGTCATAACACTGCTCTTTATTTTTGCCTACAAAGATAGCAAACTTTCCTCAAATTTCCAAATATGTGCAAGGCTTGCGAGGGAATTATTGGTCAGAATGAGTATTATTCACCGCATCCTTCATGTCGTCGATGGCAACAGCAGTACATCCTTTGTATTTGCCTCTTGTATGAATCCATTTTTCAAGAGCTGCAGGTAATGCCTCCTTGCTCTGCTTGACGCTCATATACAACTCTTCCTTATCAACTGTTTTAAAAGCGCGTTCCACCGCCTGATACAATTCATCTTGCTTGGAGGTAATCATCTCGTCCGTTGCAGGATCAGAACCACCTTCGAGTTGGATAATACGACGCAGGTCATTAACCCTTACTTCAAGGACGTTATTTCGCACAGCACCCATCATAGGTCCACAGCCACTACCCCCATACCACTCTGAATGAATCACTCCAATGCAGAGATTACTCAGTAATCCATGTAGTTCTTTCCAGGCCCTCATCTCATCTTTGAATGTGCTGTCACACTGCAAAACTTTCTTTGAATATACCCCAATCTTACACATCAGAACACTATAAACCATATAGGAATGGTTAATCATGTCTATTGTGGTCCTTCCTACAGGGATGATAACATCCACTTCATCAAGAACAGCCTCCACTTTCTTAAAGTCAGAGATCTTCTCATTAGGATGAATCGAGTCGTAATACTGTAACATAGCTTTCTCGCATTGTTCCTGCCAGGTATTTAGGGCTTCATCATCTTCAACATCAATACTATTCGTCATCCCCAATTGCCATACCATGTTAGCAACATGTCGCAAAGCAGGATTATCTGATATCATCTTGGCTGGCCCCTCGCTTTGAGACTCCACAGATTTCGATTCCTTCCCTTCATACAAACAGAAAGCAAGGGACACGATACACACAAATATGATTAAACCAAATATAAACTTCTTCATGTACACTGCTCTTTACTTTTGGCTACAAATATAGCAAATTATTCTCATATTACCATATTTCCCCAAAGATTGTGAATGAAAATTATGGCAGAAGTTCATCGTACGGCACACAGCGGAGTAGCTTGATGCTTCTTTCTAGTTCTTCGTCACTGGCGCCTCTAAGCCATTTAATTCCTTCATCAAAGAATTCTACTTTAGCATTCATAATTCTGATTGAATCCTCCAATTCTTCTATTCGCTGGTCACGCTTTTCTAATTCTGCCCCATACTCATCCTGTGTATAACCTCTCTTAAAGAGTTTCCCCCACGATATTCCCAATACCAGTACCATTGTCAAAACAATGATGATTCCTAACATTATTTTCTTCATATTTCAATCATTTGTAATCGTTTGACGTTTCATCTTATTTGCTGATCTACTAATACTCAGTATAGCTCCTATATAGGCGCAGTTGATGATTGTAGATGTACCTCCTTTAGATATTAAGGGCAATGGTTGTCCTGTTACAGGGGCTAATCCTACAGCCACCATCATGTTGAATAATGCCTGCGAAACCAACAATAATCCAAGTCCCATAACCAAAAAGGATGGGAATAGCCTTTCACATTTACTGGCGATGCGACCACATCGATAAAGCAGGATAATATATAGGAGAACAACAGCAAAGGCCCCCAATATTCCAAGTTCTTCAATGATAATTGCGAAAATGAAGTCAGAGAAAGCCTGCGCCAAGAAATCACGCTCTGTACTATTACCTGGCCCTTTACCTACAAATCCACTTGTCGTTATAGAGATGTTTGCGTGCGCCACTTGGGCATCCTTGTCAAGATCATAATCACTTGGTGGAGGCATGGGTTTCCCGAATTTTATAATACGGCTCTTCCATGTATCCAGTCGATGGAAAACTTTTTCTATCAGGTTCTTCTCTTGCCTTTCTTCCACTTGTTCAATTTCTGCCTGTTCTTTCTCTTCATCATTTATATCGTGTCCCACTAACAAAACCATAGAAAGTGCGAACGCGATGATCAGAATAATAGAACCAGCCAACTTCGCAAGTTGTCTAAAGGGGACAAGGCCATAGAACATCATCATGAAAACCACAGCAAAAAGCAGGGCTGCAGTTGAAAGATTCTCCAGACCAATCAGGAAACACGCAGGTATAGTTATCCCAAGGATCCACTTGATGGCACTCTCATCAGCTCCCTTTTCTTTTTGTAATACAGCAAGGATGTGTGCTACAGTTAATACAATAGTACCTTTGGCTATCTCAGAGGGTTGGAAGCTGAAGCCATACAGATCAATCCATCTCCCAGCATCACCCACCTTCGCACCTGCCAACAACACCCATAACAAAGTGGCTACAGAAAACATCATCAACAGGGGTATTATCAACCTAAATTGGCGATATGAAATATTTTGTGTAACTATCACTACCAGCAGTCCAACAATGATGGTGAAGGTGTGATATGTAATAGGTTTCAGGTAGTTCTGACTCCTATAGGTCAGTACACTTGAAGCAGAAAACACCTCAACGATACTGATCATACAGAGGAGAAAGAACACCATCCAGACGACCTTATCGCCCTTGAATAGGCATATTTTTGAAGTATTCATGTCTTATATCACATTAAAATTATCACCTATTTGATTCCAGAATATGCGCGAGAAGGAGTGGCCATTTACTTTGAGGATTCTGCTAATCTTGAAGGTACGATTCTTCTCTACTTCCAGGCAGAAGGCTTCAATATACATAGCTCCATAACTACGAGAATACATAATATTGTTTATATGGAAGAAGTACACATCGCCCATCCTTGTGCAATACTCTATCTCTATCGTAAGCTTCAAGACTACTGCCCTATGAATCACTTCCTCAATAGTCATTCTTCACAGGGACATCAAAAGGGTTATAATCTGATGGTGGTGGGAATGGCATATTGTTATTCTTAACATTGATGGCAGAGCCTCTGATTTCACCATCCATTGGTGCACGATTCTCGAGCATGCTGTCCTCAGGATTCTCGAAACGCGTATATTCGCCTCGGAACTTCAGCAGCTTAATGCCCACTGCACCCTTACGATGCTTCGCAATGATTACTTCTGCCATTCCCTGATAATCCTTGGTACCATCTTCACTCATCAGAATTCCATAATACTCAGGGCGATGTAGAAACACCACCATATCTGCATCCTGTTCAATGGCACCAGACTCTCGAAGGTCAGAAAGCAGAGGCCGCTTGCCTTCAGGGCCCTCGCGACTATCAACGCCACGATTCAACTGGCTCAATGCCAACACTGGAATATTCAGTTCCTTGGCAAGACCTTTCAAAGAACGGGATATCAGCGACACCTCTTCCTGGCGGCTATTGTATCTCATACCACTGGCAGTCATCAGTTGAAGATAGTCTATCATTATCAACTTTACGCCATGCTCCTTGACCATGCGACGAGCCTTTGATCTCAACTCCATCACGGAGAGTCCTTCCGTATCATCAATATATAAAGGGGCATCTTCAAGATTAACCATGCATTTGTCGAGCCTATCCCATTCATCTCTATTCAACTGTCCACTCATGAGTTTCTTACTGTCTATCTGAAAGGCATTTGCCATCAGACGATTGGCAAGCTGCTCACTCGACATTTCCAGTGAGAAAAAAGCCATAGGTATGTTCTGGTCTGCGGCGATATTTTTTGCCAATGACAGGGCAAAGGCTGTTTTTCCCATAGCAGGTCGCCCTGCTATAATGACGAGATCTGAATTCTGCCATCCGCAAGTGATATCATCCAGCTTGTAGAAACCTGTGGAGATGCCCGTTATTCCACCAGTGTTGGAATGAGCATCTTGGACAGTCTTGACTGCTCTTTTCAATATCGGAGCCAGCACAGAATAGTCTTTCTTCATGTTCTTCTGTGACAACTCGAAGAGTTTCGCCTCAGCTTCATCCATCACATCCTTAATATCTATAGTATCGTCGAAAGTCTTTTTGCCAATCACACCAACGTAATTGATCATCTGTCGTGCCAAGTATTTTTCAGCTACGACATTGGCATGGTATTCGACATTAGCTGAAGAAGCTACGCGAGAACTTAGCTCTGCAATATAGCTAGGGCCTCCAACCTCTTCAAGATTTCCCATCTTCTCCAACTGATTTGTTACAGTCAGTACATCTACAGGATTCTCATCCAAGCTTAGACGCTGTATTGCCGCATACACCATCTGATTTCGTGGTTCATAGAAACTTTCAGGCTTCAATAACTCACCCACCTCCAGATAGGCATCTTTGTCTATCATCAACGCTCCAAGCACCGCCTTCTCCATATCCGTCGCCTGTGGCATGATATGGCCGAAAGTGAAATCTAATGGCTGATTTCCCTGATCTTTCCTTTTTCGATAGTCACTCATTTTTATATCCTTTTTGAATTTCAATCATGGATGCAAATATAGAATGATTTGATCTTATCATCATACACTTTTACGTTAAAAATGCACTTCCTGTTGATAAGTCGTTACTTATCCACAAATTGTGGAAAAACTACTTGTCTACTTGTTTCTTCACCCATGCCTGATCTTTCTCGTTAGATGAGTTAAAAGCATCAGCGATGATTTCGCAGTCCCTACCTTCTTTATACCTGTTTTGCATTTCACTACGTATCAGGGAAACATTACCACTCTTCTTGTCCTTGAACTCCTCCACTAATGCTATAGTATCAAGTTCTCTGATACGCTGCTCTCGCAATCCTATCTTGTCTGCAAACAAGATATTGAAAATAGATTCCCTCAGGATTTTAGCTTCCCTTGTCCACTTGCTCATTGTAAGGGCTGTCAGTTCCTGCCTCGAAAGGTTAGGCAACATATCCACGCACCTACGTAACTCTTCATCTGTCCATTTAGAATAATGGAACTTCCTTGCCTGTTTTAAAATGTATTCGAAATCTGTCATAGCTCACTTCTTATGAAATAATCTTCCCCAGACCCCCTTAGGCTGTTCCTGCTCTTCAACTGTAGTCTCAGTATCAGATGACGATTGTGGTTCCTCTGGCTCATCCACCTGTTTATCAGTATCCTCATCAGCAGGATCATCTGGATGGAAATAGTCATAGTCATCAACCATCATGAACTGACGACCTTCTCGATGAAGCCTTTCATAGAACTGTTGCTTACTGCTACGTTCCATTTCAAACATTTGCCGAGTCCCACGATCAGAATACTCATAGCTCATTCTGCTACGTACACCTATTTCATCAGCCACAGCATCCACATCCTGATTGGTTCCGATATAGGCAAACACCCAACCTTTCTTTCTTAAATCGCCAACCAAATTCTTGATGTCTTTACCACTATATTGTCTAGAGGCATTTTCACAACCATCAGTAATAATGGTCACCAGCACTACATCTTTTTCACCTACATGATCCTTTAGGTCATTGATAGATTGCCCCATCGCATCAAATAAAGGTGTACAACTATGGGGATAAAAGTCTTTCCATACTATCTTTTTGGAAGAATCAATAGGTCTTCTGTTCATCACGGTTTTGATGTAAGAACTATTAAATGTAACAAACGAGATGAAATGCCTCTGCTCCTGATGCTCCTTATGGGCATTGATAATCGTCTGAAAAGTTTCATTGAGGCCACTTATCGCCTGTCTCTTGATAGCCTCCATAGATCCACTCTCATCCAATATAATCAGATTGAAAACTTTCTGAATACCATCATTCTCCTTCTCGTCCGCATTCTTTTGCTCGAGTATCTCCACGAACTCCCTTGGCAGTCTTACATTCTTCATGTCGAGTGCATCCTTAAAGAACTGCGCCATAAACTCAACATCGAATCCAGCATTACCACACCCCACCTTTGTAACCAAGAATATCTTTTCCTGATGGTCTTTCGCATAGTCGATGAACTTATCGATATGCCTCTTCATGTAAGCAGAAACATTATCAATTGCTTCACCTCTGATGTCAGTAGGAATCGCATAGCATTGGCCTTGTGGCCCCTCAGCTTTCCCCCACTCTGCTCCAAAACTCTGTAGTGCCATCAGTGATGCACCACCAGCATGTAAACCATTCAGGTTACTACCAAACACAAACACGTCGTTCTGTTCTAACTCCAACACCAAGTCTGGTGCGATCTTTTCATTTAAACTCGCTATCATAATCTCCAAAATTTTAAGTTTGCATGCAAAGATAGTTTATTACCCACGCGCTTCCAAGAAAATAATCAAAACAAGCCTTGCGAAAATTGCATTTTATTCCCAGACCACCAGGTCGCGAGGAAGGGTGATTCTTTTAACCTTCCCTCGTGTACCTTTTATATAGTATTGGCCTGCCACACTACTATCAAGCATGGTAACAAATGCCTTTCGAATCCTGGCGCACTTTTCATTGATAGAGTTGAGCATTGGATTGGTGACATCCTCTATACTCCGCAATGCTCTTTCTGTTAGCCCCCAAGGTCTTACCTTATTATATATATGAGCCAACTCCTCCCGATAATCAGGAAGATCCTTAAAGATAATCCCCTCTGGATGCATCAGGAAAAGCAGATACACAGACTTCACCAAGGGTTCTAGGTGTACCTTTTTACGCTCATCGCCAAGGAATAACTTGTAACTTCTAGTAATAATCAATTGGGGCAATGGATGACAGCAGAATAACTGTGAGATTATTTCTTCCTCAGTCATCCCACAATTTTTAAGAATATTCATTTTTTCTTTCACCTCATCCAAAAGAACAGAGCAACAAGTTTGCCCCAGTTCTTTTAGAATAATGGTATTCTGCTCCTGAGCCATAACTGCCACTTATGCATTAGATTAAAAGCCCATAGCATCCATCATAGCATCATACTCCAGAGGGTTATTTGGCATTTCACCATACATGCCATCAGTCAGAGCATACCAAGAATCTTCTTCCGTCCACTCGTAACCACCACATTCATAAGAGTCATCATAAAAACTTGCCATATCTTTTCAGCTTATTTACTAACAAAGCACTATGCCCTGTTTTCTGCAGCAAAGATATGTCATGGTCACGAACACTATGTTCGCAAAACTAAAAATTTATATTTTGAATGATTGCAAGACTTCTATAAAGACCATCTTTCTCAAATAGTTGCCTGGGATTCCCTTCTTCAACAATCATACCGTTATCTATCACATAAACATTGTCTGCATCAAGAGTTGTACTAACACGATGTGTGATTATAATGACAGTATTCCTACGGGAATTACTCCGTAATTCATTAAGGACAAGAGTCTCCAACTCCGGATCTAAAGCGGAAGTTGCCTCATCTATTATATATATAGGTGCATCCTTAATGAATGCCCGAGCAAGTGCAATACATTGTTTTTGTCCGCTGGACAATAATGCGCCTCTATCACCAATGACGGTTTCGTATTGGGAAGGAAGACTCATAATGAAGTCATGAATATGAGCTTTCTGGGCAGCTTTGATAACGTCATCTTTTGCGTATTGTTTATTTCCTAACGTAATATTGTAGAAGATAGTATCTTGCAAAAGAAGAGGATCTTGTACGACATATGAAATGTTCTTTCTAACGGAACTCACACTATATGTACCTATTTCCTTTCCATTTATTAAAACCTCTCCTTCATTTTGGTAATACAATTGAGATATAATGCCAGCCAAGGTGGACTTTCCTGAACCCGTAGAACCAAGAATTGCGATTTTTTCTCCTTCCTTGACTTTTATGGAGATTTTTTTAAGGACATCATCGTTCTCATAACGGAAAGACACACCCCGGAGTTCTATGATTGGCTCATCTGTATGGCGTAACACTAACTCTTCTTTGACAGAATCTGCTTCCTGCTCAATATGGAGTACTCTGTTCAAACGCTCCAAAGATGCCATAGCCTTGCGAATACCAAAGGTACATTTCATTAGGTCACGCATCGGAGCAATGAGAGAATAGAGAACACCAAGGAAAGCGATAAGAGTTGCAGGGCCAATAGTCGACTGTCCATTCAGTATCAATTCTCCACTGACACATAGTATCAATACGATAATGGTAACTAAAGAGAAGTCTGTGCATGTCCAGGCCAGCGTATAGAATCTGTTTTGCTTATTGAATATACGCAGAGTATCATAATTTAGCGCGCTGAATTTATCTGAGAAATCTCTTTCGGTGCAATAAGATTTCACAACCGGAAGAACACCTATTGTTTGCTCATACATAGAAAGAATTTTACCCCTATTTGTCTGCGCCTGAAGGGTAATCCGCTGCATAATTCTTCCCAAATACAGTATTATCGAGCAAATGACCAACAACAAAACTATACCATACATGGTCAGATTTGCGGATATACTTACCATCGTGACAATGTACACAATAATCTGTATAGGATCCTTGATAAACATATCAAGCGTTGTACCGATACCGAAGTCTATTTCATCCACATCACTTGTCATTCTGGATACAAAATCTCCTCTGTTCTCTTTGGAGAAAGCTAATACCGGCATATTCACTATCTTGTTATAGGCATCTTGTCTTAAAGAACGCGAGATGCCTGTTCTGATGGGGATACGTACCCAATAAGCGAAATATGATACGATATTAAACAAGAATGACATGATTACCACAAATCCACCAATAGCAAACAATACCCATATTTTACCATTCACCGCTATTTGCTCCTGCAAATAGAACATGATGTTGTTTTTGGCTGCATCAAGAAGCCCATTGTAAGAAGATAGACCTTGCGTCTCAACATATTCAAATGCCTCATCTGACAAGCCAAACAGAAGTTGGATAAGAGGGATTAATGCTATAAAACTGAATACACTGAAAACCGAAGCAATAAAGTTCATAAGGATGTATGCAGTGATACGTCCTTTGTATTCAGGAATAAAGCGTAAGACTAATCTAAAGAAATCCATATTAATCGATTAAAAATCAATCTTTAACTTCACTGTCCACGTTCTGCCAATGGCATAGAAAAGATATACGTCATCAGGATTAACTGATATGACATCTTTACTAACTGTGGTCGGATTCCATGCTTTTTCAATATAATGTTTGTTAAACACATTGCTGACTTGCCCAGATACAGTTGCATGCAGGGGACCTAACATGAACTTGTATGAACTCCATAAGTCGAAACATCCATAGGATGGAATCTTCCATGGTTCAACGACATTCATTTCTTTTCCGAGTTTCAAACTGCTACCAGAAAGTGAGTAGTAAGCATAATTACGGGAGTAATGTGTAAAGCCACCACCTATGCGGAATCCTGTAAATGGTTTGAAGGTCACATCAACGGCAGCTGTTGTTTGTGCAGAACCACCAATATGAATGCCTTTCATATTAATCGTAGCATATGCATGGTCTGCAGCTCCTGGTGTTGTTATTCCTCCGTCAGGAGTTACAGCTTGTCCACTCAGAGTATAAGCATATCCCTTCACATTGTCACTGTCCCATTTCCAATTGCCTAGAGAGAGCATAGCTCCGGCCTCTATCCAATGAACCGGCGTAGCTCTCAATTCAAATTCCAATCCCATATGCTTGGAATTTACACCCGTCATGTTGATATAATATTGCTCGGTTATTTTACCCTTCTTAGTCATACTCTTATCAAGCCATTTGGTATAATAAGCGTTGGCCTTGAATACAAGCCATTTGTTATGGAAGGAATAGCCAAGTTCTGTAGAGAATGATTTCTCATTCTTCACATTGTCATTCGTCACATTCGAAGAAGTCGGAGACATGAATACTCCGGACTTAAACTGAGGAGCCTTGGAATTGTAACCTATATTGAAAAAGACATTGTTGTGGTCATTAAAATTATAATTGATGCCAGCTTTGATATTTCCGCACCAGAAGCCTTTAGTAGCTGACCTAGCATTGGAGCCTGTATTATAGAATCTGTCATACTTCCAAAAATCAGTCAGGTTAATAGAACCTGAAATGAAAGTATTGATGTTGTTCTTGTTATACTCTGCCTGAGCAAATATGCCATTCTGAAGAATGAAACTGTCATAGTCACGATAAACAACATCACCTACGCCAAGGTGCTGATTCTTCCATTCATCAGTGGCCATGGCATTATTTGAAATACTGACTTCGCTACGACAAGGGTCAATATAATACTCACCTCCGAAGAGGTCAACAATTTCATTAGTATGTTGATTCTTATAATATCGAGAATCAATACCAGCAAACCAGTCAACGCAGCCAAAAGCCTTGCTTGAAAAGGTCGATAGTAAACCGTACCAATTCTGTTTCCCTCGGATTCTGGTCATAATCATTTCAGAGCCATTATCGGATGCCATATTGATATCTTCAATCTTTGAATAGTCAAATGTGCCGTCAGCAGCTCTGAATTTCATATTTAACTTTCCGTAGTCGGAGCCATACCAGTCATACTCAGAACAAGTTGTTTCGTTGGCTTTTCCGTTGTAGCCACCACCACTGCCAAAAGCAGCATAGACGGTAGTAGACAAGTTTGATTTCTTATTCACTTGCCAAAGATGCTTTAATATAATGAATGGCATGTGATACTTATTATAATCTGCTGTCTTCCGTTGCCCAGTACTGTTGAAACCATAGTCAGGATTATACCTCCTCCAATCTTTATCTTGGCTATACTTGGTACGTACCATCTCCCAATCCGTCTTGGTCAAAGCGTTTGAACGCGAGTAATGCTCTTGTGGAGCACCAAAGATTGTAAGACACAACTGATGATTGGCATTAATTAGTTTTGAAATATTTGCAAAATAGTTGTAAACTTTAAAGTTTGTTCCTTGAGCATACCCATCTCCATGAGAATAACTGCCTAAGACGTTGATAGCCCATCCATTATCCATCAAGCCCGTACTAATGCTAAAGGAAGTCCTTTGGTAACCATCGTTTCCTATAGAATAGGATACGCTTCCCCCTTTTTTAGCATCAATTCCTTTGGTAATTATGTTAATTGTACCGCCTACAGATGGTGCACTGAGTTTTGTTGCGCCAATACCTCTTTGAACTTGAATTACCGACGCGACTTCACTTAAGCTTGCCCAGTTAGACCAGTACACTATTCCATTCTCCATATCATTTACAGGTATACCGTTAATCATTGTCGCGACATTAGTATTGTCAAAGCCTCGAACAAATATCTCCGAATCTGCCCAACTGCCTCCTTGTCTGTTAGGATGAACACCTGGAGCATATTTCAATGCCTCAACGAATTCGTCATTACCCAAACGCTCTTCAATTTGAGACGCAAGGACATTGGATGCCGCTACGGGAGTCTTTCTCGGAATTGCCAACTGAGAGGTAATGATAGCATCTGGTAATAAATGAACGTCCATCTCCATCTCAATTATGCCGATTGAGTTTCCTGCAGGTCTTTTGATTATTAGCGGTTTATAACCAACTCTGTAAAAAAAAAGAGTATCACTATCCGATTCTAATGGAATGGAAAATCTGCCATCAATATCAGATATGGATTTGGTGTTTCCTAACGTTATAACTGCTCCACAAATAATTTCTTTTGTTTCTGAATCTACAATTGTCCCTGTTACAATATTTTTCTGAGCCATCACCAATTGTACAGGCAAAAGAAACAATACAAAAAGAATAATACTATTATTTGTTCTAAAAACGAAGGATGTCTTACTTTTCATGAACTATTTATTTTTGTTATTATAATCTGCTGCAAAGATATGGCATTATTACAAACACTATGCTCGCAGAATAACTAAACGTGTACTTTTGAAAGAATGATACCTGTTATAATCATTCTTCAGAAGGGCAAATCGCCTCCGTCACTCCCCACGACCTCACCTATAGGAGGGAATGGGTTATCAACAATTGAGGCATTTGAAGTTATGGACTGTTTATCCTGATTGTGAATCACGCTATATGCTCTAATATCATTATACCAACGTCCATTAAACTCCCTAGCGTCAATATCAAACTGCATAGTGACATCATCACCACTTTGAATATTAAACTGTTTGATACGATCTTCGCCAAAGACACTGAACGCACATCGCTTGGGATATTGGCCTGGCACTTCGATCACATACTCTTGCGTCATCCAATTGTTCCCTGTTCTGGGGGAAACGCCACTCTTTGCCGGCATCACAGCAATAATCTTTCCTGTTAGTTCCATATTCTTATTCTTTTATATCTACAATTTTATTTGCTTGTATAACAATAATTATTCTATCTTCAGCTTTTAAATGCTTAACTTTGCTAAACAATTTTGTGGGTAGCTGTTCTGTCTTTCCATCATAAGAAACAAAACATGAACTTGCAAGCATCGTCGAAATAGTACCTTCTATTATCCTTTCCTGCATAATAGCTTCAATTGTAGAAACAACCTTTAACAAAGCTACTCTGACACTATTAAAAGTAGCAGATTGTAAAAATTGATAAAGATTGTTGCTTTCGTCTCGTTTTTCCATTAACACCTGGCAACGATGTTCACCATCATTTCGTATCTTTCTTAGATTGTTTAGTGTTGACTTCAGTGATATGTTTTCCGGAAACAGCGAATTACATATTGATGTTATTTTGTAATAAACAGCAATATCTGCTACATTTTTTTCCGTACCAGCCCTTTTAAATTTGTACTTGTCCGGGTCTGTACTAGTTGCTCTTTCTATTTCTGTTAAAAGACTATTTATATTTGGGAACATTACATGATAATAATAGTTGATGATATTTTCTAACTGATAGAAAGCATTCACACAAAATATGTAGAATCGATCAGACTCCTTTTCTTGAAGATTTAGCGCAGCGTTCTCCATTCGCAGGTTATCAATGATTAATTGATCTCTCAATCTTGGAACTTTAACAAAGCTATATTTCAGACTTTCTGTTGCTCTTATCTCCAAAGCGGATCTTATGGCAGATACATCACTTGATACAGAAGAAAGAATTGGTATATCAGGGGCAGTCTCCGACTTGCCAAATAACGTCTGCATTTCTTTGGCGAACTCTTGGTTTTGCTTAGCCAATAACTTTATTTTATCTACTGTTGCTTTTATTTTCTCGTCCATAACGTTACATATTTAGTAGCAAATCTAAATCTGCGTTTAGTTCATCTACATCCACTTGTTTAGATGATGAAACGTTTGACTCTGTCTGAGTCTCAAGTAAAATGTCTCTATCATGCCTATGAATAAGCCAAAAAGGCTTATTATCCTTGTCTCTGCATGAAGATATGGCAAGGAGATTTCTATTCTTTTCTTCATCTATTGTTAATGATTTGATGACTGTTACCAGTTGCTTTTTCTCATCTAACATAAAGAAGGCATAGCGCTTCCCTTTATCGCTCCAAACAATCTCGATCTTTGTGGAATTTTTCTTTTCAAAGTCAGATATACTGGAAGTCTCTAAATAGGTTACACCTTTTGCATTTGTATTTTGAGCCAAATTATCTTTGTCTGCTAGCTTACAGAATTTCTCATAGAGCCTTTGATAAACAGAATCCTCACACCCCTTAACCATTTTTAGATACATCAATTTGCCATCTATCACATTTATCAAGTCTGGATTACCTTTTTTTACATGACCTTTATCGGCTTTATACTTAGGAAAGAATTTGCCATATGCTACATTGTAGCCATAACGATCCCACATATAGAGTATATTTCTCACGTCCTGGACATATTTTCTAGTTACATTGAGCTTATTACTAACAATAATGCCTGTAACCTCTTGTCTGGAACCTTTTTTCTGAAGCCTTGTTTTGTTTTCATTCATAGTAAACCCCTGATCCTTAATGATTCTTTCTAGTTCCTTTCTAAAGGGGCTGTCTTTCTGATATACATTATGCAAAGAAGAAAAAGTGATGTCGTCAGCATAACGAGAGAAATGTAATCCGAATCTCTTTGCCAAACCAGCCAAACGACGATCCAACTTATCACATATCATATTTGTGATGATAGGAGAAGTTGGAGCGCCCTGGGGTAATACATATTTGTAATTCAAAACACCATCCTCGTTCTTATGAGTTTCTCTCATAGCACAAAGTCCCGCTATCAGACTTGCTATACGAACAGGAAAATGAAATGGTGCTATTTGCAGCCGTTTCCATACCCGAGCCTGTTCTATACTAGGAAAGAAATCTTTAAGATCAATATTAAAAACATAGTTTTGATCTTTATGCAACTCAGCATTTGTAACTACAGATCTACCATCCGTAAAACCCATAGCATAATCCGATGGAGTATATATTGATCTGAGAATGACGTTTACTGCAGCAAGCATCATCATAAAATTCTGCGATCTTGGAGTTGTTATCTGCCTGAAACCACCAGATTTCTTCTTGATATTAAACTGCCGATAGCGATGGAATGTATGCTTAGGGTTACAATAGAAATTAAGTTGTCTTATAGTGAATGGATGATACATAGATGAATCAAAACCCATATCCTCTATCTCTGCCTTCTTTATCAGGTTGAGAAGATTCAAAAGGTCTTTCTTTGTTTTCATCTGCGATGCCTGTTGAGCTACCTTTTCTTTATCCATTTCACGATTTCTTTAATTGAAGCGGTCTCAGAGGCCTTTCCACCGAAATGTCTTTTCTTTGTATATGAAGTCTGTTCTCTTGAATAGTTGGAACAGATATTGCAGGTCTTACAAGTAGATATTCTATGGTAGAGTTCGATGTCTACTATACCTATCAAAATACAATAACAGTGTACATCGTACGCAATAGTGAAACGTAACGCTATAACATTGTTTATCTCCAGCCCTCCAAAGAGTCTGAAGACATCTTACGAATCAACTTCCGAAGAAGGTGCGCTTTCGCGACGCAAGACGAAATCAAAATACCATTCCAGTTTCCAGGCACTCAAAGACCGCTGTTTATATTATCTGTTGCAAAGATACATATAACTATCGAATTCTATGTTCGTTATATACATTTATCTAACTTGCCTAATAGGATATTTATATCCCATAAAGGACTTCACGATTATTTTAAAATTTTCGCCTTCAAAACATGCCAACTCATTTTGAGCATCAATAGAATCTCCTAACAACCACAGATAAGACTTATCGCCATTACTATAAGAAGGGCAAACTCCTCCTGTTTTCAAAAAGTCTATCCATGCTCCATTCTTCCCAGTACATCGCAAAGCTTTTCCAAACCATCCCCACTGACATTCTGCGACCAGTTCTTCCCATTGTTTTTTTGTAGGAATATTATATCTCTTAGCCTGAATGTATGGTAAGTATAGGATATTATTATTAGCATCTTTCTCATATTCATTGGCCCATAATGTACCACTTGGCAATTCAAGATCGACATATTCCGTCATGTTGTCACGAAGATCCATAGGTATTTCCTCCTCACGATCCTTGTAGCCATCACGATAACCATCAGCATACGCCTGAGCTATAGCCTTATCCATTGCAGCATTTGCCTTACCTACTGCATATTTCTCTGCTTTTTCTGTTAATTCCATCATATTTATAAACCATTATTAAAATAGACATAAGAAACAAAAGTTCCACCTATTTTGATTTTACAAGTCTAACAGGAATTTTGTATCCTGCAAATTTAGAAAGATTTCTTATATGGGCTTGTGTACCCCAAATACTAGCTGTGTTATATCCAGATGTGCCGCCTTCATTATTTGTAAACCAAAAATAAGTACGTTCTGAATTAACAATATCAATTTCTGTTTCAATATATCCAAAAGGTTGAAATCTCAATACCTTACCATTAGGTCCGATACATTCATAGTAATGTCTTTCTGTCTTATTACTATACTTCCACTGACATTCCTGTACTAATTCATTCCATTGGTTTATTGTCGGAATATTAAATTGAGAAGCATCACCATATGTCATATAACATACATTACCATCTTCTTTCTCAAAATCAGTAGACCATAATGTACCACTTGGTAAGCCTAGGTCTACATATTCTGTTATGCTATCACGAAGATCAACAGGGATTTCATTCTCTCGATCTTTATAACCATCGCGATAGCCATCAGCATAAACCTTGGCAAATGCTTCTTTTAGAACGTTGATAACATTCTCTTCTGCGTAGCTGCTTGCTTTTTCTTTCAAATCTACCATATTCTTTGATTTTTTATTTATGTTGCAAATTTAAGAATTAATTACGAATTGTATGTTCGTTTATTCAACTTTTTATACTTCTTTATCTAATATCATGCTCAGATATTCTATTCCTCCTTCGTTTGCGCACATGAACTTGTGCACAGAGAGGAGATACTCTGACAGCTGAGATGTACGGGAATCCTCATAGTCCAAAGACAAGGTTTTCACTTTCAAGATATACTTTCTGCACAAATTCATGGTGTATTTCAATACCGTAGTATCTGATACTTCTGCAACTTCAAGACCCTTCACCAAGTCTTGAATCTTTTTTCCAGCAAACAAGGTAACCAAAAATGTGCCATTCCATTGTGTCGGCTTCTCTTTGTCTATTTCGCCTTTAACAGAGATTTCGTCCTTGTCAAGCATATCGCTTAGCTCATCAATATATGCAATAGCAGAGGTTGTGAGATTGTCTACTGATGTGTTATTGCAAGCATTGATTATCTTTTCAAAAAGAAGATCCCAGCTATAGGTAGGTACATCAAGGGTAGATACGCTGCAGTTATTCAAAACATACAATTTTGACAGTTCAAAGTCAAGGATTCGCCGATTGCCGAATTGTACAGCAGCGCTATGATATGAAGCACTTCCATATCCAAAATTTGTGAGGATAGTAATTTCGATGTTCCGATCGGAAATCCTATTTTTATTAATAACGTAGCCAGTATACCCCTGTGGCCTGTACAACAGTTCTTCTGGATTGGATCCTTCCGGAACTGTATCAGTATAAAGTCCATACTTGTCGGAATAACAGAGACACTTTGTGTACTGATCCTTATTTTCCTTCCAATAACGGGTAGTTTTTCTTGTTGCCATAGTTTGTTCTTTTTCTACGTTGCAAATTTACTTTCCCTAAACGAACACTATGTTCGTTGATTGAGATATTATTATTTTATAGCCTCTCTACAACACTTTTCAATATCTCATCATCAGTCCCCATGTCAGAAAAAGGCTGAGCGTAGCTTATAAAACCATCCTTCTTAATATAAAATTGGATACACGAATATGATCCGGAACCTTGCAAATAGTAATAAACACAATAATCGGGTATATGTTCAACAATATTTGTTATTTTAATTTCCAAATCTGAGCAGATTGATTCTACATGATTGTATAGAACTTTGAGAACATCATTTGATGGATTGTATCTAAATGAGCACAGCATCGTCATGTTTGTCTGAAGTAAAGACAAAAGTCTTATGATACCTTCAAAATTATCCCCTGCATTATATCTTGTAAATACACCTGCCTTATTATAATAACATTGCACCATATAATGAACAGCATTACTATCTTCTATATGATACCATTCACAATACTGTTTGCTTTCCACATTTGTTATAGTGCAATTCTCTTTATGCAATTCATCTGAAACAACCCAATATTTCGCTTTTATATAATTAGGGGCATCCTTTGAATGGAATGGTGTTTCTGGAACATCGGTAAATGACAGATATTCTTCTCGTGGTTTCCCCGCCTTAATAATTGGAGCAACTTGTAGTTTAGACATAGGAGTAACATTGGGCATATTACATCCATAGAGAGTATGACTGGCGCGAGTTGTCACTGTATATATCCAACGTAAGCAATCAGTGTTCAGTCCTGTTCTACCTGTATAGTCCACAAAAACAGTATTCCACTCACCACCTTGCGATTTATGACCTGTAATAGCATATCCATACTTTACTCGCAAAGCATTAAAGTAGGGATCGCCTTTTAGGTACTCTTTAAACTGCTGAGAACCTCTTTTTAATTGTGGGTATCGCATACAGAAGTTAATATAGAGAGCCTGTATCTGAGCGAAATTCAAATTGGGATCCGAGTCGTCTAGCATGCTCTCAATAATCTTACAAGGCAATTCTTGTTCGTTATCAAGCCTTATACGAACATTTCTAAATGCCAAGGTAATTTTATGCTGTATTCTCTCGCCACCTATATTTATATATACTGGAGCTGACTGATATTCTATATCGCCATTAATGGCGGTAATTTTTACAAAATCGCCATTCATCACATCCTGCTTGTAGTTATTACTTACAACTTGAAGAATATCGCCTACTACAATCTGTTTTTGATTCGGATATAATAATTCTCGTACTGCATAATTATAATCTCGTGCTTGGCGATTACTATAGGTTATAATAACTGATTGACCAATTTCTGGTTTAGGATAAAGTGTCAATAATTGACTTGGCATATTGTATCCTTCCATGTCAACAACTTTATCCTCGTTCCTATCAAAAACAAGATTATTCCTTTGTTGAGACTCAATAAGCGCTCTAACTTTCATAGCGTTGCCAAGAATTGCACTACCAGCACCTTGTCTTACAACATCTGTTAACTCTGCCACCATTGCATTTATGCCAATGCTTTCGAAGTATTTCTCATCAAGTGCATTTGACACATTATCACCAACGGGTGGTAACTGCATTGGATCTCCAACAAATATGATCTTACCTCCACGATTAGGTGCAACAAACGTAAGCAAATCTTTAAGCAAGCTACCTGTTCCAAATTCAAATAATTCATTTTCAACCTCTCGTGTCCCAATCATTGATGACTCATCAACTATACAGATATGGTCTTTCGCTTCATCTTCCAGGTTCTTCAAAGGGAATATGAATCGAATATCATCAGAACCCTCCTTTGTTTCAATAGTATCTAATTCGTAAATACATCTATGAATTGTGGAAGCCTTCCATGAATTCTTTTTTTCCAGTACCCTGGCTGCTCTTCCTGTTGGTGCCATCAAGATAGGTTTCTTCTCCCTATTCTTTATCTCTTCTATGATTGCTCGAATCATAGTTGTTTTACCAGTGCCAGCATATCCTTTTAGAATAAAAACAGGCACATCGCTATCAAGGAAGACCTTAATAGAATCTAATGTATTTTGTTGCTGACTAGTTAATACCATATTATTTCTATCCTATAATTGATGTTACTCGCCATTTTCCATCTGGCATTTGTTTTACTTTTGCTTTAACAACTTGACCTTCCTGCAAATTACAAGTTGCTTTAATAGTTGCAGGTACATAATACTGATGATCAATGAAACAAAAATCTCCTTTGGAAGGTAAAGAGACGACACCTGTTATCGTTTTTCTATCTTTCGATTCATTCTCCTCTCTGTTCTTCCTTTTTACTATAGTGTCAATATACTTTCCTGTCTTATGAATTGTTAATGGAACAACACGATCATTTTTCTTAGTTAATCGAACTTGAAAGACCTCACCAACAGTTGCCTTTCTCAACATTGGTGTTAATGATATCTTTATCTCCAGATCCTTTACCTTATTCACAAGTTTTGCTTTCTCCTTTCCCTCTCGATTCTTGAATGTCTCAACGAATACAAAATCTTCCGATGGAATATCTGAATAAACATAATTCTCTGCAGCCTCAATATTATTTCTATAAAAAGATTTTGAATTGGCAGATGGGGTTACTCCTTGCAATTTGCCATGAAGCAGATAAGCATCTCCTGATATAGACCATCCCTTTTCTTTATAGGTTACCATATATTGATCTATCTCATAAGCAGCTTGTTCTTTATCCTTTTCAATAAGTAGAGATGCTAATTTTAGACGCAAATCTCCTATATACTCATCCTTTCCCATCATCGTTAGAGACTTACAATAGAAAGAAATGCGCAAATCATCATTATCGACAATATCACCTATATTCTTCCAAATATACCATTCAGGAGTATTACGTAATATCGCTTTATATGCATCAAGAGATTCTTCTGTATTCCCTTGCCAATATAATAATTGGGCTATATACATATGAATAAAGCGATTATTAGGACATGTATTTTTGACTCTTTCAAAGAAAGGAATTAACTTAGACGCAAACTCCTCCGTGTGTCGAGATTTCATTTCTTGATATAATCGCGTCACGACATCTTCTGCTAATGACTGGAATTCAATATCCTTGCCAGACTCGGTTGTCATCTTCGTGGAATTAAAATCCTCAGCACGGAATGATTCCAAATTCCATAACAAACAGAATTCAATAAAACGGAATGCATTCTCATGTTTCTTTTCCAAATTAGCAGCTTGGACCATAATACGTGAATGCATCACACTAGGTTTGCATGTTGCAAAATCCAAATAAAAAGATAACGCTTTTCTTATATCAAATGTGGATAGTTTGTCTTCATGCTGTTTCAAATATTTGTAGATAGCCCAGCCACAAGGCTCTTCAAAGTATGAAGGGATTTCTTTAGCTTCAAAATGTGGTAAAAGAACATTATACGCTTCTGCGTATTTCTGCTCTTTGCCTAGCTTATATGCTTTTGCAACATCTGGAGCTATTGCCTTTATGTGTTCCTGAGAATTGATATCCATTTCAGTCTTTATATTGTTCCCAATGCAGCCGAAGCCTCTCCTTAACTTCATTCCTAATATTGTCTGGAGAGAGTACAATAAGATTACTTCCAAAAGAACATAACTCCCTAATAAGTTCAAAGTTGGGAATACAATCAATGCTGAAGAACAACCCTCCGTTCAGATGAGGATACTGATTGTGAAGTTCCACTTCTTTGTCGCCCTTTAATGGAGTATAGCTTTCATGAATAGGCTTGGTATTAACATATCCCTTAGAAGCGTCACTAACCCAACAAAGAATATGCTCCACCTCTCTTTCTTCATATAATGTGACTCCTACGATGTCCTCAAAACGCTCATACAAATCTTCTGGACATTCTCTATACTTCTTCTCTGGCAACGGCTCAACATTGTCAATTCTATCAAGAGCAAAATTGAGTATTTTATAATCACTATCTGCTGCACCAAGCAGAAACCACCTGTCATTATACTGCTTTAAAAGATATGGGTGGAAATCTATGGTACGGATAGTAGCATCAGAGAAAGTATGATAAGATAAGCGGATAACCACCTCGTTGGATATCTGGTCAAAAAGTGTTCCAAGGAGATTTGAACTTTCGTAGAATCGATTATTGCTAAAACTAATTATTTGTCTGCGCTCTTCGATTCCAAGACCAATTTTGAAATCATCAAGCCACGTAAAGTTATCAAGTCCATTAAATTGGCCAATGGTACTTAAGACCTCGCGTAGAAGACTCCTTTCCTCGCGACTCATCTCCTCCTTAAAAATTGAGAAGCCATATTTTCCATATCTGATACAACTCTTACCATTCCATCTAAATCGATCTATTGGCGCAGCAAAAGGTGCACCCTCTAGAGACACGAGATCTTTCTCAATACAGCGCTGAGTTACAGTCTCGTATCCGTCGAAATCAAGCAGATCATTCACTTTTTCAGTTAAATCGTGAATATCATAATAATGATGGTGGTCAGAGAGTAGTCTGTCCAAATACTTATATCTTACTAATGCATTTTTGTTTGTAGGCATAATTTTTCTTTTTGCTGCAAAGGTAAGCACTGTGAGCGAACTCTATGTTCGCTAATCATCCGACATAGGAAAATCCCCCCAAACAGGATGGCTCCAATATGAATTACGAGATTCTTTGGGAACATGTATGACTATCTTCGTAACGTCGACATTATTGAATGCATACTTTGTACAAGCAGGTGGAACCTTGGAAAGATACAACTCTGTACCTCTAAAATCTTCAAAGGCATAATCTGCTATTTCGTTTATGAGAGAAAAATCTATGTCCGAAGGATCCTGATGAGCAGATGGATACTTAATAAGTTTCCAATTCCCTATACCATAATTTGAATAATTACCATTCTTATAACAACCTCGTTGGTATAATATACCTTTTTTCGTTGTAAAAGGATCATAATCAGCTATAATGCTTTCCAATGATATGCAACCACTAAACATCCGAGCATCAATTGTTGTCAATCTACCTAGTTTAATGCGTTTCAGAGTTATACAACCATTAAACGAATTATAAGAGAAACCTATTGTGTCTAGACCTGGATGTTTGAATGTTTTCACAGAAGCCCCAGTAAAATCTAAAGCTTCCAATTGACCTCCGCTTCTTTTGCCATCTTTATTGATGGTATTGCACATACTTTTAATAAACACATCGTCAACCTCTGCACAATAATAACCATTTATTTTCAATTCTTGAATTAAATGTTTCTTGTTAGCAGAAATACAGGAAGCCAAAGACCCCGATTCTTTAACATTTACTTCGATACTAATAACGTTGTCCATAATTATAGTTTTATTTTTTTAGCACATTTGCTTGCAAATATACAACTTTTTTCTGAAATGAAAAGGATTTGAGGTAAAAATATCTTTTCACAAGGCTTGTGGAGAAGAAAAACGCCATCACTCTCGTGGGAGTAATGGCGTATATGTGGTATGACGCATCCGAATCTTCATTTATATGGCGTACGAAAATGGGCTTCAGACAGGCTCTCAAGCTTTTGCTCATTCCACTCCCCAGACTCCCACAACTTATCCATATCCTCATCAATTTGTTTAGCATAAAATGCAGCTAACTGCTCCTTCAGCTTATCTAGACTTTCTATAGACTTGATGTGGGACATCAAGGTCACCAAATGCATCTGAGCTGGGCTAAAAACTACTGCTTCCATAAACATTTTCTTTTTCTTGGGGCAAAGATACAAAGAATTTGAGAAAGTGCAAATAAAAAGAGCGAAAACTTTTCGGGTCTCCGCTCTTTTGAGGGGTTAGATGGGGGATTATCCACCGAAGTTATCGTACATGATCGACTCGGGATCGACGCCGAGAGAGTCGAGCATAGAGACAACGGCTGCTGACATCGGGCCAGGACCGCACATGTAGTACTCGACATCCTCGGGAGCCTCGTGGTCCTTCAGATAGGTGTTGAGCATCACCTGATGGACGAAGCCCGGGGTGTACTTTACGCCTGCTGCATCGGCTGCAGGATCTGGACGGTCGAGAGCCAGGTGGAAATGGAAGTTGGGATACTCCTTCTCCAAGCCCAGGAAGTCGTCGAGATAG
>JAEEGI010006845.1_pt1 | contig 25673 bp, 13 predicted proteins | sample 8958751 | NCBI WGS metagenome assembly JAEEGI01 (sample SAMN16246545, study PRJNA631951) | gut metagenome | biome: gut microbiome; feature: rumen; material: KS-attached | host: Bos | place: Iran: Karaj | collected 2018-10
AACGTGGGATGAGACTTGCTTCATCGACGGCTTCCCGACGAAATATGTGGTGCTGGCGCGCCGCCACGGGAATGACTGGTATGTGGCCGGCCTGAACGGAACCGACGTGCCCATAACGCTTACGCTCGACCTCCCGATGTTTGCCGGACAGACCGTCAAGTTCTATACCGACGAGCCAAAGAAAGACGGTGAGATCGTTCCCGCATCAGCCCTTAAAACGCTCAAAGTTGACAAGAAAGGCAAGGCTAAAATCACCATGCAACCCATGGGAGGATTGATCCTGGTGAAGTAATCCATCAAGTAAGCCTGACGTCATAAAAAAAGAAGCCCACCCCTTAAACGATAGGGTGGGCTTCCTTACTTTACATGAGTCTCAGAGTTGTTTATTCTCTGTTATTGAAGACACATGGATACTGTTCCGATTCTTTTAGTTCCTGAATACCAGTCCGTTGCCAAACTCGTCGATGATAATCGGCTTGTCGCGGCTAACCTCGTCGGCCAGTATCTTTCGTGACAGGTCGTTGAGCACATAGGTCTGAATGGCTCGCTTGACAGGACGGGCACCAAACTCGGGCTCATAGCCAACGGTAGCCAGATAGTTGACAGCCTGGTCGGTTATCTGCAACTGAATACCCTGCGGCTCCAACATCTTGCTGACACGTGCCATCTGCAGGCGAACCACGTCGGCAATCTGTTCTTGAGTCAGTTGCGTGAAGGTGATAATCTCGTCGATTCGGTTCAGGAACTCAGGACGCATGGTAGCGCGCAGCTGTTCGCGGGTGGCGTTACTCGTCATGATGATAATCGTATTCTTGAAGTTGGCTGTCCGGCCTTTGTTATCCGTCAGCCGGCCGTCGTCCAATACCTGCAGCAGGATGTTGAACACGTCGGGATGGGCCTTCTCAATCTCGTCGAACAGCACCACGCTGTATGGCTTCCGTCTGACGGCCTCGGTCAGCTGGCCGCCCTCGTCGTAACCCACATATCCCGGAGGTGCGCCGATGAGCCTGGACACGCTGTATTTCTCCTGATACTCACTCATGTCGATACGGGTCATCATCTGCTCGTCGTTGAACAAGTATTCAGCCAGCGCCCTCGCCAGCTCGGTCTTACCGACGCCCGTCGTACCCAGGAAGATGAACGATGCGATAGGGCGCTTTGGGTCTTGCAGACCAGCACGGCTTCTGCGTACGGCATCGCTAACCGCCACAATGGCCTCGTCTTGTCCGATAACGCGCTTGTGCAGCTCCTCCTCCAGATGCAGCAGTTTCTCGCGCTCGCTTTGCAGCATCTTCGTCACGGGGATGCCCGTCCAGCGGCTAACCACCTCTGCGATGTCGTCGGCGGTAACCTCCTCGCGCACCAGTCGGTTGCCCGTCTGGGTGTCAGCCAGCTGTGCCTGTATTCGCTTGATGTCGTCCTCCAGGGCCTTGAGCCTTGAGTAGCGAATCTCAGCCACACGGCCATAGTCGCCCTCGCGCTCGGCGCGCTCCGCCTCAAACTTCAGGTTCTCCATCTCCTGCTTGTCCTGCTGGATTTTGTTGACCAGCGTGCGCTCACTCTCCCATTTGGCGCGGAACTGGGTCTCCTGCTCGCGCAGTTCGGCAATCTCCTTGTCCAGCTGGGCAATCTTCGGCTCGTCGCCCTCGCGCTTGATGGCCTCGCGCTCAATCTCCAGCTGAGCCAGCTTTCGGGTAATCTCGTCGAGCTCCTCCGGAACGCTGTCGCGCTCCATGCGCAGCTTGGCGGCAGCCTCGTCCATCAGGTCGATGGCCTTGTCGGGCAGGAACCGCTCGCTGATGTAGCGCTCACTCAGTTGTACGGCGGCAATACAGGCGTCGTCCTGGATACGCACCCTGTGGTGGTTCTCGTAGCGCTCCTTCAGTCCACGCAAGATGGAGATGGCGCTCAGCTCGTCAGGCTCGTCGACCATAACGGTCTGGAAACGCCGCTCCAAAGCCTTGTCCTTCTCAAAATACTTCTGATACTCGTTGAGCGTGGTGGCACCGATGGCGCGCAGCTCTCCACGAGCCAACGCCGGCTTCAGAATGTTGGCTGCATCCATTGCGCCCTCGCCGCCTCCAGCACCCACGAGCGTGTGAATCTCGTCGATGAAGAGGATGATGCGGCCCTCGCTCTTGGTGACCTCCTTGATGACGCCCTTCAGTCGCTCCTCGAACTCACCTTTATACTTGGCACCTGCCACCAGCGCGCCCATGTCGAGCGAGAACAGTTGCTTGTTCTTCAGGTTCTCAGGCACGTCACCCCGGACGATACGCTGTGCCAGTCCCTCCACGATAGCGGTCTTACCCGTACCCGGCTCACCTATCAGGATAGGATTGTTCTTCGTACGGCGGCTCAGAATCTGAAGCAGTCGGCGGATTTCGTCGTCACGTCCGATTACCGGGTCCAGCTTGCCGGCCCTAGCCTCTGCCACCAGGTTCTTGGCATATTTGTCCAGAGCCTGGTAGTTCTCGTCGCCGCTCTGCGACTTCACGCTGTCGCCCTGCCTGAGCTCGCGGATGGCGGCCAGCATGTCCTTCTCGTTGATGCCGGCGTCTTTCATGATGCGGCTGGCGGTAGAGTTGACGTGCAGCAAAGCCAGCAGGATAGGCTCGATGCTCACAAACTCGTCATTCATCTTGTGCGCCATATCCTCTGCCGTCACCAGCACGTTGTTGGCGTCGCCCGACAGGTAAGGCTGGCCTCCCTGCACACGAGGCAGGTGCTGAATCTCGTTGTCGACGAGCTGCTCAATATGTGCGCCGTTCACCCCCAGTTTCTGGAAGATGAACGTCGTCACGTCCTTTCCTTTCTCCATAACGCCTTTCAGCAGGTGAATCGGCTCGATGCTCTGCTGTCCGGCTCGTTGCGCGGTATTGACCGATTCCTGTACGGCCTCCTGCGCCTTAATCGTAAATTTGTCTAAAGTCATTTTTAGCTCCTTTCTTTTTTTCGTTTTTATTTTCTACCTTTCTCCGCTCAAACTCTATGCCCACCACGCGAAGACAGACAAAAAGACACTTCCGTCTGCCGTTTTGTCATGATAAAAGAACCTTGCAAAGGCTTAAATTACAATAAAAAAGCAGAACATATCTTGGTTTCTTTTCCTTATTTTACGACCTTTGAGCCGTTAATCCCTTACTGATTGGAAAATGGACAAACTGAAAGCATTGTTAAGGCAACTGTTGCGCAGTCCGAGGGAGTTTCCCGTTGAGGCTGCCTTGGGATTGGTGTTCTTCGGAATAGCGGCCTGGCACACGACATACAGAATCTGGGACAGTACGGTAGGCGAGCGCGTGAGTGGTGTCAACCAAGATATCTTGTTCTTCTTCGTACCGCTCCTGGTATTGACATTCTATCTGGGAAAGGTGAACCGCTGGCTCTATGCATTTTCCGGACTACTGTTCCTGCCGTTGATGGCGCTCAACCTGAAGCCGTTTCTATGGACATACGGTTTCTATTTCACCTATGTCCTGGCCGCCATCCTGCTCATTGTAGGCACGCGGCGCATGGACAACCGGCCGTTTGGCGCTCATGTGCTCCATGTGGTCACCCAGTTGTTCTTCGGCTTGCTGCTCTCGGCTATCCTCACTATGGCTGTGGTGGCCATCGTAGGGTCGGTAGAGTATATCTTCAGCCTGAGCTTCCACCATGTATACGAGTATATCTACGAGTTCATCTGGTTTGCCGTGGCCCCGCAGATTTGTTGCACCCTCATCTCGCGCGGAGAGAATGAGGTCAGCGAGCCTGCCAAGGTGATTCAGATCATTCTGAATTACATTCTCTCGCCTGCCATCGTGATTTACACGGTCATCCTCTACGTCTATTTCATCAAGATTGCCTTCGAGTGGAATCTGCCGAAAGGCGGCGTGGCTTGGCTGGTGATGGGCTTCATCACGGCTGCGCTCGTGGGCTGTCTGGCCCAGTATGTGCTCGACAAGCGGTATTTCGATTGGTTCTACCGTCATTTCACGTGGATAGCCATTCCGCCGCTCATCATGTACTGGATAGGCTCGTTTTATCGTATCCGCATGTACAGCTTCACGGAAAGCCGTTTCTACCTGATGGTGGCAGGCGTGCTGATGACCCTGTTCGTGCTGATGCTCTTGTGGCGCCGCACTCGCCGGTTCCAGCTCATGGTGGTGTTGTTCGGCTTTGCCATTATCCTGTTCACCTACATACCCGGCATTTCGGCGAAAAGCATCGGACTGTGTTGCCAGACCGGACGCATGCAGCAGTTGATGAGTGAGCTGAGGCTGAAAGACCCGCGTACGGGTAAGCTGCTGCCCGAGATACCTGTCTCAACCATTGTCCGCGACAGCGTGTTGTGTGAGCGCTACCGTGAGGCCTGCAACGTGATCGGCTACGTGCACTCTGGGATGGAGGCAGACAAGTTTAAGAGAAAATACGGTGTGTGGAACATGCACGAGTATCAGTTCAATTACCAACGGGAGGAACTCGTCCCCGATTTGTCTGAATGGTACGAGCTGACTACCCCTGTCGATTTAGGCGAGTACCGAGTGATGGCGATAGCCGACGACTATACGTCCAGCATCGAGAAGGGGCGGTTTGTGGTCAGAGACAGTCGTAAGAAAGTCGTAATCGACGACCACATCAGCGACCGCATCGCCCAGGACTCGTTGTGGAGAGAGCATCTGCCCCGGGTGATGATGTGCCGCAACGACTCGCTGCTCATCGTGCTCCGTACGATTTTAGTCACGAACGACAGTGTGCGCCGTTACACCTACAATAACTGTATTTATAAGAAAAGGTAAACCGCCTTCCGCATGCGGAGGAATCATATAAGGAGCTACTAAGAGATTTCAGCAGCGAGCTATCATTTAAAAAGTTACCAAACAGAAAGAGTGCCAGCCCTCAGGCCAGCACTCTTTTTGATTTACCGCTCATCTTGATGATGTCAATCCGGATAACTTCCGTTCTGTGGAACGACTTTTCAGCGTACTTCAGACCTACGGTCAGGTCGTCGGGTGAGAGCTTCTCCAACAGGAGCCGAAGGGCCTGTCGACGTTCGTCCTCCGGCAGGTGCAGATGCGCCTTGCCCTCAACGACAATGCTCTCATACTCGGTGGTAAACCGGCTGGGCAACAGGTTCACACGTCCCACCACGCTGAGCGACACCTTGGGATGAACCTCGAGCGCGCGCAGCTTACGGCCCTCGGGCGCACAATGGATATAGATTGCGTCCTGCCCGTCCCACACATAATTAACGGGGATGCCGTAGGGCGTGCCTTCCTCACTGATCATCGAGAGCACTCCATACTCGCTCTCCCGCAGCAGCTCCCACGCCCGTTGCTCGTCCAGCAGCCTATCCTGGCGCCGTACTTGGCTGTTATCGTAGTTCATCTCGGTACGTCTTTACATTACCACCTCCACATGGTGCTTGCCCTCGCTATAGGGAATCAGGTTGCCCTTAACCGCCTCGCCGTCGACGGTCATCCGGCTCACGCCTTTCTGGCGGCCGTCAGGATTCCTCACCACAATCTCGTACTCCGCATCGCGGAACTTACGACAGACCGTGTATTCCCTGGCTGTCTGCGGCAGACACGGGTCAATCTGCAGGCCGTCGTATTGCGGCTTCACGCCCAGGATGTACTGGCTTACCGTCAGCCACATCCATGCGGCAGTACCCGTCAGCCACGAGTTCTTACCCTCACCGGGCCTTGCGGCGTCCTTGCCTGCCACCATCTGGCAGTTCACGTAAGGCTCCACCTTATGCAGCGTCTGGTATTTCTCCTCGACATACGAGGGCAGGATCTTGGCGTAGTGTGCCCAGGCGTCGTCGCCGCGGCCAGCCAGCGTCTCTCCGATAATCACCCACGGGTTGTTGTGGCAGAAGATGCCGGCGTTCTCTTTGTAGCCTTCGGGATAGCTGGAGATCTCGCCATATTCATAGATGTATTTGGTAAATGCCGGGTTGTTCAGCACGATGCCGTGCTCGCACTCCAGGTATTTCTTCACCGAGTCGAGGCTCTTCGCCACCATACCCTCGTCGGCGCCAATCTCAGCCATTGTGCACCATCCCTGGCTCTCGATGAATATCTTGCCTTCCTCGCACTCGCGGCTGCCTATCTTGCGTCCGAAATAGTCGTAGGCGCGCAGGTACCACTCGCCGTCCCAGCCGTCGCGCTTCACGGCCTCAGTCATAGCGTCCACGGCTGCCTGCATGCGGTCGGCCTCGGCTGTGTAGGTGGCGATAGCGTCGCCACATGCCGAACTGGCAAGTTTGCGGCAAAGTGCCACGTACTCCTTGCCCGTCACCACAAACAGACCGGCAATCATCACGCTCTCTGCCTTCGTTCCCTCGCTCTTGTTCTCTGTGGTCTGGAAACTCTCGTTCGGGTCCCATGAGAAGCAGTTCAGGTTCAGGCAGTCGTTCCAGTCGGCACGGCCGATGAGCGGCAGCATGTGCGGTCCGAGGTTGTTGATGACGTGGTTCATCGACACCTTCAGGTGCTCGAACAGCGTCACCTCCGTTCCCGGCTGGTTGTCGAAGGGCACCATCTCGTCGAGTATCGAGAAGTCGCCGGTCTCTTTCAGGTAGGCGGCCGTTCCGAAGATCAGCCAGCACGGGTCGTCGTTGAATCCGCCGCCGATATCGTTGTTGCCGCGCTTGGTCAGGGGCTGGTACTGGTGGTAGCAGCCGCCGTCGGGGAACTGTGTCGAGGCGATGTCGATGATGCGCTGGCGTGCCCGGCTGGGAATCTGATGGACAAATCCCACCAGGTCCTGGTTCGAGTCGCGGAAGCCCATCCCGCGTCCGATACCACTCTCGAAGAACGAGGCCGAGCGCGAGAAGTTGAAGGTCACCATGCATTGGTATTGGTTCCAGATGTTCACCATGCGGTCCAGCTTGTCGTTGCCGGTGCTCACGCGATAGATGCTCAGCAGGTCGTTCCAGTAGGCTTGCAGCTCGTCGAAGGCCTTGTCCACCTTCTCGCTGGTGTCCAGCTGCCCGATGAGGGCGTGCGCCTTTGCCTTGTTGATGACCTGTGGCGCCGAGAACTTCTCCTCCTGCTCGTTCTCCACATATCCCAGCAGGAACACGAAGTCTTTCGCCTCGCCCGGTTGCAGCTCCACCTCTATGTAATGCGACGCGATAGGACTCCACCCGTGGGCGTGGCTGTTGCGCGGACGGCCCTCCATCACGGCCTCCGGCTCGTCGAAACCGTTGTACAGACCTACGAACGACTCGCGGTCGGTGTCGAAACCCTGTATCACCGTGTTCACGTGGTAGAAGGCATAGTGGTTGCGGCGCTCGCGGTATTCGGTCTTGTGGTAGATGGTGCTTCCCTCAATTTCCACCTCGCCTGTCGAGAAGTTGCGTTGGAAGTTCTCCATGTCGGTGGCGGCATTCCACAGGCACCACTCCTCCAGCGAGAACAGTTTCATGTGTTTCACCTTCTTCGAGAGATTCCTCAGCGTCAGTTTCTGCACCTCCGCCCACTTCTTCAACGGCACGAAGAACAGCACCGAGCACTCCACGTCGTCTTTTCTGCCAGTGATGCGTGTGTAGCCCATGCCGTGGCGGCACTCGTAGAAGTCGAGCGGCGTCTTCATGGGCTTCCAGCCCGGCGACCATACAGGTCCCATGCCGTCGTGCAGTTCTGTGGCTTGGGCTCCCTCCTCGTTGTTGATGGCATACTCACGGATATAGAAATATCGTCCGCCATTGTCCATAGGCACGCCATTATAGCGGTAGCGGGTGATGCGGCGGAACTTGGCGTCCTTGTAGAACGAGTAGCCGCCGGCAGTGTTCGAGATGAGCGAGAAGAAATCCTCGTTACCCAGGTAATTGATCCAGGGCCAAGGCGTACGCGGTTCGGTAATGACATACTCACGGTGAGCGTCGTCGAAATGACCGTATCTCATATTTTCCATTTTGTTATTATTAGTTTGGAGTTAAGAAGATATGTTTGTTTGGGGGAATAACAATCGTCCGCCCCCTTCCTGCTGCAAAGATAATGAAAACCGAGAGCAGAACAAAAGAAAATTTTTTCTTTTTTATGCCGAGGTGCATCTTTTCTTATGTAAAGATAATGAAAACCGAGGGCAGAACAAAAGAATTTTTTTTCTTTTTTATGCTGAGGTACATCTTTTGATGGAAAGTAGTTAAACCTGATACCTGAATCGAGTATGTGGTTTTGAACCGGAATGAGGAAAAGACAAGAGTGCATCTCCGCACCCGCCGAGTTGCCCTCCAGCAAGCCCGAGTTGCTCTCCAACAAGCCCGAGTTGCCATTTCTTTTCTTTAGATGGGAGTTATAGTGATTGATGGGAGATATGTGGAGGTGCTTTTGTCTTTTCATCCCATCCGGGAATAAAAAACGGGGTAACTCTGCACATTGAATGGAGAATTTCATTATCTTTGCAAGCATGAAGCAGATAGAACCTATTGCCCATTTCCGCTCGCCCCTGACCAGTAAGTTCGGGATTCCGCGGCAGAGCGGACTCGTTGAGGAACTCCGTGGTCGTATTGTGTTTGAAGAGCCATATAACCATCCTGAGGCCTTGCGGGGTATTGAGGGCTTCGATTATTTGTGGCTCATCTGGGGATTTTCGGAGAACGATTCGGCTGCCCAGGCTCCGCTTACCGTGCGTCCTCCGCGACTTGGCGGTAACAAGCGCATTGGCGTGTTTGCCACCCGCTCTCCCTTTCGTCCTAACGGACTGGGGCTCTCCTGCGTACGTGTTGACAGGGTGGAGCAGGGCGTGATTCATGTGCTGGGGGCAGACCTGATGGACGGAACGCCCATCTACGATGTGAAACCCTATATCCCTTATGCGGATGCTCACCCCGATGCCCGCGCAGGCTTTACGGACGATACGGGGTGGAAGCAGTTGGAGGTGGATTTCCCTGACGATTTGCGTCGGCATTTCTCGGCTGAGGAGCAGACGGCGCTGGTCAGCATTCTCTCGCTTGACCCCCGTCCGCATTATCATGCTGACCCTCAGCGCATATACGGTATGCCGTTTGCCGGGCGTGATATCAGGTTTAGAGTTTCAGAAAACACGGTCTATGTGGTGGAAATAGTGTAGTTTTTGCAGTTTTCTATGGTTACCTGCGTTTTTTTTGTATCTTTGCACAGAGTTTAGTTTGACAAACGTTTACGCCGCACTGAAGAAATGAGAAAACAATTCAAATCCTTCTCCAAACGACTGACCCACCGTATTGTGTTGGTCGTGTGGCTGATTATGACCATCATCTCCTTGATGGTGTCCTTGTTGGCCATCTCGGGCATGACGGCTCTGTCCAATGAGCATTATGCAGATATTGTAGAGATTACCAACGATAAGGTTTACATCATGTTGTCGTCGGTAGAGGTGTCTGCTGCCAACAACGTCGATGAGATTGAACAGTGTCTCAGCAGTCCGGCAGAAGTATATACTGCGTTGAAGAACGAGTTGAAACTGAATCCTCACATCAAAGGTTTTGCGGCAGCCTTCATCCCTGATTATTACCCCAAGCTGGGTAGATGGTTCGAGCCGTATGTTGTCAGACGCGATAGTACTGTCGAGATGGTGCAAATCGGTTCGGCAGAGCACGACTACCACAAGTCACCCTGGTATAAAAAGGCGCTCACTGAGGAGGGCGGCTATTGGTCTGATCCTTATTTCGACGAGGTGGGTGCCCGCGAGATGCTTTGCACCTACTCGCTGCCCATCCACGACAGACACGGAAAAACGGTTGGCGTCTTCGCTGCGGATTTCTCGTTGGAGTGGCTTTCCGAACAAATCAATGAGACTGACAGAAAAGAGAACGAACATGGGTTGTTCTCTGGGAGGAATGACGATAAAAGCTATTTGACGTACAGCTTCATCATTGGGCGTAATGGTGAGTATATCGCACATCCCGACAAGGACCGCATCCTAAAAAAGAGTTCCTCGTCAAGTAACGACTCTACTTCGAATAGGAGTTTCAAGAAGATTCGCCAAAAGATGCTGGCTGGTGAGACTGGTTACCAATTCACCAACGTAGATGGAATCAGTTCTTGCATCTTCTATGCACCGCTGAAACGGGCAGGTTGGTCCATGGGTATCGTTGTGCCGGTCAAGACGCTTTTGTTTTCCGGTCTTGTGATAGGCTTTCTCATTTTGTTGCACATCCTGATAGGCTTGATCCTCATCTTCGTCATCTGCTATTATTATATCAGGAAAGCCACCAAACCATTGAAGCACTTGGCTGCATCGGCAGGCGAGGTAGCGCAAGGACGGTTTGACACGCCTCTTCCTAGTATCAAGAATAACGATGAAATTCATATGTTGCGCGACTCTTTCGAGGATATGCAGCACTCGTTGGCAAATTATATCAAGCAACTTACGACCACCACAGCCCAGAATGCATCTATGGAGAGAGAGCTCAACATCGCCCGTAACATACAGATGTCGATGTTGCCCAAGCCGTTCCCGGCTAATCCCAAGCGGAAGGACATCGATGTCTACGGAATGCTGAATCCAGCCAAGGCGGTGGGCGGTGACTTGTACGACTTTTTTATCCGCGACGAGCATCTGTTCTTCTGTATTGGCGACGTTTCGGGCAAGGGCGTTCCGGCATCTTTGGTAATGGCGGTTAACAGTGCGCAGTTCCGCACCTTGTCGGCTAACGAGAGTCGCCCCAGTCGTATTATATCAACCATTAACGAGTCGCAGGCCAGCCGCAACGAGTCGATGATGTTCGTGACGCTCTTCGTCGGCATTCTGAACCTCACGACGGGTGAGCTGAGTTATTGTAATGCCGGGCACGATGCGCCAATCTTGGTCAGAAAGGGTGATGATGGAAAAGCTGTTGTCTCTTTCCTCACAGTAGATCCGAATATCCCCGTGGGTGTTGACTCCGACTGGACTTTCACCAGCCAGTATATAAAACTTGAGCCCGACACAACTATCTTCCTTTATACCGACGGACTGACAGAGGCAGAGGACAAAAAGCATGCTCAGTTTGGCGAGCAACGTATGATTGATGCCTTGGAGGAAGCCACTGTCGGAAAGCCTAAGGCCATAGTGAACAATATGATTGAGGCTGTCAGCCAGTTTGTGGGCGATGCAGAGCAAAGCGACGACCTTACGATGCTGGCCATCCGATATACTGGGTCTGTGTAGAGTTTTATATAGTCAGCGTAGAGTTTTCACGAAGTTGATGTAGAACTCTCATGAAGTCGGCGTAGTATTTCCGAAGGTGCGCAGGACGCTCACAAAGTTTGCGTGGAACCTTCCGAAGGTGCATAAATACAAGGACAGATTTTGAGCCTTCTATGCACAATATAGCAGAGACAATTTCCGTAGCTGGAAAAATAATGCAGATTTTTTTTGCATATTTATTTTAATTCTTTATCTTTGCAACCCAGATTTGAAACATGAACCAGTTGATGAGTAGCAGGGGTGCCTTGGGTAACCTGCGGCCATCAACAACCAAAGATTTAAACTATGAAAAATGAAGAACTCATGATGAATGCTAACCCCGTGGTGGCATTCTTGCAAAAACCTCCACAGACTTTCACCAAGGCTGATATCATCAGTTTTGTGAAGGAGAATGGCATCAAGATGATCAACTTGATGTATCCTGGCGGTGATGGAAAACTGAAGACGCTGAATTTCGTGATTACACATTTGGCGTATCTCGACACGATACTGACTTGTGGCGAGCGTGTCGATGGCTCAAGCCTTTTCTCGTTCATTCAGGCAGGAAGCAGCGACTTGTATGTGTTGCCGCGCTTCTCGACAGCTTTTGTCGACCCGTTTGCCGAGATTCCCACGCTGACCATGCTGTGCTCGTATTTCGACAAGGACGGCAACCCGCTGGAGAGCTCTCCCGAGCACACGTTGCGCAAGGCCGCACAGGCTTTCCGCGAGGTGACAGGCATGGAGTTTCAGGCGATGGGCGAGCTGGAGTACTATGTAATCAGCGAGGACGAGGAGGTGTTCCCTGCCATCGACCAGCACGGCTATCACGAGAGTGCGCCATATGCCAAGACCAACGAGTTCCGCAAGCGTTGCATGCACTATATTGCACAGGCTGGCGGACAGATTAAGTACGGTCATTCGGAGGTGGGTAACTTCAAGATGAACGGACTCGTGTACGAGCAGAACGAAATTGAGTTCCTGCCTGTTCCGGTTGAGCAGGCTGCCGACCAGTTGATGCTGGCAAAATGGATTATCCGCAACCTTGCTTGGGAAGAGGGCTACAACGTGACGTTTGCCCCGAAGATCACGACGGGTAAGGCTGGCTCAGGACTTCATATCCACATGCGCATGCTGAAGGACGACAAGAACCAGATGCTGAGTAATGGCGTGTTGAGCGAGGCTGCCCGCCGCATGATTGCCGGTATGATGGACCTGGCTCCGAGCATCACAGCATTCGGAAACAAGAATCCTACGAGCTATTTCCGACTAGTGCCGCATCAGGAGGCTCCCACCAACGTTTGCTGGGGCGACCGTAACCGCTCGGTGCTGGTACGCGTTCCGTTAGGATGGGCGGCCGACGTCGATATGTGTCAGAAGGCGAACCCCAACGAGTTGCGCTCGGATTATGATATGAGCATCAAACAGACCGTGGAGATGCGCTCGCCGGATGGTTCTGCCGACCTCTATCAGCTGCTGGCAGGACTGTGTGTTGCCTGCCGTCATGGGTTCGAGATGGAGAATGCCTTGGAACTGGCAGAGAAGACCTACGTGAACGTGAATATTCACGATGATGCCAATGCGGACCGCTTGGCTCAGTTGGAACAGCTGCCCGACAGTTGCGAGGCTTCGGCAGATTGTCTGGAGCGCCAGCGCAGTGTCTTCGAGGAGCATGGCGTATTCTCACCAGCTATGATTGACGGTATCATCGCCCAACTGCGTGCCTACAAGGACCGCACTCTGCGCAAGGATACTGAGCATGACGGAAACGCCATTCAAAAACTGGTGAATGAGTATTTCCATTGCGGATAAAGGCTAGTATGGTGGATGACTATTTCCATTTCGGAAAAAGAAAGTGATAAAAATAAGAAAACCTGAGGAACTGATGCGCAGTCCTCAGGTTTTCTTATTTTTGTTATCCAAGCCGATGAGGTTAACTCCCCTATATTGGCTGGATTTACTTCTCAATCAGTATTCTGGCATCGACAGCAATGACGCTCTTGTCGTCTGCCAGCAACGGGTTGATATCCATTTCCTTGATTTCAGTGGCAAAGCGGAGCAGGGTGGAGAGGCGCACGATAATCTCGGCATACTTCTGTTCGTTGATGCCTTTTTGTCCGCGAGTACCTTGGATAATCTTATAGCCGCGCAGAGAATGAATCATAGAGTAAGCCTCGGCGTAAGACAGGGGTGCCAGACCGCTCGACACGTCTTTCAGCGCCTCGACGAAAATACCGCCCAATCCACAAAGCACAACGTGGCCGAAACGTTGCTCATACTTCGCACCAATAAACAACTCTGTACCGCTGAGCATCTTCTGAACCATCACGCCAGTAGCATCTTTGATTTTCATCATACGGTCAAATTCCAAGGCGAGATGCTCGGGAGTGCGGACGTTGAGGGCCACACCTCCCACGTCGCTCTTATGAACAGGTCCTACAACCTTCGCTACCACGGGATACTCCACCTTGTTGGCAAAGGCGATGAGTTCGTCTTTCTTGGATGACACAAACTCCGGAACCATAGGAATACCGGCGCACTCCAGCAGCTGGTGAACTAGGTTGGGCGAGATATAGCCGTTGCCCTTAATGCCGGCGATGATGTCACGGATTTTAGGAACGTCGACTCCGAACAACTCTACTTCGTTGGCGGCAGGCAATGGGGTCTTTGTCACTTGTGAGAGGGCTGTGGCAAGCGTTACCTCATCGCTGAAGTTCACGTGACCTTTCTTCAAGAACTCCTCCACCTCCGGACCAGCGGTGTGCAAACTGGGAAGAACAGGGAAGATGGGCTTGTCGCTCTCAAGAATCTTCTTGTGTAATACATCATAAGCCTCGTAGAGCTGTACCAGGCCCGGTGTGCCGAAGATAACCATGATGGCGTCGATATGCTCAAACTTTTTGTCGCAGTAGTCGATGGCTATACCCAGCTGCTCGGGTGTACCCGTAGCGAGAATGTCGATAGGATTAGCAACAGATGAGCCGGGGAAGAGCTGTGTCTTCAGTTCGTTGGCAGCATCTCCGCTGATAGGAGGCACGTTCATGCCGCCTTTCGAAAGCGCGTCGGTGAGCATCACGCCAGGGCCTCCGGCATGGGTGACAATGGCAAAATTCTTCAGTGGTGCAGTCGGTTGGACATTCTTGCTGTCGGACATCACCTTGAACACACAGCCCACGGTGGTAAGTTCCTCGCGCGAGAAGCAGCGAACGATACCGGCCTTGCGGAACAAAGCCTCTACGGCAGAGTCGCTGCTGGCAATGGCACCTGTATGGCTGCTGGCGGCACGGCTTCCGCTCTCGCTGCTTCCTGCCTTGATGGCGGCTATGCGACAGCCCTTACGGATGAGTGAGCTGGCGTGGAAAAGCAGCTTGTCGGGGTTGGATATATTCTCAATATAAAGTAGCTTGACAGGCGAGTCGGTCTCTGGATTGTAATTCTCGTCCATGTATTGCAGGGCGTCCTCGATACCAATCTGTTTGCCGTTTCCGATGGACCAAACGCTGTTGAATTGCAGACCTTTGATGACTGCCGACTCGAGGATGAACACAGCGGTGGCTCCTGAGCCAGATATGAAGTCGACACCTTTCGGACTGAGCTCGGGGATGGGCTTTGTGAAAACACTATGGTGCCAACGGTTCATCAGACCGATACAGTTCGGGCCAATGAGCGCTGCTCCGTATTTCTCGCAAGTATCCAGGATGCGCTGTTCAAGTGCGGCACCAGCCTTTGTCTCCTCGCCAAATCCTGCCGAGATGATGATGAATGCCTTGACTTGTTTCTCAGCGGCCAGGAATTCCACATAGTCGGGACAGAACTTGGCTGCGACGACTAGGATGGCAAGGTCTGTGGGAGGCACTTCCTTCACATCATGGAACGCCTTGACTCCCTGCACCTCGTCTTCTTTCGGATTGACGATGCGCAGTGTGCCTTGATAGCCTCCGCTAATTAGATTGCGCACAATGGCGCCACCGGGTTTGTGCACGTTGTTTGAGCCGCCAATGACGACGATGCTCTCCGGCTGTAACAATTGTTTGTTGATCATAGTAATTCTTTTAAGTTTTATGAGATTGTTTAGGATTATCTATATGCTTATTTGAACATACAAGCGCAAGTCGCGACTCATCTTGACTTGCGGAATTCCTTCAGCACATCACACTTCGAGACATAGTCGCTCATGGGATGGTTGTCGTAGAGTGACAGCAGTTTGGTGAGTGCATGATACTGGCGGCTTTCACGACGCGGTTTTTTGATGAAATCACTCATGTCGCTGTCCCAGTCCTCCTCATACCAACGGTCTAAAGGGATGTAACCGATGGCATAAAGTGCTTTCTCCTTCAGCAGGAAGTTATTGCTTTGTGCGGCACGCTCCAGATAGTCGCGCGAAAGAGCCACGAAGTCGCGCTCACCAATGCGCGCGGTGTCGCTGACGCTCTTGCCATAGTGGGTGAGGAACCAACAGTCGCCCATGTAGCTGGCCTGGAACAGACGCACGGCATAGTCGTAGGCCAGTTGCAGACAAGTTTCCTTGTCGGCTACCGACATTTTGTGTTCCAGTTCGTTCATTTCCTTGGCGAACTCTATTTTCTTGTTGCTCTTCAAATGTGTCTTGTTCATCAGGTCGCTCATGGCCTTCAGCTGGCTTTTGCGCCACTGCTCAGTTGTAAACGAGCGTGTAGCCATATACTCGCATATGTTCTGACTGTCGAGGAACTTCAGAGGCACTTTACTCAAATATTCTATGGCTTTGCCCCATTCGAGCGTGGTCAGGTATTTCGTGCCGATAATATCGTTCAGGTAGTCCTCATTGCGGTATATTTTATCCATTAAGTAGCCTTCCAGCTCGCTGGAGGGCTGCTCCTTGATGAACGCAAGGTACTTTTCTACCGTTCTTGCGTTCTTGGCGTTCATTTGCTCGAAAGCATAGGTGCTGTAATAGGGGTTAAAGTCGTAATTGTTACCATCGTTAGTATAGGTACCAAAATTGTTGTCAACATAGCTTAAAAAAGCAATGCTGATCTCAGGCCGTTGCCAGCGGTCGTACTGCTTGGTCAGTACCTCAAACACGGTGCGGTCGATAACCTCATTATAGTGGTTGTTCCATCCATGTTCATCAGGATTGTCCTCTAAGTTTTTTGCGCGCAGCCATTTCAGCTCGCCCACCACAAAGTCGTCGAAAGCCTTCCCCGGGCGTGCATTGGCAGAAGTGATGTAGAACCTGATGGCACGTGCATTGTCTTTCATGCGCTGTGTGCCTTCCATCTTCACAGCCTCGTCGATGTATTTCTGCGCCTTCTGATGGTCGCCGAACATGAATTCCATCCATGCTGCAGCGGCCTTCCATAGCGCAGGCTGGCGACTTTGTGTAACAGCTTTGTTAGCCATTGCGATAAAGCTCGTTACGTCTTTGCGGTACGAATCGAGCAGAGCCTTGTCGCTGTCATCACTGGCAAATGAGCCTGCGTTGCTCAAGGTCGACTGAGCGTCATTTACGTATGTCTGTACGAGCCAAGGCAGGGCAGGGGAGTTTTGGTTTTGGTCGTAAACCTTTTTGATTCCCTGATACGACAAGTTGTCGTACATGCAATAGCGAATACTGGTCATATCACCTTGCTCTGCAAAAATCTCGCATGCCTTGTCCTGTTGCCCTATTTGGCACAGAGCACCGGCATAGATGTTGCGCATCATTTCGCGGTAGACAGAGTTGGGTAGCTTTTGTCCCCATTCGTTCCAAAAACTGATGTTCTGCTGATAATCTCCGAGCATCATATTGCATCGCATCACCAGGAGGGCATTCTGACTGCGCAGCCGGGAGCGCAAAGCCGACTGAGCCTGAGTCCTGATGGCGCGCAGCCGGTTCTTGCATTGTGCTATTTGTGCTTTGGTTGGATATTCCCACGGGTCAGCCAGCTTTGGACAAATCTGGAAGGCATACTCATTGAGCAGGCGGATGTATTTGACCATCTGCACATCATTCTTCCGTTGCGCATATGCCAATAAGGCATCGTAGTCAAACTTGTTAACCTCGCCATTGGTATATGCAGCCCAGTTCTGATTGCTAAGATCTTCGAAGTGAGTTTTCAGCTCACGGTTGTAGACACTAAACAGATAGTAGTCGTGATCAACCATGTAATAGCAGGCCATGGCCGTCATGGCCATGATGGCCAAAATGCTACTCATTAAAAATCTTTTCATAATCCTCTGTTTTGTAATTGTTGATGAACCTTTGGTCCAAATGATATAATATCACTTGCCTGTGCAAGTCTTTCCTTTCTTTTTTTACAGCCTGTTTCACTTTCAGCAATTCGTCAGCTGTGCAGTACCAATGTATCAGTGTGTCGCCTTTCAACTTACATTGCTCATCAGTTTGGTTGTAGGCGATGTGGCGGAACTCGTCGTTGTGGAACAAAACCTTCCATTCGAATAGCGGATAGGCTGCGTTGAGCGGTAGTTGGTAGCGCCCAAGGTGTCTTAAGTAAGGGGCCACGTCGCGTATGTCTAAAATGGGATTCCGCTCGGAGCGCTTGGTTACGTCGCCTGTGTTATAAAGCATCAGCGTGCCTTCGTCGACAGGTGGAGCAGGCATGCTCAACTGGTGTAGTCGTATTGTGGCAGACAGCTTGATTTGGTGTTTCCGCAGTTCATCACGCATCAGTTTCAACAAGCTGTAGTATCGTTCCCGAGAGCGTTTCGTGTAGTCGCAGTCAATCTGCACCTCTTTCACAGGTCCGATGTCGTTTGTTTCCGACATTTGCAGGACACGTCTGACAATCTTTCCTGCCAGTCCTCCCGTCTCCTGCCACAGGCAGTTCTCCATGATGAACACGGTCGGCACAATCTCAACACTATCGGGCTGAGCCGACTCAAACACGCAGGTCGCAGTAGGCACCACCTCATGCTGTTCGTTTACCACTACATCGAAATACCGCAGGTAAAGCCTTCCGATATGCTGCTCTGTCAGGAATGCCAGTTCGGCAGAGTCGGGCTGGAAGGTCGTGCGCCAATAATACATGGCTCTTTGTGATGTCTGTGGTTGCGATTCTGACGAGCAGCCCGAAAACAGCATGAGACTGTATGCCATGAAAGCCAAGCATCCAATACAGGATGCCTTAGCCCAGAATCTGCTCGGCATGTTCCTTCACCTTGATTTGCTTCGGACCTATGATTTGCTCAACGACACCGTTCTCGTCAATTATAAAAGTGGTGCGGATAGTGCCCATATAGGTGCGGCCCGCCATCTTCTTCTCGCCCCATACACCAAATGCCTCTACCAGCGAGTGCTCTGTGTCGGCAATCAGCGGGAAGGGAAGCTGATACTTCTCGATGAAACGCTTGTGCGACTTCTCATCCTGCACACTCACGCCTACCACGGCGTAGCCTTTGCTCAGCATACGCTCATAGTTGTCGCGCAGGTTGCAGGCCTCGCTGGTGCAGCCAGGTGTAGAGTCCTTCGGGTAGAAGTACAATACCAGCTTTCTGCCCTTGAAATCGCTAGTCTTAATTTCCTGCCCATTCTCATCACGTCCGAGAATCTCAGGTGCTTTATCTCCAATATTCATATCGTTCACTTTAGTATTAAGATTATCTTTTGCAAAGGTAATGAAAAAAACGGATAATTGCGCAAGGAAGTTGCTTGTTTATTTTGTCCTGCATGAGTTTTTTTATTTGAAACTATCTGAAGAAATAACAAATATCAATGTATTTATAATTCTTCTTTGCCCCCTTTTGAGTCGTTTGTCGTCCATACGAGTCAAATCGTATGTCGCTCCTATCGCTAATCATTACCATTTGCATTCTTCTCCATTCCTATATATGACCCAGTTCTCATCTTTGCCGGTGTTTGCCGCATAACAGAAAAAAGCATCATAAATCCTTTGATAAATAAAAAAAACTGATTATATTTGCAGAAATATAGAACTAAAAATCAGTAATAAATATGCGAAACACTTTATCGACTAAGGCAAAGAGGCATGTGCCTACACTGTTAGCCATTTTTGTGGTTATGCTGTTGTTAAAGCCTATGACAACAACGGCACAGAGTCTGCAAAAGTTGTGGGAAGATGTGTTAGTTGCCCAAAAAGCTGACAAGCCAAAGACCGCAATAGAATGCTTGGAAAAGATTGTCAGCAAGGCAGAGAAGGAAAAAGCCTACGGCCATCTGATGAGAGCAGAACTGATGATTATTCAGGCAAAAACAGCCATTTCGCCCGACTCGTTGGCTCCAGCCTTCTTCCGGCTTGTGGAGAAAGCTGAGGCTCAGAAAAAGCCTTTGCAGAAAGCTGTTTATTATGCTGTATTGGGTAAGACTATTGAGAACGGACACGAAGTGAGATCGTTGAGCGATAAGTCATCGTCGTATTATTATAAACTTGCGCTCGCAGATCCGTTGCTGCTGAGCAAAGCGAAAGCAGAGGGTTATGAGCCACTGGTCGTGAAAGGTGATTACGGCAGCATGTACGACCATGACTTGCTGAGCGTGATAGCCCATGAGGCTGATAAGCTGAAGGTGATGCTCGACTGCTATAACGCACAGCCCAAGCGTCGCACAGCCGCCATGATGGCTACTCTTGAGGTCATTAAGAGTGATGCGTACTATTATTACAACCGGTCGTACGACAATTATCCGCCGTTCCGCCAGCTCGATTCTCTTATCAACAAATATGGTGACCTGCCTGAGTGCTGCGAAGCCGCTATTTTGAAATATAATCTTTTGGACCGTGTCAAAGGAGTAACAGACGGACAACGGAGCGAAATGTTGAAGAGCGCTATCGAAAGATGGGGGAAATACAGCCGTTGTGATGTGTTGAGGAACGAACTCGATAAATTAGAAAACCCGAGACTCGAGGTGGTACAGGGATACGAATATGTGCTGCCAGGCAAGCCGAAACTCGTCAAGTTCCCCAAGATCAAAGGCGTAAACAACCTGAAGGTGGAGATTACACGTGCTGAGATCGGGAAAGACACTCAGTATTCGCTGTATGGCAAGACCTATTGGAATATGCTGGAGAAATACGGTGTAAAAGGCTCCCGTAAGGTATTGTTTGACAAGACCTACCCCAAACATGAGCCTTACGAGGTGTTCAGCGATTCCGTGTGGATTGAGGGAATGCCTGCCGGTGTCTATTTCATTGATTATATCACCGACAACAATCGTCTCGACACGATTCATAATTACTTCCATGTGACGGATATTGCATTGATGATGCAGCCTCTGCCTAAAGGAGATGTACGTCTGGCCGTGCTCAACTCTACAACGGGTCAGCCCATGCCTAACGCCCATATCGACTATAAGAGGAGATATGCGCCTAAAGACGACAAACCGACTACGGTCAACTGTAATCAGTTGGCGGAATATGTAGTTCCCAATGGCTCGCTTATGGAGCATTTCTTCGCCTATACCGATAATGATTGGGGATACAGGACACAGGATTTGAAAAGGGACTTCAGGTATAACGGTGAGGTGGGCGACGTCACTTTCTTCAATATCTTTACCGACAGGAGTATTTATCGCCCTGGGCAGACTGTTCATATGGCAGCCGTCAGCGTGGAAAACGAAGATGGTCTCAAAACGAAGGTAATTAGTGGTAAAGAGGTGACCATCGAGTTGGCAAACCCGAAAGGGAAAGTCATTGAGACGAAAAAAGCTGTTACCGATGCTTATGGTACTGTTCACACCGACTTTACCCTTCCCGGGAACGGACTCAATGGCAGATATTCCATTAAGGTGAATAACAGCCGATTGTACTTCAATGTGGAAGAATATAAGCGTCCTACTTTCTTTGTAGAGATTGAGAAGCCTGAGACAGGTTATCAGAATGGCGACACGCTGACTCTTGTCGGAGAAGCCCGCACCTACAGCGGCATAGCCGTGCAAGGAGCCAAAGTGGCTTATACGGTAAACCGCTCGAGAATGTATTATTGGTGGCGGCATTTCGAAAATGCCAATAATGAGACCGAACTCCTGCGGGAAACCGTTACAACCGATCAGGATGGTAAGTTCAAGTTGCGGGTACCCATCAAACTGCCTTCCGAAAGTAGCAAGTATGGTGTGTACAACTTTAATGTGTCGGCAGATGTGACTGACATGGGTGGCGAGACTCACAACGCTCTATGCTCATTGCCACTTGGCTCCAATCCATATATCTTCTATGTGGATATGCCAGATAAGGTATTGCGCGATAGTTTGAAGAATGTTACCTTTACGTTGCTCAATGCTGTGGGCAAGCCTGTTGACGCTCAGGTTGAATATACCGTTGATGCCGTGGGACAGAATGGGGCAGGACAATTGTATAAGTCGGTCGTGCCTTCTAACAAGCCGACAGCTTTCACCCCAAGCCCGTTGCAATCAGGCGCATACAGACTGACCGCAGTCTGCAAAGGCGACACTATCTATCAGAAGTTTGTCGTTTTCGATATTAACGACACCAAGCCGGCAACGAAGACGAACGACTGGTTCTACGTGAGCGGAGATGAGTTCCCACGCGATGGAAAACCAGTATATGTTCAGGTGGGAACAAGCGACGAGAATGTGCACGTGCTCTATACAGTTGTCTCGGGCGAGAAGGTGATAGACATGGGACATATCAATCTGAGTAATGCCGTTAAGACTTTGTCTTATCAGTATAAGGATGAATATAAGGAGGGCATCAACGTAGCCATGTGCTGGGTGAAAGATACCGTCTTCCATAGCCATCAGGTGACAATCAAACGCCCGATGCCAGTGAAGAAGTTGAAGATGGAGTGGACCACCTTCCGCGACAAGCTGACCCCGGGACAAAAGGAAACTTGGACGTTGCGCGTGAGGCAATCTGACGGCAAACCTGCCAATGCACAGGTGATGGCTACTCTCTACGACAAGTCACTTGATCAGATTGCAAAGCACAACTGGAGTTTTGACCATAAGCTACGCCAGAATTTCCCATCCTCATCGTGGTCGATGGGATACATCTATGATATCAAGGATTCGGAGGTGCCCAAATATAATAAGCGTGAAGTGAAGGCGCTTAAGTTCGACCATTTTGATGACGATATCTTCGATTTTGGCGGTTATCGGATTTTTAATACAAGGGTTCTTGAATCGAAAAAAATGGGTGCTATGCCGGTACCTCTCGATGGTGGTAGACGTGAGGTAGCTCAGGCTGCATATACAGAAGCTGGTGAACTGACCGTCGGCAAGGAATCAGAAGCAGAGCAGAGTGCGACGGTCTCTCCGCGTACGAATCTGAATGAGACGGCATTCTTCTATCCGACTCTTGCTACAGATGCCACTGGTCAGATAGTCATGAAGTTCACCTTGCCGGAAGCCCTTACCACATGGCGCTTTATGGGCTTGGCGCACGATAAGAGTCTGAATATCGGCATGCTCGAGGGTGAGGCCATTGCCTCGAAGACCGTGATGGTGCAGCCCAATATGCCGCGTTTCATCCGTCAGAACGATGGCGCCACAATCACAACGCGTATAGCGAATACCTCCGATAAGGTGGTGAGCGGTAATGCGTTGATGGAACTGGTAGATCCGGCTACCGAGAAGGTGTTGTTCCGTCAGCAGAAGCCTTACAAGGTAGGAGCGAAAGGCTCGTCGACCGTCACATACGACTTGTCAGCCTTTACCACGCAGGCGTCAGCGTCAGCTCATCCGCTCATTTGCCGCATCATTGCTCAGGGCAATGGATACAGCGATGGCGAGCAGCACTATCTGCCCATTCTGCCCGATGTGGAGCTGGTTACCAACACACGCACGATTACGCAGCACGAGCCATCAGAGGTGAGCGTCGACCTGAACAAGTTGTTTGCCAATACCCAGCACTCGGCAGCTGCCGGCCAGTCGTCTCTTACCATCGAGTATGCTGAGAATCCGGCTTGGATGATGGTTCAGACGCTCCCGTCGATGGCGGCCGACCCGGCAGACAATGCCATCTCGATAGCGGCAACCTACTATGCCAATTCGATAGCCGGCTGGATGCTCAACTCTACTCCTGCCATCCAAAAGACCATCCAGCAATGGAATGCCGAGAACAAGGACGGAAAGGGCGTGTCGTTGGCTTCTGAATTGCAGAAGAATCCAGAACTGAAGAGTATCCTGCTCGAGGAGACACCGTGGATGCTGGATGCCAATAATGAGTCAGAGCGCATGGCATTGCTGGCAGACTATTTCAACGGTGAGACGCTTCAGGCAAAGCTGGATGCTACCGTCAGCCGGCTCAAGCAGTTGCAACAGGGAAATGGCGGTTTCGCTTGGATGAACGGCATGTATCCTTCTCTTTATACTACTCAGGCCGTGGCTCATATCCTCGCCCGTTTGAATGCATTATTGGGCAACCAGGAACAGGTGGAAGGCATCTTCAACAATGCGCTTGGCTATATTGGCACATATGCGCAGAAAGAGGTTGATTTGATGCAAAAAATTGAGAAAACGCAAGACCGGAAGTGCTATCCGTCAGAGTTCCTCATTGACTACCTCTATGTGCTTGCTCTTAACAATGCGCCGTCAAACAGCTTGACTTCTTATCTTGTGAGCAGGTTGAAAGAGATGACGGCCGACCTTACCATCTACGGCAAGGCTGCCGCATCGCTCGTACTGGCCCGTTTTGGTGAGACGGAAAAGGCTCGTGAGTTCCTCGAGAGCATGATAGAGTATTCGGTCTATACTGACGAGAAAGGACGCTACTTCGATACGCGCAGGGCATACAGCTCGTGGTTCGACTATAAGATTCCTACATCGGTGGCCTGCATTGAGGCCATGAAGATGGTCGATGCAAAGGCTAACGAGAAATATATTGAGGAGATGCAGCGATGGTTGTTGCAAGAGAAACGTACCCAGGCCTGGGACACACCTGTCAACTCTGTCAATGCCGTATACGCTTTCTTGAAGGACAATCTGAAGTCGTTGGAGCCCAAGGGTGAGCCTGCACAGATTATGATTGACGGCAAGGCCATCAAGATGCCAGCGGCTACAGCCGGCATGGGATATGTCAAGACGAGGGAAGACGCCTCTAACAAGAACACGCTTACCGTGCGGAAGACGTCGAAAGGAACATCGTGGGGATCTGTCTATGCGCAGTTCTATCAGCCGATGAGCGACATAGAGGCCTCTCAGGAAGGAATGACAATCAAGCGCGAGCTGGTCAGCATCAACGGTAAGCCTGTGAGCAGTAAGGATGTATCGTCGGGTACAGTCTCGCTCAATGTCGGCGACCGTATTAAGATGCGCATCACCATTGTTTCCGACAGGGACTACGATTTTGTCCAAATCCATGATAAGCGCGCTGCCTGCCTGGAGCCTGTCAGTCAGGTTAGTGGTTACCGCGATGGCTGTTACGTCTCACCGCGTGACAATGCGACCAATTACTTCTACGATCAGTTGCCAAAGGGCAAGTGCACGATTGAGACGGAGTACTTTGTCGACCGTGCTGGTAAATATCAAAGCGGTTCCATCACGATGCAATGCGCCTATGCGCCTGCCTTTGCAGCTCGCGACAAGGCCATCACGTTTGTGGTGAAATGATTCGTTCATGATAAGTTCGTAAATAATATTCTAAAGTTGTGACTTAGAATCGAGGAACCCCATAACGGGCAAGCCATCGCCCATAAAGCATAACTCCAGGTTTGTAGAGGAATGCTCTTCGACGCTGGAGTTATCCTTTAGAGCGCTGGAGGGCATGATTAGAAATGTCATTGGCATCTATCTGTTATGTGGAGAATAGATTTGCCGGATGAGCGGTTCTTAGTATCTTGGCACAGAATAAATGACAATAGAAAAAAGAAGAGATGAAACCAATAGAGATTCGTAACGAAAGACTGGCGCAAAAGCTGATGAAGAATCTGGCGCGCCGGCATTATGAGAGTTATTACTGCAAGACGGCTGCTGAGGTTGTTGATAAGGTGCGGGAGCTGATTCCTGAGGGGAGCAGCATCTCGTGGGGCGGCTCGATGACTATTCGCGACACGGGTGTGACGCGTATGTTGAAAGAAGGCAACTATCAAGTGTTCGACCGCGACGACGTTACGACCGCAGAGGATAAGGTGCGGATGTACCGTAAGGCTTTCGAGTGCGACTATTATCTTTCGAGTGTGAACGCAATCAGCGAGGATGGCGTTATCGTCAATATTGATGGTAACGGCAACCGTGTGGCTGCTATCACATGGGGACCGGAGCATGTTATCCTGATTGTCGGCTTGAACAAGGTTTGCCAGGATTTGGATGCCGCCGTGAAACGCGCTCGCTCGACTGCTGCTCCCATCAACATGGCACGATTCACGAATAACACTCCTTGTCAGGTCGACGGAACTTGCCACAATTGCCTGTCGGCAGAGAGTATCTGCAACTATGTCAGCATCCAGCGCATGTCGCATCCCGCAGGGCGCCATATCGTCATCCTGACCGACGAGGCGGTAGGATATTAACGTGAGTTCGACGAATTCAGAATCATGCAAGCTGTGTGTCAGAAATCGGAGGGACAGTCCCTTTGATTTCATTAGTTTTTCGATTTTGTGATTTTGTGACATGTGACTTTGTGACATTAAGCACCTTCCGACTA
>JAEEGI010006846.1_pt1 | contig 25672 bp, 20 predicted proteins | sample 8958751 | NCBI WGS metagenome assembly JAEEGI01 (sample SAMN16246545, study PRJNA631951) | gut metagenome | biome: gut microbiome; feature: rumen; material: KS-attached | host: Bos | place: Iran: Karaj | collected 2018-10
GCTTCGGAAAAACTGTTGGTAAGCCATCCAAGCATTTCCATGGGCCATACGATGTTGTTTGAATAGCTGATGTATGCGGTGATGACACCAAGGGTGATGCCGAACATTCCCTTCACATAGAACACTCCGCCGATGGCAAGAACTACCAGGGGAACGATTCCGGAAATAAATGAAAAGAATGGATAGTACTTAACAAATACCTTTGAAAGGTCCACATTGAGTTCCTTGTACTTGTCATTATGCTTCTTGAATTTGGTGAGCTCATGACCTTCTCTGGCAAATGCCTTAACCGTACGTACACCCGCGATGTTCTCCTCACAGGTTGTGTTAAGGACCGCATTCTCCTCGGAGATTTCTCCGAACACCGTATCCAGCTTTCTGTCCATTTTAATGGCAAGGAATCCGCATACCACAATGGCTATGAAAGGCAGTATCGCCATATAGGCATTGAGCCTGATCATGCAGATCATGATAAAAACGGTATGGAATGCGACTTCTATCAGGAGCATGGAGATAAAGGACAGTGCTTCCCACACCTTATCGATATCCTCTTTAAGCCTCGCCATGATCTCGCCGGTATTGTTCTTGTCAAAATATGCGGTATCCAGACTCTGTATATGCTTAAACAGATCACGTCTGACACCCATGACGACTTTTGAAGATACCGAGTCGAAATTGTATTCCTTGATGTACTGAAACAATGCTCTCATAAGACCGAAGCACATATAGATCACTAAGAACTTAAAAAGTTTTTCAGTCTTTCCCGCCACTATGCATTCATCAACGATAAGTCTCTGAATCTCCGGCACGAACATTGAAACCGTAACCGAAAGTATCAGTGATGTAAGCGCGATTATGTACTGCCATAAGTGGCGCTTAATATGTTTAAATAAACTGAATTTTTCCCTCATTTTTAAAATCACATCCTATCTCAAAACGTCCGAAAAGGTAAAAAAATAGCCGGAAAGCTCAGCTTTCCGGCATTATGGTAAAAACCGCTATACAGTTGCAATATGGCCGCATGACCACATTATACCTGCATAGACCCTTTCCGGAGGCTGTAAGTATTGTTCTTAAGTGAATTATTCTGATGATTTCTTAACTTAATCAATTTGATTGCCTCCTTTCTGAAAATCACGGTTAATAGTTTCAATCTGTCTCACAACGGACACTATGTAACATAACCAATTAAAAAATGTTTGTCAAGATATTAATTGTTGAGAATTTACAACTTTTATTTGAGCTGACAATAGTGATTGCGGAACAAAATATGTTATTATATTTGCATATAATATATGGGAGATGCTTATGGCTCAAACAGATATCGGACAACTCATAACCGAGTACTGTAAGAACATGGATCGTCAGGAAGAACTGAACGAGGCCCTATTTAACAAGCTCCCGAAGAAAGAATGGATCGGGCGGCTTGCGGGTCGTGCACGCGAGCTTACCGAGATTGCGACCAGGGATGAACAGATCCTCGGTGAGATAAACGATCTCCTTACCCGTGACCTCTCCGAAGAAGAAACTCTTGCTCTCTATGACCGCGTTGTCGAGATGTACAACGGCGACTATGACGACTATGTCGTAATTTTTCCCCTTCTCAAAAAACTCCTTGAAGCGTACGAAGGAAGCACTGATTACGAAAAGCTTATCTTCGTTTACAAAGCAATATTCTATGAAATCTGCGAGATAAGAAACCGTGGCTCGGGTCAGATGAAAATGAGCGACGAATATCTCGAGAAGATCTTTGCACTCTGCGATCATTACAGTGAGTTTTCACCATCGGCAAGACGCGGCGTCTGGGTCGCATGGTACAACTATGTAGTCATCGATACCGAAAATCCCGATTTTGATATAAACCGTTCATACCTACGTCACAAGACAGCCAACGAGTTTTGGAACAGTGACGTTGTTCAGGCACTCGACAAGGATAATCAGGAAGTCTCCGAACTTGTCGATATGATGAACAAGGACTGGATGTGCGTTGAAGAGCATATCGAAAAAGCAACCGATGAGGTAAAAAAATACCTCTACGATTATGCGGGTAAATACTTCGAAGAAGATACCCGTAAGGCAAAACACATCACGGACTACAATGACCGCGTCTATGCACTGTACCTTCGCACCAGGATTGAAAGCGGAGAGGAAACATTCGAGGGCGCACTTGATAAATATCTCGAGTACTATAAAGCATGCGTCATAAAGTTCGAAGCTACGGGTAAGACAAGCACTGAGGAACAGCATTTCTTAAACAACGGTCCTCTCCTTATGCTCCGCCTTGCCAAGCATGTCGATGATAAGAAAAAAGTGGACAGGATCGTATCCTATCTGCTCAAATCATCACGCACCAATCTCTATAACAAGTACAAGGATTTCCCTTCACAGTTCATCAACGATGTTCTGGCGAAATGGTGTTATAAGACTCTCGAATATCTCGGCTCGAGAAAAGAAAAAGAAGACTACATCCTTGACCTTATAGTCAAGCGCCAGCTTCCCACCTACCTGCACTCCGTAATCGTCTCGGAACTGGCAATGGTTTTTGCGGAAAGCGCCCTTATCTACATGCCGGAATTTTTTGACGATCTTCCGATCAAAGAAGATATTCCCGAATACCTGCGTCACTGCGGACTCTTCCACGACGTTGGCAAAACGAGGATCGCAGACATAATAAATCTGCAGTGTAGAAAACTCGGGGATGAAGAATTTGACTCAATTAAAAAGCACCCTGAATACGGTGCCAAATTCATGGAGAACGATCCGGACCTTATCATTTACCGTGACGTGGCTGCAGGCCATCACTGTTTCTATGACGGGTCGGGCGGATATCCCTCTGATTACGATCACAACACGCCCTACCGTGCTGCAATTGATGTTATAACAATCTGTGACTGCCTTGATGCGGCCACGGATCAGTACGGCAGAAACTACAAGAAAGCTAAAACGCCGGGCGAAATCTTCGAAGAACTCAAAAAGTATGCGGGAACTCGTTACAATCCCGACCTTGTAAATCTTCTCGATCTTGATCCCGACCTCAAATCCCGTATCGGATATTTCATCGGTTCAGGCAGAGCAGAGATCATGTACCAGGCGTACAGAAGGAAAATTTAAATAATAATCCGGCGGGGGTGATTCTCTTGATACAAGAATCATCCCCGCCGGATCTTTCTCTAAACTATATATTTCTTTACTTCTTCAGCCGTGACGGCAATATAAGTCGCTCCGGCTGTTTTAAATTCCTCTTCGTTTCCGTATCCGTACAACACACCTACGGAATCTATACCAACTTCTCTTGCGGCATCGATATCGTAATGTCTGTCCCCTACCATGAGAACCTTACTGAGGTCCGTGATGCCGTACTTATCAAGGACATATCTGATGATATCTTTCTTTTCCTTGCGGTCGGTATCATTACCGCATCCGATAACATCAAAGTATTTGGCCAGATCAAAATGATCAAGAACGATCATGGTTCCTTTTTCAAACTTTGAAGTCGCAACGGCTACATGCAATCCCATTTCATTAAGATCTTCGAGAAGCTTTACTACTCCGGGATATACCTCATTCTCAAGCACACCGCCCATCTGAAAATAATACTCTCTGTATGTTGCGATGGCCTTTTCCGTATCTTCGGGTGAATATCCGAGCATGGTTCCGAATGATTCAACCAAGGGAGGTCCTACAAATCTCCTGAGCTGAGACCTGTCTTCCACTGATCCGCCCATCTTGGTGATGGCGTATTCAAAACCGTTCATTATTCCCGGGCCGGAGTCGGTGAGAGTTCCGTCCAGATCAAATAAAATATGTGTGTAGCGCAAATCATTTCTCCTACTTTATCTTCAGTGTTTTCAGATACGTCTTCTGCTCATCGGTGATGCGATAGCTTTCGACGGATTTTTGTATAGCTTTATTGTGTGTCCACTTATCGAGTTTCTTCTTCTCGATGTAGGGAAGTATGCTGTCGTACTGTTTTGCGAGAGCTGTTGCAAAATACCATGCGATCATCATATTGACGTAATACTCATCCGATCTTATCTTAGCTACCATCGAAGCATACTTTACATCATAATCATCATCGAGGAAGTGCTCCATGAGCATACCCACGCCAAACCTTATGGTATAGGGTTCATCCGATGCGATCCACACTTTTACTAGCTTAAGCAGTTCCTCCTTATGCTTCTTAAAAACCTTCGGTGACATCTGATCGCAGGTTGCCCAGTTATCGACATAGGGAAGGAACTTCTCAAGTTCTTCAAAGCATGCATCCGCATCCTTCATGCCGGATATTATAAATGCATGGAGCTGGTTTTCCTCGAAATACTTATGGGGAAGGTCATTTAAGAAATCAGCGTAATCTCCGGACTTTAGAATCTCCTTTGCCATGGCTTTAAGCTCGGGAGTTCTTACACCAATGATGGATGAAGGCTCCAGATTGGGAATGATCTTAACCTGCATATCGCGGTATTTTAAGTCCTGAAGCTTTTTAAGATTTTTGTACAGATCAGATTTTTTCATTTAAAACTCCCTCAGTTCGAAATGCCCCGGATTGCTTCCTCCATTTTATCATAATTACGGTATCAACAACGAGAAGTGCAATGACCAATCCGATAAATCCCGCATTTCTTCCAATGAATGTGTCCGGAGCAAGATCCGGGTTTATGTATCCCACAAGTATCGATGGGCCTGCATTATTTACCGCGTGCATGATCGCAGCCGGCCAGACAGATCCGCTTTTTTCGGTTACAAATGTGAGGATGATTCCCATAAGCGTGCACATTATGCACATTTTTAATATTCCGACATAAGGAAATCCGGGGTAATCCGTCCCGAAATTATGTCCGATGCAGGTAAGAGGAGCATGCCAGAGTCCCCAGATCATTCCTCCGACTATAAGAGCCTTGCCGCGTCCCATGATCTTTATGAGCTTCGGCATCATATACCCTCTCCATCCGCCCTCTTCCCCGAATGCGGCAAAAGAGCCCACAACACCTGATACAATGGCTGCTAGCGGAAGGAGTAGCAGGAGCCTTTTTTCAATTTCGAGACTGATGTAATATTCGGAATCATATGTGGCAGGCGAGAGCGCAATCTCGATCAGACTGCTCAATTCCGTATAAAACCAGGGAATAAGACCTGCGGCTATGAAGAAGACCCACTTTCTGTCTCTGAAAGTGATACCAAAATATGAATTATCTTCTCCGCCGAATTTACAGCCTTCCTTCGTGATAACTCTCGTAAGCACATGGGATATAACCGGAAACATCATTCCAAGAGCGACAAAAGACTGCCTCATCTGCCCCATATCTTCCCAGGTCGATCTGTCGGGATTTGCGATAAAATACCAGATATAAGTAAGTGTAAAGGTAAGCCCCAGATAGATCAGCAGTCTCACGGTATCACTATATTCCCGTACACTTCTTTTTGCATTTTCACCTGAAATATTCAAAGCCTTTACTTCACTCATACTCCCTCTCCTTTCTCTCATATATCCGCACTGAAATACGGAACGATATGTAATAGATCGAAAGAGTTATAAGCGGGGTAATGACCGACATGAATGTAAGTGCAAAAGAATGTGTTTGGGCCCATTCCATGATCTTACCTATATCCACCTTTTCAAAAACACTCAGGTCTCCAAAGAACAGATATGCCGTCACGCAACATGCAATCACCTCAAGTATGGCTGTCTTGATCATCTGCCCTTTTTCTTTCCCGAAGGCAACAAAAACCGGAAACTCTATGGTTGCACCGATAAATGCCAGGGAGAAAAACTCAATTAATATTGACGAATATAACATCAAAAGATCAAGTACAAAACCATCAGGTAAAAATGCCATGGAAATGATATTCCATACCATGCTGAGAGAAAAACATATGTAAATACATATGCCTATAAATACATATTTTTCCGCGATATAAGTACTCTTTGAAACAGGCATCGCTGACAAAAACGAATGTATCTTGCTCTTCTCGTCATTTTTCAGCACGTACGGGACACAGCTGGAAATAAAACAGAGAAACATGATCGGCATCATCTGAGCCGGCATTGAAATAAGATATTCGAGGAATGAAAAGATCTCTCCTTCATCATTTTCCACAATAAGTCCGATTGGGGTTCCGACACTTGCCACGATCAGTTTTATTATGATCATAAGCAGAGTCAGCACCGAAAAACCGGTGACCAGCCTTTTACCTCTGATAGAAATAAAATCCTTATATAATAATCCTCCCATCAGATGACACCTCTCTTTCTTTCCGCAAAGTATAAAGAAAGGCAATAAGAAAAAACACTCACAAAAAGCGCGATCAAAAGGAAAACATATCCCTTCTGTCGAAAATAATCCAGAGGCTTCCAGAATACAGAAGAATCAAAACCGACGCCGTCACCAAGTACGTGGATTATCACGAATTTCACGCTCTTAAACTTTATGATCACAAAAGATAAGGCAATTGTAAGAAGTGAGAAATACTGCGCATATTGCTCCTTACCGTATCCGAGTATTACACAGTAGAGGATCAGAAAAGCACTGTAGATACTTAATAAAGATGCCGATGAAACAATGATCCCAAGAAAGCTTCCGAATCCCATAATATCGGTAAGTGAACTCAGGACCATGGCAAGAACGATATCCACTGTAGCACCTATTGCAAACAATGCATAAATCGTCAGAAATCTTGACAACATTCTCTTTTTCATAGAGACGGGAAGAGAAGCGGATACTTTGAAAAAACCGGCCTTGCCGTCAGCTATGAATACATTCACCATATCTCCCACACTGACTATAGGGATCAGCATTGACATGATAAGAACCATGGAACCCAGATTTTTAACATCAACCTGAGTCATATTATTATTTTCATCAAGCAACACTTTTCCGACTTCCGCAAGATTACCGAAACGGCTGCTCAGAACATAAAGAATCGATATGACCACCACTCCCGATATGACATAAACAAAAGTGGTGAGCTGTTTCTTAAGGCACATAATGTCCTTAATTATCAAACCTTTCATGGTATTACCTCACGATTTCACTTTCATCTTTTTGCGTTGACATAGTGGATCATAATATCTTCAAGCAGTGCTTTTTCAATCACCATACCGGGATAGAGCTTCTCCGCTGTGTGTCTGTCATTAACCAACATCTCTGCACCATAATCGCTGACTTCGGAGTGCACTATAAGAGATTCACTCACACGCGATGCGTCATCTTTTCTGCACTTTAGTATGCCGTGCTTTTCAAGAATCTCATCCTTATTTCCGGCAAGGACTATTTTTCCGGCGTTAATGAATACAACCTCATCCGCAATCTTCTCAAGGTCGCTTGTGATATGCGAAGACAGAAGGATCGTGTGGTCCTCCTCTACAACAAATTCCCTGAAAATATTTATCATCTCGTTTCTTACGATAGGATCCAGTCCGCTGGTGGGTTCGTCCATCACAAGAAGCTTTGCATGATGTGAAAGAGCCACTGCGATCTGAAGTTTCATCCTCATACCTCTGGAAAAAGCACCGCACTTCTTCTTTGAAGGAAGCGAAAAATTCTTCAGATAATCAAAGAATGCATCTTCATCCCAGTTTTTGTAGATGTTCTTCATCATGATATTGATATCGCGTCCGGTCATGAATTCATGAAATCCCATCTCATCGAATACGACACCGATATCTTCGCGTAAGTATGATGTATCCTTATTTACCGGTTCGCCGAAAAGAGTGATATCTCCGGAATCACGTCTTATCACATCCAGGATCAGATTGATGGTGGTAGTCTTGCCCGCACCGTTCTGCCCGATGAATCCGCACACTGTTCCTTCGGGAACAGCAAAACTTATATTATCAAGTTTGAAATCACCGTAATCCTTGGTGACGTTCTTAAGTTCGATTACGTTCTTAACTTCGTCCATTAGTATTCACCTCATGAAACAAAAAATTCTGTTTCAATCCTTGTTTGCTTTTTCCTCATAAATGATCTCAAGCATCTCTTTGAGCTCATCAATGGATATCTTACCCATGACCGCCTTATCAGCAGCCTTTTCAAGGTATTCCTCGATGGCATATCGCATATTCTCCTTCATGAGTTCGGGATTAATGCCCTTTACAAAGCTCCCCTTTCCCACAACGGATTCGATGTAGCCGTCACGCTCAAGATCTTCGAATGCTCTCTTGGTTGTAATGACACTGATCTTAAGATCTTTTGCAAGTATCCTCATTGACGGAAGGGCGTCCCCTGCCGCAAGCTCGCCTGTCATGATCAGGCTCTTGATCTGTTCCTCGATCTGCTCATAGATAGGCACACCGGAGGTATTGCTGATGATAATATCCATATAAATTTCCTTTGCGCGCTCGGCGTTTGGGTCTGCGCTAACCCTTTCCGCCTTAATGATCAATCATTGTATATATTCAATATATACATTATATATATACCTGTCAACACAAAAAAATCGCCGGCGCTTGGCCGGCGATTCATTATCTACAGTGTATTATGCTGTTTTGAAGTATCTGTCCAGGAAGAAATCGATATACTTCTCGACCTTTCCCATAACTTCATCTTTTCTGTCGGGCTCTCTGTCGCAGAGCTGGATAAGAAGCGATACGGGAGCGTAATACTCCATAGCCATCATCTCTGCATCATCATTTTCCAGAATTCCCTTATCCATCAGGTTCTTGAAAATAGCAGTAAACTGTCTCTGCATATTGTCAAACTGATGCTCTGATGTCTGTCTGCTGAAATGAGGATTTCTGAACTGCTCGATGGTGCCCATCTTCCTCAGTTTCTTGATCTTATCATCCTCCATGGTAAACTTGATCTGATTCATGCTGTAGGCTTTCAGCTCATCACGATTTGAAATGTTTGCTCCCTCCTCGGGATTCATCTTCATTCTCTGTCTGTAGCCCTCTTCCATCTTGACACTGAGCTCTTTCAAGACTTCCTCTTTGCCCTTGAAGTACTTATAAATATTGGGTCCCTTCATGCCAATGGATTCAGCGATTTCATCTACAGAGGTGGCGTCATAACCTTTTTGTGAAAAAAGATCGAGCGCCGCATTGATAATCTTTTCTCTCACTGAAGCTGTGCTCATAATACTATTCTTTTCCTTTCCTGCATTTTTTTAGTACTATATTTCCCTAATTCACCCCTAAACAAATAAACAGTACGTTATAAATGCTTTCCTACATTTTTATCAGATGAATAAAGCTTTTTCAACCCAAAAATTGCTAAAGATTATTAAACATTCCTAAACTTTCCAAAATCCTCAAAACCCCATGATTCATGCGCTTTTCCACTATACCGAGGTAGAGTGTTAATCTATCAGAATTTTATGCAACCTGCATAATATAATATCATTTTTCGTTTCTTTTTATACTAATCGTTATATTGCATATCTTATATTTTTTTACACAAAAAAAGTTGGATCCGACTATTCATCGGATCCAACCCTTAACCAACGAACAAATAATAAGATAATCATTTGCACTTACGGAATTCTAACATATTTTGAGAAAAAAGCCATACCTCCCGGTAAAATTTTAGAAAAATTATATAATCCCACCCTGCATCCGGTAAAATGATCCAATCTGAAACGCAACGGATGCTCTTCGGGGAACATTTTCAGAACATCTCCTTCATATATTCCGGCTACGGCAATATCCCTGACTCCGGTCTCATCATTAAATACCGCAGTAAGTCTTACCCTCAGAGTATTACCTTTAAGTTCAAGCTTACGGATACTTTTCTCAGGTCCCTCACCAAGCTTCCAGATGTCGCCCGAATCGTTGGTATATGCGGATACCTCGGCATAGAGTCTGCCGTTTTCCTTGCATATCCCCACCATCATATAATCGCCTTGAAACGCTGAAAGACCGGCATGGTCACCGTCATTCATAAGTGAACCGTCGATGGTAACTTCGGCAGTACATGAAGGAAATGTCATCCTCTGGGTAAGTGTGTTCGAAGCATGGAATATGTTCCCAACCGTCTTATCTGTCCTGATCCAAAGGCTTTTGTTTTCTTTATCTATACCGACTAGATCAAGATCGGGTTCATGATTAAACTGCCAGAAGCTCTTAAACCCAAAGCTTCCGTAATGCTCTTTATCCTCTTTACTCTTTTCCGAAATATCGTAATCAAAGTCATCGCTTCCGGTAAGCGGTGCATACTTATATCCGGGTTTAAGATCCGTGGTATTAAAGCTGCTGGAAACTATTCCACCATCCCCGAATACGGGATAAGGCTTGCCTTCCGTATTATTTTCCCAGGATACGGGGACGAGTACGGGGATTCTTCCGGATGCACCATTGTCGCGGAACATGATGGAATGCCACACACCTTCCGGCCCTTCTACGATACCGCCCTGTGCGATACCCGAATTTCTAAAGCCGAGGTCGTCGTCAAAAACATCACCTCCCGTAAATTCACCCTCAAGCGAATCGGCTGAAAAACATGCCTCAACACGCCTCCACGCTTCGCGCTTTGAGTGGATCATAAACAGGTAATATCTGCCGAATATCTTATAGATATGGGAGCCTTCATATCCCAGGTTGGGATTGCCCTTATCGCTTACCAGAAGCCTGTGAAGTCCGCCCTTCAGAGGTCCCGTAAGATCTTTATCCAACTCCGTCAGATAAATATCTGTGTTTCCGTATACGAGAAATACCCTGCCTTCGTCGAAAAGCAGAGAGCAGTCGTGATAAAAGCCTTCGATCTCAGATTTTGCCCAGGGTCCTCTTATATCTTTGGATCTGTACAGGTACGTCTTATGGGTATCGTTGCACACAAACACAACATAGAACATTCCTTCGTGATGCCTCAGACTGGCGGCCCACATACCTTTTCCGTAGATATATCCGCCGTCCTTAAGGCGCTGCGCGTCGGTGCTGTCCAACCGGTCAAACACATAACTGCAGTGCTCCCAGTTAACCAAGTCATAAGATCTTAAGATCTCCCCTCCCGGGAAAAAATGCATTGTGGTGCTTATCATGTAGAATGCACCGTCCGCAAATATCACATCAGGATCGGGATAATCCAAATTTGTGATCAGCATAATTACTCCTTAAATGACAACGGGGACGCTTCATTTATGTCACCAGGTGACATAAATGAAGCGTCCCCATTGTCATAACTATACTTAGCCCTGAAGAGCTTTAATGATATCGGGAAGCTTTGCATCAACTTCGTCATTGGCAAGCTGGCAGGTACCTGCTGCTGCATGTCCGCCTCCGCCGTACTCAAGGCAGAGATTTCCGATGTTAACGGTGGAAGCCTTGTTAATGATGCTCCTTCCGATCATGACTGCGGTGTTCTGTTTCTTGAAGCCCCATGCTACATGCACGGATACTTCAACTTCGGGATGCATAGCGTAGATCATGAAACGGTTGCCGGCGTAAATGGTCTCTTCGTTACGAAGATCGATGATGACCACCTTTCCGTCGATCTTGGCAATTCTGTCAAGCTGAGCCTTGAAAAGCTCCTGCTGCTCGAAGTAAAGGTCTACTCTTTCTTTTACATCGGGAAGTTCGAGGATCTTATCAATGGGATGATCTACACAATAAGTGATGAGTTCCATCATAAGATCGTAGTTGGATACTCTGAAATCGTGGAATCTTCCGAGACCGGTACGTGCGTCCATAAGGAAATTAAGAAGAACCCATCCCTTGGGATTAAGGATCTCGTCGGCAGTGAAATCCGCGCTGTCTCCCTTGTCGACTGCGGTCATGATCTCTTCCGAGACTCTTGAGAATGTCTTGGGTCCGCCATAGTAGTTATAAACAACCCTTGCAGCAGACTTTGCTTCGCCTTCGATGATAAATTTCTGCTTGAGCTCTTCCGATTTTACTCTGAGAAGCTCGCTCTCATGATGGTCAAAAGCAAGTTTGACTCTGGGATCAAAAGGAAGGTTAGTGGTAATATCATCACCGGTAATATCAACCTTTCCGTCCTGGACATCCTTGGGGTGAACGAATTTGATCTCATCGATCATATTCATTTCCTTTAAAAGCATTGCACAAACCAAACCGTCGAAATCGCTTCTAGTGATAAGTCTTCTGCTCATAGGGATCTACCTTCCTTGAATTCGATTTTTCTTGGTGAAACACCATTACTACTATATTTTATCATCTATTCAGTCATTATCAACAGTCTTTCCGTATTTGACCTTCTGAAATCCGAGATAATATCTCAGGTATTTAACCGGTCTTTCCCGGCGGATACGCTTCAAAAGGTTATTTTTGTATGAAGAAGCCTGTTTTTCGTATGTTTCGAGATCCGTGCCCTCCGCATATAAGAACAGAGTCAGATTACCGATAAAGTCACTTATCTCCTCACTCTCATCATTCGATATCCTCTCGCCGTATTCGCGAAGAGTCTCGCCGGGCATTGTTCCAAGATCCAGTATCTCCAAAAGCCCCAGTACCTGCCTGCAGAGCACCCTGTATCTGACGGAAGGTTCCTTCCTGCGCAGTGATACAGATACAAGCAGATTACCCGTAAGGATGAAAAGAAGAACAAACAACGCCCCCGATACCACAGGAATAACTATCACATACCATGGAATAACAGTCTTCGCATTTTCCTCATCTTCCTCTGAGACAGTTTCATCCCCGGTTTCCGCAGCTTCGGGAGGCTGATATCCCTCATACCCCGAACCGATATTTGCATAGGCTTCGCTTGCCTGCTCTCCGGTATACCAATATGATCCCGAGCTGTAACCCGGTGTCGGTTCGAAGGCTATCCATCCGGCTCCGTCCACATAGATCTCGGGCCAGGCATGAGCCATTGAAGTATAAACCGTCGCAGTAGGCTTTCCTGCGGTAGGCACGTAATACCCCTGTACGTATCTGGCAGGTATTCCCTCAGCTCTTGCCAGAAGCACAAACGCAGTAGCGAAATGAATACAGTATCCCTGCCTCGTTTCAAGTACGAAATAATCAAGAAGTGATGATGAATCTGTGACATATTCGGGGAGTTCACCCGGAGTATTGGTATATCGGAAGCTCTTCAAAAACTCACAGAGTCTCACCGCTTTATCGATATTATCTTCGCACCCTTCATACACTTCATCCATGCATGCGCGCAGTTCATCCGATAATTCCACGGGTTGCAGATAAAGTTCCCGGATGTGATCCGCATATTCAAGATAACCCGCATAGCTTGTAAGATCCTCAGCACCCTTAACTTCCGCAAGCTGCATATTGAACGATTCCTCGGAAGGCACACTTGCATTTTTCAAAAATTCTATGAATTCGGGATTTGCGGCGTTAATTCTGTAAAATGTCACATAATATTTCCCGGGTTTATCATCTGCCCACATCATATCCCCGCCGGCAAATACCGCAGCGCCTCCGGCGACAGCATTCGGATCCAGATATGACTTAAGCGGGGCAAAGATATATTCGGAACGGAGTGCGGAATAATCGATCCTGAATGTGGACCTTCTTGCAAAATCCTCGGGATCCTCCGTATATTCCGAAACCGAGGCCATAAATGCGACGGTATCTGTCAGATTCGCATATACTTTCGTATCATCATTCGAATACCATGCCCTCCCGTCAAAAGTATCAAAACTTTTTCCCGCAAGCCTGACAGCCTTTACTCCGTTTGTCAGTTCATTCAGTTCCAGAACCTCATCCTGCTGATGGGCAATATTTCCCAGAACCTCTCCCCTTCCGGAAAAACCTATTGAAGAATTTGCAGGGTCATAAACATCATCCGGAGTAAGCTTTCTGCTGATATCAAGAAACATCTCATATGCGGCATGAGCAATGTTTTTGACAAATTTCCAGTCATAAGGTTCTTCGGGGGCAGGGCATATAAGTATGAGAATAAGCGATATCATGGCAAACCCGGATACATACACCAGGTGCTTTTTGTTATCGGTATCTCCGGTCTTTTTCCATCCGCCCTGCATCACTTCGATGATAGTAATGATGAGCATGGAGGATACGCAAAATATCATGTATTTATCGGCGGAATATGCCGTTATTCCCGCCCATATCATAAACAGGATAAGCAATAATGATACGATCACCTTAAGAGGCTTTATCTCGGCAAGAGCCTCACCTATGATCAGTCCGCCTATGGCGATCAGGGGAAGGTACATATAATCGCGGTATCCCAAAAGGAATTCTTTTACGGCATCATTCCTGAGAAGAAATACCGCTGCTACACCTATTGCTATCAGGATACCGGTAATGATCAGTCTTACCGTCCATCCGGATCTTCTCAAAGCGGGAACAATGCAGGCCATGATCAATGTGATCAAAGCCGCCGGAACGGTAACACTCTCTGCTCCCGTCATGGGAAAAAAATACGAAAGAAGTCCGCACGTAGCTGTGCATACATATATGATTTCATACAAAAGTGCAGTCATACGAGCACCTCACTCAATCTGTCCTCATATCCCACAACCCTGTATCCGATACTTACGGGAACGGCTTTTAATCCCGAGTTCTCAGGATCATCCGTCACTAAAAGAAGCGATTGTCTGATCATGTTTCCGCTCAAAAGACTGCTATACTCCGCAGCTTCATCAGTCCATTTATGCAGGACATATATAACCGATTCCGAAGATGACGGAATATTTTCCTCCATGCACCCTTTGATCAGCATAGATACATCACTGCCTGATCTGAAACATAATCCCGACATTGCAGCATAGAATTCTTCAAAGGAATCCGTATTTTCAATCCTGTATGTGACATATCTGTCATTAATCAGTTTTACGCTCACGCCTATACCGTTCTCGGCATAGTAATAAACCAGAGCCAGAACGGTTTCGAGGATCTTGTTTTCAAGAGGAAGGTACTTTTCCGCTTCCTCGATGTATCTGCAGGAATCCATAATGATCCTTACGGAAGGAGTATCTTCGCCGGTAAATGTCTTTACCATGGGCTTTCCTGTTCTGGCAGTTGTTTTCCAGTTGATCAGTCTTACATCATCCCCCGGAACATATTCTCTTACCAAAATATCCGGAACACTTTTATCCCGCAGAGGATTATCGGAAGATGCGATCACCATATCGGGCCGCTCCGGAGAAGCAAGGATTTCAAGTCTCGGTGATACATGAACCTTAAGCGTCTCTCTGTTTTTAAAAGTAACCGAAAATAATCTGAGGTAATCCGTAACGGTAACGCTCTTAATACCGACCTCGTATTCACCCCTGTATTTGCAGACAAGAAGGGTTTCTTTTTTGATGCCTGTAGCCGGCATCAGTTCGTATTCGGTATCTGTATCCAGCCCGTTTATGTATGAGAAATCACTGAAAAAACCGGTCCTTACGCCGGCATGAGCAAAGATATCTTCGTTTTGAAGTGAGAAATAAAATGGGGTCGAACTGCCCGCAACTATCGTCCTTGTATCTATCTCCTGATAGATCTTAAACCTTAAGTAGACGACGATCGTATAGATAAAAGAAACCAAAGGAACAAACAGCGTAAAAAAGAAAAAGCCGTAGGAAACCGGCCCTCCTTTGAAAGATATTGAGATCAGAGATAATACAAACAGCACAAGCGCTGCGATCCTGCTAATTCTCATCTTACACCATAGGCACCTTAGCCTTTAATACATTTGAATAGATGATGGTATCGATACTTTCGCCCGCGATCTTAGCTTCGTATGTGAGACTTACTCTGTGGTGAAGAGTATTTACCGATACAGCTTTTATATCATCGGGAGTAACAAAATCCCTGCCCGATATATACGCTTTGGCCTGCGCAGCCTGCACAAGCATTATCATCGCACGGGGGCTTACACCCATGACGAATCTGTTTTCTTTTCTCGTAAGAGTAACAATATCTCCGGCGTATTTGAGAACACTGTCGGCTATCTTAACCTTACGCACATCTTCTTTAATCTTAAGAACATCACCCTCACCGATGACGCTTTCTATCTTGTCGGTTGTTTTACCCTCCAGGAAGTTGCGTGTGAGGATGATCTCATTTTCGGGAGTGGGATATCCTATCGAAAGCTTCATCATGAAACGGTCGAGCTGAGCTTCGGGAAGAGGATAAGTTCCCACAAAAGAAGACGGATTCTGTGTTGCTATGATCATGAAAGGCTCGGGAAGGTTTATGACTTTATCATCCACGGTTACCTTGCCCTCGGCCATGGCTTCGAGAAGTGCGGACTGTGTCTTGGGAGAAGTCCTGTTGATCTCATCCGCAAGGATGATACGGTGCATGATGGCTCCTTCCCTGTACTCGAACTCTCCCGTTTTCATATTGAGAACGGAAGAGCCCGTAACATCCGAAGGAAGAGTATCGGGCGTGAACTGTATGCGCCCGAAATCAAGATCCACCGCAGCAGCCAGAGTCTTTACGAGAGTTGTCTTACCGACTCCGGGAACATCCTCGATAAGGACATGCCCGCCCGCAAGAAGGCATATGAGAATATTCTCTACAACCTCATCATTTCCGATGAAATATTCATTTATGAGTTCTCTAAGCTTCTCAGTCATAAATATCTTCTTTCATTGACAGGGCAAATTATGATTTACTTGTACACTATCAATTTTATCATTTTCAGGCAAACAGGGAACGTATCTTTTTGTCACATATCGGTAAAAAAAGTGCTCCGTGCCGGTTGCGGCATTCTACTTATTGTTGATGTCATTAATAAGGGCTGCTCATTTTCTCTGCCTTTGCAACAGCCTCATCAAGTGTCATATCGTAGAAAAGTCCGGCTCCGAATATTCTCCCGCACTTTCCGTCATCCACAAAAGCACCGACCAGAACTCCGGGAAGAGCAGATTCGGGAGCGTTGGGTGCATTGGGGCCTCCCAGGTCCGTTCTGCACCAGCCGGGATCCGTGAGATTAATGAGAACATCGCTTCCCTGAAGCTTTGATCCGATATCTATGGTAACCTTGTTGAGCGCCGCTTTACTTGCGGAATAACCGGCCTGCTCGGGTTCAAGCGCTATACCGCTTGTGGTATTAACAATTCGTCCGAAGCCTTTCTTCTGCATAAGAGGAAGGTAGTGATATACGATCATCATGGGGGCTACGGTATTGATCAGAAAGCTGGTGGTGTAATCATTCGCAGGGGTGGTGAGATACTCCGTTCTGTATGCGATCTGCATTCCCGCATTGTTCATCACGATGTCGATATCATGACCGAGTGAATCGATCTCTTTAAGCATTTTCTCTACGCTTCCGAGATCCGAAAGCTCAGCTTCAACCGCTACGCACTCTATTCCGAACTTTTCAGCTTCGGCTTTTACCGCATCCGCATGTTCTTTTTTTCTGCTCTGTATCACCAGGTTGCATCCGCGCTCCGCAAGAGCCAGACATACCAGTTTTCCAATACCTCTCGCACCTCCGGTAACCAGTGCCCATCTGCCTTTAACATCTACCATATTCTTCCTCCTAAACTATCCTCGGAAACAGGGGGACGGTTCTCGTGTTTCCGGGTCTTACTCTCCCCCGCATCATTAAATTATCACGGGCAAAATCGTATATGATATAATGAGGCTGTTCAAAAATAGAACAAATCAATACTTTTTATAAAACAAAACCACACTTTACGAATAGGGAAAATCAGGATATGGCGGATAAATTCGAATACTCGGATGTGCTGGACCATAAATACGAATGCTTTAAAGGTAACTATCCGAAAGGCTATGAAATAGGACTCCACTGGCATTATTTCATGGAGATCCTATTGATGATAAAAGGCGAAATGGAGATGCAGATCGGTAATTCTCAGATCAAGGCAAAGGCAGGCGAAGTCATCGTACTGCTTCCTTCCGTCATGCACTCTCTTAAGATCGTAAGTGAAAACGCAGAATATTACGGAATCAAATTCAAACCCGGAAATCTTCACGAACAGCAGACCGGACGCGAAATGAAATGGACGGAGCTTTCTCTTTTTAAAATGGCTGTCTCTGAAAAAAATGTACGTGCACACTTTCCCGTTTCAATGGTCAGAAAAACCGATATCCGCTATATGATGAATCTTGCAATAAGTGAGATGGAATCTCAGGATTCGGGTTACATCTCTGCGATCAGTTCAGCGGTGCACATTATCTTAACCGACATAATAAGGATATGGCAAAAAGAGGGCCTTACCTTGGACAGCCTTGAAACTCCCGTAATGGAGACACTCTCTCTTGAAGCACTTCCCGCCTATATCGACGAAAATCTTTCGGAGGATCTCCGGGTTGAAGACCTTGCTAAGATGTGCAATTTAAGCTATTCGGGTTTTTCCAAGAAATTCATCAGGATGTTCGGAAGACCATGCAAGAATTACATTGAACTCATAAGAGTAAGAAAGGTCGCCCAGCTCCTCAAAGATACCAGGGACGACCTTAGCACCATAAGCCAGGAAACCGGCTTCTCCGACGCAAGCCACATGATCCGCTGCTTCAAAAAAGAATACGGAGAAACCCCGAAAAAGTATCGCGATAACAGATAACGAATCAAACGGTTCTGTCGTTCCGCGGGGTGACGCGAATACATAACTTTCGAGACTTCGGTATCTGCGAGAAATTCGGCCGCCCGGCCCGAACGAAGTGAGCGGCCTCGCGTCATGAGGTAAACTAGCCTTGTGAAGAATTTCCGCCTGATGCCGAAAAGCGAGAAAGTTATGCATCGCGGCAGGACCTCAGGAATGACAGAATCGTTGCATCATCTCGGTTCGAATTCGAATATCTCCGGCTCATTATCAGGTGCAAATTCCATGATATCGGAATCACCCAGTCCGAATCCACCGGTAAGACCGAGGATACGCTTAACAATGAGCGCCGCATCGGAATACTGCGCAAGTGCATTTTCATGCTCATTGTTTATGGTGTACTCATCCTCATTCTTGGTCGCCTGTTCCATAATAGCCGCTTTCTCGGCAAGTTTCAGTGCACCGATGGTAGTGGCATTGCTCTTTATCGCGTGGATCAGGATTGAATAATCCTTCCAGTTCTTTGTTCTGTAATAATCGTTTAACTTCGCATATCTCTCATCATATTCCGAAGCAAACACAGTAAGGATCGTACGGTAGAAATCCACATCATTATGGGTAAATACCATTGCTTTTTCGGTATCGAATCCCGCAGAAGAAAGCTCCGACATTATATCAACGGCTTCCGCAGGCTTCTGTTCTTCGCGGGCTTTAACCGGCTCAGCCCTGAAGGTCATTTCCTCAGGCTCATCAATAGCAGACACACCCTTTGTAACCTTTTCGGCAGGCAGGTAGACCATCAGCATCTGCTCAAGAGTTCTTCCCTCAACAGGCTTTGTAAGATAATCGGTAAAGCCCTGGGACAGATATCTTTCCTTGGCTCCTCTTATGGCATCCGCGGTCAGACAGATGACAGGGGTCTTTTCATTCAGCTTATTTTCAAGCTCTCTTATATGTCTGAGAGTTTCGGTTCCGTCCATTCCCGGCATTCGCTGATCCAGAAGGATCACATCATAAACATTCTTCTCCGCAAGCTCTATCGCAGCCTGACCGCTCTCCGCGGTATCTATCTGCACTCCGGTCTTCTTCAGCAGATTTATTACAACCAGAATGTTCATACGGGTATCGTCAACCAGTAGAATGTGTGCGTCGGGAGCATGGAAGGATTCGGTATAAGCATGCGAATCATCATCGACACGGCCCATTCTGTATTCGCCCATGGGCTGTGCGTTTTCTATCTTCTGCCACAGTTCAAAAGAGAACACCGAGCCTTCGCCATACTTACTTTCCACGTTAAGTCCGCTGTCCATAAGATCAAGGAGTCTGGTGGTAATGGACATTCCGAGACCCGTTCCCTCGATAGTACGGTTACGCACAACATCAAGTCTTTCAAAGGATTCGAACAGCTTGCCCATGTCACTTTCCTTGATACCTATTCCGGTATCTGCAACGGAAACATGGAGAAGCACTTTGTCTTCGGTTCTTTCTTTTTCACCGATGGTGAGAGTAACACTTCCGGCCGGTGTATACTTGACCGCATTGGTAAGAAGGTTAAGTATCACCTGATTGATACGCGCATCATCACCGTTCAGCTCGCAGGGAAGATTCGGATCCACCTTGACTATGAATTCGAGATTCTTGGAATCGGCTCTGTCCTGTATGGAATTAACCAGATATGTGATGAGGGATCTTAAACTGTATCTTACCGGCACAATCTCCATCTTACCGTCTTCTATCTTAGAGAAATCAAGGATCGAATTGATAAGCTGAAGGAGGTTTCGTCCCGAGTTTTTGATATTGCCGGAGTATTCCCTGATATTGGGCGAATCTGCTTCTCGCAATATCATCTCGTTCATACCCAGTATTGCATTGATGGGCGTTCTGATCTCATGGGACATATCCGCAAGGAAGCTGCTCTTAGCCTTATTTGCGGCATCGGCAGATCTCTTTTCAAGTCTGAGAACCTGAGCCTCATATTCCTGCTTCTGTCTGTTGAAGCTCATCTCCTCGACCTTCTTACCGTATGCCTGCTCGTTTCTGTAACCCAGATAATAGAAAATGGATATAAGAACGAAGATGGTCAGGGACACCAAAACATTTACGGTAACCTGTGAATATGCTTCATCCAAGAGGTCCGAATTCCTTACCGCCATTACCACATACCACTGATCCATTACAACACTGGAAAAGAATGTGAATTCCTCTCCGTTTACAGGCAGATCAAATGTGGTTTCCGATCCTGCGGTTACAGCCTTCATAAAATCGGGACCGTAGACATCATCAGCCATCAGTCCGCGAAGTGCCATATCGCGGTGAGCCACGATAAATCCGTCGGAATTGACGATCATGGAATATCCGTTTCCGGCGATATCCGCAACTTCCGTCATTTCCTGGATATGATTGGCCTTTACATCAAGGGCGACAACATTGGAATAGAATCTTCCGTTTCCGTCATTTGATATATGCTTAAGCATCTTGCAAACGGTTATTACAACGGAATTGGTCTGTGCATCCACATAGGGCGATACGATAACGATCCGGCCGTTCCCCGCAACCGCGGTTTTATACCAGTCTCTGGACATAGCCCTGTAATCCTCGGGGGGGACCCAACCGTCTCCGTCCATGTATTCCGCATTGACGACCGCATAAAGTCCCGTGAAGTTTTCGTCGAAGTTTTCGAACTGCCTCTGGGTCTGATCGTAGATATAATCGCAGATCTCCTCACTGCTGTTTCCGTTCTCAAGCATGTAATCAACGGTTTCGGCAGCAACGTTGAGTGTCGACATAGCCAGAGTCAGATAGTTGTCCAGCTCCGTGGATATATTCTTGGTCTTGTCCTCACCGGAACTGTAAACGCCCGAAACGTATGTCTTGAAAAACAGTTTTGAATTGTAAATGACCGCGAAGGTCATAAGCGAGAACGTAACAAGAAGGGTCAGTAAAAGATTGGTTTTACTTCTCTTTAACCTGACGGTTTCTTTTACCTCGGGTATATCCGTTTTATTCCGGCTCTCGGCCCTGTAACGGATCGTGATGAAGAAGATGACGATCAGTATCAGTACTCCCAGGAATACCGATACAAGGAAAAGCATCGTAGTGATGAGCGTATAGGTATCGGAAGCATCAATACCCTCGGGGAGGGCATCTTTCATTCTCAGGGCAAGATAATATCCTCCGATGCATCCGCCGAAGACTATGAACGAAACGATGACCTGAAGAAGCGCCTGAAACTTGATCTCGGAAGATGAGCTCTCGTTCTTTCTGACGCCGCGGGCTTCGTATTCTTTTTTCATGCCCCAGGGCATGAAGATCTGTGTGATATAAGATATTACGGAGAAATAGTAATAGGGATTCTTGGCATTACTCGGCCAGTCAAAACAGGAAGCGGTCCATGTCACGTACTCCGCAAAACAAAACGTCAGTACAAGCCCGTTAAAATATGGAAAGGGGCTTCCGTCTTTTTTATTGTTGTTGTGGAAGAGAACGGACTGAAGGCAAAAGATCATGATGGCAGTAGTAAATGAAACCTGCCATACATTATTGAACCATCCGCCGAACCGGATATATAAAAAGAACTGGATAAGATTTAAGGGTATGGGAATAAATGAAATAATGGGTCTGAATCCCTTGGTAGCGGGATTTCTCATCTCATATACGGCTACGAGAAGGACGACATAACCGACGTTCCAGCCCAGATATGCGGTTAGTTCGGAAACCTTGGGTTCTACATGAGTTACGAGAGTCGATGTGATCCAGTAATAACCGCTAAGAAAACTTGCAAAATAGTAGCCCGTAAGGAACAGCCATCCCTTATTGGGCTTCTCGATATAACTGTATAAGCTACCCAGCATGCCGATAATGGCAGTCAGGAGCATCAACACATCGATCACACTATCGACAGTCATCATAATCTTATTACTCAACCCCTGCTCATAAGATATTATTTATGTAAAAGAAAAAAAGATCCTGATAAACCACTTTATCTCTCTAATACGTTATTGTACAATAATTGCCATTTTACGACAACCAAAAGAGGGGAACGGAAAAGTCCGTTCCCCTCTGCGCTTATTATCCTTTGTGCTTGCATGATGGCTTATTCAGACCTTGTCTCCCCCAGATCTATGTCCAAAGGAGCATCAATGTCTTTACCCACATACTTGCCGTCCTTCTTGCGCTGTTTAACACATTCGGTAAGAAGATATTCGATCTGACCGTTAAGAGATCTGAAATCATCTTCGGCCCAAGAGGCAAGTTCTTTGTAGAGCTTCTCAGATAATCTGAGCGGTACCTGCTTTTTTTCTGCCATTAATACAGGCTGCCCGAATTAACTATGGGCTGCGCGTCATGGTTGCCGCAGAGAACTACGAGCAGGTTGGAAACCATGGCTGCCTTTCTTTCTTCGTCAAGCACAACGGTGTTCTTCTCATTAAGACGCTCGAGTGCAAGTTCAACCATTCCGACAGCGCCATCGACAATGAGTTTTCTTGCATCGACTACAGCTGAAGCCTGCTGTCTCTGAAGCATTGCCGCAGCAATCTCGGGAGCATATGCAAGGTAGGTGATACGTGCATCTACGATCTCAAGTCCCGCACTCTCAACCTTGCTCTGGATCTCATCCTTGATACGGCTTGCAACAAGCTCGGTAGAACCTCTGAGGCTTCCGTCATCAGCTTCACCGTCGCCGGTAGTATCTACGTTATCGGTTACGTCATAAGGATAGACCTTAACGACATTACGTACTGCGGTATCGCACTGAAGGGAGAGATATTCTTTGAAGTTATCAACTTCGAACACGGCCTTTGCGGTGTCCTTTACTCTCCACATAACAGCTACGGCTACCTCAACGGGATTACCGAGAACGTCGTTGACCTTCTGCTTGCTGTTGGAAAGAGTCATTACCTTTAGAGAGATCTTCTTGCTGTACATCTCAGCCGATGAAACAGCTGTTCCGTTTGTAGTTATGGCAAGGGGCGAAGCGGTGGGCTTGACGTCTCCGCTCTGTCCCAGCTTTGTGCCTGCAGCGGGGTTGAACGCGGTGCAGAAAGGATTTACGAAGAAGAATCCGTCACCTTTAAGAGTTCCGACATACTTACCGAAAAGGGTAAGTACAAGTGCTTCATTGGGCTTAAGAACCTTAAGGCCGAGAAGCAGGATCCATCCGAGTGCGAGCCAGATGAAAGCCAGAACCGTTATGGGCCAGAGTCCGCTCTCTCCGCAAATCACTGCTACGGGAATAGCCGCTATGTATAAAACTATTACGAGGAAAAGAACAAGTCCTCCGGTCTTATGACCTTTGATAAATTTCTCCTGAACTGCATTATTTGTGTTACTCATATTGAGCACCTCCTTTTGATATCATTATGATATCATTTGTATATCGAGATGTCAACAAAAAAGAAAAAGGGGTCAGACCCCATAAAAAAACTATAAAATTTCGTAATGTGACGTGAAGAAACTGTCCTCCGTCATATAGGACAGGAAGGAAAAAAACTGTTCTATATGACGGAGGATTTTTTATGAAAAAAAATAATATCGGAAAATATGCAAAGTCCTATATCAGTCTTTTTATCGCCGGCCTTATGATGCTCACAGCATGCGGACAGGCCGCTGATGTTCCGGATGAGCCTGAGGTAACCTATACCCATGAAGAAATCGAAGACAGGATCAGACACGTCGGAAGACGTTATGACGGACTGGATAACGGATATGGCTTAAATTTATTCGGAACGGGAGGTTACAGTACGGCAAATTCCTATAACGGCGGAATGGTCATGTATGAAGCGACGGCGGATGCATGTGAAACGGAAGATTTCGGCGGATATGTCAGCAGCCCCGCTCCCATTGTCATAGAAGATGATCTGCCCTGGAATACGGAAGGATATAACAGCATTAACGAGTCAGGTTTCATAAACACTTCTTCTAACAGATTCTCCACTTTCGGAGCGGATGTCGATACCGCAACATATTCAAACTTCAGACGTACCGTTTATGAAGCATATGATGTCTATAAGCATGAAGATTACGCCTATGGCGGTCTTGACCCTTCTGCCCTCAGGATTGAGGAAATGATCAATTATTTTGATTATTCATATCCCTCTGCGGAGGATGGCGAGAAATTCTCCGTAAGCCAGACCTTAGTCCCCTGCCCCTGGAATGAAGACACTCTCCTCTACCGCGTGGGCGTAAGAGCTGAAGAGATCGATATATCAGGTGGTTCCAACATTGTATTCCTGGTAGACACTTCAGGATCCATGTTCTGGAATAACGGCCTTCCTCTTGCCCAGGAAGCACTTAAGACTCTTCAGAAGAATCTTACGGAAAATGATACCGTTTCAATAGTTACTTATGCAGGAAGTTCTTCCGTACTCGTAGAAGGTCTTTCAGGAGATCAGCATAAAGAGATAAAAGAAGCCATAGCCTCTCTTGAAGCCGGCGGCGGAACAAACGGTGCGGAAGGCATTAACACCGCATATGAACTTGCTCAGGAATATTTTATAGAAGGCGGAAATAACAGAGTCATCCTCTGCACAGACGGAGACTTCAATCTCGGAGTAACTTCCGAATCGGCACTTATCGATCTCATCGAAGAAAAGAAAGAAACCGGCGTATTCCTCTCCTGCCTGGGATTCGGAGAAGGCAATTACAAGGATGACAAGATGGAAGCCCTTGCCGATCACGGAAACGGTAACTACTTCTACATCGACTGCACAGCCGAAGCCGAGAAAGCTCTCGAAGGTGAGATCTGGTCAACACTTTATACCGTTGCCAAAGATACCAAATTCCAGGTTGAATTCAACCCCGAAACCGTAGCGGCTTACAGGATCATCGGTTACGAAAACCGTCAGATGTCCGCAGAGGATTTCTCGGACGATACCAAGGACGGCGGAGAAGTAGGATCGGGACAGACTGTTACCATCCTTTATGAAATCGTTCCGGTTGGAAGTGATTATGACGTACCCGAAGTCGAGTCAAGATACGGAAATGACGAAGAGACAAGCATTTCAAGTGCGGATGAGTACTGCGTACTCAATATCAGATACAAGGAGCCCGACGGTGATAAGAGCGAGCTCAGAACATATCCCGTAACAACATCAATGTTCACTGAAGAAATGGATTACGATACTTCATGGGCCGCAGGTGTCGCACAGGTCGGAATGATCTACAGAGATTCCGAATTTGCAGGCGATTCCGATTACGACGATATCATCGAAAGGCTCTCCGAAGATCCCGCAGTCATGACAGATGACCTCAAAGCACAGTTCATCTACATCTGGTGAAGGCTGGAAGA
>JAEEGI010006849.1_pt1 | contig 25662 bp, 27 predicted proteins | sample 8958751 | NCBI WGS metagenome assembly JAEEGI01 (sample SAMN16246545, study PRJNA631951) | gut metagenome | biome: gut microbiome; feature: rumen; material: KS-attached | host: Bos | place: Iran: Karaj | collected 2018-10
CTGTGGCGGTGAGATGCAGACGAGAAACAAGTTGTCAAATGGACCGCTGAGGGCGCAGTCAAATGAACGGACGTTCAGAGTATTCTGCGACGTGTGGGCAGACGTTACATGCCGGGGATATGAAGGTATCCTGCAAGCGCACGGGTCATGCCGTGAATCAAGGTGGCACCGCGGATAATGATTTATTCGTCCTTGACAGTAGTATTATTCTGTCAAGGACTTTTTGTTTACAAAAAAATCTCCTTGAAGAATAACGAGTTTATCTGAAAGGAGCAATCATCACCGTTTTTCTTCGGTAAAGAGACAAAATTAAAAAAACAAAAAGAAATTTAATTATTTATCATGAAAGGAGAAGGCGCTTACCGAACGTTATTATTCGGGATACGCCGAAAACAACTATGGAAGACAAAAATATCCCCTACAAAATCTATCTTGAAGAAAATGAGATGCCCAAATATTGGTATAACATTCGCGCAGATATGAAGAAGAAACCCGAGCCTCTTATGAACCCGGCAACACATCAGCCGATGTCGGCACAGGATCTTGCTCCGGTATTCTGCGAAGAACTTATCAAACAGGAACTTGACAACGAAACGCGCCTCTACCCCATTCCCCAGGAAATCCGCGACTTTTATAAAATGTACCGTCCGTCGCCGCTTGTCCGCGCTTACTGTCTTGAAAAGAAGCTCGGCACACCGGCAAAGATATACTATAAATTTGAAGGAAACAACACGTCGGGAAGCCACAAGCTCAATTCAGCCATAGCTCAGGCATACTATGCAAAGAAGCAGGGACTGAAGGGCGTAACCACAGAAACAGGTGCAGGTCAGTGGGGCACGGCTCTTTCAATGGCATGTTCTTATTTTGAGCTTGACTGCAAGGTTTATATGGTTAAAGTAAGCTATGAGCAGAAGCCGTTCCGCCGCGAAGTTATGCGCGTATACGGTGCTTCCGTTACTCCGTCTCCTTCCGAAACGACTCAGATAGGCAAAAAGATTCTTGCAGAACATCCCGGCACAGGCGGAAGCCTTGGCTGCGCAATAAGCGAAGCGGTTGAAGTGGCAGTATCAAACCCCGGCTACCGCTACGTTTTAGGAAGCGTTCTCAACCAGGTATTGCTTCATCAGAGCATTATCGGCGTTGAAACAAAGACCGCTCTTGACAAATACGGCATCACACCCGATATCATCATAGGCTGCGCAGGCGGCGGATCTAACCTTGGCGGACTTATCTCACCGTTTATGGGCGAAAAACTTCGCGGAGAAAAAGATTACCGCATCATCGCCGTTGAGCCGGCTTCCTGCCCGAGCTTTACACGCGGCGTTTACGCATACGATTTCTGCGACACAGGTATGGTATGTCCTCTTGCTAAGATGTATACACTCGGCAGCGACTTTATACCCGCTCCCAACCACGCAGGCGGACTTCGCTATCACGGCATGAGCCCCATTCTTTCAGAGCTTTACGATCAGGGTATGATGGAAGCGGTAAGCGTTACTCAGACCAAAGTATTTGAAGCAGCAGAAGAATTCGCCCGCGTTGAAGGCATCCTTCCCGCGCCCGAAAGCAGCCACGCTATCCGTGTAGCGATCAACGAAGCGCTGAAATGCAAAGAGACCGGCGAAGAAAAAACGATCGTATTCGGTCTTACCGGAACAGGATATTTCGACCTTGTCGCCTACGAAAAATTCCATGACGGCCAGATGAGCGACTATATCCCCACAGATGCGGAACTGGAAAAATTCAGAGCAAGACTTCCCAAAATCGACTAAAAACAGGCGAAAGGCGGTATAAAGATGAATAAAAAAACAACTGCGGCCATATGTTTTCTTGTATTGTTCGCGCTTCTCACCGTGACGCTGCATTTTATTGACGTCAGACCCGTGGGGCCGCTCGAGTCATCCGTGGGCTTTGCCTCGGTAAACGCAGCATTTCACGAGCTTACGGGTGAGAACATGTTTCTCTATGAGCTGACGGATATTCTTGAAATCATTCCGTTTATAGCGGTCCTTTTCTTCGGGATCGCGGGCCTTGTCCAGCTTATAAAAAGAAAAAGTCTTTTTAAAGTAGATCCGGATATCCTGCTTATGGGCTGTCTTTATATCGCGGTAGGAATAGTTTTTGTTTTATTCGAATTATACGAAGTGAATTACAGACCGGTCCTTATAGAGGGCGCACTTGAAGCTTCATACCCCTCTTCAACAACGATGCTCGTTCTCACCGTAATGCCGTCTGCGGCGATTATGCTTGGCAGACGTCTGAGAAGCAGCGCTTTAAGGATAACGGCGGTAACTTTCTGCACCGTATATACCGTTTTTATGGTTATCTGCCGTCTTATCTCAGGCGTTCACTGGCTCACGGATATAATGGGAGGCATTTTTGTAAGCGCCGGTCTTGTATTGCTTTATTCGGGACTTTGCGATAAATTCAGAAGGAAAAAATCGAGAAGATGAGCAGTTTTACTTACGAATACACAAACGATCGTAATAAACTCGAAACGTTTGAGTGGGACAATGTGTGGATAGAGCACGCTGAAAAAGACGACATTACCCGTATTCTTTATATTGGCGACTCTATATCCGTAGGAACAAGGCATATCGCAACGAGATTGAGTATGCAAAAGGCGTATTTTGACAATTTCGGAACCTCGAAAGCGGTCGATAATCCTTATTTTTGCGACTCTCTCAGTCTCTTTGCCGCTCAGGAAGGTTACAGAAACGCCGTGATTTTCAACAACGGTCTTCACGGGTGGCATCTTGACGACGAAAAGGAATACCCGGAGCACTACGAAAAAACGGTCCGTTTTCTTATTGATGCTTTTAAGGGAACGCCTGTATTTCTCGTTCTGACAACCCATGTTGCGGATAAGGAACGCGATAACCGCGTTAAGAAACGAAACTGCGCCGTAAAAGCGATCGCACAAAAATACGGTCTGCCGATAATAGATTTTTATACCCCGTCATCGGAAAAACCTGAGCTTCTCTCAGGCGACGGAGTGCATTTCACCGAAGAAGGATACAACGTGCTTGCCTCGACGGCTATTCAGGCGTTACTGTCTGTAATAGAGGCGAAATAAACTCCGCGAATCGCAGATTACCGAAAAATTCGGCTGACAATGCCGGAATAAAATGGAATAATAAACAAGCATCTGCCTGATTTTTTTCAGACAGATGCTTTTATAATTCTTAAAACAGGTATGAAATTATTGTTTATACGGTCATTGCAGTCTGCAGGCGCATCATAAATACTTTTCTATAAACCTCGTTACGGCAGCGAAAAGATTTTGTTCGGCATTTCTCATGGCTTCGTCTGTGCTCTGCCCTTCAGGCGTGATACAGACGGTTTTGAGTCCTTCCGTATTCCCGACGTTATCATATCCTCCGCAAAACACCGCAACGGGTATCTTTTCCTTTGATGCTCGGACATATACCGTTCCGGTCGCTTTGCCCATGAAACTCTGTCTGTCAAACCGTCCTTCACCGGTAAAAACGTAGTCGGCGTTTTTAAGTTTTTCGTCAAAGCCCACCGCGGAAATAACTGCTTCCGCGCCTTTTACGATCTTCGCGCCGAGTAAAATAAGCGCGGCTCCAAGTCCTCCAGCAGCGCCTGCCCCGTTGATAAAAGCGATATCTCTGCCAGTTTTTCGCTTCACTGTGGCTGCAAAACGTTCAAGCCCGCTGTCGAGAAGCTCAACCGTTTTTTCGTCTGCGCCCTTTTGCCTTGCAAACACATATGCCGCCCCGTTTTTGCCGTAAAGCGGATTTTCAACGTCGCAAAGCGCATATATCCTGACTTTTTTAAGCCTTGAATCAAGTTTGTCGGTATTGATATCCGTTATTCCGCACAGATCTTTTCCCGAAGGCGGAACCGCATTGTTTATGCCTGAAAATTCAACGCCGAGCGCGGAAAGAAAGCCGATACCGCAATCGTTTGTTGAAGATCCGCCAAGCGTGATCATTATAGTGTCGATATCCTCTTCAAGAGCCGAGAGAACGAGCTGGCCTACGCCGTAGGTTGTAGTAAAAAGCGGTTTTTTTTCGGTTTCGCAAAGAAGAGTAAGTCCGCACGCCTGCGCCGATTCGATTATTGCGGTCTTTTTATTGATAACATACTCTGCTTTTACCGTTTTGCCGAGCGGACCGCAGACCTCGGCTGTTTTTACCCTGCTGCCATCAAGAGAAGCGGCTATTGAAAGAGTTCCTTCTCCGCCGTCTGCAACAGGTATTTTTATTATTTCAAAGTTTCCCGCTTTTTCAACTGCCGAAGCAATCACTTCGCAAGCCCTTGCGGCAGAAAGGGAGCCTTTGAAAGAATCCGGCGCAACAATTATTTTTTTCATGCTTTCCTTCCCCTTTTCCGTATAATTATAATACATATCCTGTCGAAAGTCAAGAAAAACAAAAGACGCCCTGAGGCGTCTTTGTTATTAACGGAACGGACAGGAAAGGTCCATTCTTCTTGCACGGCAAAAATATTCAGTTTAGGATTATTCGGCAGCCTTCATTTTAGCGTAGCATTCGCTGCAATATACAGGTCTGTCTTCTCTGGGCTGGAACGGAACCTTTGCTTCGCCGCCGCAGGATGCGCATGTAGCGGTAAAGAATTCACGGGGACCCTTGCCGGCGTTTTTCTTAGCATTTCTGCATTCTTTGCAACGCTGGGGTTCATTCTGGAAACCTTTTTCTGCATAGAATTCCTGTTCGCCTGCAGTGAAAATAAAGGTTTTGCCGCAGTCTTTGCATACTAATTCTTTGTCTTCGTACATTTGTGAAACCTCACTTAAATAATAGAATATATTGTGCCCGATTCGGAGTTACACCGAATTCGTCGAACGTTCAGCGAATTGATCACACACAGCTTCACACTTTATCCAGATGTGCAAAGAGCGAAACCCTGCCGTTTCCTGCTGCCGTGCAAGCGGTTCTTTCAGGGGCCTTCCTTGTTTTTGGCTGTTGCCGGTTCAATAATTGCGTTATTTTCAACGTGAATCTGTTCCTGGGCGTATAAATCAGCGTAAAAAATATTTTCTTATTTTGCTCTTGATCCGCGAAAGAGTGTTATCGACCGTTTTTTCGCTTATACCGAGCTTTTCGGATATCTGAGCGTATGTTTTATCCGTAAGGTATTCGGAAAGAACGTTTTTTTCGAGCTCCGAGAGCTTATCGGGAAGATTCTGAAAAAAATTTTCCGTGTATTCTTTTTCAACGATTTCCGTTTCTATATTAGCCGGATCGCTTATTTCGCTTATATCGATATCCGCGACCTCATCGTTTTTTTTCATAACGCGGTATGCCGCTATGATTCGCCGTTTCACACAGATCCTGATATATGCTTCTTTCGGAACGTTTTTCGATTCGTCAAAAGTCCGGAGTGCGGCGTTGAGCGCCACAAGACCTTCCTGATACAGATCTTCACGGTGATACGACGGGAACGACGATACAACGCTTTCTATATACGGAGAATACGTTTTTACCGTTTCGGCGAAAGCCTTTTCGTCAGTGGCTGAGAGGGATTCTTCCGGGATACGGCTAAGATCACTTTTGTTCATCTGCATATTATTTCCGTATAAAAACCAACAAGCACCCACCCGTTCGGGTAAACCCCGAACGGAAGGTGCTGGATTCGGTTAGATCAAAATCGATAACATAAGTATAATATATCCGGGTTAACAATAAGCGGAGATCAGTTGATGATCGTCTGTTCGGTGTCGATATCGAACAGGTGGATATGTGACATATCGAGAGCAATCTTGATGGTGTCCCCGGGTTTTGCCGTTGTTCTCGGTGAAACGCGAGCGGTGAATTTGTTATCCTTAACATCGAGATACAGATATGTTTCTGCACCCATAAGTTCGGTAACTTCAACGTTAGCGGTGATGATGCTGTCGGGAAGTCTTTCAAGATACATATCTTCGTCGTGGATATGTTCGGGACGGATACCCATGATAACCATCTTGCCGCCGTAAGACATGAGCTTGTCGTAGTTTTCGGTTTCAACCTTTTCTTTGGGAACCTTAACTGCAAAGTCTGCGAAGTTTACAAATACGTCTTCGCCTCTCTTTGTAAGTTTAACTTCAACAAAGTTCATTTGCGGAGAACCGATAAAGCCTGCAACGAAGAGGTTGCACGGTTCGTCGTAAAGATGCTGAGGAGTATCGCACTGCTGGATAAAGCCGTCTTTCATAACAACGATACGGTCAGCCATCGTCATAGCTTCGGTCTGGTCGTGGGTAACGTAAATAAAGGTTGTACCGAGTTTGAGATGGAGTTTTGAAAGCTCTGTTCTCATCTGAGCACGAAGCTTAGCGTCGAGGTTTGAAAGAGGTTCGTCAAGAAGGAATACTTTCGGTTCGCGGACGATAGCACGACCGAGAGCAACACGCTGACGCTGACCGCCTGACAGAGCCTTCGGACGTCTGTCGAGAAGGTGTGAGATGTCAAGGATTCTTGCTGCTTCGTCAACGCGGCGCTTGATCTCTTCCTTGGAGACCTTGCGGAGTTTAAGACCGAATGCCATGTTCTCAAAAACGGTCATATGAGGATAAAGAGCGTAGTTCTGGAAAACCATCGCGATATCTCTGTCTTTGGGGGCAATGTCGTTTACAAGACGTTCGTCGATGTAAAGTTCGCCTTCGGTGATCTCTTCGAGACCTGCGATCATACGCAGAGTTGTGGATTTACCGCAACCGGAAGGACCGACGAGAATAATGAATTCCTTGTCTTTGATCTTAAGGTTAAAGTCAGTAACAGCGCGAACGCCGCCCTGGTATACCTTGCCGATGTTTTTTAATACTAATCCTGCCACAGTGTTAACCTCCGTTTATGTGATTAAGTTCATCTGCAATTAAGCATTTTTATCTTTTTATATAATAGCACATTTTTTCGGTTTTGAAAAGTCGAAGAAATGTATAAAAGACGGTATAATTTTTGTATACTTTCAACAATATGTCTATGTGACTGTCCGATTATTCGGACAGTAAACGTCTGAAAACGCGATTGTCAGCCGATTCGGACATGAAAATTTCGAATATATTACTGTTCGATTTCTTTCTCAATGAGATTTGCGCGTTTCGAGCACGTCAGCATCGCATCGGCAATAGCCTGTTCAAAACCGCGTTTTTCAAGGTAGTCTACAGCTTTTACGGTAGTTCCGTTGGGTGTGCATACGTCTGAGATCATCTTTGATATATCGTCTTCGGATGAATCGAGCATTTTTGCGGCGCCGAGAATCGTCTGAACGGCAAGTCTGCGCGCAGATTCCTCGTCTATACCCTGATTTTTCGCGCCATCAGTCATCGCGCGGGCAAGCATATATACGTAAACCGGAGACGACGAGTTGAGCGAGATCACTTCGTTCATCTTGTCTTCGGGGAGGATCTCAACTATACCGACGCTTTCAAGCATTTCACGCGCGGCGGTAAGCTCGGAATAAGTTACGGGCATATCGTATGAAAGAGCCGTTGCGCCGAGTCCGACCTCGGAAGCGGTATTGGGCATGATCCTTATGATCTTGCACTCAGGGCGTGTGAGTTTCTTGATAAAGCTTATGGAAATACCTGCCGCAACCGATACAATAACGTTGCCTATGGTTATAGACGGTGCAATGGTGTTGAGTACCGAAACGACGTCAGCGGGACGGACGGCAAGGAAGACGAACGTTGAATTCAGAACAACTTCTGTTTCGGATGATGCGGTCCTGAAGCCGCCCTGTCTGTAATTATCAAGCTTTTCCGCATCGGAATCATAAATGAGTATATCGTTTTTCGTGTAAGCGCCGGATCTGATAAAGCCGAAAATAAGAGCTTTTGCCATGTGGCCGGCGCCGATAAATCCGATTTTGTATTTCATTATGGGCCTCCTTAAAACGTTATATTTTACTTGAATGCTTTCTGATTGAAAAAGTCGCCAAGGCTTCTTTCAACGACCTGCATGATAACGATGTCGGGCTTCTTTTCGAGAATGTCGTCTTTATCGAAACCGAGAGTCCATGAGAACGTGGACTGAGAGAAGCTTTCCTTGAGGAAGGGGAGGAGCGCGATGCCAAAAGAATCGCGGATGACGTATACCGACGGAGCATCCGATATAGCGGTGTTTTCAAAGCTGCAGTAATCGGTTTTGTCTCTGTATCCGTCTTCGTGGATATATGCGTGGATGAATTCTCCGTAGGGACCGCTGTCTTTTCTGTAAGTCATTTTCGCGGTGGTACCGTTTTTGAGAGTATAGACGGGGCCTTCTTCGGTAATGGTGTCATACCAGCCGAGATAATACGCCTCATCTTTCATGTAAGAGTCGAAATAGTCGATCTGATATTCGTCGCGGGTATGTGTTACGGCGTTCGGGAAGTCTTTCGAAATAACGTCCATTATCTGCGTATACGCGGCGAAACCGCCATGGTTGTTCCAGTGAGTGTCGAGTTTATAATAAAGGTTTTCTTCCGGGCGGGCCTCTTTTGCTGCGAAAAGTCCGTCGCGGCAGTCGATGATTGTAACGCCGGAATTTTCTTTGAGATAGTCAAGGACAACGTCGATTCCGCGGGTTTCCGCCATTTCAACGCCTTCGGTCGCCATATATTCGGGATATACGGAGTTTTTATTCGGAGTAACGACGAAATAAAGCTTGATCCCGTTTTCTTCGCAGAATTCAAGTCTTTCTACGAATCTGTCACTGATGAATTTAAGGCGGTTAGGACCGTATTTGTAATTACCGGTGTAGTCGTCTATCGTTGCTCCGTAAAACATCCATCCGTCTTTGCCTACGTAAACGTTCTGTGCCACAAGACCGGGAACGATCGCGTCGAATTCGACTTTCGGCTTGTTATAGTCTGCGTTCCAGTCGGGTTCTTCATCGGGGATACGAAGAGGAATGACGTTCAGAGATACCTCTTCGGCAGGCTCCTCAGCCGGTTCTTCGGATTCCTCCGCAGGCTCTTCGGCAGGTTCTTCGGGTTCTTCTTCCGAAGGCTGTTCAGAAGGATCTTCGGACTGTTCCTCGGGCTGAACGTCGGTCTGTTCTTCGGGATCGGCGTTTTCGGTTTCATCGGGTGTTCCGGCAGGCTCTTCGCCGTTGTTTTGCTCAGCCTGCACCTGTCCGTCGGGTTCCGTTACGTTGTCGTTCGTGCATGCGGCGGTAAAAAAGATCATGCAGATAACAGAAAGGGCGAGGCAGACAAATACGATAATTTTTTTCATAAGAATATGAGTCTCCTTGAAATTCTCTGTAACAGCGCTTTTATGTATATGCGCTTACTGATATAATAACATAATTAAATCATAATGTCAAGCATAACAAAAAAAGTGAAGCGTTTTTTTCGGTTTTTTATATATCGGTCTGATCGAAAACAGACGAATAGAGCTCTACCGACGGTGTTACCCTGAGCTCGGAAAGCAGCTCGCGGTAAGCCTTTTGCGCGGCGATATCGCCTTTTTTCACCTTTTCGGCGCGAATGAGAAGATTTTTGGGCGTATCGAGGGGAGAGCAGTATTCAACGCAGCTGACACTGTAACCTTCCGCCTCAAGCTTCGCCATGCGTATGCCGTCAGTCAGAATATCGTTAAGGCGCGCCCGCATAACTCCGTGTTTTATGATCGGCTCAAGATCGTCTTTTCTGTATTTGTCAAGAAGTTCTTTGTGGCAGCACGGAACGCAGATTATTTTTTTCGCCCCGTTTCTTATGGCGTAACCGAGAGCCATGTCGGTCGCGGTATCGCAGGCGTGAAGCGAAATGACGACATCGGGCCTTTTCTCTCCGTTATAGAACCTGAGATCCTCGCAGATGAATTCCATGTTTTTATAACCAAGTTCCTCAGCCATTCTGCGGCTTTCGGCGATGACGTTTTCGGAAATATCTATTCCGATAAACCTTGCCCTGATTCGTTTGACTTCCCACAGGTAGTAATTGAGCACGAAAGAAAGGTAACTTTTGCCGCATGCGCAGTCGACCACGCAAAGCTCGTCATTCTGCGAAAAACCGTCAAACATTGAAGAGGTAAGCTCAATGAAACGTTCGGTCTGGTTGTATTTGCGTATCTTGTCGTTTTTTATCTTGCCGTCTTCGGTAAGATAGCCCAAAACCCGCATCAGTTTGCCCGCATGGTGAGGATTGATGATATAATCCTTGGCGCGAAGCAGCGCGGTATCGACATATTCGCTTTCCGTTTCGTTTTTTGTTATCTTAACGTTTCTGTCATCGGCCGAAACAACGGTAGTCCTTCCGCGTTCCATATAAGAAAAGACGGCGGAATCGTATTTCAGCATATCGTCGCAGACAGCGGAAAGCATCGCTTCGGCGGTATCGAAAACCCGCTTGCTCAGAAACGAATATTCAAATCCTCCCGCCGATTCGCGGACGGTACCCGTATATTTTTTTCCTCCCGAAACGAACTCGGCTTCGGCGCCTATGAAATATTCGGGATTCTCATTGTATTTTCCGGCTATACCCGAAAAAAACATCATTATTTTTGCTCTGTTCTGAGATTTCATAAAATTTTTGTAAACCTCTTGATTTTTCGTATAAAATATTGTATAATCTGAAAACGGCGGAATAAAAAAACACGCCCCCATAGTTAAATGGATATAATAAACCCCTCCTAAGGGTTAGTTATGGGTTCGATTCCCGTTGGGGGTGCCATGGAGCCGCGGCCTGGATATGCCGCGGTTTTTTCTTTCCCGGACGATACTGTGCAATATATGGTCATTATAGCATATATTCTTTAAAAATACAATATCTGACAGACGTTCGCTGACCCCGATTTCAAAAAATTTTCGAAATAAGAAATATCCGCTTGACAAACGAAAGGTTTTATGCTAAAATGCAATATGCTGCGGTATCAGCAGCAAATGAACGATTTCATCCTTGGGAAGCATCGCTTCCCCGAAAGTCCAGAAGGAGGTGTAAAGTAATGAACAAGTATGAGTCCATTTTCGTCCTCAGCACAAAATCGCTCGACGACGCTGCAATCGAAGCGGCTACCGAGAAATTCAAGGCTCTTATCACCGCTAACGGCGGCGAGATAAAGAACGTTGACGTGTGGGGAAAGAGGAGACTTGCCTACGCCATCAATTACGAAACAGAGGGTCACTACGTCCTCGTTGAATTTGAAGGTCCCGCAGAGCTCCCCGCAGAACTCGACCGTGTTTATCATATCACGGACGGCGTTCTTCGTTCAATCATAATCAAGAAATAATCAAAAGCGGAAAGGAGACGAGTTTTAAATGAATATCAACAAAGTGCTGCTTATGGGCAGACTTACTGCCGACCCCGAGCTTAAAATGTCTGCATCGGGCGTTCCCAACGTAAGATTTTCCGTTGCGGTAAACCGCCGTTTTGCAAGACAGGGAGAAGACAGACCGACTGCGGATTTCATTCGCTGCACGGCTTTCAGACAGACTGCGGAATTCGTTTCCAAATATTTCAGGAAGGGTTCCGTAATAATCGTATTCGGTTCTCTGCAGAATGATAACTATAAAGACAAAGACGGCAACGACCGCCAGTCCACTACCGTTATAGTAGATGAAGTTCAGTTCGGCGAGACAAAACAGGACAGAGGTCAGACAAGAGATCACGACGATTTTTCCCAGCAGTCCTCCGCCCCTGCCGCAAATACGGCGTCCGCACCTTCCTCCGGCCCCGACTCAAGGGTAAATACGGAGTTCTTTGCAGATATCAAGGATATTGAAGACGAACTCCCGTTCTAATCTCAGAAAGGAGTATTTATAATGGAAAACAATAACGTAACCGCGCCCGTTGAGAACGCAGCTCCCGCACGTGAACAGCGCGAGCCCAGAGACAGAGACTTCAAAAAGAAGCCCAGAAAGAAAGTTTGCCAGTTCTGCGCGGATAAAGTAGACTTTATAGACTATAAAGATGTTGCGAAACTTCGCCGCTTCATAAGCGAAAGAGGCAAGATCCTTCCCAGAAGAATCACCGCCACATGCGCTATGCATCAGCGTGAGTTGACAGAGGCTATCAAACGCGCTCGTCAGATCGCCATCCTTCCCTACACTAACGACTGATCAACGATCCGTAAGAGTGAGGAGCGGGGCTTTGCCTCCTCCCCACTCTTTTTATTTACGGCAAAGGAGAAATCAATGAGAACAGGATTGGGTTTTGACAGCCACAGACTTGTCGAAGGCAGAAAGCTTATTCTGGGCGGAACCGAGATACCTTTTGAAAAAGGTCTTCTCGGGCATTCGGATGCGGACGTTCTTGCACATGCCGTTACGGACGCTCTTCTCGGCGCTTGCGCGCTTGGGGATATAGGAAGTCATTTTCCTGACAGCGATCCCGCATACAAGGACGCCGACAGCATGGTCCTTCTCAAAAAAACGGGCGACACGGTAAAAGAAAACGGCTTTACCGTCGGAAATATTGACGCCACGATCATAATAGAAAGACCGAAACTTTCGCCGTATATCCGTAAAATGCGTGAAAACATCGCAAATGCGCTCGGCATCGACGCCGATCATGTCAGCGTAAAGGCGAAAACGAACGAAGGAATGGGAGATATCGGCGCGGGGAATGCCGCTGCCGCGATATGTTCTGTGCTTGTGTTAAAAGACGGTAAGTAAAATGAGAAGCGTAAATATTCTGATAAAGCCTGCATCGTCGCTTTGCAATATGAGATGCAGATACTGTTTTTATCACGACGTCGCGGAAAACCGCGAGATAGAAAGCTACGGAATAATGTCCGCTCAAACGGCGCATAAGCTTATCGATCGCGCTTTTGAATATGCCGACAGTATATTTTTTGCGTTTCAGGGCGGAGAACCCACTCTTTGCGGTCTTGATTTTTTTTCGGATTTTACCGGGTACGTCGATAAAAAGCTTTCCGAAAAAAGAGCTGATGTAAGATACGGGATCCAGACAAACGGACTGCTTATCGACGAAAGCTATGCCGATCTGTTCGCAAAAAAAGGTTTTCTTGTCGGCGTTTCGCTTGACGGAACGAAAGAGTGTCACGATCTCAACAGAGTAGACGCACGCCGTGAAGGGACGTTTTCGCGAGTAAAGAAAACAACGGAGCTTCTGACAAAAAAGAACGTGGATTTCAATATACTTTCGGTAGTAACTGAGTCGGGAGCGCGTCGCGCAGAGGCAAATTACAACTTTTTTAAAAAGAACGGTCTGAGATACATCCAGTATATTCCTCAGATAGCCCCATTTGACGGACAGTGCGATTTTACTCCGCTTTCGGCGGAAAGCTACGGCAAGTTTTTATGCCGAACATTCGACCTGTGGTTCTGGGATTTTTCCGAAGGAAACTACATAAGCATACGCGATTTTGACAACTGGTGCGGTATTCTTATGGGCAGACAGCCTGAAATATGCTCTTTACAGGGACACTGCGCATGCAACGTTACCGTTGAAGCAAACGGAAACGTTTATCCGTGCGATTTTTACGTTCTCGATGAATATCTGCTCGGCAACGTTTACTCCGATTCGCTTGAAAGCATGATAAAAAGCGATATTTCGAAAAAATTCATATCGGAATCGTTCGTTGAGCAGAGCGAATGCGCCTCATGCGTCTGGAGGCAGCTTTGCCGGACCGGATGCAGAAGAAATAAAGAGCCGATAGCAAAAACGGGCGGTCATCAGTTTTTTTGCGAGTCATACAAGATGTTTTTTGAACACTGCTTTGACCGCATGAAAAAAGTTCCCGCCATACTTGATACCAAATACGCAAACAGATAGGCAGACAAAATGACGTTGACAGTTAAAACCGTTAGATCATATATGGAAACGCTCTCGCCGCTGCTTAAAAGCTGTTCTCTCGGTCTGATGCGGGTCGGGCAGAACATGATCGGCGACATAATAAAGGCGAGAAACAAAAAAGATATAATCATACACAAACACGAATTTAAAAATTTCACCGGTGCATGGGTGATCCCGAAAGACGAAAGACGGGACGGCGTGATCCTCTATCTTCACGGCGGAGGATACACATGCGGCGGACTTGACTACGCGCTCGGTTTCGGCAGTGCTGCGGCTGCGGAAAGCGGAACGAAAGTTTTCTGCTGCGCTTACAGGCTTGCGCCCGAAAACAGATATCCCGCAGCTCTTGACGATGCCTACGAGGCCTACAGTTACCTTATCGAAAAAGGGTATTCACCTTCGAGGATAACGCTTGCAGGCGAGAGTGCGGGAGGCGGACTTTGCTACGCGCTGTGTCTTAAACTGCGCGAAAAAAACATGCAGATGCCGTGCGGGATAGTTGCGGTATCACCGTGGACAGATATGACGGCTTCGGGAAGCTCGTATCAGACGAATATAAGCGAAGATCCGTCCATGACAGCTGAACAGCTCGATTTTTTTGCGAAAAGCTATACCGAAAACAGAACCGACCCTCTCGTCTCGCCGGTTTTTGCAGACCTTCGCGGAATGCCGCCGTCGATAATATTCGCCGCGAAAAACGAGATAATGTTCAGCGATGCAAATCTGATGCACATGAAGCTTCTTGATGCAGGATGCGAAAGCGTTTTTTATTCCAAACCCGAACGCTGGCACGCATATATTGTTTATATGCTCGAAGAAGACCGCGACGATATTGAGAGAATAAACAGATTTCTCAATAAACATATGTCCGTGCAGAAAAAGCAGAAATGGTTCAGGCTTGACAACGCCGCAAAAATATATCCGGCAGCGCGAAGAAAAAACTGGAGCAACGTTTTCAGGCTGTCGATAACCCTGAAAGACGACGTTGACAAAAATGTTCTTCAGTCCGCGCTCGACGTTACCGTCAGACGTTTTCCGTCTATAGCCGCGCGACTGCGAAAGGGAATGTTCTGGTATTATCTGCAGTCTGCGCCTTCGGTGCCGCAGGTTGACGAAGAAAAGAGCTACCCGCTCACGGAAATGTCCAAACGCGCAACGCGCAAATGCGCATTCAGAGTGCTTTATTATAAAAATCGCATAGCCGTTGAAATGTTCCATTCACTCACCGACGGCACGGGAGCCCTGATCTTTCTGAAAACTCTTACCGCCGAGTATTTCCGTCAGAAATACGGAGAACTCATCCCCGCCGAAAACGGCGTGCTTGACAGATTCGAGCACCCCTCACAACAGGAGCTTGAAGACAGTTTCAGAAAATATGCAGGCAAAATCAGCGCGAGCAGAAAAGAAAACGACGCATGGCTCATCAAAGGAACACCCGAGAACGACGGATTTCTCAATCTCACATGCTTCAGGCTTCAGACAAAGCAGGTGCTCGACAAAGCGCACGAATACGGCGTTTCTCTCACCGTTTTCATGTGTTCGGTGCTGATGATGGCGCTTTCGCAGATGCAGAAAGAAAAGGTTGCAAGTCAGAAAAGAAGAAAACCGATAAAAGTTCTCGTTCCCGTCAACCTCAGAAACCTGTTTGAAAGCCGTTCGCTCCGTAATTTTGCACTTTATACAACGCCCGAAATACTGCCCGCTCTGGGTGACTACACCCTTGAAGAGATATGCGAAGCGGTAAATCATAAAATGGGGCTTGAAGTAACGAAAAAGCAAATGAGCATGAAGATCGCCGCGAACGTTAACAGCGAAAAGCTCATGGCGGTAAGGATCATGCCCCTCTTTATCAAAGATTTCGTTATGAAAGCGGTTTACGATACCGTGGGAGAGAAAAAATCCTGCATAAACTTTTCAAACCTCGGTCTTATGAAACTTCCCGCAGAAATGGATAAATACGTTGAAAGAGCTGATTTTATACTCGGCGCACAGGCGAAAAACCCCTATAACTGTTCCGCAATATCATATAAAGAAACGCTTTATATGAATTTTATACGGAATATCAAAGAAAACGAGCTTGAAGTGCGATTTTACGAGATACTGAAAGATCTCGGCATAGACGTTGAGGCGGAAAGCAACCTTTCGTCAAGATAAGGAGTAAAAAATGTACTGTATCAAATGCGGAGTTAAGCTGGCTGACAGCGAAAAAGTCTGTCCGCTTTGCAAAACACGTGTATATCACCCTGATTTCCCTCAGAAGGAGGATGTATATACATATCCGAAAAATAAATATCCCAAAAAGGAAAAACGTTCGCTCGGACTGCCTATCTTTGCTACCGCGCTCGCGCTGTTTCCGATAATCATCACTCTTGCGTGCGACCTGCGGTTCAACTCTGCGGTAACGTGGTCAGGATATGTTGTAGGCGCTGTATTGCTTATATACGTTATGCTGATCCTGCCCTCGTGGTTTTCATCGCCAAACCCCGTGATATTCGTTCCATGCTCTTTTGCGGCGGCGGCGCTTTACCTGTTTTATATCTGCTCGGTTACGGGAGGAAACTGGTTTTTCCCGTTTGCCCTGCCCGTTACTACATTTATCGCCGTCATCATTACAGCTACGGTGACACTGACAAGATATATCAAAAAAGGCAGACTCTATATCTTCGGCGGCGCAGCGGCGGCACTCGGTCTTTTTATGCCCCTGCTCGAATACCTCATAACGGTTTCGTTCGGCGGCGAAAGCATGCTTGGCTGGTCGTTTTACCCCATGGCGGCGCTGATTCTCATAGGAGCCTTTCTTATTTTTCTTGCGATATGCAGACCTGCAAGAGAATTCCTCGAACGTCGATTCTTCATCTGATTGCATAAATATTGATTTATGCACGCAATAATCGAATAATTATTCAATAAAAATTCACATTTACCCCTATTGACAAAATAGGGGTATTTTTGTATAATTGTATACAATCATACAAAATTGCAAAAAAGGTGACCGTTATGCTTGAGCTTAACAAGAAATCAAACGTCCTTGAAGAAGAAACTTACCGATATGAAGTTCAGGATCTGAAGAGCCCGGAGCTTTACAGAGATATATACCCTTACGACGAGATACCGAAGATATCGTTCAACCACCGTCACGTGCCGATGCAGACGCCCGAAAACATCTGGATCACTGACACGACGTTCCGCGACGGACAGCAGTCCCGTTCGCCGTATACCGTAAAACAGATAACCGATATTTTCGATATGATGCACCGTCTGAGCGGTCCTAAAGGGATACTCAGGCAGACGGAGTTTTTCGTATACAGCGAAAAGGACAGGGACGCGCTTTACAAATGCATGGAAAAGGGATATGAATTTCCCGAAATAACAACATGGATACGCGCGTCGAAAAACGACTTCAAGCTCGTAAAAGATATCGGCATAAAGGAAACGGGTATTCTCGTTTCCTGCTCAGACTACCATATCTACAACAAGCTTAAGCTTACAAGACGTCAGGCGATGGACAAATATCTTTCGGTCGTCGCAGACGCTTTTGAAGCCGGCCTTCGCCCGAGATGCCATTTTGAGGATATAACGAGAGCCGATTTTTACGGTTTTGTCGTTCCGTTTGCAAACGAGCTGATGAAGATGTCGCAGCAGGCGGGCATACCCGTAAAGATCAGGGCTTGCGACACGATGGGCTACGGTGTTCCCTATATAGGCACCGCGCTTCCGAGAAGCGTTTCGGGCATAATGTACGGTCTTCGCACTTATTCGGACGTTCCTTCCGAATGGCTTGAATGGCACGGACACAACGATTTTTACAAGGCAGTCGCAAACGCTTCCATGGCATGGCTTTACGGCGCTTCCGCAGTTAACTGCTCGCTTTTCGGCATAGGAGAGAGGACTGGAAATATTCCGCTTGAAGCTATGGTTATGGAATATGCGGAGCTTCGCGGAACGACAGACGGAATGGACACTACCGTTATTACCGAGCTTGCTGAATACTACGAAAAAGAGATCGGTTACGAGATTCCTCCCATGACCCCGTTTGTAGGCAGAGATTTCAACGTTACAAGAGCGGGCATTCATGCCGACGGTCTTCTGAAAGACGAGGAGATCTACAATATATTCAATACCGAAAAGATCCTCAACCGTCCCGCAGCAGTATCAATCTCGAACGTTTCGGGTCATGCCGCTATCGCCTTCTGGATAAACAGGCGCTTCAAGCTCAAGGGAGACAAGCAGGTAGACAAGAAAGCGCCGTATATCGCAAAAATGAAGGAATGGATAGACGCACAGTATGCGGCTGACCGCCAGACTATCATCAGCGACGGAGAAATGCTTGCGCTTGTTACCGAATATGCGCCCTTCCTTTTTGAAAACGAAGAATAAGGGGGCAGATGATGAACAGGATATACTCCGATGATTCCGGCTCTCTGCATATGAAAGTTTTCCGCGAAATAGAGCAGGCGATCCTAGACGGCGATTTTCCCCCGGGATACAGCCTTACCGAGCAGAAGCTGTCAACGCAGCTCGGCGTAAGCAGAACGCCGGTCAGAGAAGCGCTGCGCCAGCTTGAACTTGAAGGACTCGTCACAAGCGTTCCGAACAAAGGCGTGGTAGTGGTAGGCATTTCCGAAAAAGACATAGACGACATATACACCATACGCATGGCGATCGAGGGTATCGCGGCAAGATGGGCTGCGGCGAACATCACATCGCAGGAGCTTGAAAAACTTCGCGATATCGTTGAACTTCAGGAATTCTACGTCGGCAAAAACGATATTCTTCAGATACGCCATCTAGATTCGCAGTTTCATCAGACGGTCTACAACGCTTCGGGCAGCCGTCCGCTTAAACAGATACTTTCACAGTTTCACAATTACATCCAGAAGCCGCGTGAGATCTCGGTGAAATATTCCGGCAGGGCGGTGGCTTCGGTTGACGAGCACAGAAAGATTTACGAGGCGATAGCCGCTCACGACTCAAACAGGGCGGAAAAGGAAGCTGCCGAGCACATCAGGCGCGCAAAGGACAATCTGCTGAAAGCAATAAACGAGTAAAAAAACAGACATACCGAAAGGCATGTCTGTTTATATTGTTTCAGTCAGTATCTTGCGCGAATGAACGAAGATACGGGCGAGGGATCGGAAAGGCTGTGAGGATGATGGTCGCAGCCGGGTTTGACAATGCAAAGGATATCTCCGCCGCCTTTTTTATAAACGCTTTCAAGCAAAGCTCCATTTTCGTCATACGGCACCACACGGTCGCTGTCGCCTGCCACGAGCGCTACGGGAATACCGAGAGAAAGAAGCTCGTCAAGTCTGTCTGCCGGATTTCCCCTGAAGGAAAGAACGCTTGTTCTGTCAAGTCCGTAAAGCGAAAGACATTCCTCAAATTCACGCTGCGCGCCAACTCCCTTTCCGAGTCCGCCGGGCCAGCTTTTTATATCGAGAACGGGAGCGTCAAGATAAAGCGCGGCAACCGCCTCGGGGTATGCAAGCGCGAAATTGCACGCGTAAAGTCCTCCCCTGCTGAAACCGAAAAGAACGGTTTTTTCGCAGAATCCGTGTAAAACCATATGACCGTGAAATTTCTTCATCATCATTACAGATCCGGGGTCTCCGTACATATCGCTGACGGAAACATATGCAAGCGCATATCCTGACGCAAGCATATCAATATCTACCGAGTCGAATGCTCCGAGAAATTCAGCGCGCCAGATCCATTTATTGCCTTTTACGGGATTTTCGGGAAACACCACAGTGCAGTTTTTTCCTTCAAAAACAAAATTTTCGCTTCTGAAGCCCCTGTATTCGCCCTTTTCGGAATTACTGAACATATTCGATCTCCATATTGTCAAAAGTCAGAATGGGAAGTCCGCTTCCGAGGTCGACAGGCGGAATGAAGCAGCGGCAGCTTGTTTTTGCAAACGAAACGCACGCTTTGCCCTCGGGTATTCTTTCAAGTTTCAGTATTATTCTGTTTTCCTCGCTGCTGTAATACGTTAAGGCTATCGCGCCTTTTTCATCTTCAACAACAAAGCCGCAGTCTGCTGCGGGAACGTCGAGAGTTGAAAGATAATGACGGACATTGTCAAAAGAAAGAGTGAGTATATCGCCGCGGCAGACGGCAGAAGAGATGTCGGGAGCAAAACCGATGATAGGTTTTTTGTAATAGCCCTCAAGTGCCGCGCGCGCAAGGCGTTCGCCTATTACGATATTTGACGGTGACGAATTATGTATGGCGTCGTTGAGCGAAAGATCGAAAGCAGGAACGACGAAGACGTTCTGTATGTTCCTTGCCGCCATGCGCTGAGCCTCTCTTATAATTGCCCAGCTCAGGTTTTCCCCGTTCAGGACCTTATTAAGCTGAACCGTATATACCGGAAGATCGGGAGAGCGGAAATCTCTTCTCATATCAGAGACCATCTGCTCAAATCTGTCGTAATACAGCTTATCGTTGTTTACGTCGGCATCAGAGCAGCCCTGATACCACAATATGCCCGCCACCTGCATATCTCCGTCCGTAATTCTCTTTACCGACTCGATCATGCTTTTGTAAAGATCTCCGTTTACGGCAGTGTTCCAGCGTGAGATCGGGCTTCCGCCGAGCGATTCCTGAATAAAGCCGATAGGATATCCGAGCGCTTTTTTCATAAGTCTGCCGAATGCGAGATACGGAGAGTTATCGCATGCAGGCTCTCTGTTGATGGGGTGTTTGGTATCCTCAGCATCGTTGAAGGGGTGAGCGGCAACGGTCCATACTTCGCTGTTTTTGCAAAGATGGACTCCGAATTCAGGCGGATCGACGGCAGGTCCGCGTCCGTAACCCGCAGAGTTGGACTGACCCGTGATAACAAAAACGTCTCCTACGCCGATATGGTATATCTTTTCTCCCACATAGCTCCACTCAATGCGTGTCAGATTTTCCCATACCGCGGTATCTATTCTGTAAAGTCCGCCGGCAGGAAGCGTGAGAGAAACCTTGAATTTATTGAGCGGCGTGCCGTCGTCATCCTCGGTCTTGCCTATATATTCCGCTTTTGTCCAGTCTACGACCGTTGATTTGTCGTATTCCGTTACGACCCTTACCCATGCAGGAGCATCGCCGCTTATTATGCTTACGCCCTCAAGGTCGATAGTCGCCTTTCCGTTTCTTTGCTGGTATATACGCCAGTTGCTTGCTCCCTTTGTTATTTTCACGTTCGTTATCATAGATCCGATCTCCTTACTTATATTTCAGTCTTTTACCGAACCGGGATATCCGCAATTCGAACACGGCGTAAGCCCCATTGAAACGGCTGTTTCATAGTCGGTAAAAGAAATGTCTTCACTGTTTCTCAAATACTGACATTCCCTTGTCAGATGCCATTTTTTGCCGTATGGGGAATAATAAAGCTTTATTCCTTCGTAATCCCCGGCGGAATACGTCTTTACCTCTTCCGGCTCGGGCTCCTCCTCAGCAAACACAGGCGCACGGGTTTCGGCATTAAAATCCGGCGACGTGTTAAGCGAAGGGGAGTTAACGGCAAAGAAAAAGAGAACCGCCGCAAGCGCCGTAAAGACCGCGCCGGCCGTCAAATTCATTGCGAATCCGGTTCCCTTTGATTTCTCTTTCATTTCATACTCCGAAAAGCTGCGTGCTGAGATACTTTTCTCCTCTGTCGGGAAAGATCACCGCTATGCGCCCTTTTTCTATTCTCTGCGCAACCTTTATAGCCGCAAGCATTGCAGCGCCCGACGACATACCTACGAATATTCCCTCTTCCGAAACGATGCGCCTTGCAACGGCGAACGCTCCTTCCGTGTCTATCATAATATGCTCGTCTATCATTTCGGGACGGTAGATCGACGGAACGATCGCCTCTTCCATATTTTTAAGTCCCTGGATATAGTGACCCTTTACCGGCTGCGCCTCGATTATCTTTATTCTCGGGTCGCTTTCTTTCAGTCCCGCGCCAACGCCCATGATCGTTCCCGAGGTGCCAAGAGCGGATACGAAATGCGTTATCCTGCCCTCCATCTGGTGCCAGATCTCCTCGGCGGTAGTTCTGTAATGCGCCATTTTATTATATATATTCGTGAACTGATCGGGATGGAAATATCTGTCAGGGTCAGCCTCAACTCTTCTGCGGCACTCGCAAATCGCGCCGTCGGTGCCTTTTGTGGGATCGGTGAGAATGACTGTTCCGCCGAAAGCCTTAATCATTTTCTGTCGTTCTACCGAAACCGCGCTGCTCATGACTATTTCGACCTTATAGCCGCGGACACGGCCTATCATCGCAAGAGCTATTCCGGTATTACCCGAAGTAGCTTCTATAATGGTATCGCCCGGTTTGAGTTTGCCCTCGGCTTCAGCCTGATCGACCATTTTCAGGGCGATCCTGTCTTTTATACTGCCGGTAGGATTGAAGCCCTCAAGTTTCGCGAAAATCTCAACGTCGGGATTCGGAGAGAGATGATTTATTTTTACCATAGGGGTATTGCCGATCGTGGCAAGTATATTGTTATACATTCCTTAACCTCATCTGTAACGGACTGTCAGATTTCACAGAGCTGTCCGTCTTTCCGTTGATTATACCGCATCGCAATGTTTTTGTCAAGTACCGCAAAAGATTTCTATTGACTAATCGCCGCCGCCGTGGTATAATTCGTAAAAAGAACAATCCGGTCCGATTTTTTCGGACAAAAGGTGTAAAAATGCCGTTTCCAGAGATATATTCAACTATCCTTTTTATCGCAGTCGCGTTATTCTGCGCCGTGACGGCAATCGTTTCCGTCCCGTTTTACAATACTCTGCACAGAAAAAGCCTTCTTTCCGAAACACGTCCGACACGCAGAGCGAGCTCTCCCCTTATATATATACTCTGCGGCATATCCGGAATCGCCGTCGGGGTCTGTTTCGCCCTCAAGGACATTTCCGCAACGGATATATTCGTTATACTTATGATACCCGCCGCAGTTACCGTTTCGATATGCGATGCGCTCAACGGGTTCGTGCCTGCCGCAGGTCTCGTTTTTTGCGGAATATGCGTTGTATTGCGAACGGCTGCGGTCTGTGTTGCGGAATCTTCGGCTTGGCAGATATTAACGTTCGTTTCGGGAGCCGTGTTCGGAACGGGACTGATGCTTCTTATCAATCTCATAGCAAAAAAAACAGGCTCCGTTGCGGCAGATACGGGCCATATCGTTTTGATCGCAATAATTTTTGCCGCATCGGGCATAGTTCCGGGGACTGCGATACTTGCCGCTGCCGAGATCGCCGCTCTGCTGTTTTATATACTGCCGACTTACGTCATAACGAAAAAAAACGGCGAAAACATAGCGTTTTCAGCCGTAAAATATCCGCTTGCGCCGTTTCTTTTCATAATGTTTTATGCAGGGGCGGCAATAAGTCTTTTCAGATAAATTCAAGGATCGCGGAATACGCCTCTTCGAGCATTTCTTCGTTCCATGCGGCGTTTGCGGGGCTTGTTGAGGGCAGGACCGTTGCTTTGACTCCGCAGACAGGTTCAATATATCGGGCGTAATATTTCCCTGACGTCGCTCCGTTTGCAAAAACTGCCTTTATACCGTATTTTTCAAGTAACGGGCGAATGTCGTTCGCGACGACGTTTCTGATTGAGGCGTCGCTTGAACCCGTAATCTCGCACGAATAAACAGTATCCCACAAGGCGATGCCGAGTCTGTCGAGCATCGCTTTTTTTTCGTCTGTTGTATGCGGCTCTTCCGTGCGGGCTATCGACGATATAACTTTCCAGAATCTGTTTCGTTTGTGACCGTAATAAAAGCCGGTCTCGCGCGATTTTACCGACGGAAACGAACCGAGTATGAGTATTTTCGGCGCACTGCCGATAAACGGTTCAAACGGATGAACAACAGTCATGATTGCTCCCCTTTCGCGTTTGTATTTTGTATATAATAAATAAACCGGTCAAATTAAAATAAAAAAGAAAAAGCCTCCGAGGGACACTTGCGATAGAGCAGGTGTCCCTCGCGGTTTGTTTACGGGTTCGGAGCTAAAGAGTCAAGAAGACTGTTTATAAGTAACAATGATACAAGGCTGGGATTGCTCAGCGCATCACTACGATTGCTTTTCCGACAGTCTGCCAATCTGTTCATCTATCTCCTTGACATATACACTGAATTTTTCAATGATTTTCTCGTCTTTCATGGCTTCAATGAGCGCCTTAGCACGTTTTGCTTCCGTAAGAGCGGCAACGCAGTCCTGCTCTTCTTCCAGATATTCGGCGATTCTGCCCATCATTTGCAGAAGATCTTCAAAAGCTATCCACTTCTGCTTTTCCGCAGCATCGTATTGTTTTTTGCCGGTCAGTATCCATGCTGCGACCGATAGCTTTGAAAAATAGATTTCAGGAATCATTTCAATGGCTGCCTCGGCGCTCTCCATATCGCCCTTTTGTTTATAAGCGTCGGCAAGGAAACGCAACGCATCGTATTTGACATCCTCATGAGTTGTCATATCAATTAGTTTATTTGCAATTTTGATAACCTCATCCGGTTCGTTTTGATAATCTATTACGTAAAGAAGATTATTAAGCAAAATATCATTGTCCGGATAGGCTTTCAGCCCTTCTTCAAGAATGGTTCGACTTTTGATCGGATCATCGTTTCTGAACATGAAAGCATCTGTGCAAATAGTATCAATCTTTTTTTCGGTTTCTCTCAGATTGTAGTCAAACAGTTCATCAATCGTGATGCCGAAATAACTCGCTAAAGCCGGTGCCAGGGTTATATCCGGCAACGCAATTCCGTTTTCCCATTTACTAACGGCCTGAAAAGAAATACCTATAGCTTCCGCCAACTGTTCTTGCGTTAATCCTCGCCGCTTTCGCAACGATTTGATCTTGTTTCCGATGCTTAACATTATAATATCTTTCTCCGTTTCTATTTCATTATAAAACGAATCGGCGCCTTTCGTTCTGATATCATTATAGATCATGCTCAATTAATAGTCAATAACTTGATAAGTGCAAATAATTCAACCGGGAGTTGAAGCAATGCAGTGCCATTAATTCATCAAGGCGGAGATCAATCCCCGCTTCACCGAACAAAAATGCGCTTTTGATGACCGCAGGTTGTCAAAAGCGCTTTTGCGTTGGTTTCGCGGAAAACGAAACGGATTGAATAAAAGTGAAAAAACTCGGGACACCTGCTCTGTCGCAAGTGTCCCGAGTCGGCGCTTTTTTTGAAAGATCGCGTCTTACAGAACGCCCTTCATCAGAAGGATCAGCAGCACGAATACGGCGATGAACAGCAGCGCAAGCGCGGTGACCGCCGCCGTGGTGCGCGCGCCGGAGGGCGCTTTTTCCGCCGGGGGAAGCAGGCGCGCCTTGGCCAGCCCGGTGCGCAGGGGCTTGTAGAGCAGCAGCACGATCGCGGCGTTAAGCCCGCTCTTGAGCAGGTTGAAGGGCAGAATAAACGGCACCAGCAGAGCGGCCACGTCCGCCCGGGCGACGCCCATATACAGCGGGGTGATGAGATAGTTCCACAGCAGCATGACGCAGGTGGAGAAAACGACGCTGACCGCGAGACCGACGACGGCCCGGGAAAGGGTGCGCTTTCTTGCGTACAGGATGGAGACCGGCAGCAGGAAGGCGCAGGAGGACAGCACGTTCATCACAAGGCCGATGACGCCGGTGCTGGAGACGGTCACCATCTCGACGAGACACACCGCCGCCGTCAGCAGACTGCCCGCGATCGGGCCGTACAGCAGCGCCGCGATGGTGAGCACCACGTCTTTGGGCTCGTAGCTCAGAAATCCCAGCGCCACGGGGATGCGGATCAGCACGACGCACAGCAGCGCGAGCGCGCCGAGCATGGCGAGAGTGACCGTCTTTTTCACGCCGAATCGGTTCATAAAAAGGATCTCCTTTCCGAAAAAAAAAAAGTCCGAAGAGCGTCTCTCCGGGCCTTGAGAGAAAACTGAAAAATGCCGGAGGGC
>JAEEGI010006852.1_pt1 | contig 25655 bp, 15 predicted proteins | sample 8958751 | NCBI WGS metagenome assembly JAEEGI01 (sample SAMN16246545, study PRJNA631951) | gut metagenome | biome: gut microbiome; feature: rumen; material: KS-attached | host: Bos | place: Iran: Karaj | collected 2018-10
CGCTTACCATTGCGGATGACGATGCCTTTGTAGCTGGCATCCACGCGCTGGCTGGCAAGGTTGTATGTGGCATTGATGTCAGTGGATACAGCTTTGACGGTCTGGATGGCCGTGGGCGTCTGATAGGAGGGATAGTATTCGTCGACGGCGCTCTCGGCATCGGCATTACCTTGTTTCATGATGGCTTCCACGAGCGAGTTGGCATACACCTCGAGGTTAGTGTACCATTGCTTCTCGGTGTCGATGGTGTAGAGCTTGGCATCGGTGGCGTCGTTGGGGTTCAGACCGTTGGCAGTCTCCCAGTTGTCGGGGATGCCGTCTTTGTCGGTGTCGAAACCTGTAGGCCGGGCAGTGGACTCAAGTGTATATTCACCTTGATCTCTCACAAAGTCGATGATGCCGGGACGATGAGTGACACTTTTTCCATCGCCGGTCTTTGTAGCTGAACCTGTATAGTGGGTCGTGCCATTCTGGGCCTCATCCATATAGCGGGCATCCACATTGTCGCGATAGAGCGAGGCACCGCCGTTGGCTAGGACTTTCTCGAAAGCCGTCACCGCCGTGTGGGTGGTCACTTCGCCTGTTCCCGTGGGTTCGTCCATCGCTATTTTTACGCAGTCGGTACCTGCGCTGTTCTTCACATATGTCACATTCTCGCCGTACAGGTGCTTGGCATCGGGACAGTAGTTCTCGCCGTTGATGGTCGATGTGCCGCTATCGTAGATTACGCCTTTCCAGTCGTAGTCCTGGGCATTGCTGCCGGCTGCTGTAACATAGTTGCCTTGGATGAAATAGCGTGAGCAGTAACCCATGTATGCTGACCCTTCGGCATTGCTGGAAGTGGCTACGGACACTTGTGTGACGCGTGTCTTGTTGACCGTGGCCGGACCAGCCTTGTAATAGTTGTTGACGATATTGACCTGACCACCGCCAGTACCGCCATAGCAGCCATTGCCGTTGCCCCAGTTGTACATCACGCAGTTGCGGAAGTCAACGATTTCTGCCTGTAGTGGACTGGTGTATTTTGTCTTGTCGTAACTGATGTTGTCTTCGCCGTAGCGTGCTCCGCAGAAACGAGGCATACGATTCTGCATGTGGCAGAGTAGATTGTGGTGGAAGGAGGCTCCCTTACCGCCCCAGATGCCGCCATAGCTGTGCTCTCCTTTCGAGTGGCCGGGATTGGCCAATGCTTCGCCGAGGGTACACCATTGCATAGTGAAATCCTGATTGTCGTAGAACGAGGCTATCTCGTCAATGCTCCACGAAAAGGAGCAATGGTCGAATATGATGTTCTTCTTGCTGCGTTGCCATGTGGCGTCTGCTCCGTCGTTGACATCCTTTTCCTCTCCACGTCGGATGCGGATGAAGCGGATGATATTGTTGCTGCCCGGACGGACTGTGCGGTAGCGGAGGGTAATGCCGGGGTAGGGGGCCGTCTGTCCGAGGATGGTGATATTGTCCTTGATGGTCAGGTCGCTCTTGAGTTCTATGATGCCGCCGACGTCGAACACGACGATGCGCTTGCCGCTGCTGACAGCACTCCGGAACGAGCCTGTGCCTGAGTCGTTCAGGTTGGTGACGTGGACGATAGTACCTCCGCGTCCACCTGTGGCATAACGTCCGTGACCTTCGGCACCGGGGAAAGCCGGAGCATGAGTCTGAGCCGTCATCGACAAAGCGATGACGGCCAGCACTACTGTTGAAAGAATTCGGTTCATATATAATAGGTAGTTTGTATTCCGCTGCAAAATTACGCATAATATTCGCATTCCGAACACTTTCTACCTTGAAAAGTCACTAAAACGTTTACGTCATCTGATCGTGACAGAACTGCCCTGTGATCCACTGTCTGACAGCACGGATGCAACGGCCGCTAAACGATTGCCTGAAAGCCCACCCCAGCCCCCACGTCGTCGGGTGTTTTTGTCTGGAATAAGGGGCTGCGGAATGCGCAGCCCCTTAATGGTTCAGTTGTTTTTGAAACCGTAGCCATTGGTGAAACCACCGGTGGACATGGTGTTCGGTGAGAACGGGAAGAGGTAGATGGGAGCCTTGTCGTAGTCGTACTCGTAGAAGAGGTACTTATAGTACTCATCGTCGTTGTCTACCAACACACTTCCCCAGGCCGTCTTGGTATAGCCGTCGGCCTCGAGGGCGGCAATCTCCTCAGCACTCAGCTTGGTGAACAAACCCTGGATGGCCAAATTGGTCATGGTGTCACCCTTGTAGTCGAGACCGTAGTTGGTCCAGTCGTTGTTCACACCGCGCCATCCGGGAGACAATACGGGATCATTCTCGCTGCCGGCAGGTGTCTGCTCGGTAAGACGCTTGCCATAGGTGGCCTTGGCATCAACCAGCTTCGTCCAGATGGAGGCGGAGATGGTGTTGCCATTCTCGAAGGTATAGAAACCATCGTTCTTCAGACCGTCGAGCATCTTACGAGTCAGATCTTTCACGGCCTTGATCTTCTGGGCAATGAAACCGGAACGGATGAGGGTCCAGCGACGGTCACCCTCGCCGGCGAACTCAAAGCCGCGCTCATCTATGATGGCTTCGGTGAGAGAACCTTTCGATGCGATATAGGCGTCGACATTGCTGTTGCTGCCGAAAGCACGGTCGTGGATGGTCTTCAGATACTGCTTGGCAGTGGCTTCATCGCCCAGCCCGGCAGCAGCCTCAGCCAGTCCGAGGTAGACTTCTGCCATACGCATATACGGGCCGTTGATACCTGAACGACGCTGGTTCTTGGTCCATGTGGTGGTCTGACGGTTCTCGTCGAACTTGTTGCAGGCGATACCGCCGCCATTGGCCTGTGAACCCGGGGTGAAGGGGATGAGTTTCTCCTTACCAGCCTTACCATCGCTGCCGGTCACGGCACAACTCAGGTCACGACGGGTGTCCTTCGGGTCGAACATACCATAATAGAAGGCGGGATTGATACGTCCCTGACCGTAGTTCTTACAGGGGTAGTTATTGGAGCTGCCACCGGCAGAAGGACGTCCAAGAGAGTAGGGACGTGGGTCGTTGCCACTGGCTCCCTGCTGGAAGGGCTCCTCGTAGATGGACTCTTCGGCATAGCTGGCATCATCGCCATGCAACTGTACGAAGAAGTCGTAGTAGTTGGCAGAGAGCTTGGCCGTGCCTTTGTGCTCGATGGCCTTCTGGAAATACTCCTTGGCGGTGGTATAGAGGTTCTTCCAGTCGCTGCGGCGGCCATAGCTGGCACCATTGTTCTGCGAACCCTTGGTCTCGAAGGTCAGGGCATTGCCGCTGCCATCCTTGTAGTTGATGTCGCCACGACGGGTCTGATAACCGCCTGCCTCCAGGGCCAGACGACCGATGAGGGCGTCGACATAAGTCTGTGAGAAGAAACGCTTGTCCTTGCCTACGGGATTCATCACGGGCTCCACCTTCTTCAGGTCGGCAATGATGACATCATAGATGGAATCGCGGGGCGAGAGTCCCAGTGCGGCAGCACCCATCTTGCTCTGATAGGGCACGTCGCCATAGTATTTGATGAGTTCGCGGTAGCAGGTGGCGCGCATGGCAACAGCCTCGCCATAGAGCTGGCTCAGGTCAGTGGCCTTACCACCAGCCATCATCTCCTCAAAACCGCTCTTCTCCTCGATGGCAGAGGCCACAGCATTGGCCTTACCGATGACGGCAAACAGGACGCTATAGGGGCTGTTGGGCGCTTCCTTACCATAGCCCACAGCATCGTAGTCGGCAGCTGCGGTACCATTCACATAGAAACACTCGGGCACATGGCGCAGGGGCTGGGCCGTGTATTTCTCCGGGTGGCGCATGATGTCGGAACCGGCCACGTCGAGGGCATAGTACAGACCGTCGCCGAATATCTGTGAGCTGATAGCACCATGCCACTCACTATAGGCACCATCCATGGCAGCACGGGCCGTGGTCATGTTGGAGAATACGAAATCTCCGTCGGCATTTGACTTTGAACTGGTTTCGAGATAGTCGCTGCAAGAAGTCAGCACACCAATACCCATGGCGCAAAGTGCGATAGCTAATATCTTATTTTTCATATCTTGTTTCTCCTTTCTTGATTAGAATGTGACATTGAGACCGAAAGTAAACGTACGTGACTTCGGATAAGAACGGAAGTCGTAGTTGGGCGTGGGGAATCCACTATAGGAACTGTCGGCAGAAGGGCTGACATTCACGTCGGGATCCAGACCGCTGTACTTCTTCAGGCAGAAGAGGTTACCAGCCGTGGCATAGATGCGGAAACGGTTGACACCGACCTTCTTGGTGAGCACCTTCGGCAGGGTGTAGCCGATGGTCAGGGTCTGCAGACGCAGGAAAGAGGCGTCCTCGATGAACTGTGAGCTGGCGATACCATACTCAGAGTAGGGCAGGGCATACTTGGCACCGGCATTCAGGGAAGAGAGCTCGGCAGGATCGGTCACGGCATAGAGCTCGCCACTGCTGTTCACATTGTACATCTTCCAGCAGTCGGCCACCTCTTCCAGACGGCCCTGGCCAAGACCGGTATCCTTGTTACCCATCATGGCGTGCATCACGTTGGCATTATAAACATCACCACCAATCTGATAGACGAAGTTAGCGGCGAAGTCAAGTCCCTTGTAGCTGCCGTTAAGGTTGAAGCCTCCGGTGAGGTCAGGCTGGGTACGGCCGATGATGTCGATGTCGTTCGTGGTGATGTTGTTGTCGCCGTCGAGATCCTCGAACTTAGCCATGCCGGGGAAGGCCTTCTGACCCTCGGCCAGCTTATAGGCGTCGCCACCGGCGTAGCTCGTAGCGGAGTAATCGGGGATGCCGGGCTTCAGGGTCCATACGCCATCGACCACGTTGAAGTCGTCGACGGTATAGATGCCTGCGCTCTTCAAACCCTGGATAAGACCCACGGGCTCGTCAACCTTCACGAGATAGTCATAATAAGGTACGCGCATGGTGGATCCCCAGCCTGTGTGGGCACTTGCCACGACGCCTTCCATCAGCTCATCGACATTGTTCTTGTTGTGGTTGATGGTAGCACCAAAACTCAGGTTGAAGTCCTTGGAACGGATAATCTCATAGTTCAGGGTCAGTTCGATACCTTTGTTGGAGGTCTGGCCGACGTTCTGATACTGATAGCTGAAACCGGTGGTGGCGTCGCAGGGCACACGCATCAGGACGTCCTTGGTGGTGTTCCAGTAGACATCCAGGGTACCGCGGAGCTTGCCGTTCCAGAAACTGAAGTCGAGACCGATGTTACGGGAGATGGTGGTCTCCCACTTCAGGTCGGGATTACCCAGACAGTCGGCAGGAACGTAGGTGGTGACGGTCTCACCATTGATGGTGGCCGTTCCTGTTTTCCAGAGTGTATCAAACAGTCCGGCGTCGATGCCGTCGTTACCAGAGGTACCGTAAGAGATACGGAACTTCAGGTTGTCCAGCCACTCGCGGGCACCCTGCATGAAGGGCTCGTCGGAGATGCGCCAGGCAGCTGCTGCTGCAGGGAAATAACCCCACTTGTTGTCGCCACGGAACTTAGAAGAACCGTCGGCACGCAGGGTGGCGGTCAGGAGGTAGCGGTCCATGAAGTTGTAGTTGGCACGTCCGAACCAGGAAACGGTATGGGCGGGTGTTCCTACGTTGCTGCTGACGGCATCGCCAGGAACGCTGCTACTCGACATGGCCATATTGGCGAAGACATAGTCCATATCCCACTCAGCGGGATAGCCGGTGCCGATGATCTGGCTGCTGTTCGACTTACTGCCGAGGATTTCGTTACCTACCATGATGTTCAGCTTGTGCTTGTCGCCGAGACCTGCCACGTCGTAGCTCAGCGTGGTGTCCCAACGGGTGTTGTAGCCGTCGCCATTGGTCAGCGCGGCGTAGTTGTAGCTCTGGCCGTTGGTCTTACCACCGTCCCAACGCTCGGTCTTGCTCCAGTTACGACTCAGATAGAGCTCGGTCTTACCCACCAGACCGGGGATGATCTGCCAGGTGAGGGCGTTGTTGATACCCATGCGATAACGGTAACGGGTGTTGCTATAGTCATTCAGGATGGCCACGGGGTTGTAGTCTTCCTCGGCATTGGCACTACCCATACCCAGATCAGCAGCATTGCCTGAACCCAGGGGATTGTCGATGGGGTTGAAGGTGTAGGCCTGTGTGGCGATGCCATACTGGCTGCCCTTGAAACGCAATTCACCATAGCGCAGGTCCATGTCCCACTTCAGATTCTTGGTGATATCCTGGGAGAGTTTGAAATTGCCTACCCAACGACGGAAACCGGTGTTGATCAGGATGCCCTCCTCGTTGCTGTAGTTCAGCGTGGCGTAGTACTTGGTATGCTGGGTACCACCATTGACAGATACGTCGTGGCTCCAGGAATGACCCGTACCCATCACGTCGTCGGTCCAGTTGTGGGCACTCTGGTTCTTGTATTCAGAGATATGGTTGCCGTAGGCTGCGCCAAGACCATAGTACTTGGCCACGTTGTCGGCATAGGTTGTGCCAAGGGCCGTGGCATAGCTCCACTGGTGGAGCACATGGCTGTAGGCATCCCAGATGTCGAGGTTGTCCGCGTTCTTGCGGATCTGATAGTACATATTGTACTTCACGGTCGGTGTGCCTTCCTTGGCTCCCTTGGTGGTGATCAGGATGACACCATTGGCACCACGGGCACCATAGATGGCGGTAGAGGCAGCATCCTTCAATACATCGATGCTCTCGATGTTGTCGGCAGGGATGTCGTCAATACCCGACACCTGTACGCCATCCACCACATACAGCGGCTCATTGCTCTGGGTGATGGATCCGCCTCCACGGACACGGATGGACATGGTGGCACCGGGACGACCGTCCTGAGAGATGACATTCACACCGGGCAACTGTCCCTGCAGGGCTTCTGCGACGTTGCTGACGGGATTGGCAGCGAGTTTGTCACCGGAGACGGAAGCCACAGCACCGGTCAGGTCCTTACGCTTCATCGTACCATAACCGATCACCACCACGTCTTCCAGCGTAGTGTTGTCCTCTTCGAGGGTGATGTTCAGCTGCGACTTGCCAGCCACATTGATGGACTGGGGCTTGTAGCCGACATACGAGATTTTCAGAGTCGTATTGTCCGGAACGCTGACGGAGAAGTTTCCGTCGAAATCGGTCACAGTACCCTGGCCATTGCCATAGACGATACTAACTCCAATCAGTGGTTCGCCTGAGGTGTCCTTCACCGTACCCTTAACGGCTTTCTGGGCAAAGGCCGTGAAGCAGACTACTGACATAAGCAAAGCCATTGCGGCTCTTCTAAGATGTAAGTTCATACACACGTTAGTTTTAGTTATACAAAATATGAATTTAAAAATAGTTTATTGCATCCGCTGGAGACCCTCCCAACGCACATTCCAGCTGCCATCCTTGGGGAATCCGGGGTTGAGGGGTTCCTGACATCCATCCCAGCCGGCACACATCATGGCGATGGCGTTCAACAGGGCACCATTGCCGGGGAGATAGATGCGCAGGCGGTCGGCTGTCTGGAAGTTATGGCCGTTCTTGAGATAGGTGTTCTTCTGCGTGTCGATGAGCAGAGCCTTCAGGGCGGTCTCAGGGTCGCCCAGACGAGCGGCACACATGGCTATCATACCATAGTCCCAACCCCAGGTGGTCGGCCAGTTCCAGTGCTGCATCACCCAGTCGAGGGTCTGCTTCATCTGGTCTTCACGATATAATAAGGTATAGGATGTGCGCGCGCCAGGCAACATACCACAGGCACCAAGGACGGCGGGGTGGTCATTGCAGATCTTGTCAGCGAAGGTCTCTTTCTTAGTTGAGGGTGTGCTACCGCTGTCAAGAGAGACGGTGTCGAAAGGGTCGAAGGTTTCGAGGTTGTCAGTCGCTCCCAAAGGGAGACCGGCCGTATATATGCCTTTGACCTCCGGCAGGGGGGCGAGTCTGGCGATGATGTCATCCCACTGGGCATTGCGCGTCTTGCCCCGACGCTCGCGCCATTGGTTGGCGAGGTTCAGTCCGTATTGCCAATAGGCTAACTCGAAAGGGTGGTTGTAGGAGATGTCCTTGGTCATACACTCCTGCATGGCGGTACTGCCCTTCAGGTAATAGTGCTGCTTCTTGGGATCATAGCTCACGAAGTCGGCCATGAACGCAGCAGTAGCCTCTACCTGTTCGCCGTATTTCTTCAGGGTATCATCTGATGGATTCGCGCGGTACATCTCTTCGGCCAGATAGATATAGTGGGGCTGTTGCCAGATGAGGAAGGATCCTGTGTTCGAGGGGGCTTCGCCTGCCCAGGGATCGGTCATCTTCATCCAACGCACACCCTTGAAGCCCTGACGCTCGGCAATCTTGCGGGCTACGGGGTAGGCGGTGGTGTTATACCATTCGAGCATCTGACGGATATTCTCCGGATGGTTCCACAGGGCGAAGTCGACAGCATGCCACCAGGTCATCTCCAGATGAGGACGACCGAACCAGGAGTTATAGGTCAGACCGGTCTCCTGAGGGGGCATGTTGTTGGCGCAGTTGATCTGGGTGAGATACTGCGACAGCACCACCCGACGTTCCAGTTCCTTGGCCCTGGGGTCGGTGCATTGTGAGAAGTCCACGATAGCGCCCGACTGCCACCAGCCATGCCAGTATTTCTGCGTGGCCTTGTGATAGCCGGAGTAGTCGAAAGGACCCACGGAACCTGGCCCCGTGAGTTTTGGGAGATATTCTGCTGAGAAGGTGAGCACATCGTCCGATGTCGTTAACTCAAAATGATGCCTGTCGCACTCCTGTAAGGTTGCATCTCCTGCCCAGGTGAGCACCACATAATACTGACTGGCATCGAGGGTGCGCTCTATCACTGCCGAATGGTCGTTCTGGGCGATGATCTTTGACTGATGCTTCTCTGGTTTCGTCCAGTCGTTGGCATCATCGGCATGCTTGCCGGTGGGGTAGGAGAATCGCAGGGAGATGGCTGCCCGCTGGTCTTTCAGCAGTCGACTCTTGACACGGGCATATAAAGCGTCTTTCTGGGGATGGACGCCTGTGGTGACTTCTACTGTCTCTCCGTCCGCCCTGAACGATGATTCTATCTCACCATCCCAAAGCAATAGCGTCTGCCGAGGCTGCTTCAGCGCGGTCAGAGGAATGGCATCGCCCTTGGCATCCTTGAGGCTGAGGCCGATGGTGCCGAGGTTCAGACGATGGGGATTGACGCGGTAATACTCGGTAGCCTGTTTGTGGCGGCCGTCCTCAGCTTTCTTGAATTCCACGGCATACACCTCCGGATGTCCATGACCGAAGTCAAAGGATTTCTCCGACTCTGAGGGCTGCAGCTGACGGGTGTTTTCGAACGTGTGCCAGCCCCAGTCGGACATGGCGTTCAGGGGCACACCTGCCCCATACTCAAAAGGGTAGCTCTGCAGACCGGTGATATCGACGGTGGTGGCAAAATGGCCGTTGCCCACGCTGAGCGATGCCAGGGGGTCGGCCTCGGTGATCAGGGGGTTATGACGCGTCACGACGGCTTGCCTGTCAATGGCTGCCGTCGTGTTGTCTGTGTCATAGCCCAGCTTCTCCATCTCGAGCGATGCCCAGATGAAGGGGCCTACACCCTTGGCGTCATTGTCGCGGACGGGTTCCGAGAGATAGTAGTCGTAGCCTCCGTCGCGCCTCCTGTTCTCCTTCATGTCGGCCTTGGGATTGATCTTCTTCAGGGCAGCCTCTACCTCTGGGGTGGCAGCAGGACCAAGACCTGCCACCGAACAACAGTTGGTGAGCGAGATGGTCTTGTCGCCATTCACACGGATCATATTGTTGATGATGCCTTTATAGGCCTTGATGCCGGCATCGCGGTATTTGGTGCCGAGATAGCCCTTGTTATAGGCTTTCAGCAGCACATAGGCGAACATCGAGGTGGCGGTCGATTCCAGGTAATTGCCTTCACGTCCGGGAGAGTCCATCACCTGATACCAGGTACCGGTCTTCTTGTCCTGCCACTTGATGATGGCATCGAGGTCTTTCTGCAGGAGCTCTAACACCTCACCACGACGGGCATAATCCTCCGGCAGGGCATCGAGCACCTCTATCAGGGCCATCGAGTACCATCCCTGGGCCCGGGCCCAGCAATGTTGTGAAAGACCTGTCTCCTTATCTGCCCAGAAGGTGTTGCGGGTCTCGTCGTAGGCATGGCGGTTCAGACCGGTCTTCGGGTCTAACGTGCGCTCGTAGGTGATCTTCAGCTGATTGACAGCATCGTCATATATAGCGGTAGCAAATTTTTTACTTATAGCGGTAGCAAATTTTTCACTTTTCACTTTTCCCTTTTCCCTCATATTGGGTGCGGTTAGCACCCGGAATGGCAGCCCCATGAAAATGCCGTCCAACCATACCTGATAGGCATAGATGGCCTTGTGCCAGTAGACCTTGTCGACCTTGGTACGGGGCTGGTCCTTCAGCTGCTTCATCATGGTCTGCATGGCGATGAGGTTCTTGGGCTCGGGATAGAGGTTGTACATCCGGGTTACGAAATGACCTGTACGGATATTGTCGAGGTTGTAGTCGAGGATGTTGTATCCCCGGATCTCTCCCTTGGCATTAATCATCGTGTCGGTATATTCCTGACAGTATTTGCGGATGGCCTCACCACCATAGGCCAGATAGGTGTCCAACATGCCCTCGAGCTCGATGCCCATCACGTAGCTCCATTTGGGCTGGGTGGAGAAATCAAGCAGGTAGCTCTTCGGCACACGCTTCATCTCGCTATAGGTCATCCACTCGCTGTAGTGCTTGTAGGGCTTCTCGGTCAGGGCCAGGGAACCGTTGACAAAGAGGTTGTCAAACTTCACATTCCGCGTCTTGCCTGAGGAAAAATTGCCGGCTCCGACACCATTGAACTTACAGTTCTTCACCAGGATGTCATACACATAGGTATCTTCCTCGAGACCGATGATCTGAACGCCGTATTTTGATTGCTCGCTGGTGACATTCTCCATATAGACATTCCGCACTGTGGGATAATTGCCACGACAGCAGATCTCATTATGCTCATAGTCGAGGTTGATCTTCAGCACGCTCTCCTTGCAGACGCCCACCTTTACATCTTTCATATTGATGTTCTCGATGATACCGCCACGACAGGAATTGGTCTTGATACGCAACACACGCTCCAGCTCTGGGGAGTCCATCACACAGTCGTGGGCATAGATGTTCTTTGCTCCGCCACTGATCTCGGAACCAATCACCACACCGCCATGACCGTTCTTCATCTCACAGTTGCGGATGATGATGTTCTGCGAGGGCATGTTACGCTCACGACCATCGCGGTTTCTTCCGCTCTTGATGGCTATACAGTCATCGCCGGTATTGAAGAAACAGTCTTCAATCAGCACCCGGTCACAGCACTCTGGGTCGCAGCCGTCTCCATTAGGACCGTCGTTGATCATCTTCACCCGACGAACGGTGATGTCGGTAGAGTGCAGGGGATGGATCACCCAGAAGGGGGAACGCAACAGGGTGATGTCCTCCATGAGGATTCCCTCGCACTTGTTGAAATTGACAAGCTGGGGGCGCAGACCGTCCTGAGGACCGAAGACGCGCTCAGGCGTGCGCTCACCTTTCTCATTATACATAGGGATACCGTCCTCGCCATTCTTCAACAGTCTGGCACGGGCTCCTTTGTTCTGCGCAATACCACCTTCCTTGGCACCGAAACGACCACTGCCACACCAGGGCCACCAGGTGTCGTTCGAACCGCCGCCATCAATGGTTCCCTTGCCGGTGATGGCAATGTCCTTGGCCTTGAAGGCATAGACACAGGGCGAGAGGTTGAAACACTCCAGTCCCTCCCACGAGGTCTCCACGATGGGGTAGAGCTCGGGCTCGAAGGCAAACTCCAGAACTGCTCCTTCCTGAACTTCGAGGTTGACACCGCTCTTCAACTGGATGGCGGCTGTCAGGAAATGACTGCCGGCAGGCACCACCACCTTACCGCCGCCTTTCTTCGAACAGACGTCGATGGCCTTCTGGATGGCCTTCTGGTTCTGGGCGGCTGTGGCGTCGGTCTTGGCACCATACTTGGTGATCAGATAGGTCTTGTCTGCAAACTGAGGCACTCGGATACTCTGTTCGATCTGCTTGTACTGGGCGGCATCCCAGCCTTGTGCAAGGACCACCATCGGCATCAGCAGACAGAGCATCAATACTTGGAAAAGTCTCTTCATCATTTGTATTTAGTAATTTAGTCCGTAGTTTCACGATTCGCCTGCAAAGTTACGAATAATACGCGAAACTACGAACTAAATGCAGAAAAAAACAACGTAAACGTTATAGTTGCAATGCCTCGAACAGGGTGTCGAGGGCTTTCTCAGCATCACCCTGAGCCTCGTCCAATAAGCTCACGAACTTCGAACCGATGATGGCACCGGCTGCATTGTCCTGGGCGGCTTTCAGGGTCTGGGCATTCGAGATGCCAAAGCCGATCATACGGGGATTACGCAGGTTCATGGCGTTGATCTTACGGAAATAGGCCTGCTTCTGGTCGTCGAAACTTTTCTGGGTACCGGTGATCGAGGCCGACGACACCATGTAGATAAAACCATCGGTATGGTCGTCGATGAATCGGATACGTTCCTCGCTGGTCTCAGGGGTGATGAGCATGATGATACGCAGGTCATATTGGTCGGCAATGGGCTTGACCAGGTTCAGATAGTCATCGAAGGGCAGGTCGGGGATGATGGCGCCGCTGACACCGGCCTTGACACAACGCTGACAGAAGGCCTCGATGCCATAATGCAGGATGGGATTCAGATAACCCATCAGCACCAGCGGAATCTCTACCTGATCCTTGATGGCTTCCAGTTGTGAGAAGAGTTTGCTGAGGGTCATCCCGTTCTTCAGGGCCTTCGTGGCGGCACTCTGGATCACCGGTCCATCGGCCAGGGGATCGCTGAAGGGGATGCCTACTTCTACCATCGCAATGCCCTTGCGCTGCATGGCGAGAATCACATCGGCAGTACCCTCCAACGTGGGACTGCCGGCACAGAAATAGAGCGAAAGGAGCTTCTTCTCCTTGCTATTCTCGAAAAGCTGATTGATCTTGTTCATAATGATTGAATAAATGTATTGAGTTTATTGATATCCTTGAGGCCGGGAGCAATCTCGAATCGGGAGTTCAGGTCGATGCCGATACATTGGGGATGCGCGAAGGCCTGAATACGCTCGGCATCCTCGGGACCAATGCCACCACTCAACAGGAAGGGCGTCTGACCGTGATAGTCAGAGAGCACCTCCCAGTCAAACTGCGTGCCATTGCCTCCCACAGAGGGGCCCTTGGTATCGAAGAGGAAATAGTCTGTCAGTCCCTCATAATCTTTGGTCTGTTCCAGGTCGTCAGTGGTGGCGATGCTGAAGGCCTTGATCAACTGTGGGGGAAGGATGGAGTCGCCCAGAGTCGCAATCTGATGGTGCAACTGGTCGATATAGGCCTTCGACTCATGGCCATGCAACTGCAGACAGTCGAGGCGATAGCGATGACTGAGGCTCAGGATGGTCTCCGGAGCTTCGTCCACAAAGACCCCCACACGCTTGGCATTCCTGGGTAGGTAGTCGGGCAGTTCGCTGACATACCGGCTTGACTTGGGCCAGAAGATAAGACCGAGCCAGTCGATGCCCAGGGCTTCCACCTCGCGGATATTGGCTGACTCACGCATGCCACATACCTTGATCAAAAGTTCTTGACGCTTCATCCTTTACGGTTATAATTGTTGAATAAATGCCTGCAACGCTGCGCCGGGATCTGCCTGCTTCATGAAATGTTCTCCCATCAGGAAACCTCGGAAACCGGCTGCACGCAACTGCTTCACGGTCAGAGGGGCGGAGAGTCCGCTCTCGCTGACCTTCACAGCATCCTGGGGTAACAGCTCCGCCAGACGGAAAGAGGTGTCTGTGTCGGTCACAAACGAACCCAGATGACGGTTGTTGATGCCGCAGAGGTCGGGCTCCTGCTCGGCATAACCGAGTTCTTCCTGGGAATGCATCTCCAACAACACCTCCATACCCAGTTCATGGGCGGTCTGCTGCAAGGCCTTGCAATTTTCCTTGGTCAGACAGGCGGCTATCAACAACACGGCAGAGGCACCACAGAGTCGGGCCTGGAACAACTGGTACTCGTCGATGACGAAATTCTTATAGAGGATGGGTATCTTCACGCCCTGATGACGGGCGATGCGGATAAACTCATCGCATCCCCCGAAATAGTGCTCGTCGGTCAGGATGGAGAGGGCGGCGGCACCGTGTTGCTGATAACTCAAGGGAATCTCCTCGGCCTTGCCTTCTTCCTTGATCCAACCTTTCGAGGGGGACTTGCGCTTGAACTCAGCAATGATGCCGCTGTCTGACTCAACAAGGGCCTTCGACAACGAGGCTACGCTGAAATCGAGCAGTGGCTCTACGCAACGATGAATCTCGCGCTCGCTGAACTCTGCCTTAAAGCGTTCGACCTCTACTCGCTTATGTGCCACAATCTCCTGTAAGATATCTTTTGCCATAATCAATTCGTGAAAATCATTTAATTCGTTTAATTCGTGCGCTCGGCTCTGCCGCTTATTCGAGCAAAGCGAGTCTTAAGAAATTAGTGGTCGAAAAATCAACTATTCAACTCTACGAATTTCTTGAATGTGCGGAGCGCAGCGCCGCTGTCGATGCTCTCACGGGCAATCTCGATGCATTCCTCAATGCTCTTCTTCCCCTTCTCCAAGACTTGGATACCAAAACCTGCATTGGCCAGGACAATGTTCTTCTGGGCTGGCAGGGCTCGGTTCTCAAGCACGGAGTCGAAGATCTGGGCGGCCTCTTCTTCTGTGGCACCGCCTACCAGCTCCTCTGGCTTGGCAATGGCGAAACCCAGGTCCTGGGGCTTGAAGATGCGCTCGTAGTCGTTGGTGGTCACCTTGAAGTCGCCTGTCAGTGAGATCTCGTCATAGCCGTCGATGGAGTTCACAATACCATAGTCGATGCCTAGCTTCTGATAGACACTGTTGTAAAGACGCATCTGGTCGAGATTGGCCACACCCAACAACTGACACTTGGGCTGGCTGGGGTTGACGATGGGACCCAGCAGGTTGAAGATGGTGGGGAACTGCAGGGCCTTGCGGATAGGACCAACAAACTTCATGGCCTTGGCAAACAACTGGGCATGCAGATACACGATACCTGCCTCGTTCAGACTGCGGTTCAGCTTGTCGATGTCGTCAGTAAACTTGATGCCATGGTGCTGGATCACATTCGAGGCACCACTCACACTGGTGGCGGCATAGTTACCGTGCTTGGCAACCTTATAGCCGGCACCTGCAATTACAAAACAGGCGGTGGTAGAGATGTTGAAGGTGTTCTTACGGTCACCTCCTGTTCCTACCACGTCAATATAACGGTCTGCCTGTAAAACGGCAGGGACACCGGTCTCCAGGATACCATCGCGGAAACCTAACAGCTCATCAACGGTCACACCTCTCATCTGAAGACAGGTGAGCAGGGCGGTAATCTGTTCATTGGGATACTCTGAATGGGTGATACCAATCAGGATGGTCTTCATCTCCTCGCGGGAGAGCTCTTCGTGATTCAACAGGCGGAAGAGATAGCCTTTCATTGTCTGTTCCATATTATTCACTTTTCACTTTTCACTTTTCACTTCTCATTATACATACATCCAGTTCTGGAGCATTTTCCGTCCATCAGGCGTGAGCACACTCTCCGGATGAAACTGGATACCTCTCACATTCAGGGTCTTATGCCTGAGGGCCATGATCTGTCCCTCGGGACTCTCGGCAATGACCTCCAGACAGTCAGGAAAGGCTTCTTTCGAGACCACCCACGAGTGATAGCGCCCGATGGTGATGTCTCGCTCCAGACCTGAGAAAATGGGGTCGTCAACCATAATCCGACAGGGGGTAGCGACGCCATGAAACACCTCCGAGAGATTCTCCAACTGTCCACCGAACACCTCTCCAATGGCCTGATGACCCAGACAGACGCCTAATATGGGCTTCTTGCCGGCATAGGTCTTGATCACGTCCAACAGCAACCCTGCCTCTGAGGGAATACCGGGACCTGGCGAGAGCACGATCTTATTGTACTGCTCCAGATCCTCCAACTGAAACTGGTCATTGCGCACGACGTCGACCTCTGCGCCCAGTTCCTTAATCAAATGACTCAGATTATACGTAAACGAGTCGTAATTATCTATTATTACAATCTTCATATTCTTCTTTCTTTACCACGAATTTCACTAATTTCACGAATTTTTTAGTGCTGAAAAATAATTAGTTTAATTCGTGAACTCGGCTCTGCCGCTTATTCGAGCATAGCGAGTCTTAAGAATTCGTGGTCGTTTTACATTTCTGTCGCTTTTTCGATGGCCTTGCGCAAGGCCCCGAGTTTATTATTCACTTCCTGCAGTTCGTACTCCACGTCGCTCTTCGCCACGATACCACCACCTGCCTGGAACCACAACTCGCCGTTTCTCGAAACAAACGTACGGATGGTGATGGCCTGGTTCAGACTGCCGTCAAGACCAATCATACCGATACATCCGCCATAGGCTCCTCGGTTGTGGGGCTCGTATTCTGAGATCAGTTGCATGGCCCTTACCTTGGGCGCACCGGAGAGGGTTCCTGCGGGGAAGGTGTCGATAAAGGCTTTGATGGGATCTGCTCCCTCATCCAACTCGCCCGAGACTCTCGACACCAGATGGATCACATGACTGTAATACTGCAGGTCCTTATAGAAGTCCACTTTCACCTGATGGCAGTTCCTGCTCAGGTCATTCCTGGCCAGGTCTACCAGCATCACATGCTCGGCATTCTCCTTGGGGTCATTGCGCAGATACTCCGCACCCTTCTTGTCGGCCTCTTCATCACCTGTCCGCTTGGTAGTCCCCGCGATGGGATCAATATACGCCCGGTAGCCGTTCCTGTGTGTGGCTGTGCCACAGCCACCTCTGCTAGTCTTTACGATTCTGCAATGTGTCTCTGGACTGCTGCCGAAGATCCTGAATCCACCGAAATCAAAATAGAAAAGATAGGGACTCGGGTTGATACTCCTCAACGCACGATAGAGCTTGAAATCATCGCCTTCATATTTCTGGACAAACCGCCTGCTGAGCACAATCTGAAACACATCGCCACGCAGACAATGTTGAATTCCTTTACGGATATTTTCACGATGTTCATCATCGGTCAGCGTACTCGAAACCTCTCCCACAGGATGGAAATCATACGCCTGCACATTGGCCTTGTTCATCGCCTTGATGATATTCTCAATCGCAATGTTTTCTCTTTCCTCTTTTTCACTTTCCTCTAAACTCACCACCTTCAACGTGTTATTATGATGATCGAACACAATCACCTCCTTATACAGGACATACAACACATCTGGCGCGTCGTTCTTTTCCTGGGTCTCATCCTTCACAGGGATGTTCTCAAAGTACCTGACAGCATTGAAAGAGGTGTAGCCGAATAGTCCGCAAAACTCTGAATCCCTGCCGTTTACATGAATGTGTTGAAGGAGCGCGTTAATGGCCTTGTCTGCCTGGAATTCTGGACGGATCATCTCCTCCAGGACACTCCCGTCAGGGTAGTTGATAGTGGCCTTTCCATGTCCGATGGCAACGCTGGCAATGGGATGAAGCCCGATAAACGACCTGGCATTGTTCTTGTCGTGATAGTCGGAACTCTCCATCAGTGCACTCTGCGGATAGAGGTCTCTCAGTCTCATATAGACCCCCACCGGCGTATACAAATCCGCCAGTATCGTCTTACTGACCGTAGTATAGTTAAATGTAATCATAATTCTTAATTCTTAACTCTTAATTCTAAACTAAAAATTCCCGTATTCCTTGGCCATGGCCTTGTTCTTCAAGTACGTCTCCACATCCTTGTCACCTCGGCCACTCACGGTCAACACCACCACATCATCTTTCTTAAACGATAGCTTCTTCAGGGCCGCAATGGCATGGGCACTCTCAATAGCAGGAATAATACCTTCCATACGGGTCAGTTCATAACCGCCATAGATGGCCTCATCGTCATTGATGCTCAACACCTGTGTACGACCTTTCTTAGCCATGTTACAATGCATAGGACCCACACCGGGATAGTCGAGACCTGCGGAAATCGTGAAGGCCTCCTGTATCTGGCCGTCTTCATCCTGCATCACCAGCATCTTGGCCCCGTGCAGGATGCCCGTTGTACCGCGATGGATCGTCGCTGCTGTATAATCCGTATCCCAGCCATGACCACCTGCCTCAGCCAGGACAATCTTCACACGCTCGTCATCCATATAGTGATAGATGGTACCTGCGGCATTCGAACCTCCTCCGATACAGGCTATCAAATAATCAGGATAGTCACGGCCTTCTTTCTCGGCCAACTGCCATTTGATCTCTTCTGAGATGACACTCTGCATCTTGGCCACGAGGTCAGGGTAGGGATGGGGACCCATCGTGGAACCGACGATATAGAAGGTGTCCTGGGGATGACAGCACCAGTCTCTGATGGCCTCACTACAGGCATCGCTCAGGGTCATGTTGCCCGTTCTTACAGGATGTACCTCGGCACCCAGCATCTTCATACGCTCTACATTGGTGTGCTGACGCTCCACGTCCGTGGCACCCATAAACACTTCGCACTTCAGGTTCATCAGGGCACAGACAGTGGCAGTGGCCACACCATGCTGACCGGCTCCCGTCTCTGCTATGATACGGGTCTTACCCATCTGCTTGGCCAACAGGATCTGACCGATGGTGTTGTTGATCTTGTGGGCTCCGGTGTGATTCAGGTCTTCACGCTTCAGATACAACTTACAACCATACTGCTCACTCATCCGCTGGGCATAGTACAGGGGGGAGGGCCTGCCCACATAGTCCTTCAGAAGGGCGTGGTACTCGCGCTTGAAGGCCTCCGACTCGATGATCGGCAGATAGGCTTCCTGCAGGTCATGCACGCACTTGTAAAGGATCTCGGGTACATAAGCACCACCGAACTCTCCATAAAAACCGTTCTCGTCTACTTGATAACTCTTCATTTTACTATATATTTTATATTTGTGTTGTTGACTTAACAAAAAAGACTCACCGCTGTCGCGATGAGCCTCTTATATCTTCGTTGAATAACAGATAGGGCGATTAGTCTCGCGACGTTTTTGATCTCGAGCTCTGCCACCACCAAATGTTATTCTGACACTTCATATCTTCACTGATTTTGTCTGATTCGGCGGCAAAGGTATAGCGTTTTTTTCAAATATGCAAGTTTTTTTGCACTTTTTTGCTAAAAAACTTGCAAGTTAGATAAATAACTCGTATATTTGCCGCCGATAAGATTCTTATCAGCCATTTGCTGATTCACCTTATCTTTTTTTATAGAGAGGTTGGTAGCGTCCTGCACCAACCTCCATTTTTTCACATCTTACATCATCCTTCTTACATCATCCATCATCCATCTTCCATCATCCATCTACTGGATCTCCCATCCAATGGCACTGGCTCCCAGCACTGCGGCACTGGCTCCATCCAGACCACTCACCAGGAATTGGGCCTTGTCCTTGAAGATCTTCAGCACATGGGCGTTATAGGCCTCGCGGATGGGCTTCATGATCAACTCACCTGCCTTCACCATACCTCCGAAGAAGATAAAGGCCTCAGGACTGCTGAAAGCGGCGAAGTCGGCACAGGCCTCGCCCAACATCTTACCGGTGAAATCGTAGATCTCCTTGGCCAGCTCGTCACCCTTGCCGGCTGCGATGGAGACATCCAGACTGGTGATGTCCTCGGGCTTCATGTCACGCAACAGACTCGGACGGGTGGTCGTGGCCAACAGCTCTCGGGCGGTACGGGCAACGCCTGTGGCGGAACAGTAGGCCTCCAGACAACCGGTCCTGCCACAACCGCACATACGACCTTCTTCACCTCTCACCATCGTCACATGACCTAACTCTCCGGCAAAACCGTCATGGCCATAGAGCAACTGCCCGTTCACCACGATGCCTGAACCTACACCGGTACCCAGGGTGATCACAATGAAGTTCTTCATACCTCTGGCTACACCATATACCATCTCACCGATGGCTGCGGCATTGGCATCATTGGTCAGGGCAACGGGGATGTTGTTCAGACGCTCGCTGAACAACTGGGCCAGAGGCACCACACCATGATGGGCCCAGGGCAGATTGGGCGCAAACTCAATCGTACCTTTATAATAATTACCATTGGGAGCGCCTATACCCATGGCCTTGATCTTCTCAATGCCTCCTACTTGGTCGATGATCACCTGCAACGCCTCTACACAGGCGTCCACATAGTCCTCTACCTTCTCATAACCACCGGTCTTGATGGCTGTGGTGGCCTTGATGTCACCACGGGAATCTACAATACCAAAAACGGAGTTCGTGCCTCCCAGATCCAAACCGATTACATACGGCTTCATTACATTCTGTTGTTCCATTGTTTTATAGTTTTATGATGATTTATTCTGTATCTCTGTTTCAAGCTACAAAATTACGAAAAAACTTACAATCAAAGGCCATTTTTACGGAAATTAACCTTTCGACGGCAACAAACAGCATGCCTCATGAAGATTTCTGGGGGAAATGTTTGCAGTTTCGGAAAATATTTTGTAACTTTGCATACGCAAAGTGAATACAAGGCAGAAAATGAAAATAAAACGCTATCTCTCATGGTTGTCTCTCTTGTTGGTGTCTTTGGTGCTCATCTCTTGTCATGAGAAGATGGGACATAGCCCGAAGGCCAGCAGGGTGGATAGCATCTTGTTCGATGTGGGCGTCAGGATGGAGTACGACAGTATGATCATCCTGGCCAATGCCTATGAACAGCAGGGCCTGATCTCTGAACTCGACGCGAATCGCTGGCGGGGAGTGGCTTATTACCATCAGGGACATTACCGCATGTCGGAGATCTACTACCGCAAGGCGATCGAGTCTGAGATAAAGACCGAGGAGGACCAGCTGAGCTATAACAAATGTGCACGCAGACTCTCGGAACTCTTGCTCGTCAAGGGCGACTATGAGGGTTCGCTGCTCGTGGCCATCCCTGCGGTGAAGAAGATGGAGGAGACGGGCATAGGCTCGGATATCGATTACGCCATCCTCCTCAATAACATCGGGTGCTGCCAGATCAACCTCGGACAGGATGAAGAGGCGAAGGAGAGCTTCCTGACGGCTCGTGGACATTATGCCAACCGTTGGCAGTCGGACTCTACCAGCCGTGGTTTCCAGGAGGCTGTACTGGGTACGGTCTATACGAGCATGGCGTATATCAACACACGTCGCTATGCGGAGTCCATCTACTGGATCGACCGCACGGAGATGCTCCTCGATAAATACCGTCAGAAACGGGATGCACGAAAGGATTATTTTGATGAGTACCAGGGACGCATCGAGATCATGAGGGCTGTGGCGAAACAGGGACTGGGCAAGAAGGACCAGGCGGAGGAGGCGTACAAGGCTTTCCTCCAGACGGACTACTCGAAGACAGCACCTGGACATATCAACGCGAATGACTACCTCGTCATGGCGGAACGTTACCAGGAGGCGGCCGACAACTACCGGTATCTCGACCAGGCAATAGAACACTGGGGCATGGAGGCCTCGCTCGATAACATCCAACTCTACATGCTCCCGAAGTTCAGGGCCAACAAAGAGGCGGGACGCAGGGATTCGGCACGAGTGGTGGCAGAGAGGATCCTCAATGTGCTCGACTCTGCCATCACTGGACAGAAAAACAGCGCTACAGCGGAATTGGCAACGCTCTATGATACCCAGGGCAAGGAACAGGAGATCCTCCAGAAGGAGGCAGACCTCTCCCGACAGCGGATGTGGTGGACGGCCGTATCTCTCCTGCTCATCATCTTGTTCTTTACCATCTATACGTTCCATAAGCGCAGGTCTACACATCGCTTGAAGGTGGCGCACGAAAAACTGCAGGTGGCCTATGACCAGCTGGAGGAGGCAACTGCCCACCGTGAAAGGATAGAGAGTGAACTGCGCATCGCCAGGGATATCCAGATGTCGATGGTGCCGAATATCTTCCCCAATCGCGAAGGACTGGACATCTATGCGAAGATAGAACCGGCCAAGGAGGTGGGTGGCGACCTCTATGGCTACCTCCTCATGGGCGATGAGCTCTACTTCTGTCTGGGCGACGTGAGTGGAAAGGGGGTTCCGGCATCGCTGTTCATGGCGCAGGCTACACGTCTCTTCCGCACATTGGCTACCCAGCACATGATGCCGGCAGAGATTGCCACGCGTATGAACGCGGCCCTCTCGGAGGATAATGAACAGGGGATGTTCGTCACGATGTTCATTGGCTGCATCGACCTGGCGAAGGGGATCATGGACTTCTGTAACGCTGGTCATAACCCACCGTATTTAGGGAATACCAAAGGGGGCGGGGAGTTCCTGGAGATGTTGCCGAATGCACCCATCGGTCTCTGGCCGGGACTGGAGTATGATGGGGAACGGCTCGAGGATATCCGCGGAAAGATGCTGGTGGTCTATTCGGATGGTCTCAATGAGGCGGAGAACAGACAACAGGAACAGTTTGGTGATGATCATATTCTTGAACTCCTGCGGAAGATGCCGGAGGCGAGTGCCCAGAAGGTCATAGAATCGCTCTATGAGGGGGTGCAGAAGCATCGTGATGGGGCGGAACCAAATGATGACCTGACCATCTTGAGCATTCGTGTAGAATAATTAATTGTTGTAGCTATGCCGTTTCATGTACCGATAAACATACTGGATTTCATTTTCAAGGGAATGATGATTGGCGTGATTGCCAGTGCACCGATGGGACCTGTGGGCATCCTCTGTGTCCAACGCACACTCAACAAAGGACGATGGTATGGCTTTGCCACAGGCATAGGGGCTGCGGCAAGTGATATCCTCTATGCGGGATTCGCAGGCTTCGGTATGTCGTTTGTCATGGATCTCATCAACAACGACCAGAACCGCTTCTACCTCCAGATAGCGGGTAGTGTCATGCTGCTCTGCTTCGGACTCTATACGTATCGCTCAGACCCCACGAGGAAGATGCACCAGTCGGGACAACAGAAGGGTACACTCTGGTATAACGCATGGACGGCCTTCCTGGTCACGTTCTCTAATCCGCTCATCATCTTCCTCTTCCTGGCCACATTCGCACAGTTTGCCTTCGTCCTGCCCAACCATCCCTTCGAGATGCTCGTGGGCTTCGCCAGCATCGTGGGTGGGGCCTTGCTCTGGTGGTGGGGACTGACATGGCTGGTCGACCAGATACGCACGAAATTCGATACCAATGGCATACGCATCATCAACCAGATCATTGGGGGGGCAGTGGTCGTCGGATCTATCATCATGCTCCTCGGCACCACCACAAATCTGTTAAGGTTCTGAATAAATGTATATATCACAGGATTTAAGAAAGAAGAATATTGCTGAGTACCTGCTCTATATGTGGCAGGTAGAGGATACCATCAGGGCATTCGACTGCTCGCTGCGACGCATCCGCGATGAGTGGGTGGCACGCTTCGGTTATACCGACGAACAGAAGGAGGAGGAACTCGACTGGTTCGGGAATCTCATCCGCATGATGAACCAGGAGGGCTGTCGCGAAAAGGGTCACCTCCAGATCAACCAGGTGACCATGCAGATGCTCGTAGAACTGCACAACCAACTGCTCCAGTCGTCTAAGTTCCCTTTCTACTCAGCGGAATACTATAAGGTGCTTCCCTTTATCGTGGAACTGCGGAATCGTGGGGCTAACAAGGAAGAGAATGAGATAGAGACGTGCTTCAACTCGCTCTATGGCGTCATGCTCCTCCGCCTCCAGCAGAAACCGATCTCTCCTGATACGGCCCATGCGGTCAAGGAGATCACCACCTTCATCGGCATGCTCTCAGATTATTATAAAAAGGATAAGGAAGAAGGCTTAAAGTTTGAATAATGAATATTTTAATTACGGGCTGCAACGGCCAACTTGGCAACGAACTCCAATTACTGGAGCCCTCACACCCCAACCACATCTTCTATAATACAGATGTGGCGGAGCTGGACATCACCAACCAACAGGCCATTGAGACCTTCATCGACACCAACCACATTGAGGGCATCGTCAATTGTGCAGCATATACAGCCGTCGACAAGGCTGAGGACAACGAGGAACTCTGTACACTTCTCAATGCGGAGGCACCGGCTTACCTGGCTGCTGCCATCGGCAGACGGAAGGGTTGGATGATCCAGATCTCCACGGACTATGTCTTCGATGGCACCCAACACACACCTTATACGGAAGAGGCGGATACGTGTCCGAACAGTGTCTATGGCAAGACAAAACTGGTGGGGGAGTTCAACGTCCAGAAATTCTGCCCGCAATCGATGATCATCCGCACTGCCTGGCTCTACTCCTCCTTCGGCAATAACTTCGTCAAGACGATGATTCGCCTGGGAAAGGAGAAACCGGAACTGGGGGTCATCTTCGACCAGATTGGGACACCGACCTATGCGCGTGACCTGGCTGTGGCCATCTTCACTGCCATAGAAAAGGGAATCGTGCCGGGCATCTATCACTTCTCCAACGAGGGGGTCATCTCCTGGTACGACTTCACCAAGGCGATCCATCGCATCGCGGGCATCACCTCCTGTCATGTGCGACCGCTCCATACGTCGGAGTATCCCACACCTGCCAAACGCCCTCATTACTCCGTCCTCGACAAGTCCAAGTTTAAAAATATATATGGTATAGAGATCCCCTACTGGGAAACCTCCCTTCAGGATTGTATTTCAAAATTATGATTCAGGAAATAGATAGAAGACGAACATTTGCGATTATCTCGCACCCCGATGCCGGTAAAACGACATTAACAGAAAAATTCCTCCTCTTTGGAGGACAGATCCAGGTGGCTGGCGCTGTCAAGAACAACAAGATCAAAAAGACCGCCACCTCCGATTGGATGGACATCGAGAAACAACGTGGTATCTCGGTCTCCACCTCAGTGATGGAATTTGACTACACACCAACAGGCAAAGATGTTGAATACAAAGTCAACATCCTCGATACCCCGGGTCACCAGGACTTTGCCGAGGATACCTTCCGCACACTCACAGCCGTTGACTCTGCCATCATCGTGGTGGATGGCGCCAAGGGTGTGGAGACACAGACGCGTAAGCTGATGACGGTCTGCCGCATGCGTAAGACGCCTGTCATCATCTTTATCAATAAGATGGACCGCGAAGGACGGGATCCCTTTGACCTCCTCGATGAACTGGAACAGGAACTCGAGATCAAGGTGCGTCCGCTCTCATGGCCCATCAACCAGGGCGCGAAGTTCAAGGGGGTGTACAACATCTACGAACAGAAACTGGACCTCTTCACGCCTGATAAACAACGGGTCACGGATAAGGTGGAGATTGATATCAACAGTGCTGACCTCGACAGTCGGGTGGGGGAGGATAATGCCGCTAAACTGCGCGAGGACCTCGAACTGGTGGATGGGGTCTACCCGGAGTTCGATGTGGAGACGTATCGCGCTGCAGAGGTGGCACCGGTGTTCTTTGGCTCGGCATTGAACAACTTCGGTGTGCAGGAACTGCTGAATTGCTTCGTGGAGATTGCGCCCAGTCCTCGGCCAACGAAGGCG